>Ga0182013_10000590_pt1 | contig 49679 bp, 41 predicted proteins | sample 612S2MmetaG_FD_120487 | JGI IMG/M metagenome (GOLD analysis project Ga0182013, IMG submission 120487) | Permafrost microbial communities from Stordalen Mire, Sweden - 612S2M metaG | ecosystem: Environmental > Terrestrial > Soil > Wetlands > Permafrost | place: Sweden: Stordalen | collected...
CCGGGTCCGCCGGGTCCGCCGGGTCCGCCGGGTCCGCCGGGGCGGCGCGGGGCGGCCCGAGGCGGACCAGGGACGGCACGGCCAGCGACCCGGCCACCGCGACGATCGGCAGCAGCCCTAGGAATACCCAGCGCCAGCCGAACAGCCGCGCCACTTCCGCGCTCGCGGCCGGTCCCGCCAGGCCCGGTGCGACCCATGCGGTGGACAGGACCGCCATCATGCGGGCCCGGAGCGGCCCGGTGAGACTGCGGCCGATCGCGGCGTAGGCCACCGCGGGCACCGCCCCCGCGCCGAGGCCCTGCAGCACCCGGCCCGCGACCAGCACCGCCATGGAGGGCGCCAGGCCCGCTATCGCCAGTCCGGAACCGAACAGCACCACCCCGGCCACGAACGGGACGGCGGGCCCGCGCCGGTCGGCCTCCCGCCCGGCGGCCACGATGCCGATCACGCTGCCCAGCATGAAGCCGCTGAACACCCAGCCATACAGGCGCAGCCCGCCGAGGTCGCGGGCGACCACCGGCATGACCGTCACCACCGCGAGCGCCTCGGACGCCACGAACGTGATGGTCAGGACCAGGCCCGCGGTCAGCGCGCGCCGCTGCGGGGCCCACAGCCCCCGCACCTGCCCCTCGCTCATCTAGCATTCTCCCGTGTATGCCGCGGCCCGTCCGCAGCCTTGCTCCGGCGGACTGGCCCCCGGGGAGCCGGGACCGCCAGAATGGTCACGGCCGCATGAGCATTAGCGCTTAAGCCGAGGGTTATCGTCAACTCCGTCCTGAGGAGACAGCATGTCTGAACCTGTCCCGCCGCAACCACTGAACGCGCAGACGCTGGCGTACTGGGTCGGCCGGGTGGAGGGGCCGTCCTATGACCGCACTCTCGTCACGCCGGGTGTGGTCCATATCGGCGTGGGCAGTTTTCATCGTGCGCATCAGGCCATGTACCTCGACCGTCTGATGAACAAGGGCGAGGCGCTTGACTGGGGCATCTGCGGCGTCGGAGTCATGGCGGCGGACAGGAAGATGCAAGAGGCCCTGGATGCGCAGGACGGCCTGTACACCCTGGTACTCAAGCACAGCGACGGAACCTATGAGCCCCGGGTGATCGGATCGATCGTTGAGTACCTGTTCGCGCCGGACGACCCGGAGGCGGTCATCGAGAAGATGGCGGCGCCCTCGACCCGGATCGTGTCGCTGACGGTCACCGAGGGCGGGTACAACATCAGCGACGTCACCGGCGAGTTCAATGCGGCGAACCCGGACGTGGTGGCTGATCTGGCACCCGGCGCGGTGCCGCGGACGACGTTCGGCCTGATCACTGAGGCGCTGCGCCGTCGCAGGGAGCGCGGCGTGACACCCTTCACCGTCATGTCCTGCGACAACCTGCAGGGCAACGGCCGCCTGGCGCGCCGGGCGTTCGCCACGTTCGCCCGGCTGCGGGACGCCGAACTCGGCGACTGGATCGAGCGCGAGGTGCATTTTCCCAACTGCATGGTCGACCGGATCACGCCGGTGACCACCGACGCCGACCGGGCCGAGGTCACCGAGCGGTTCGGGATCGACGACCGGTGGCCGGTGGTGTGCGAGCCCTTCACGCAGTGGGTGCTGGAGGACGCCTTCACCGACGGGCGCCCGCCCTTCGAGGAGGCCGGGGCGCAGATCGTCGACCACGTCGAGCCGTATGAGCTGATGAAGCTGCGGCTGCTGAACGTCGGCCACCAGGCCCTGGCCTACTTCGGATACCTGTGCGGATACCGGCTGGCGCACGAGGCGGCTCAGGATCCCCTGTTCCAGGCCTTCCTGCTCGGTTACATGGACGAGGAGGCCACGCCGACCCTGGCCCCGGTGCCGGGCGTGGATCTCGGCGACTACAAGCACACGCTGATCGAGCGCTTCTCCAACCCCGAGATCCGTGACACCATAGCCCGGTTGTGCGCGGAAAGCTCGGACCGCATCCCGAAGTGGCTCGTGCCGGTGATCAGGCAGCAGCTCGCCGCCGGGGGTGAAGTCCGCCGTTCGGCCGCGATCGTGGCGAGCTGGGCGCGCTACGCGGAGGGAACTGACGAGCAGGGCGAGCCGATCGAGGTGGTGGACCGGCTGGCGGACAGCCTGGTCCCGCTGGCCAGGCGCCAGCGGGAGGAGCCGGACGTGTTCATCGCGAACCGTCAGCTGTTCGGTGACATCGTCGACGACGAGCGGTTCCGTGCCGCCTACCTGTCCGCGCTTGACTCGCTGCACACGCGCGGGGCCCGGGCGACGCTGGAGTCGCTGGTCTGACGCCGCCAGTCCGGTGTGTCCACACTTGAGATCCCAGATCGGCTCTTCCTGGCTTAACTCCTCTTAGCGTACGGGGCTTGCTGGTTGGCGTCCCGCCGGCCAGCGCTGCCCGGTGAGGAGATCGAGATGAGCCGACACGAGATCGAGTTCGATGCCGAAGGTGTCACCCTGCGCGGCTGGTTCTATACCGCGGAGGGCGTGGGCAGTTCCGCTCCGGCTCGCTCACATGCCCTCCTTCGACTTCGGGATCAACGCCGCGTGGCTGACCGCGGCGATGACCGGGCAGATCCTGCTCGCCTGGCTGAAACTGCTGGCACCAGGACTCCTGACGGCCCGGCAGCCGGGCCATCAACCGCACGGCGGCGCCGAGCCCAAGATCGTGGACCGCTACCTCGTCCACAGCGAGGTAGCGGTCCACGATCGTCGTTCCGGGTGGGGCCGGGATCAGGCCTGCGATGTCGGGAAGGCTAAAAAACCGTTTGTCCGACTACGTTTCCTGCCGGGTAATATTGGCACACGAGATAGTCGTTGCCCTGGCCAGTGGCTATGCCACCCCCGACTTCCGTCGTGTTTCTCCAGACAACTTGCGTGTAATGACCTACATCTGCCCAGTTCCCGGTAGTAGAGACATTCGGGAAAGTACCTGCTACGAAGTACTGCTTCTCGTTGCCCCATATGTCTACTAGCTGAGTAGGGGAAAGAGCCCCGGCGGTCGCTTCCGCCAGGTTTTCCGCAGCACCACTTTCCGCCAGTGGCCCCGTTGCGGCCAGGTGATTTGCCCAGGCCTGAGCACTCGCGGCCAAACTGGTTGACCATTGCAGCGGGGGAACTCCGACCTGTGCCCGGTAACTATTATGAGCCGCTAGTATCGCTTGAATTTGATTGCCCTCGGCATCGCTACTGCCCGCTGCCCATAGAGCGTTGTTCGCGGTCTGAGTGGCAGAGCCCGCCCGGTACACCACGAGATTGCCGTCGTCCTGGACGTTGAGAAACGCGCTCGGATTGCCCTGCGTATTGCTCGCCCAGTGCGGCTGACCGGAGGTATCGTAAAGTACCAGGTTGCCGTCGGTTTGCATGATGAAGTCGCGCGGCTCGATTAGCCCGCCGGTGTTCGTCGACCACAGCGGCTGCGACTGGCTGTTGTACAGGACAGCATTCCCATCGGACTGCATGATAAGCGTATTCTGCGTATCGTCCGATTTCAGAGTCTGCCCTGGTTGCAGGGATTGACCTGGAAAAAGAGTTGACATGTTTCCTCCAAAGAACGTGGGAACAGGAGCCAACACCGGCTCGGCGGGTCGGCCTGACATTACGAGGTGGTACGGTCGGCTGGGTTTCTAGTAGCCTTTCGGCGGGCGTGTCGGGTCCGCCTGCTGAACGTTCGCTGCGAAGTTAGAACCGTCCAGCGATACCTGATAACGGGCGCGAACGTATTGGCTCGCTGCCGCGATGTTCGCGACCGGGTCATAGATGGCGACCGACGTGCCGGCGACGTGATAGGCGGCAAACGTCTGCGGTATGCACTGCGCGACGCCGCGGGAGCAGTTCTGGGGGTTGCCATCCCCGACCGTGGGACCGGTCGCGTTGCCGTCCGTCGTGTTCACCGCGTTGGGCATATCGGAAGACTCGCGGAAGCACAGCGTCACGAAACCCTGCACCCAGCCATCGGTGTACGGCAGGCCGGCCGCCTGGCAGGCCTGGGAGATCCAGGAGTAGATGTCGCCCGTGCCGCCACTCAGGCTGTAATTCACATCTTCGATACCTATGACACCAGGTGTGCCCGCTGATACCCAGACATCATTACTGCCCGCTGCCCATAGAGCGTTGTTCGCGGTCTGAGTGGCAGAGCCCGCCCGGTACACCACGAGATTGCCGTCGTCCTGGACGTTGAGAAACGCGCTCGGATTGCCCTGCGTTTTACTCGCCCAGTGCGGCTGACCTGAGGTATCGTAAAGTACCAGGTTGCCGTCGGTTTGCATGATGAAGTCACGCGGTTCGATTAGCCCGCCGGTGTTCGTCGACCACAGCGGCTGCGACTGGCTGTTGTACAGGACAGCATTCCCATCGGACTGCATAATAAGCGTATGCAGCGTATCGTCCGATTTCAGAGACTGCCCGGGTTGCAGGGATTGACCTGGAAAAAGCGTTGACATGTTTCTCCACTTGTCCTTTTCCTAAGGAGATCTGAGCGTAGACGCACGACGTAGCCGTGTTCGCGCGTTATGCGCGCGTACGTCTCAGCCTGGCTGCGGCGCAGGTCCTGCGCCGATCCGTACACCGGATGAGCCCGCGCGTCCTTTCTTTTTGCGTGTGGCTCATGCATATTAAGAGACCCGCTTAGGCGATCTGATACATGGCGGGGCGACGGACGGGCCCAGATCTTCGGCAATAGGACATCTGCGAGCCTGTGACCAGGACTGACTGACATAAAAAGATTGTTTATGCAGCGCTTGACGGACCTTGACCTGGTAGCGCAGGTAACGCTGAGCGGTAAGCCTGGAAGGAACGGCCGGGCTGGCAGTGACGCGAGTAGACCAAGCTTTTCTGAACGCCGTACCGGACCCAGAGTTGCCTGACGTTCGCTGGACATGGACCAATGCCATGGACTTCAGCATGATTGGCGGTCGTGGCTTCGCGCCCGGCAGAGAACCGCTCGATCACCTCGCCGGCCGCGAGCACCGCCAGGCGGAGGCGCTGAGCGTAGAGGCTCCGTGAGTCAAGCGTCCGGTACTTCGGGTCAGTCTCGTCTGCGAGTTGCACCCGGTTGTGCACGGTCACGTGTGCACCAGTGGTCCAGCCCGCGACTGGTTCACTCAGCACCTGGCGCGCTGAGGCCTGGAATCGCAGGCCAGGTCAGCCAGCTGCCGGGTCTGCGGATTGCCCGGAATAGGGATGTCCTGTCCAATAGCATGAAGCGGCTGGCCGACCGCGTCCCGCGTGAGGAGCAGCTTCATGGCCATCCGCGATTCCTTCGCGCTCGACGAGGTCTCCCGTGCGCTGCAGGACACCCTGCGCGGAATGCTCGCCGAGCAGCTATCCTCGGCCGCGCTGCGAAGCTCGCTGGATACCGGTGCCGGGTATGACATCCGGCTGCACGCCCGCCTGGCGGCCGAGACCGGCGTGGCCGGGCTGACGATTCCCGTGGAGTTCGGCGGCCTTGGCATGTCGCAGGCCGAGGCCGGGGTCGTGCACACCGAACTCGGCCGCGCCCTGTACCCGGGGCCGTTCCTGGCCAGCTCCCTGGCCGCCGGGGCGCTGCTCGAGGCCGGTGACGCCGCGGCCGCCGGGTACTGGCTGCCGCGGCTGGCCGACGGGTCGGTGACCGGGACGGTGGCGGCCGCGGGCGATGACGGTCACTGGTCACCCGGGTCCGGCAGCGTCCAGGGGGGACGGTCAGCCCAGGGGTGGTATCTGCGCGGCACGCGCTGGTATGTCATCGCGGGCCACGTCGCGGGAATTATCGTGGTCCCGGCGATCACCGACGCGGGACCCGCGATATTCGCGGTGGAAGCGGGTTCCCCGGGGTTCGTGGTAACCCGGCAGCTGGGCATCGACCTGACCCGGCGGCTGTGTGTCGCCACCTTCGACACCACCCCGGCCTTCCTGCTCGGCCAGGGCCAGCAGGCGGTCGCGGCCCTGGACCGGGCCGAGCACGAACTTCTGCTGGCGACCGCCGCCGAGGCGGCGGGCGGCATCGGCTGGTGCCTGGACGCGACGATCGCCTACGTCAAGGACCGGGAGCAGTTCGGGCACCCGATCGGCTCGTTCCAGGCGGTCGCCGACTCCTGCGTGGACATGCTCGCGGACCTGGAGTCGGTCTCGGCGGCCGCCCGGTACGCCGCGGTCGCCAGCGCGGACGGGGCGGCCGAGGCCCGGGCCGCGGCCCGGGACGCGGCGCTGCGCGGCGGCGAGGCCTACCGCGGCGTGACCGAGTCCGCCACCCGCCTGTTCGGCGGCAACGGGTTCACCTGGGAGCACGACGCTCACCTTTATTACCGCCGCGCCTGGTCGCCGCTTGTCAGGGCCTGATCAGGCCAGCCGGGTATCCGGTGAGCGGCGAGGGTCATCGGCGCGGACGAGATCGTCGTTGTGCAGGCGCATGACCTTGTCGAACGCCACCCGGTCGTGATTGCCGATGGCGGTCACGATCCCCTCGTGCACCACGATGCTGTGCTGCAGCATCTGCTCGTAACCGTCGACGAAGACCGCCCGGCTCAGCGTCGCGCGCAACAGCGCGACCACCGTCTGGTGCATGCCGTCCAGGACCGGGATCCGCGCCGCGGCGACCAGCGCGCGGTGCAAGGACATCACCGCGTCCAGGTAGGAGCGGGCGTCGGAAGCGTCCGTCATCTGCTTGACGATTTCCCGCATGGCCGCGACGTCCGGCCCGGTGGCCCGCTCGAACGCGACGGCGGTCAGCCTGGCCTCCAGGTGCACCCGCGCTTCGAACAACTCGAGCGGATGGGTGCCGGAGTCGTGGAACCACAGGTCCATCGCCCCGAGCCGGACCTGCGGGGGGAGGGCGGCCACGGAGATCCCGCCGCCGGTGCCGGGGCGTACCGTGACCAGTCCGCGGGTGCGCAGGATCCGCAGGGTCTCGTTCATGATCGTCGGGCTGATCCCGAACCGGTTCATGAACTCCGTCCGGCGGCCGAGGTGCGCGCCGACCGGGAGCCTGGCCGCGAGGATCTCGTCCTCTACCTCGGCCGCGACCTGTTCGGCGCGGGACAGGCGCTTACCCGGGTCGGCTCGTCGGGCCATGGCAGCCTCCCGCCGGTTCAGCCTGGCACACGTTGCCGGAATCCTATCCCGAGCCTTGCATTGTGTATGCATAATGAACTAGCGTCCGGCTACAGGCCGCTCGCCGTCGACGATGAAGGGGGCGCCGAGACCTGATGTCCGCGACGCCAGGTGCCGGGTCCCGCACCGCATGGCTGGCCACCCTCGGCCCCGGCCTGATCGACATGCACACGCACGCGATCGACCCGGACCTGCCCGACCTGGCCGGAACGTACCCGGGCAGCTTCCCCCGGGTCCGGCGTATCCCGGGCGACCGGGCCGAGATCTTGCTCGGCGACCGGCCGTACCGCGTAGTCGACAGCCGGTGCTGGTCGGCGCAGGCCCGGATCAAGGACATGGACGCCGAGGGCGTCGCCGCCCAGGTGGTCTCGGCGACCCCGGTCACCTTGTGCCACGGCGAGCCGGCCGCCGGGGCCGCGGCCCTGGCGTGCGCGCAGAACGACTTCATGGCCCGGCTCGTCGCCGAGGCACCCGGCCGCCTGCTCGGGCTGGGCTGCGTGCCGATGCAAGATCCCGGCGCGGCCATCGCCGAACTCCGGCGGTGTGTCACGGAGCTGGGATTCGCCGGCGTGGAAATAGGTACCCGGGTCGGCGAGCTCGAGCTGGCCGACCCCCGGTTCGTGCCGTTCTTCCAGGCCGTGGCCGAGCTGCGGGCCCTGGTGTTCGTGCACCCGGTCGACCGGACCCTCGATCCGCGGCTGGCCGCCCTTGGCCTCGGCTTCGGCCTTGGCATGCCGGCCGAGACCGCGGTCGCGGCCGCCGGTCTGCTGGTCAGTGACCTGTTCGATCAGGTGCCAGGACTGCGGCTTTACCTGGCCCACGCTGGCGGCACGCTGCCGTCGGCGCTGCCCCGGCTGGCCCGCGGCCAGCAGCTGGCGGGAGTGGCCGAGCCGGCCCGGCTGGCCACGGAGCGGGCCAGGCGGCTGTGGTGCGACTCGCTCAGCTACGACGCGGCCGGCCTGCTGTTCGCCGCTGAGCGCTTCGGCGCCGGTCACGTGGTGCTCGGCACCGACTACCCGTTCGACGCCCGTGAGCAGCCGGCCGGTGCTGTCCTCGGGCTGCTGGAGAGCCCAGCCGACCTGGCCGGAGTCGCGCGCGAGAACGCGCTGGCGCTGTTGTCGGGGGCCGGGATCTGAGCGCAGCTGAAGGAGCGCACCGTGGCACACTTTCTCGGCGTCGGCATGACGCACTACCCGCTGCTCGCCGGAACCGACGAGCACCTGGCCGGCCTGCTGCGCTTCACGCCGCAGGATCCGGATATCCCGGCCGCCGAGAAAAACCCGGCCAGCTGGCCAGCCTCGATGCGAGCCGACTGGTCCGATGACGGCGGCACCGCCGCCGCGGCGCGGCACCGGAAGGTGCTGCGGGAGAACCTGGCGCACTGCCGGGCCGAGCTGGACGCGTTCGGTCCTGACCTGGTGGTGGTGTGGGGTGATGACCAGTACGAGAACTTCCGCGAGGAGGTCGTCCCGCCGTTCTGCGTGCTGGCCTACGGTGACATCGAGGTGCCCGCGTTCGAGGTGATGAACGAGCGCGGCAGCCCGAACGCCTGGGGTAAGCCGGACGATGCGACCTTCGTCCTGCACGGCGACGCCCAGGCCTCCCGCGAGCTGGCCGGCACCTTGATCGCGGACGGCTTCGACATGGCGTACTCCTACCGCAAGCGGGAGGGCGCGCACTTCCCGCACGCGATCCTCAACACCCAGCTGTTCCTGGACTACGACCAGGCCGGCACGCAGTTCGGCTACCCGCTTGTGCCCATCACGGTGAACTGCTACGGCCAGCACGCCATCGCCCGCCGCGGCGGGCTGGCCCGGTTCGCCGAGATCGCCGACGACCAGCTCGACCCCTCCGGGCCGACGCCGGCCCGCTGCTTCGACCTGGGCCGCGCGGGTGGTCCGCGGCTATGCACCTGCGCCCGGACACCCCGGCCGACCAGCGGCTGTACGACGCCCTGGTCCGCGGCGACTACGAGACCTGGCGGCAGGTCACCGGCAGGCAGATCGTCGAGGCGGGCCAGCACGAGATGCTCAACTGGTTCTGCCTGCTCGGCGCGATGGCCGAGGCCGGGATGCGGCTGGACTGGTCCACCTTGGTCACGACCGATGTCTTCAACTCCAACAAGTGCTTCGCGCTCTATCAGGAGGCCCGATGACCGCCGCCGCCGACCTGCGCACCGGAGAGTTCCTCACCGCGGGGGGAATCTCCACCCACTACCACGACCTCGGCGAAGGCGACCCGGTGCTGCTGCTGCACGGATCCGGGCCCGGCGTCTCGGCCTGGGCGAACTGGCAGCACACCATGCCGGCCTTGGCCGCAAGCGAGCGGGTCCTCGCGCTCGACCTCGTCGGGTACGGGGCCACCGAGCGGCCGGCTGACGTCCGGTACTCGCTGCGCACCTGGACCGATCACGCCTGGGGCCTTCCTGGACGCTCTCGGCGCCGATCAGGTCAGCGTGATCGGCAATTCGCTGGGCGGCCGGATCGCGCTGCAGATGGCCGAGGACGACAGCTCCCGGCTGCGCCGGATGGTGCTGATGGGCTCACCCGGCGTCGGCATGACCGTCACCGACGGGCTGACGGCGCTGCGCGGGTACGAGCCGTCGCTGGACAACATGCGCGCCCTGCTCACCGGTTACTTCGCGGTCGACACGTCCATCATCACCGAGGACCTGGTCCGGGTCCGCTACCAGGCCAGCGCCGCGCCCGGCGCGCACGAGGCGTACCGGTCGATGTTCTTCGACCCGCGGCACGCAGGCAACGACCTGGGCATCACCGCCGATCAGGTGCGAGCCGTCCGGGTGCCCACGCTGCTGGTGCACGGACTGGAGGACAAGGTGGTGCCTGCCGAGGTCTCCTGGACGATGGTGAACCTGCTGCCCGACGCCGACCTGCACGTCTTCGCCCGCTGCGGGCACTGGACCCAGATCGAGCGGGCGGCGGAGTTCAACGCGCTGGTCGGCGGCTTCCTCCGCGGTGCGGGGAGCCCGCGATGACGCTGGTGAACGAGCACGCGGCCCGGACCGGGTGCCAGCTCGTCGATGAGGACGCGGCCAGGCGCAGGTTCCGGGTGCACCGGTCGGCCATGACCTCTCCTGCCGTCTTCGAGCAGGAGCTTGAGCAGGTCTTCGCGCGCTGCTGGCTTTACGTCGGGCACGAGTCGGAGATCCCGGAACCCGGCGACTACGTCCGGCGGCCGGTCGCCGGGCGCCCGGTTTTCATGGTCCGCGGCACCAAGACCGGGCAGGTGAACGTGTTTCACAACACCTGCACCCACCGCGGCGCCGTGGTCTGCCGCCGTGACCGCGGCAACGCCAAGGTGTTCCAGTGCTTCTACCACGCCTGGTCCTTCGACAGCGAGGGCTCGCTGGTCGGCGTGCCCGGCCGCGACGCCTACGGCGACGACCTCGACATGAGCACGCTCGGGCTGGCCCGGGTGGCGCGGGCCGAGTCCTACCGCGGGTTCGTGTTCGCCAGCTTCGATCCCGATGTCACCGACCTGGTCAGCTACCTGGCCGGGGCGCGCGAGTACCTCGACCTGGTGATCGACGAGACGGACGGCGACCTGCAGATCATCAGCGGCACCCAGGAATACGGCATGCAGGCCAACTGGAAACTGCTGGTGGAGAACAGCATCGACGGCTACCACGCCGCCTCCACCCACGACACCTACTTCAAGTACCTGGTCTCGCTGGGTACCGACCTCAGCGTCGGGGTCAGCGGAGTCACCAGGGACCTGGGCAACGGGCACGCCGTGCTTGAGTACCTGGCCCCCTGGGGCCGCCGAGCACGGCGAGGAGCGCGCGCGCCGGATGTGCGACTTCAACCGCAACATGCTGATCTACCCGAACCTGATCGTCAACGACATCATGGCGGTGACGGTGCGCACGTTCATGCCGACGTCGGCGACGGCCATGGCTGTCACGGCCTGGGAGGCCGCCCCGAGAGACGAGCTGCCCGCGGTGCGGCAGCGGCGGCTGGACAGCTTCCTGACCTTCCTCGGCCCGGGCGGGTTCGCCACTCCCGACGACATCGAGGCCCTGGAGTCCTGCCAGCAGGGCTTCGCCAGCGGCGGGGTGGAATGGAACGACATTTCCCGCGGCATGGGACGTGACCCGCAGGCCACCGACGAGGAGCAGATGCGCGCGTTCTGGCGGCGCTGACGCGACCAGCTGGACGGCGCCCGGTGACCGGCGCCGCGGTCAGCTCGCTCGCCCAGCTCACCCGCGCCGACGTCGAGGACTTCCTGTACACCGAGGCCGGGCTGCTCGACACCTGGGAGCTTGACGACTGGCTCGCGCTGTACACGGCGGACGCGCGCTACGTCATCCCGTGCACCGGCGACCCGGACGGCGACCCGGGTCGTGACCTGGTCCTGATCGACGACGACCGGCTCCGGATGCAGGCCCGGGTGGAACGGCTCAACAGCCGTAAGGCGCACCGCGAGTACCCGCACTCCAACACCAGGCACCTGGTCACCAACGTCAGGCTCGGCGCCGTCGAGGCCGGCGAGCTGCCGGTCCGGGCCTCGTTCTCGGTCTGGCGGTTCCGCGGCGGACGGGAGACCAGCTACGTCGGCGGCTACCACTACCGGCTCGTGCTCGAGGCGGGCGCGCTGAAGATCAGATCCAAGCGCGTGGTGCTCGACATGACCGCGCTTCGTCCGGCCAGTGGCGTTCGCTGCCTGCGAAGGTACTCTTTCGCGATTTCGTCGATCAAAGGGGCAAGCCTGCCGCTAGCAACCTGGAACTCCAGCACAAACCGTTCATCCGCCATACCAAGCGGCCAGCCAAGCGGCCAGGCGCCTGGTTTAGGGGAGGAGGCGCTGCGAGCCGCCGAATTTGGCCGAGAGGTGATAGGTGGCGAACGCCAGCGCTAGGCCGGCGACCAGGGAACCGCCCAGCAGGAGCCAGCGGGTGGCCCGTGCCGCGAGCAGGTGGCGGGCGTGATCCGCGCGGCCCGACAGTATCCTGGGCAGCTTCGGGAGGTACGAGGCCAGGTGGATGACGATGACGATCACCCAGGCAAAGAACGACAGGTGGTGCAGCCGGCCCCAGGACCCGTTGCCCGGACCCTCGACGACCAGCATGATCCCGGTGCCCAAGACGGCCACGGTGGTCAAGATGACGAACGGCCCCGTCACCCGCTGCAGCGGAGCCGGCGGACCCCTCCGCACGTAAGCCGCCGAGCCGGTGTAGTACCTGGTGAAACGCCACAGCGTGGAGCCGATCTTCAGGCTGACCGGGCCCAGCAGCAGCATCCCGAGAAAGACGTGCAGCGTGAGCAGGTTGCCGATGTTCAGCAGGGTGAGGCACTCGGCGACGAACAGCACGAGCAGCACGGCTCCGGTCATCGCCGTCAGGCGCTGGTTGCCCGCCGGGTTGGCGCGCCCGGTCGGCTCCTGGAGGATTTGCGTTTCCCGCGTGGTCACGGCCCCATGCTAGGCACCGCCCGGCCGCCGCCGATATGGAGATAACCGCCGTCTTTGGGGTAGGGCTAGGTACACCCCGGCTCCCGCGCCAGGGGCCGCGGGCGAGAGCACCACGGGCCGTTCGGCCAAGAAAATTTCCGAACGGACAGTGGTGTTTCTATCGCATGCCCGCGGTGTTGATCTCGGCGAACCTTTCCCGGACGGCCGGCGTCCACTGGGCCCGCAGGGCCTCGATCCGGCGGGCGACCCGGCGCCCGATCCAGTCAGGCAACAGGGCCTCGGGCAGCTGCGGATCGGTCCGGGGCAGCTCCTGCCACTCGCTGATCATCCGCACGTGGGCGAACAGGATCTCGTCTCCGCCCCGCGGCGACAGGGTGCTCACCGCGTCCCATACCTGCTGGTAATGCTCGTGCAGGGCGCCAAGGTCCCAGCCCTGGGCGACGATGTCGGCGCAGGACATCCCGATGTCGTCGATCGTGCCGACGAAGGAGATCGTGTGCTGGCGCAGGCCGAGCCCGTCGATGAGCCTGCCGACCTCGGCGGCCCGCTCGACGTGCGGGCCCAGCCAGAGCCCGGGAACGGGGTTGCCGAGCCCGGCCCAGGTCAGGCCGGAGTACAGCGGACGGCGGGCGCTGCGGACAGACTGCGGGATCGTCACCAGGTTGGCCAGCCAGCGGCCATCCCAGCGGCTGAAGGGATCGCTGAGGGAGTAAACCCGCGGCGCGCCTGAGGTGATGATGTCGATCATCCTGGGCCCGAGCGACCAGCAGACTTCGCGTCCTCGCCGTTCCTGGACCATCCACGCCGAGGCCGCCGCCCGCGCGATAGCCTGCCGTGCGGCCTGCTCCTCCACGCCAAGGCCCCTGAGCACGTACACCAGCGCGGAGGTCCAGGCGGGCTGCCCGGCGGGCCAGACAAGTTCGCCGAGAATGGTCATGAGCAGGGACCTGGCGCTGCCCGGAGCCAGCGACCCGCCGGGCGGCTTGAGGAGGGCTGAGCCGACCGGGGTATCGCTCCGCGTCGGCATCGCTCTCCACCTCGTTACGTTCGACGGGCAGCGTCACTAAGTCACTCTGAGTGTAGACCATGGCGCCGTCCGCCCGGTGCGGGCCGGCGTCAGGCGGCCGATATCCCGCCGTTCACGCTGATCGCCTGTCCGGTCAGGCGCGCCGAGCCGGGGCCGCCCAGGAACACCACAAGCGAGGCGAGGTCGTCAGGCTCGGCCACGCCCAGATGGGCCAGCGAGGCTGCCTTTTCGAACAGGTTCTTGCTGAAGCCGTCCCGCAGCACGTTGTCGGCCGTCGGGGTGCCCGCGATCAGCGACGGCGTGATGACGTTCACCCTGATCCCGTTGCGCTTGGCCTCGATGGCGGCCGCCCGGGAGAACATGACGATGGCGGCCATGGCGCCGCCGAGCACGCTCTCGCCTGGCGTGGCCACCTTGGCGGCGTCCGAGGCGATGTTGACGATGCTCCCCCCGCCGCGAGCGGCCATGACCGGCAGCACGGCGCGGGTCAGGAGCATCGGCGGCAGCGCCTGGGTGAGCAGGATGCCCGCGATGTCGGCCATCGCGGTCCGGTGCAACAACTCGGGCCTGTAGGTCCCGGTCACGGAGCTGACCAGGACGTCAATGCCGCCGAGCGCGTGGTGAGCTTCGGTGACGGCGGCCTGTACCTGGCCGGCGTCGCAGGCGTCGGCGGCGACGAACACCACCTGTGCATCCGGGCAATGCCGGACGACCGCTTGCCGGGCGGCCTGTCCGCGTTCGGCGTCGCGGGCCAGCAGGGCCAGCCGCCGGACCCCGGCGTCAGCGAACGCCAGGGCGCTGGCCAGGCCGACGCCCGAGGTTCCCCCCGCGATGAGCACGGCCGATTCTGGGTAGTTCCGGACTACGGGAGCGGGCGAGGGCATGGCACCTCCGGTGTGCGCCGGCTGGCGGTCTACGTGATCTGCAACTCAGTTGATGACAGTGTCGCATGTTTGGTGCGCTGAATTGATCGGCCAGACCGTTTACAAAGGTCTGATCTAGACCATAATCTTTGAGCGTTATCGGTCCGGTCGGTAGACCGTCCCGTCGGTAGGGAGCAGCTATGGTCGGCAGGATGGTTCTGGAAGCCTCGTACTGGCCGGCCGAAGCCGGCCAGGTCCGCGACATCACCGTGTGCGAGTTGCTCCGCCACGCGGCGGCCACGGTGCCGGCCCGGCTGGCCTTGGTCGACTGCGTGCCGGAGGCGGCGGCTCGCCGGGAGTGGACCTACGCCGAGTTCGTGGCGGCCGCCGAGCAGGCGGCCCGCGCCCTGCTGGCCAGGTTCTCGCCCGGCGACCGGATCGCGATCTGGGCACCGAACAGTGCCGAGTGGGTGATCCTGCAGCAGGGCATCAGCCTGGCCGGCATGGTGCTGGTGGCACTCAACCCCGCCTACCGGACCCGTGAGGTGCAGTTCGTGCTCAAGCAGTCCGGAGCCGCCGGGCTTTTCTGCGCCGCCAGCTACCGTGGCTTCGACATGCTGGGCATGGCGCAGGCCCTGCGGCCCGGCCTCCCCGGGCTGCGGGAGATCGTCTCCCTGGCGACCTGGGACACGTTCCTGGCCAGCGCCGACCCCGGGCAGGAGCTGCCGCGGGTCGCGCCTACGGACATGATCCAGGTCCAGTACACCTCCGGCACCACGGGTTTCCCCAAGGGCGCGGTGCTGCATCACATGGGCCTGGTCAACGAGGCGACGTTCGTCGCCGAGCGGGCCGGCATGGACGACGGCGGGGTCTGCGTCAACGCGATGCCGATGTACCACATCGGCGGCGGGGCGGTGACGTCCTTCGGCACCTGGGCCAAGCGGGGGACGTTCGTCATCCTGCCTGGCTTCGAGCCTGGCCTGCTGCTCGAAGCCTTCGAGGCCTACCGCGGGACGCACACCCTGGTGGTCCCGACGATGCTGATCTCCATGCTCGACCACCCCGATCTGGCCAAGCGCGACCTGTCCAGTCTCCAGACGATCATGAGCGGGGCAGCGTCGGTGCCGGCCTCGCTGGTCCGCAAGACCATCGGCCTGCTCGGCTGCCAGTTCAGCATCTTGTTCGGGCAGACCGAGACGCACGGCGTGATCAGCCAGACCCGGGTCACCGACACGCCCGAGGACCAGGCCGGCACCGTCGGCCAGCCGCTGCCCCAGCTCGAGGTCAAGATCGCCGACATGATGACCGGCACGCCGGTCCCGGTAAACACCCAGGGTGAGATCTGCTGCCGGGGCTACCAGAACATGCGGGGCTACTACGACAGGCCCGCCGAGACGGGTGCCACCATCGACGCCGACGGCTGGCTGCACATGGGCGACATCGGGTCGATGGATGATCGCGGCTTCCTCCGGGTGACCAGCCGGGTCAAAGACATGATCATCCGGGGCGGGATGAACCTGTATCCCGCCGAGATCGAGGCGGTCCTGCAGGATCACCCGGCCGTCGAGACGGCGGCCGTGATCGGGGTGCCCGACCAGAAATGGGGCGAGCAGGTGGCCGCGGTCCTGCGCGTGCGAGCCGATGTCGCCCGGCCGACGGCCGCTGAGCTGACCGAGTTCCTCCGGGACCAGATCGCGCCGCACAAGATCCCGGTGTTCTGGTCCTTCGTCGACGGGCTCCCCATGACCCCGACCGGCAAGACCCAGAAGTTCGTCCTGCGCCAGCAGGTGACCGACGGCACCCTGACCTTCGACGAGATCCGGCCCTCGAAGTCCGTCACCGCACCTTTGAATATGTTATCGTGACTGGCTGTCGCCTGGGTGGGGGGAAATATGAGCCACTGGGGAGCGGCATGGCTTATAGCCGCCGCATTTGCCGGGTCAAGCCCGGTCGCTTACGCATCCACGCCGGCCCCGGCTACTCCCAGCCTGGCTTTTGTATCCACTAGCCCGGTACTGCACGAGGCGGGTCACGGCTCATGGACTACCACCGTTGGCGTAAGCGATTCTTCCGGATGTTTGGGAAAGCGCACTTACTGGCTTGTGACGACATCACCGGACGGCCGGTTCAGTGCGTCAGCCGGGACTGTGGCTAACCAGGCGGCCTGCCCGCCGGGGACCATCAGCCAAGTCGCGGTTACCTTCGATCTCGGCTCGGGCCTGCCTTCCGTTCCTTCCGCGGCCGCACTGGTGCTCAACCAGCCAGCCGCTTCGACGGCACCGCCCGCCACGGTCTCCCTGACCGTGCAGCGCGACGTGCCCGGGCTCGACTATCTCTGGATACCGGTCATCACCGGACTCGTGACAGCCTTTCTTTTCATCGTCCTGGCCGGGGCGATCGGGCTGCCGTATCGCGACAAGCTGAATCACCCTGCCCGCCGGGTGGGTTTCCTCAGTAAGCAATTCTGGACCATGCCGGTATACGCCTCGGCCGCGTGGACCTTCAACGACAGCTGGGCGACGAACATCACTGCCTTCGCCACCGCCGTCGCGGGCCTGCTCACCGCGGCCGGCACCTTCAGCTCGATCTTCCCGGGAGTCGAGCTCGGACGCTTCGCGCTCATGAACGTCGCCTGCGGAGGAATTGTCGTGATCCCGCCGCTTCTCTTCGGGGTCATCAACGCCGCATGCTCACGCCGTCGTGTCCTGCTGAGCCCCGACGGCGCAGTAAAAATCAAGAAAGGGCACGCGGCCACGATGATAAGTCCCGCGGGCGCGACTATCAGTTTTGCCGGAGGCGGCGCGTTCGGTACGACGCACATAAAGGCTGGCGGCTCTATTCCTGTCCCGCCGGGCAGCAAAGTAAGGATAATCAGGGGGACGATGGCGCTATGGGGCACCAGCGACATCACGGTAAGTCCTGGATGTAAATTGAGCATCAGCAAGGCTACCGAGATCAAGGGCAGTGATGTGAAGGCCGCCTCGTCTGGAGCCGGCGAACGGGACCCAGTCGGGGCGCAGACTGCCGGGAGCGAGCGCCCCGCGGCGATTCCCCCTATAGAGGAACTCCTGCTCCGCCTGTTCGGGATGCAACAGGAAAAGGCGGCGTCCGCGCCCGATGACACTCCGGTGAGAAAGGGAGAAGTGATCACGGCCACCCAGGGTGCCAAGATCACTGTGACCGGGACCGCGGACATCAAACTGCCAAGGACCAGCGAGATCGAGACGAAAGGACAATCCCGGCAACTCGAGACCAGTGAGCTGCTGAGCGTACCGGCCGGCACGAAAGTCATCGCCGCTGACATGCGCGCCCTGCTGCCGACCGCGGCTCTTACGCTCTTCGGTATCGCAACCTTGCTCGGGCTCCTTACTGTGCTGGTCGGACTCTTCTCGGATGCCGACCTTTCCGGCCGCGTCGTGACCTTCGTCGCCGGCGTATTGCTCGTGGCAGGAGTTCTCATCTACGGAGTAGTTGCCAACAGGTCCCTGGCGGAACCGACGCCTGGATCGTCTCTCAGCGCCGAATCGACAAGCTCGTTTACCCTGTAACCGCTCGCGTTATCAGCCGGAGCTTGACCTTCGTGGCCCCGTCAGCCGGGGCGACGACGCCGTCGCAGCCGGCGCAGGACCGGTCAGATTCGGCGGGCCCGGGAAACATCGGTACGGACATGTCCGCATCACCGGACCCTGACGCCGGACCGGCGGGCGACCGTCCAGCCGACTCCATGGCCAGCAGCGCCGCGCCGTAAGCCCCGGTGATCTGCGGCCGGTCCGGCACCTGGACGTCGGTGCCCAGGGCCTCGGCCAGGAAGTGCACCGCCGCGCGGTTGCGCGCGACGCCGCCGGTCAGCACGACCGGGGCCCGCTTGCCGACCTGGGCCACCAGCGCGAGGGTGCGGGCCGCGATAGCGCGGTGGACCGAGGAGGCGATGTCGGCCGGGGGCAGGCCCTGGGCGAGCAGCGAGACGATCTCGGTCTCCGCGAACGTCGCGCACATGCTGCTGACTTCCAGGTCGCGGCCGCCTCGGCGGGCCAGGTCCGCCAGCTCACCGAGGTCGCACTCGAGCGCGCGGGCCAGTACCTCATAGAACCGGCCGGTGCCGCTGGCGCACCGGTCGTTCATGGCGAAGTTCTCGACCAGGCCGTCCGCGTCGACTGTGATGGCCTTGCTGTCCTGGCCGCCGATGTCGATGACCAGGCGGACGCCTGGGCACATCGCGGCGGTGCCGCGGGCGTGGCAGGTGATCTCGGTGTAGGTCCGCGCCGCGCCCGGCACCAGGCGGCGGCCGTAACCGGTCGCCACCGTGCCATCCAGGCCGTCGGCCGTTATCCCCGCCTCGGCCAGGGCGGCGTCGACCGCCCGCTGCATACCCCGCTGGCTGACCGCCCCCATCTGCACCGTGCTGGCCGCCAGGATCGCGCCGCCGGCGTCGGTGACGACCGCCTTGGCGGTGGTCGAGCCGAGGTCGACGCCCAGGTAACGCCGGGTCATGACGAGATGGCCCCGGCCAGCTGACCGCCGCGGGCCCGGCGGACGTCGATGGCCTCGAGCATCGCGGCGAGCCTGCTCTCCAGGATCTCCTCCTTGTAGAAGGAGGCGTCGGCGACGTCTCCTTCGAAGAAGATCGACGGGATGCCGAGCTTGTCCTGCGCGGACCTGGCCAGCAGCCGCTGCGGTCCGGTGAACGCGCGGCAGGTGCGGGTGGAGTGGAACACGATCCCGTCGACGTCGTAGTCCCGGCAGTCGCGCAAGGTGAGGTAGTCAAGCGTCTTGGTGCCGTGGTTGGTCGGGCAGAGCAGGTAGTGCTGCGCCATCCCGAGGATCGGGTCCGCGGTGTCGATCAGCTGCGGCTCCTGCCAGAACGCGTTGTGGATGTAACGGCCGCACAGCACCGCGGCGCCGTGCTCGGCGAATTTCCTGGACAAGAAGCCGAGCTTGTTCCAGTTCATGATGCCGTCGAAGTACAGCCGGTACTTCTCATCCCGCACCCCGGACACGCCGGCCGCCAGGCGATCGGCGATCTCGTCCCTGACGCCGGCGAAGTAGTCGACCAGGGCCTGGTCCCCTGGCAGGAAGTTGATCGGCGCGACGCAGGCGATCCAGTCCCAGAAGGTGGCCGGCGCGGGCTTGGCCTGGCACAGGTCCAGGCCCTCACGGCGCAGTTGCGCGGCGCGCTTGATGTAGGTCATGGCCTCGGTCAGCGCGTCGTAGTCGAACGGCCGTCCCGTCTGGGCCTCCAGGAACGAGATGAGCTCGCGCAGCTGGCCGGCCACGTAGCGGGAGGCTGACTCCCATTCCTCACCACGCAGGTAGCCCGCGTCCGGCTTGTTACCCCACAGGAAGGGGTGCGAGATGTTGAAGATCGGCAGCTGCTTGCCGAACACCCGGAACGAGATCCCGTCCCACTGCTGGCCGGTGCTGCAGCCCGCGTAGTTGTTGACGAAGAAGTCGGGGGAGGGCAGCCGGGCGGCCAGTTCCTGAGAATCGTTGATCCCGACGACGCCGCTCTGCTCGCCCTCGTTGCCCTGCAGCTTGTGCCCCTGATTCCCCAGCGTCAGGACCGAACAGCCCAGGTGAGTCCGGGCGTAGGAGCATAGCTCGGCGTTGTACCCGTATTCGGCGCCGGCCAGCTGAGCCGGGCCCTCGAGCCGCTGGGCCGCGAGCCTGGCCGCGAACGCCTCGCCGTGACACCAGGCCAGGCCGGCCGCCTGGAAGATCGGATTCAGGGCTCCGCCGTTGTACCAGACAATCTGCTTGCCTTGCTCCCTGGCCTTGAACAGATTGTCCCAGTAGTCCGTGATCAGCTGTCCGCCCGCACGGGTGACGGACAACCGGTTGGACCGGTCCTGCGTGGCGTCCATGGGTCGGTTCCTTCCTAGGGGCGAAGGGGTTCAGGCGGGTTTAATGGGTTACCGGCCGCTTGCGCCGGACGCGTTCGACCAGGGCTTCCACCCGGGTCCGGAACGACTCGGCCGGCAGGCCCTCGTGCTCGGTCTCGAGCAGCAGCTGGGGAATGCCGGCCGCATCCAGGCCCTTGCGCAGCTCGGGGTAATAGAGCATGTGCGGCTCGCAGAACTTGGGCAGCAGGTGAATGACCGCCTCGGCCCCGCTCTGGCGCACCGCGCCGACCAGGTAGGCGTCCCAGTCGGCATCCTGCTGGACCCGGGTGGGACACGGGATGTTGACGTTACGCTGCGCGTACCAGCGAGCGATGGCCTCGATCGGGTCGCCGGTCTCATCGACGTCCGTCGAGACGTAGCGCCGGCCGTGGAACAGGTCGTCGTCTACCACGATGACTCCGCTGTCCTCGATAAGGTCGAGCAGCTCGCGCTTCGGCGCATGGCACAGGTGGGCGGACAGGTGAACCCGGACCCGGTCGTCTCGCGGCGCGGTCCGCGCCGCGCGGACCGCGCCGGCGAGCAGCTCGTAGTGCTCTACCGGGTCCATGACCATGCCGGAACCGACGATGTCCTGAAGCTGGCCCGGGGTGAAGACGGCGTTGCCCGCGCTGCGTTCGTCGAAGAGCCCGCGGATCAGCTGCCTGTCCCGGTTGTGCGCGGCGATGCTGGCGGCCAGCGCCTCGTCGCTGACCGGGCGTCCGGTGAAGGATCCGAACTCCGCCCTGAACTCGCCCATCATCTCCGCGGTCTTGGCGGGGGCCCAGGTGTCGCTCATCGAGCTGATGAGCATCCCGAAGAACACCGGGATATCCGGCAGCACGGCGCGCATGACGTCGGCCGCGCCGATGAGCTGGATGCAGTGATCGGCCAGGAACAAGGCGTCGTATCCGCTGAACCGGCCGGTCGCGGCCTGGTCGGCGAGGTTGCGGGTGTAACCGCAGTAGAACTCGGCCAGCAGCGAGCGGCCCTCGGTCACCGGCTGCTGGTCGTCCTGCACCACCACGGGCAAGGTGCCGGCGGCATACGCGATCTCGCGCGGGAAGTTCATCGGCAGCACCCCGACGACCGGCTGGCCGGGATGGGCCGACCGCCAGCGCTCGATGTACCCCCGCGGGTCACGGGCCGCCTCGGCCAGTCGTGCCAGCGGCGCCGTCGCGTCCGGCATCTGCAGTTCCCTTACCTCGGATACTCTACGGATCTGGAAAACGAGTTACCAAGAGTGTAAAACATTATGCAGGTGCCGGGAAGGACTACCAGGGAGTCATCGTGCCGCCGATCGTGAACCGCTACACCCAGGTCGGCATCTCGGTCCACGACAGCCTGATGGTCGCCGATCCCGGCCGGAGGCGGGCGCTGCTGAGCCTGATCGAGACGGCCGGCCTCGATTATGTGTGTGTCGGCGATCACGTCAGCTTCCACGACGGCACCGGCTTCGACGGGCTCACCGCCGCGACGGCCGCGCTGTCGGACAACGACCGGCTTCCCGTGCTGGTCGGCGTGTACCTGCTGGCGCTGCGCCATCCGCTGCTGACGGCGCGCCAGCTCGCCTCGATCAGCCAGCTGGCCCCCGGCCGCCTGGTGCTCGGCGCCGGGGTCGGCGGCGAAGATCGCAGCGAGGTCAGCAACAGCGGGGTCGACCCGGCCACCCGGGGCCGCCGCCTGGACGAGTGCCTGCAGGTGCTGCGCGCGCTGGCCAGCGGGGACGCCGTGGACCACCAGGGGGAGTTCTTCGAGCTGACCTCGGCGCGGATCAAGCCGCCGCCAAGGCCGCCGGTCCCGATCGTCATCGGCGGGAAGGGCGACGCGGCCGTGCGCCGGGCCGCCCGCTACGGCGACGGCTGGCTGGCGATTTTCTGCTCGGCCCGCCGCTTCGCCCAGACCAGGGAGCAGATTGCCGAGGCGGCGGCCGACCTGGGCCGCCCGGTTCCGCCCTGGTACGGCATCAACGTATGGTGCGGCCTTGACGCCGACACCGCGCGGGCCCGGTCGCTACTGGCCGCTCAGCTGGAGGGCTTGTACCACCTGCCGTTCGGAAAATTCGAGCGGCTGGCCCCGGCCGGTACGCCCGCTGAGGTGGCCGAGCAGCTGGCGCCCTACCTGGAGGCGGGCGCGGAGCACATCACGCTGATCCCGGCCGCCGCCTCCCCAGAAGCCGGGGTCGAGCACACCGCCGCCGTCCGCTCCCTGCTGCGCATTTCACCGAACGGCTCCGTCCAGTAGACCGCCGCGGGTCATGAACAGCCCGAGCCGAGGGTGCTTTGTTAAGCTCCTGCCATTGCGGCTAGTCCTCGGTCTGGTCGTCGATCTCCGCGTCGGGGGCGTTGTTCTTCACCGACTCGATCCCGTGCAGCGCCGACTCCTTGCGCTCATAGGCCTCACTGGCCGCGATGACCTGTAGCCGCGGCTCAGCCCCAGCACAGGCAGAACGGGTGCCCGGCGGGATCCGCGTAGATCTGGTATCCCTCGGTCGACTCGATGTCATCGGTCGGCTTGAGCAGCTTGGCGCCGAGCGAGATGACCTCGTCATGGGCCGCCTTGACGTCATCGACGAACAGGTCGAGGTGGACCTGCTGCGCAGCTCCGTCGGGCCACTCAGGCCGAACGTGGCCGGGCGCGAGCTGGACGCCGAGCCTCGGCTCGCCGTCGACGTAGACGCTGTGCCAGTCGTCCTCCGTGTCGACCGTGCCACCCAGCAGGCCGGCCCAGAAGGCGCTTTCGGCGTTCAAATCGGCGGCGTCGAAGACGACGATCTGCCGGGCAATTTTCATGCCGTAATCGTGCCACGGACCCGCCTGGCATGCCGGCAGGTCCGGAGTAACCGCTGCTACACAACGTCGAACCGCGCATCGTCACATTGTGACTTTCCGTGACTTAATCCCTCATTCACCCCTTGACCTCTAACCGAGCGCTCGGTACGTTTCGCGTCAAGGTCAGGGTAACGGGCCGTGCGGCCCGGGTGCTTCACCCAGGGCTCCACCTAGGTGTGGTGGCAGGCCGGCAGGTTCGGTCATGACCTCCGGCTGCTCACCGGGCTCCTCGGGTCTCCCGGCGACCTAAGCTAGCGCCATGCGCCGCGCCCGACTCCAGGACGTGCATGAGCTGGCCCTGGGCATGCCGGGGGCCAAGGTCAGCCACGGATCGCGTGGTAATCCCGTGTACCAGGTCAGCGGCAGGTCGTTCGTCTTCTTCCGCAATCCTCGGCCGGACGCCGTCGATCCCGGCAGCGGCGAGCGCTACCCGGACGTGATCATGTTCTGGGTGCCGTCGGAGTCCGACAAGCACGCGCTGATCCAGGATCCGGTATCGCCGTTCTTCACCACCCCGCACTTCGACGGTCATCCGTCGGTGCTGGTGCGGGGCAGCCGGATCGGCGAGCTCACCTTGACCGAGCTGACCGAGGTGGTTCAGGACGCCTGGCTGGCCCGCGCGTCAGCTCGCGCCGCCGCGGCCTGGCTCAGCGCCCATCGCGGCAAAGCCGAAGACGGCTAAAGGCCAGCCGTCCACGGTGGCCGGTCAGCTGTCCGTGCCGCTGGGCTGAATGCCCGTCAGCAGCAGGCGCCAGTACGTTTCCGCGATCTCGTCCGCGGTGTAGCGTCCTCGCACGTCGAACCATTGGTAGGCCCAGTTGCACATGCCGAACAGGGCCAGCGTGACCAACTTGGCGTCCATGGCGGCCGCGAAGGCCCCGCGTGCCTGACCTGCGCCGATGGCCGACTGCACGAGCGCCTCATAGGCGTCCCGCTGCGCGGTCACATAGCGTTTGGCCTCCGGCGGCAGTTCCCGGTGGTGCTCGAAGAAGACGCGAACGTAGCCACGATGGGTGACCATGAGGGAGAGTATGTCCTTCATGGCGCCTAGGACCAGCTCTTGCGGCTCCGCGCCGGTGGTGACCCGCTGTACGTATTTCGCGGTGAGCAGCTGGATGAATTCCTCGTGGATCGACCGGAGGATCTCTTCTTTGCTCCGGAAATAGTGATAGAGCGTGGGCTTGGCTATGGAGACCGAGAGCGCGACGTCTTCCATGCTCGTGTTCCCGTATCCGTGGGCATCGAACAGCATCGCGGCGGATTCGACGATTTGGTGCCGGCGCTGCGCCGTCGACATCGCGCGGCGCGTCGAGGCGACGGGTACGGCTCTCATCTGCTCCCTCATTTCCAGACCGTCCGCGGGACCGCGGACGGTTCAGCCGGCCCGGTCGCGGGCCCGGTCGCGCAGCACGTTCTTCTGGATCTTTCCTGTCGACGTCTTCGGCAGTACCTCGAAGTACACCTGGTCGGGCGCCTTGAAGTGGGCGAGCCGCTGCCGGACGAAGTCGGTGAGCTCGCGCTCGCTCAGGTCCGGCCGTTCGGTGGTGACGAAGGCGACCGGCCGTTCGCCCCAGCGCGCGTCCGGCCGGGCCACCACCGCGGCCTCCAGCACATCGGGGTGGGCGGCGAGCGCCTTCTCGACTTCGACCGACGCGATGTTCTCGCCGCCGCTGATGATGATGTCCTTGCTGCGGTCGGTCAGCTCGATGTAGCCGTCCGGGTGCATGACGCCCAGGTCGCCGGTGTGGAACCAGCCCCCGCGAAACGCCTCCTCGGTGGCCGCCTCGTCGTCGAGGTAGCCCGCGGCGACGGTATTGGACCGGATCAGGATCTCGCCGCTGCTCGCGCCGTCGGCGGGGACCGGCCGCAGCTGGTCATCGGCGATCTGGACGTCGGCGACCGAGATCGCGGGCACCCCCTGCCTGCTGAGCCGCATCGCCAGGTCAGCGGGAGGCAGGTCGGTCCAGCCCTGCTGGTATTCGCAGACCAGGGACGGCCCGTAGGTCTCGGTCAGCCCGTACAGGTGCGTCACCGTGATGCCCATCGTCTGCACCGCGGCGATGGTCTCCTTGGTCGGCGGAGCACCGCCGACAGCGGCCCGCAGCGGTCGTTCGGCCATGAAGGCCCGCTGCGCTCCGGCCCGTGCCAGCTCGCTGAGCACGACCGGCGCGCCGCACAGGTGCGAGACGGGGTAGCGCCCGGCCAGGTCGAGCGCCCGCTGCGGGTCGAAGGAGCCCAGGCAGAGGTGGGTGGCGCCGACGGCGGTAGCCCCCCAGGTCATCGACCAGCCGTTGCAGTGAAACATCGGCAGCGTCCACAGCAGGCAGCTGGCCGCCGTGAGCTCGAATTCCAGGGCCACGCTGACCGCGTTGAGGTAGGCGCCGCGGTGGGTGTACACCACGCCCTTGGGCCGTCCGGTCGTCCCGCTGGTGTAGTTCACCGCGATCATGGCGTCTTCGTCATCGGGCAGCATGATGCCCAGCCCGTCCTGGCCGGTGACCCACTCGTCGTAGCTGCAGGCGCCGGGCAGCGCTGTCGCGGGGGTGCCGGGCAGCAGCACGACCCGCCCGACCGGGAGCTCGGCGGCCGTGCGCACCTCCAGCCGGGGCAGCAGCTCGCCGGATACGAGCAGGATCTTGGCCCGGGAGTGGGCCAGGATGTCCCGGTACTCGCTGGCGGCCAGCCGCGTGTTCAGCGCGACCAGCGCCGCGCCCGCGCCGGGTACCGCGAAGTGCGCGGCCAGCAGCCAGCGGGAGCTGAGGTCGAGCACGGCTACCCGGTCACCCGGCTGCACCCCGTCGGCGCGCAGCGCGCCGGCCAGCGCGCCACAGTCCAGGCCAAGCTCGGCGTAGCTGACCGGTGTCTCGTCGCTGTCCACCACGGCGACCTTCCCCGGGAAGACCCGCCGGGCCCGGGCCAGGAAGCTGAGCGGCGTCAGCGGCACGTGATTGGCCGCGCTGATCATGGGAACCTCCCGCACCTTGCCCGCCGTCCCGACCGTCCGGACGGTCGGGAGAAACGTAACGTTAGGATGTAGTCCTGTCAAGCTATGAAATGAGTGTCGTGCCACCATCCACACCCCGCGCCGACGGCGCGCCGAGTGCCCTGATCACCGGAGCCACCGGCGGAATCGGACGCGCGATCGCCGCACGGCTCACCCGCGCCGGTTACCGCCCGACGCTCAGCGGACGGGACGAGGCCGCGCTGGCCAAGCTGGCCGCTGACCTGGCCGATGGCGGCACTGAGTTGCAGGTGGTGCCGGCCGACATGAGCAGCGAAGACGACGTCCGGGCGCTGGCGCACCGTCACGTCGAACGGTTCGGTTCGCTAGACGTGCTCGTGCTCAGCGCCGGGACCGGGACCAGTGGCCGCATCGCCGACTACCCGATGCGGCGTTTTGACCGGCAGATGACGGTCAACGTCCGCGGGCCGTTCGCCCTGGTGCAGGAGTGCCTGCCCGCGCTGCGCCTGACCGCGGCGGCCCGTCCCGGCCGCGGGTCCCGGGTCGCGGCGATCGCGTCGATGGCTGGTATCGCCTCCGAGCCTGGCCTGGCTGCCTACGGCGCCGCCAAGGCCGCCCTGATCTCGCTCTGCCAGTACATCAACGCCGAAGAATCACCCGCGGGCGTCACCGCGACCGCGATCGCTCCCGGCTATGTCGACACCGACATGAGCGCGTGGATGCACGACCGGATCGACCCCGCGGAGATGATCCCGCCGTCCGACATCGCCGAACTGGTTCTTACGCTGGCGCAGCTGTCGGCCCGTTCCGTCATTCCCCTGATCGCCATGTCCCGGGCCGGCGAATCGCACTGGCGAGCGTGATGCCGATCGCGATCAGGGAACCGGAAGGCCTCGACGGATGCGTGACGATCCTGCGGCGGGTCCACGAGCTGAGCGCTGCGCTGCTACGTCAGCCCCTAGCCGATCCCGGGTTAGCTCCTATCCCACCGCCCTGGCCGTCTCCGGCACGCCCATCGGCGAGTTCGCCGAGGAAGCTGTCGAGCGTTCGCGGTGCGCGGCCGAGGATGGTCCGAAGGACCAGGTTGTTCCCTCCGTGGAAGCCGTGCGCGGTGTAATCCGCGAACATGGCGCTCAGTCCGTCGCGCATGGCACCGGCCGGCAGATCGGCCAGGGCCGCGTCCGGGGCGACATCCTCGGCGACAATGGTCCGCCTGGCGTGACGGCTCATCAGGGCCGCGATCTCCGCGCGGGTGACCATCCCGCCCGCGGCGAGTTCGAAGGTCCCGTTCACGAGGTCGTCGGCCGCGAAAGCGATCGCGGCCACGTCGGCGACATCCCGGTAGTCCACGAAGGTCATCGCCGAGTCCTTGGCATAGGGCATCGCGAAGACACCGCGCTCGATCGCGTCGTGCCAGCTGCCGCCCAGCCCTTGCATGAACATCGCGGGCTGAAGCACGGTAAAGGCCAGCCGGGATCGGTAGAGCGCTTCCTCGACCGGGCGCAGGCTCGCGTGGTTCACCAGCGACAGCGACGGGTGGTAGACACCCGAGAAGACGAACCGGCCGACGCCGGCGGCCGTGGCTGCCTCGACCATGCCGATGCCGAGCGCCGCGGAGTCCGGTGCGAAGGCAGGAGTCACATGGAAGACGCCATCGACGCCCTTCAGCGCCGCATCGATGCTCGCTCGATCGCGGAGGTCGCCGGCAACGGCCTCGTCCGCGCCGAGCTCGCGGACCCGACCGGCCTTAGCCGGGTCGTGCACGAGCGCCCTGACCTGCAAACCCTTCGACACCAGCGCCGGGACAACCAGCCCGGCAAACTGTCCCGTTGCCCCGACGGCGAGCACTCGCATGTGACAGCCTCCCAGTAAGCGGATGATTTCTTCCGATTAAAGTGTAGCGAGGGTCGCCCGACCCGGCCCGGTCGAGGTTCAATTACCAGATGGCCCGCGCAACTTCTCAACACGCATCCCCGCGTCAGCACGCATCCCCGCGTCAGCAACGCAGCGATGCACTGCGCAACCAGCAGGAGCTGATCCGCGCGGCCACGGCCGCTCTCCACCGAGAGGGGCTGCACGTTCCCATGGGGACGATCGCGGCCGAGGCCGGTGTCGGGGTGGGCACCCTCTACCGGCACTTCCCCACCCGTGCGGACCTGCTGAGCCACCTGACTCACCACTCCTTCGAGCAGGTACTCGCCAACGCCAGATCGGCCGAACGAGACGCAGCTACCCCGGCCGACAGTCTGCGGCTGTTCATCGAAGCCGCGATCAGCCAGCGCAACGAGCTCATCCTGCCGCTGCATGGCGGACCACCCATCACCTCGACGGCCACCGTGGCCGTCCGGCACGAGGTCCACCAAGTCGTTCAGCGGATCATCGACCGAGGCATTGCCGACGCAACCCTGCGTCCAGGGATCAACTCACACGACATCGTCATCTTCGGCGCGATGCTAGCGCAGCCACGTCTCGCCGACCCCGCCTGGGACGCCACCTGTCGTCGCCTGCTCACGACCTACCTCCGGGGCCTGCGTCCCGGCCCGTGATCGGCGTGTGTCACTTCCACGGCGCCGTCCAGGTCGCGCCGAAGTCAAGGGCGGCGACCTCGATCCCGGAGCCGGCCAGCTCGGCAGCCAGCTGAGCCGGGTCCGGGTCGCAGGGATGGTGATGGACCGGGATGACGGTGGATACGCCCAGCCAGCGGGCCGCGATGGCCGCCTCGGGAGGCGGGAGTTCGGTGATCTTCACGGGCCCGAGCCAGAGGCCGCCGATGCCGAGGATCGCGACATCGGGACGGTAAATCTCGCCCCAAGTGCGCAGGTCCGCGGACAGGGAGGTGTCGCCGCCGCAGAAGACGCGGCTGCCGCCGGCCGTCTCGTTCGTCGATCATTACCCCGGTCGGCGCGGGCCCTTCACGGGTTAAGTGAAACGGATCAGCGCAGAAGATGATGCCGACGTGTCCCGGGTCGAGATCCTCCCGGTGCGCTGCAGGTGCCGGAACCGGTAACCTGACTGGGATCCTGCCGCCCAAGTCATAGAGCGGCACCGGGCGCATAGCTCAGCGGTAGAGCACTCGCCTTACAAGCGAGGGGTCACTGGTTCGAACCCAGTTGCGCCCACCAGATTTTCCCAGGTGGAGGCCCGGTTTGGTGGCTGGCAAGGATTCCCTTCCTTCCAGGTAAGAGCCAAATCAAGAGCCAAACGGTATCGTTTCATGCATGGCAGAACCTCGGCCACGACGTGGCCACGGCGAAGACTCGATGTACTTCGACCACGCCAACAACTACTGGGTCGCCGCCGTCTCCCTCGGCTACAAGGCGGGCAAGCGTGTCCGCCGGAAGGTGACCGGCCGGACGAAGACCGAAGTCAAGGCCAAACTCCGGGACCTGCGCCGCGACCTGGACAACGGCGTCCGGCCCAATGCGACCTACACGGTCGGCGCGGCACTGGACGACTGGCTGGCTAACGGGCTAAGTGGCAGGTCCGACCGGACCAGGGAGCTCTACACGGACACCGTCAAACCGCTGAGAGAGCAGTTGGGTGAGGTCAAGCTCAAGGAGCTCACCGCAGGAGACGTCCAGGAGACCCTGGACGTGCTGGCCACCCGGCTTTCGACCCGCAGCCTGCAGATCACCCGGAACTGTCTCGAGCGGGCCATCCGGCACGCTGAAGTCCGCGACCTAGTCGGCCGGAACGTGGCTGCCCTGGTCAAGGCTCCTGCCGGAAGGGCAGGCCGCCCTTCTAAGAGCCTGACCCTGGAGCAGGCTCAGGAACTCCTGCGGGCGGCCGGGGGCTCTCGCCTGTATGCCTACGTCGTGCTCTCGGTCATGACTGGCCTAAGGACCGAAGAGCTTCGGGCGCTCAGGTGGGCCGAGGTGGACCTCGGGGCGGGCACTGTCGCGGTGTACCGGGCAGTGCGGGCCACCACAGACACCAAGACACCGAAAAGCCGGCGCGTCCTATTGCTGCCGCGGCTGGCTGTCCAGGCGCTCCAGCAGCATCTCGACCGCCAAGCTGAGGATCGGCTGCTAGCCGGAGCACTCTGGCAGGATCACGGCCTCGTCTTCGCATCCTCCGTCGGCACGCCGCTTGATCATCACAACGTGCGCCGCGAGTTCAGGAGGATTACCGGTGCAGCAGGTCTCGGGACCGATTGGGTGCCCCGGGAAATGCGCCACACCTTCGTATCCCTGCTTAGCTCCAACGGGACAGCCCTTGAGGACATAGCCGACCTAGTCGGGCACAAGGGAACAGCAACGACCGAGACGGTCTACCGGAAGGTCATCGTGCCCGAACTGCGGCGCGGTGCCGAGGTCATGGACCGGCTGTTTACTGATATGCAGCCAGTTTCATCGCGCAGAGGATTCAGTGGGGCGGCATCGATCTGTCGACCTTCCGCTTAACAGGGGTCCGCTCATGCCTTAACCCCTACTACCAAGACGGATAATCGGCCCAGCTCACCCGCATTGGCACTGGTCACTGGGCTACGTACCTATTCTAGCGGTCGTGCCGCCGTGTACCGGAGAATGCCGTCTTGTTCGTGTTACCGGCGTGTTGGTCTTCAACAACGCCCGCACTTGTGTTGTGCCGTGTTGCTCGCAGCAGGCGCCCGGCCGCCGGCATCGACCTCGGCCCACCGGTCCGCGAACCAGCGGTCGTGGTGCCACTGCGCCCACCCGGCGACCCACCCATTGGCCTCGCAGGCAAAGGTCGGGTGAGCCGATAGCGCGAACGCCTGACCTTTCAGTTCATCGCGGTCGCTGCGTCACAGTGAGTACCCGTGCGATCATGACGGCTGCAACTGCCGGTGCCTGCTCTTTGTGGCCTGCCCACGGTTCCGGCTCATCAGCCGTCCAAGCGTAGGTAGCTTTTACCTCGGCCTGGGACCTGATCGTTGTCCGGCGGTGCGGCCCAGAACTCACGAACGAAGCCACCTGCGCCTAGGACCGCAGGAACTCCCGCCCACCCAGGGCCGTCCCGGCGGGGCGCCGGGACGATCCCGGCGTCCTTGAGGATCTACCAGACCGTTGACGGCGCCACCGTGATGCCGAGCGCGGCGAGCTCGCCGTGGACGCGGCGGTAGCCCCACGACTCATTCTCACGGGCCAGTCGCAGCACCACTGACCGAACATTACGGCGCGTCGGTGGACGTCCGGAACGGCCGCGCCGCGACAGCCGCGCCCAGCGGCGACGAACGATGTCGCGATGCCACCGCAAGATCGTAGCGGGAGTGACGATCAGCCGCATCGGGGCCAGCCAGTCAGCTGGCAGCATCCCGGCGAGCAGGGCCAGCCACGCTCGGTCCGGCCATGTCAACCTCGAATGAACGCGAAGCCGCTCGCGCAGGGCGACAGCGAACTGATGGCGCAGCATCAGGATCTCAGCGTCCTTCCACCACGCATCCCGCCGGGACAAGCCCAGCACCGACACGACACGGGTGACAATGAGAAAGATCAGCTTCAAGCCCACAAGCCGAAATTCATCGCACGGCCGCCCGCGTGGACCCCCGCCACCAACTGCCAAACGCGGGTACTGACCTGCGGCCTCCTCGGCGCATACGCCCAGGTGGCATGCGTTTTCGGCACCCGCAACAACGGACGCCGCCCCCACCGCAGCCGGCATCTCCACCCGCCCCGCCCGACCACCCTGTCGCGGACCTCACCCAGAAGCAGGTCAAGCGCCGTCCGTCCTCGGCGGCCTCATCAACGAATACGAGCGGGCCGCATAGAAGCCAAGGTCAGGAACGGTGGCCGAGTTCTGGAACCCCACAAGCAAAATAACCATCAAAATTTCAGGCGCATGACACTAGCCCGTGACGGGCGGTCTCCCCGGCCCCCGGATGATCAGGCGCGCCGTGGTCATGGCGAGCGGGCCCACGGTGACGATGTCGGTCAGGCTCGCCCCGTTACTGGTGATGCAGGCAATCTCCGCCCCGATGTTCCCCAGGAAGTTCAGCACCAGGTCGTAGGAGCCGTCGGGCTGCCCGTTCGGCACGATGATCGCGCGGGTGCCGTCCTGGGACCACAAGACCGTCGGCCGGTCCAGTACCGGGGCGGCCCCGACCGGGCTCAGCTCCGCCCACTGCCAGAGCCGACGCCAGCTGAGCGGTTCCGGCGACTGGAGCAGCAGAGCCAGCACGGTCTTGTCATCGGCGCTGGTCAGGACGCTCAGCTCAGTACCGGGCGGCAGCACGACGTGCTGGCCGCTGGCCAGCTCGCCGTGGCCCAGGGCGGCGACCAGGGCGTCGAAGCTGGCCGAGATCGCGGCGCTCAGGACGCCCCAGTCCTGCTGGACCACACCCCGCTGGGCGCCCAGCGCCCGCTCTCCGCTGGCGGTACTGGGATGCTGGGCCGGGAACCCGCTGTACAACTCGTCGTAGAGCGGATCGAAGCGGGCGACCAGGTCGGCCAGCAGCCGCCGGGCCAGCTGGTAGGCCTCGTTGGCGGCACCCCGGCCCATGTCGTTGGCCGTCAGCCAGGCCTGCGGGTCGGCTGCGGCCGGATACCGGCGGATCGGAACGCCAGGGTCCGGCGCTGTCTGGGCCACCACGTTCGCCAGGTGATCGGAGAAGGTGGCGTAACGCGAGGTGGCGAACGTCGCCGTGGCCAGCGTAGTCAGAGAGTCCTCGTAGGCGTAGAAGTCCTCGAGTGCGGCCAGCGCGCCGATGGCATCGGAGGCAGTGAGGATCGCCCGCAGCCGTACTCCTCCGGTCGGCAGCGAGGCGCTGTCTGACGTCACCCCGCCAAGCGGTCCGGCCACCACGTCCAGCGTGTAGCGGGTGAGTGGCTGCAAGGTGGCGAACCAGTCAGCGCGCGCCGTCAGGGCCGCGTCCATTTCCTCGAGCTCGTGAATGATCTGCTCGGCCAGGCCCGGATCGACCGCCACCGCCCCGGTGATCGCCCGCGGGTCGATCTGGCTGCCCGCCAGGGCGACCGCCTGGCCGAGGGCGGCGAGCGCCCCGTCATCTAGCTGCCGCACCGGCGTGGCGCTGTCCCCGCCCCGTACCACCCCGATCGCGGTGCTTACCGAGCCGGTGCTTACCGAGGCCAGGCCGACGACCCCGGTCACCTTGCCCGGCCCCTTGACCGGCGGAACGGCGGTCGGCGGTGCGATCGACGCCGGATAGGGCACCGTCAGCGGCTGGGCCACCAGGGCGCTCTGCTGGGGCACGGTGGGCACGGCGCCGGCCAGCGGCTGGAAGATCGTGTGGTTCCCGTTGCGTTCCGTGCAGCGGAAATGCAGCGACCGCGGCGCGGTGTCCCGGGCCGCGTGCAGCCCGCCCAGGGCGTCGTACAGAGCGGGCACGTAGGTCTCGTTGAACTCCACGTTGACGTCGTAGCCGTAGTAGGCGGCGGTGTCCCCGTCGCCCGGCCACCACCACTGGACGTAGGTCTTCAGGTCGCCCAGGCGGCCGCCGAACGGGAAATCTGCGGCCAGCGGCCGGCCCGGCGCGGGATTGGCGGCGGCGGCCAGCCCCGGGAAGGGCGGCTCCAGCGAGGGCACCGGACCGAGCGTGCCCTGCCCCGCGTCGGGGACCACCACCGTGCCCGGGCCGCAGGCCGTCTGGAAGTAGCTGAACTCGATGACCGGGTCGCCGTCGGTGGCCGACTGGTAAGGGCCCGCCGCATCGTCCGCGCCGATCCGGGCCATGGCCACGCGGGTGGCCGCCTTCAGGGCGTAGAAAGCGGGTGCCTGCGGCAGCACGGGCATCTTCACGGCCGGCAGCTGGTAGGAAATGGCCATTAGGAAGGTGGGCTCGCTGACCTGCATGCTCAGCTGGGTGGTAGCCGGGGTGGCAGCGTCGGCGGTCAGGACGAACAGCCCGTCCGGCGTCAGGGTCGCGGCGCCCTGCAGCGCGGCCCCGTCGACCTCGAAGCCGGGGAGCGCGCCGCCGCCCGACGGCACGCTGACCGCGGAAATGGCGATGATGGTGACCTTGGCCGGGAACGTGATCGTCACCAGGCCCGTGACGGCCGGATCGAGAGGCTGGAAGCCGAGCCCGGACGGCAGGCTGCCGCCCGGTGCGGCGATGGCGGCCGCCCCGACGTCCGCTCCGCAGTCGAAGATCAGCCCCTGGTCGTTGAACTGGGTGCCCAGCGTTCGGCCCGTTCCGCCCCAGGCCGCGGTGACCGCCCCCGTCTGCCGCAACGTGTAGGGCGATACCTTCAAGACGGTGTTGCTCTTCTGCTTGCTCCTGGCCGGATCTTGCGCCAGCCAGACGCCCGGCAGATCCTGCGGCGCGCTGCCCTGCGGGGTGGCCGCCACCAGCTGCCAGCCCTGGCCGTCCCACTGGTAGAGGGCCACCTCCATGAGCGCGTGCTGGATCGACCACGGGATCACGGGCGGGGTCAGGGCGATATTGGACATGTCATCGCTGCCCACCAGGTCCGTCGGGTACCCGACCTTCACGATATCGGCTGGGACGGTCTCTGCTGATCCCTGGAAGTCGGCTAGGTCGAAAGCGGGATGGGCGAAATTGAGCGTGAAGTGGCTGTCCTGCGGCACGACCGGCGCCCAGGCCAGCTGGCCCGACGGTGACGGCGCCAGGTCCGGACCCTGGTCCGGCCGGCTGGCCCAGTACCCGGCCGGGGTGGCCGCCAGGATCCCCGGCGTGTCCGGGTCGTACACGACGTAGGCGTCGGGCGGGACCGAGGCCGCGACGTAGGACACCCAGCTGGCCCGGTGAGCGAGCAGCTCGTAACGGTCGCTGGTCCCGTGATCGGTCAAGGTGGCGTCGATGGTGTCCAGCGCCAGCGGCGCGGGCGGCGCGGGACCGTCCGGGCCCCATTGCAGGGTCACGGTGCCGCCGACGTCGGGTAGCGGCCACGCCAGGTCGAGCTCAAGCTGGAGCGAGCCGTAGACCCAGAAGGGGTTGGGTGCGGTGGCCTCGAGCAGCGCGTCAGCGGTAATGCCGAGGCCGATGCCGAACGCCTCGAGGTGGACTTCACCGTGCAGTTCGATGCCCCCCGCCACCTGCAGCGGGGACCACTGCACCGCGATCTCGGTGGCCAGGTAGGCATCCAGGCTGGCCGAAAGGGGGCCGAAGCTCCACGAGTTCTGGTAACCCACCCACGACCCGGTGACCAGGCCCGAGTCACTGATGACGAAGTAGCTGTCGGCCTCGAAGAGGTCGAAGATCCGGGCCCGCACGCGCTTGTCGTGCGGGGGCTTCCCGAGTGCGAAGAACCACGCTCCCGTGGCCAGGTCGACGTAGAGCTCCGCGGTCCCTTCGATCTCCAGGACCACAGGGATCCCGTAGTGCGCGTCGATCACCAGGTCGAAGGTCTCGGCGTTGCCGTCGTAGACGGCCATGGCGTCGAAGTTGGCCTCTTCGGTCGCGTCCCCGATCCGCTTGGACAAGATGTTGGCCTTGCCCACGAACATGATGACCGGACCCGGCAGCAGGAGGACGAACGCGATCGCCGCCGAGGCGGTGAAGCCGTCGTCCTGGGTGCCGATCGTCGCGCCCGCGCCGAAAGCCAGCGCCCCGTCGGCCGGGGTGAGCCACTTCTCGACATCGGTGGCGGAGTAGTCGGGCGAGCCGCTGGTATCGATTCCCTGCGGGCCGGCCGGGTACTTGTACCACTGCCACCAGGTATCGCCCTGGGCCGCCGGGTCGGGCTGCAGGTTGCTGGCGAACAGGCCGGACAGGCCGTACAGGTCCAGGCCGGGGAACAGCGGGAGGCCGGACGGCAGCTCCGCGTCGATGGCCAGGAAGAACACGGACTGCCGAACGCCCTGGACGGTGAAATGCCCGACGATGAACTGCGCATCCACTTCCAGGCCGCCCGCGGCCCACACCGTGACGTCCACCGACCCGGCGAACAGGTCGAGCGGCAGGTCGCCGGTCAGCGTGCTCGGCAGCCCGTAGCCGGGCAGGTCGGCCGCCGCCGTCACCTGCACGTGGTCGATCTGCCCGGTGAAGGAGATGACCTCGGGTATCGAGAAGTCGACGCCGACGCCCTTGAAGGAGACCGCACCGGTCGTCAGGTCGACCTGCAGCCCCTGGACGGATCCGCCGAGCGGGATGCCTTCCACCAGGTTGACGTCCCCGCTGAAGCCCGCCCAGCGGTGGCCGGAGGAGTCGGTGCCGAACCCGAGTTGCTCGAGCGCGACATGGAAGCCGGCGAAATCGATGGCCGTCTGGCTCGGCAGCGAGATCCAGCCGCCGTCGATGCTGATGTGGCCCTGGGAGTCGATCTTGAGGCCCTTGATGTCGATCGTCGGCCAGTCGATCCCGGCCGTGGTCAGCGCGAACGATCCGCTCAGGGCCAGCTGCCACACCCCGGCGGCTTCGGCGATCTCCAGGGTCGACACGAGCAGATCGATGGCGCTGTCTCCGGGCAGCTCGTAGTGCAGCTGGACCAAACCGTCGGGCGTCATCGAGTTCGGGTCGGCCTGCTGGGCCGCCAGGGTCACGGCCAGCGATCCGTTGGAGCGGATGGTGATCTCGATGTCGACCGTCTCGGCCGAGCCGTCGGCGTTGGTGAAATAGGGGATCTGCAGGCGGCCGGCGATGTTGGTGGAGGAGAAGGCGCCTTGGGACACGGAGATGTCGAAGGCCGTCAGGCTTATCGCGAAGTCGTCGAAGAGCTGAGCCGCTAGCGGATGGGCGGCCAGGTTGTCGATGTGCAGCCGGCCGCTGATCCCGCCGACCGCCGAGAGCCCGTCCAGGAGCAATGCGGGCTGGCCGCTCACGGCGACGCCGAGGCTGAAGCCGTCGTCGTCCCCCAGGGTCAGCACGTTGCTGCCCAGCGCCTGGTTGACCTTGGACTGCAGCCAGCTCAGCGCGGCCGTCTCAATCAGGTCGCCGAAACCCGCCGGGCTGGCCGTACCGGTCACGGGTTCGCCTGGGGGGCGGTGAAAACGCCGCCGATGGCCCGCAGTTGCTGGGACAGCTTGAAAAGCTCGGTCGCCGCGTCGCTCACGTCAGCGTAGGTGGTGAGCAGCGAGGAGAGCATGGCGAAGAACTGGCTGCCCGAGGACAGGTTGGGAGTGCTGCCGGGCACCAGGCTCGACGCCACGGTCAGGGCGTTCTGCAGCGCGGTCAGCGCGTCGGCCGCGCTCTGCCCGGGTGGGAGTTTCTGCAGCTGCTCGCCGACGGTGTTGAGGGCATCGGCCGCACCCGTCAGGGCGGTCCCGATGTCACCGAACACCTCCTGCAACGCCGACTGGAGCGTCTGCACGCTCTCCAGGGCGAACAAGATCCCGCCCACCGCCTGGGTCAGCGGCTGGAGCGCGCCGGTGGCGGTCGTCGTCTCGTAGCTGCCGGCCGTCTCGGCCGGCTGATACGCGTAGGTCGAGAGCTCCCCTACAAGGGTGGTGATGGGGTCGGTCATGAGCTTCTCCTGGCGTCAGGCGGGGGCGAGAGCCGGCACGCCGAACGGCGCGGACGGCTGGGAGATGTTGCCGGCCGTGTCGACCACAGCCACGGCGCAGTAGTTGACCTGGGTCAGATCGGGCGCGGTCCAGCCGGCCACGGCGTTCGGGTCGGCCGGGCCCCCCGAAGCGGAAGCCGGGCCATCGACGAAGGCCACCCGCCGGACTGGCACCGAGCCGTAGGCCCGCAGCGCCGCTCCCGTCGCCGTCAGCACCACCGCCGCCACCGCCCGGCCGGTGCCCAGCCGCAGGCCGGTGAGCCGCCAGCGCGCCGGAGAATCGGTGACCAGCGCGGCGATGCCCTGGTCAGGGAACGGCGTCCAGTAGTTGAACGCCTGCGGCTGGCTCGCGCCCGCGCCCGGCTGGTACTCGTTCAGGCGGTAGACCCCGGCGATCTCGCTGGCCGCCGGGGCGGGGCCGGCCAGCGCGATCTCGCCCATGTCGGATTCCGGGTAGTCCCTGGCGAAGCACCTCGGGTCGTTGACCAGGCCGACCAGCCGGGGATCGATGCTGCCCGCGGTCAGGGTCAGGCCCGGCGCGGTTCCCGGCGTGAACACCGGACGCGCCAGGGTGGCCGGATCCGCGGGATGCTCCGGGTCGGTCCCGCCGAAGAAGCGCAGGTCGGTGAGCTGGGCGGGATCGGTCGCGCGGTACACGAGGTAGCCGGCGACGTCGGGACTGTCGTCCAGCGTCCACGCCACGATCAGCGACGCCGTCTGCCGCTGGACCGTCACCTGGTACAGGACCGGCCGGCGCGACGGGGTGACGGCGACCGTGTAGATGGGCCCCATGGAGCCGCTGCGCGCGCTCACCGATCCCGCCTGGTTGACGGCGGCCAGCTGGTACAGGTTGCGCCCGAAGCCGGTGCCGCTGACCGTGTCGTACACGGCGGCGTCCACCGCGATCCGCGCGGTGGACGTCGAGGCGAACGCGACGCCGTTGGCCACGATGTCGGCCAGCGCCCGCAGCTCGTCGTCGAGTAGCCCGTAGTAGAAGTGCTCGATGAAGCTCCGCTGGGCATCGGCGCTGTCCAGCGCGTCGGTCTGGGTCAGGTTGGTCCACGGCGCCGGCGGCGTGGCCGCCGCGGCTGCCGCGGCGCCCCGGGCGTTGTAGGCCGCCAGCCAGGCGGGCAGGGCGGAGATCCACAGTTGCAGGTCGGGCCGGGGCGGCTGGAGGACCGGCTGGTTATCGGCGAGCCCGGCCCCGGCCCGCCGCCGTTTGATGTCGGCCAGGTACAGCGAGTGAGCCGGGGCCCGCATGAGCAGGAAGCCGGCCGTATCCGGGCCCGCCGAGGTGCTGAAGCTGAGCACTTTCGAAGCGCCGCCGGTGGCGTCAGCGGGTGCGTAGTACTGATGGTCCACCGGATGCTCCGGCGGCGCCGGCGTGGCCGGCGGCAGGCGCTGCGGCCCGGTGAAGATCACCGGGGCCGATTCCGGTTCCGCCCGGGGCGGGTTGATCCCGTTGGGGTCGGTGATCTGCTCCCCCGGATCGAACGGCGCGGACGTCGACGCCGTGACCGTGGCCTTGGCCCGGGCGGTGACCGCCGTGACCGGCACCGGCAGCGGGACGTCCACCGTCAGCGGCACGGTGACGCCCTGGACCAGGTAGGCGGGCTGGCCGTGGAACGCCGCCTGGTTGGCCACGATCCTGGCCGCCGGGCCGGCCGGCAGCGTCGCGACGACGGCGCCGCCGAGGCGGCCGGGGCGCACGGCGAATCGCTCGGTGACGACCGTGCCGTTCGCCAGCAGGCCGGTGAGGGTCAGGGCGGCGGCGGGCGGGGTGACGCTGGCGTCGGCGTCCGCCGGCTGGAGTTCAGGCAGCGGCGGACTGGTCGTGACGTAGACGACGCCCAGCGCGGTATCGGTCACCAGGGGCCGCAGGATGTACTGGGTGACGACCGGGGCGGGCACGTCGAAGTCGGCGGTGGCCAGAACCGTGACATCATCGTCCGCGGTGACGGTGAGCCGGGCCGTGCGGGCGTCGGGGTACATCAGCAGGGCGCTGCCCGACCAGGACACCTCGACGGTCAGCGTGCCGCCCACCCACGCGCCGGGATTCGCCGGATCGTCGGGGTGGCCTCCGGCGGGCGCCGAGTTGTCGAACGACACCAGCCGGAGCCGGGTCGGGGCGCCGGCGATCTTCTCGACTCCCACCTGCCTGCTCCACGGACCCCACCGGCCCAGCTGGCCGAACACGCCGAACGCCGCGGCGCGGAAGGCGTAACCGAGGTCCGGGTCAGCCAGGCCGCTGGCTGACACCCGCAGGTACCCCGGCGGGGAAGCGCTGGTGTCGCTCAGGTCCGGCTGCGGTGCGGCCGCCACGATCCGGGACAGCCGCTGCGGCGCCGAGAGGTCTCCGTCCGCCAGCTCGGCGACGTAGCCGATGGCCCGCAGCGGCCTGGGTAGCGCGGCCGGGTCGGTCACCGGGTTCCCCGTCTGATCGGCCGCCGTGATGGCCGGCGAGAGCCACCTGGTGTCGAACAGCGAACTCGCCGCGATCACCGGCCCGGGTGTCACGTTCGCCTGCCGCTTGCGGAACGTGGTGGCCGGAGCGGCCGGCGGCCCCGGGGCGGTCATCGGCCTGGGCGCGTGCAGCAGCGCCCACCGCACGCCGACGTAGTCGGCGGCGACCGTATGCGCGGTCAGCTCCCCGACCACCACTACCGAGCCGGATCCGCCCGCCGAGGACATGGTCAGCTGGTCGATGGGCTGGTTGAAGGGGTCGGCGGCCAGGAAGGTCAGCGACTGCAGGGCAGCGCCCGAGAACGCCTGGCTGCCGACCGCGGTGCCGCCGGCCAGCGCGGTGACCGTACCCGCGCCCGCGACCTGGACGTCCACCTGAGCGGCACCGCGCTGCAACGCTATCTCGCAGACCACCGGCGACACCGGCAGCGGGAGCAAGGGGAACCGCGAGGGACGCATCTGAGCGGCCAGCATGGCGCCGGGCTGCGCGGCCAGGCCCGCCAGGGCCGCGGTAAAGGCCGCGCGTACTCCCGGGGTGGCCGACAGGTCGGCGCCGGACGCGTCGCTGCCGACCGGGCCGGCCGCCGACGCGGGGTTGACCCAGGCGTACAGCCGGGCATCCGCGGCGGAGACCGACATTCCCCCGTAGGTGGCCGATCCGTCGGACAAGCCGCCTCGCGGCGCCCCGCCTGGCAGCAGCACCCGCGGCGCCTCACGCCCCCAGAAACCGACGATGCAGTAGTCGTAGAGCTCACCCGGCTCAGCCGTCTCGTCCACGAAGTACAGGCCGAGGACGCGGGCCAGGTACGGGTTCAGCGCGGCCACCTGGAGGTACTGGACCACGTTCAGCGCGAGAGCGGGAGCGCTGGCGCCGTCGGTGGACGCCTGCAGCGCGACGTCATAGTTGGGTACGCAGGGCCAGCCCTGCACCAGCCGGATGCACTCGGTCCGCAGCTCGTCGAAGTGGGCCTGCTGCTTGGCGGCGGGCATCGTGGCCACCAGGTGGAGCGGGCCGAGGCGCCGGGCGCATTCGGCCAGATCGGCCGCGCGCAGCACGGCGGCCGGGCTGATGGCCGGATCACGTGCCCCGGCGTAACTGGGCGGCCATGAGGCCACGGTGACCGGCAGGGTGAACGGCTGGTTCCAGGCCCGCCACCCGAGGTCATCCGGGGCGTCCCACCCGGGTACTGTCCCGACGGCCCACCCGGCCCCGGGCGGCAGATCGCCGGTGGCCGACCTGCCCTTTTCGCTGCCGGCCGCGCGGACCGCTGCCGGCGGCGGGTCGATCTTCGTCGTATCGGCCGAGGTAATCCGCCGCAGCAGCCAGAACGCTCCGGGCGGAAAGCCCCATTCGGGCGCGAAGGACCACCTGAGGTGCATGCCCCTCGTCATCGGCTGCCCGTCGAAGGATGGCTCCGCGCCCGACGCGGCGGCCGCCTGAAGACCGAGGCCTAATAGTGACATGTCGTCCCTCTCCGCCGAAAGAGCCGCACCCGATGCCAGTGAGCATGTCACCACAGATCCGCAGCTGACAAGTGCCCATTTGTGTTAGACGCCACTCAGCGTGAGTACCGCTGGGCCGGTCGCGTCATTGACGGTGAGCACGGTGTTTCCCGGGATTCGGGTTGCGGGCGGCTGGTGTGCGACGACACCTTGAGCATGTCGGCACGGGTCGGCCCTCCCCGTGGACTTTTGGCGAAGCTCGGGGAGGGCCGTGAGGTGCGCGGAGGCACCAGCGGCCTCGCCGCCGTCCCCCGCGTGGCCGGCCCGAGGAACCAGGTGAAGCAGAAGCCCGGCCGCGAGATGCTCGAGTTCTGCCGCAGCCGCGAGGGCGACGTCCTCCGCTTCGCCACTGACACGAACGTGTGGCCCACGAACAACATCAGGCCGAGCGCGGCGTCCGCCCCCTGAAGACCCAGCAGAAGATATCCGGACGCCTGACCAGCGACGACGTCACCCAGGACCGCCTCGACATCCGCGGGTACATCGACACCGCCCGCAAGCACGGCCTCGGTGCCTACGAAGTCCTGCACCAGCTCATGACCGGAAACCCCTGGCTCCCCCCAGCCCAGCCGATCTCCCCGTAACACCCGAACGCACCACCATCACTAAACGGTCACCGGGGTGAATGCTTACCTTCACGTGCTACCGCGCAGTAGACGATCATTTCTTGACATGAGCCTGTGGCGACGGTCTCCACCGGGCACTCGCGGCAGAAGCCCCGCCGGTAAGCGGTCGCGGCCGACGGCCGGGGCACGGCGCCCGCGCCGTGCAGCTCATCAAGCCGCACGCCGGCCTTGCGCAGCACCGCCGATCGGGTCGGGGTCGAGTCGCTGACCATCTCGGCCAGCACCAGCCGCACCGCCTCATCCCAGCGGGAATCCACCGCCGTGCCCCGGCCGCGCAGCGCCCGCAGGCCGGCCAGGCCCGCCTCCCCGGAGGCGCGATAGGCCGCCACCCACCGCTCGACCGTCCGGCTTGTGATCCCGAGTTCTTCGGCCTTGGCCTGGTAGCGGGCCTTCAGCGGCTGCCCCGGCCGGTATCCCGGACGCGGCTCGGCGGGACCGGGCAGGTCCGGATGACCGGACTTATAGCCGGTCAGGACCTCCCGCACGTGCCCGGCCCGTTCCGCGAGCTGGTCCAGCTGCTCACTTGTCAAGCTGCCGAGCGCGAGCCCGGGTGACACGCCGGTATCACCGGGCCGAAGGGTCCCGCCCGCCGGACGGGCCGATGCCGCCAGCCGGGAAATCTGCACGGCGCTGAACTGGCGGGTGCGGTCGTTGCGGAGCGTCACCCGCACCCCGTCGACCGCCACCACCTCGACCATCTCGCCGTCGAAACTCAGACGGCTGCCCGGCGCGATCGACACCACCTGGCCGCTCATCACGCAGCCTCTACGGCGAGCCGCACCGGCGTGGCCGCGCCGAGCGGCCTGCGCAGATCCGCCCGCAACCGCCCCGTCCACAGCAGGTGCAGCACCGCCGGGCGGACCAGCTGAACCGGGTACGCCCCGGCCAGTGCCCGCTCAACCGAGCCGATCGTGGCCTGTTCCCGTGCGGCATCCAGCACCGTCGGCAGCAGCCCCGCGCTGATGACCAGGCCGCGCCGGTACCCGGCCAGGAACCGGACGTTGTCCAGCAGCTCCCTGGCCGCGCCGGACCAGGCCTCGAACCCCCATCCCCGGCTCGCCGCCACCGCGCGCGTCCACGAGAACTGCGCCCGGACCTCCGGGTCCCGCAGCCGGGACGCGGCCTTGACATCCACCACCGTCACCGCGCCGTCGCCGCCCGCCAGCAGCAGATCCGGGACATGACGCCGGTCCCGGCCGACGTCCGGGCCGGTCAGCTGGAACGGCTGCGCCGCCAGCCCGGCCACCGCGGGGTCGAAGTCGGCCAGCATGATCCTGGCCAGTTCCAGCCGGCTCTCATACACCACATGCCCGTTCATCGTCGCCGACCAGTACTAGCCCGAATAATGCTGCCGGCCCTTATACCAGCGGAACTCGCGAACCGGCAGGCCCGCCACCACCTCAGCAGGCACCACGCGATCCAGGGTCGTCTCGGCGAACTCGCCATCAGCCCTGCGATACCGCACGCGGACCCCATCGGGACGGCGCTCACGCCCGGAAGGCACAGTCGCGATACTGTCACCGGCCCAGCGCCAGGGCACGCCGACACGCCGTCAATTCTCACAAACATGTCGCAAGCGACATTTAAGCGACATGCGATACGAGAAAGCGACATAGCAGATGAGAACCTACAGCCGATGTAGGTTCTCAAGTTTGATGTCGCCTGAAGTTGCGTTGAGCTGCGGTTCCGCCGAGGTTCTCATCGATTTGTCGGCTGGGTATTTCTCACCGTTGTGGCATTTTCTTCGGCGGCCTGCTGCCCGGCGGGGGCGAGTAGCTGCCCGGCGGCCTGTAGCAGGGCGCCGAGCTCGGGCTGGGTGAGGCGGTAGTAGTAGACCGCGCGGCCTTGGGTCCGGCTGGTGATCAGGCCGGCTTTCCTGAGCCTGATCAGGTGGGCGGAGATGTTGGCCTGGGAGCCGCCGAGCTGGGCGGCCAGGTCGGTGATGCGCTGTTCGCCGGTTTGCAGGGTGAGCAGGATGGCCAGCCGGGTGGGGTTGGCCAGCTCGCGGAACAGGCTGGCGGCTTGCCGGGCGGCCGCGGCGTCGGGTCCCAGGGTGATCGGCATGCGGTCACGGTAACGGCTGCGGCTGCGGGCGGGACCGGACACGTCCGGGGCGTGCGCGGCGGCGAGGGCCTGGATGGCGGGCCGGGCCAGGGCAGTCAGCAGCGCGTCGCCGCGGCGGGTCGGCCGCCATGGCCGGCGGGAGGTGGCGCGATGGTAGAGCGTGCCGCCGGTGTCGCGTTCGAGCCGGCGGAGCTGGCGGCTCAGCGCGGAGGGGCAGAGGTGCAGGCCGGCGGCTGCGGCGGTGATGGTGGGGGAGGTCATGGCGATCTGGAACCGGCGGAGCCGGTGCCAGCCTGCCGGGCTGTCTCCGGCTGCGCGGCGGATGTCGCCGGGGAGCGCGGCGCTGGGCTCGGCGGGGCTGCCGGTGGCGGAGGTCTGCCCGGCGAGGTCGTGGCCGGGCAGGGGGCGCGGGCCGGCCGGGGCGGGGCCGCGGACGCCGGTCATGGTGATGCCGTGCTCGCGGGCGACCTGGGTGAGGAACCTGCGGGGGATGCCGGTGTCGGCTTCGAGCTGCCGGAGGTTCTTGCCCGCGGTGATGTATTCGCGTTGGAAGAACTCGCGGGTCAAGATGGTGCGGGCGTGCTGGTGCCGCTGCCATGTCGGTGGCGCGGCGGACCGGCCCCACTGGCGGGCGGGCCGGGGGATGTGGCCGAGGGCGAGCCGGACGTGGCCGGTGGTGGTGCCCAGCCGCGCGGCCGCGCCGGTGACGGGGAGCTTGCTGGTGATGATGAGGTGGCCGACGGCGTCCAGGTCGATGTCGTCCGGTTCGGGTCCGGGCAGGGTCAGGCGGGCGCAGCAGCAGGGCGGCGGTGCCCAGGTCAGCGGCTCGCCGGTGCCGAGGTCGTGCAGGAGAGCGGTGGCGTGGCGGTGCAGCGCGTCCCGCAGCCCGGTGGGGAGGGTGCCGGCGAAGGCCTGGTAGTGGCTGGTGTCGTTGCCGGTGGTGAACGCGAGGGCGTGCCGGGGGTCGTGCAGGTCGGCGCCGGTGAGCAGCTGGAACAGGTAGCGCTGGGCGTCGCGGTGCCGGCGTGCTTCGCCGGGGTGCGCGGCCGCGCCGTAGCACAGGTCGCGCCACTGGCTCATGGTGATGGTTGCGGCGGGGATGAGGTCGCGGCGGCGCTGGTAGTCGATGGGGCTGCCGCAGCTGTCGAGGTAGCCGGCCAGGCAGCTGACGGCGGTGAGCACGGTGTGGTGGCCGGCGTCGGTCAGGGCCCGCAGCACCGTGCCGGTGGCCAGGGCGCTGCGGTAGCCGTGCAGCGCGGTGATGGCCGTGCTGGTGGCGCGGCCGGGGTGGCCGGGCAGCAGCAGGCACGCGGCGATGGTGCTGCGGAACGGGCCGGGCGCGAACCCTCGGGCGGGCATCAGCCGGATCGCCCAGTCCGGCCAGAGCAGCTGCGGGATCGCCCGGGCGCGGGCGGCGAGCAGCGCGGGCGGGTCGTCCGGGATCCGCGCCTGGGGGGTGCCGGTGCGGTAGCGGATCCGGTCGGCGGGGCCGAGGTCTGGGTCCAGGGCGCGCAGGTACCGGCCGCGGGCCGCTGCGGAGAGCGTCCGCCAGCGCGGGCCGGGCAGGCCGGCGGGCCGGGGCCGCCGCGGTCCCGCCCGGGGCGGCAGCAGCGTCCGGATCTGCGTGATGGCCTGCTCGTCGCTGGCGGTGAGCACGGTCATGGCGGTGGCGGCCAGGGCGGCGGTCAGCGCGGCGCTGGCGGGCGGGACCGGCTCGTCTGGTGGCGGAGCGCGGGTGTCTGCTGGTTCCATGCGCGCCAGGCGGCCAGCGCGGCGGGGCCGAAGCTGGCGAACTGGGCCGCCGGTGCCTGGCGCAGCACCCATGATGCGACGATGCCCAGGTCGCGGGGCGCGATGATGTTGCCTGCGGGCCGGGTGTCATCGAGGGTGAGCAAGATGCCGGTCCAGTGCTGGGCGGCCAGCAGCGGATGGCCTGCCGGGAGCCGGGCCGGGGTCACCTGGCGCAGGTCCGCGCCGCAGTAGTCGTGCCGCTTGATGGTGTTGGGGCAGGTGCCGGGCGGGTTGAGCCCGGCGCGGCCGGCGCGGCCGCGGGGCGCCTGCCCGCAGGCCGGGCAGGTGTCACACAGCAGGACATGGTGGGTGGTGCAGGCGAAGGTCCAGCCCAGCCGCCAGGCCAGCGGCCACCGGCCGTCCCGCTCGGCCAGGCATGACGGGCAGTACCGGGACCCGCGTCGCCGCACCGGTCCCAGCGGCAGGTAGCGGTCCAGCACCGCGTCATCAAGACGCCCGGCAGGAAGGCCGGCCTGGTGCTCCAGGCGGCGCAGCACCTGGCCCGGGATCCCGGCCACCAGGCCGCCGGGGCTGGCCGGGAGGGGCCAGCCCAGCGCCGCGATCAGCGTGCCGACGGTGACCTGGTGGCGGCGGGCCAGGGCCTCCAGCCAGCTGTCGATGGCCTCGCCCGGGATGGGCGGGACCCGCAGCGGCGGCGTCCGGGCCGGCCCGCTCACGTGGCGGCGGTCCGCGGTCTGCCGTGCGCGGCCGGGGTGGCGGACAGCCGCCCGGCGGTGAACGCGGCGGCGAGCTGGCGGCGGGCCTGTTCGGAGGCTTCATCGATCCGGACCCGGTCCAGCAGCGGGGCGGTCAGGTCTTCCTGGCCGGACCGGATCGCGGTGACGCAGCCGCGGGTGATCAGCGTGATGAACGAGCCGATGTGCCCGGTGGTCCGCTCGAACAGGTAGTCCGCCAGCTGGGTCAGCATCCTGGGCCGGGCGCGGGCCAGGACGAGCTGCCGCTCGGTGGCCTTGAGCAGGCCCTGCCAGTCGCGACGGCCTTGCTCGGAGACGATCTCGAACGGCGGCAGCTCCAGCCGGGTCCAGCGCCGGCCGGTCTGGGCCAGCGCCGCGTTCTGGCCGGTCAGGCCCTCGGCGAACAGGCCCCGCCCGGCCAGGCCGACCCCGGCGTAGAGGAACGTCACGGGCAGCTCGTTGGCCAGCCATTTGAGGTGGTTGCTGACGTCCAGGCCGTCTTTGCGGCGCGGGTCGATGAAATGCAGGTCGTCGATGATCCCGACCCGGGACTCGCACGACAAGACGCAGTCCACCGCCTGGCTGGCCAGCTGGGCGGCGCTGGCCCGGCCGGCGCCGGGGTGGCCGTAGAACTGGCAGATCATCCGGTTCAGCGTGCGCAGCGTGGTGTTGGAGGTCAGCCCGACCCGGAACACCGGGATCCGCTCGTGGCCCTGGCCGGTCAGCGGCCCGTGGCGGCGGATCTGGTCGCGGTCGAAGCCGCGGGCGAAGCTGTTGACGGCAGTGGTCTTGCCCAGGCCGGGCAGCGCGTCGATCACCGCGGCGCCGCGCACCCGGTCCGGGTCGCACCGCCCGGCTGCCACGATGACCTCCAGCTCGTCGTGCACGGCGGCCAGCTGCGGGGTGCGCAAGATCCCGAAGTTGGCGTGCCAGTCATGCCGGGCTTCGCCGTACTGTTCCCGGGCCGCGCCGCCCAGTCGTTTCAGCTGGCCTGGGGGCAGATGCCCGGGCCGTTCCCGCGCGGGCGCCTCGACATACCGGCGCCAGCCTTCCTTGCGCGAGAGGCTGTAAAGCACGGCTGTCATTCCAGGATCTCGAACGCGTCCGCGTAGAAGCCGCCGCCGTCGGGATCATCAAAGATCTCCTCAGGGTCTTCGTCGTCACCGGTCACCTCCGCGGCGGTGCCCAGCGCGGCTTCCCCGGGCGGCTCGGTGCCGTGACCTGCAGTGCCGGGCAGATAAGCGACCTGGCCCGCCAGGTCATGCTCCGCCGGATCCGGCAGGGCGGCGCGCTCGGCGGCCAGCCGGACCGCCATCCGGCGTTCCCGCCGCCCGGTCACCGTGCCCTGGTCCCAGCGGGCCAGCAGCTCACCCAGCGCTCGCCCGGCATCGGGCCAGCGGCCCGAGCGGGTGGCGAGCCGCCGCGCATACCGGGCGGCCTCGCCGCTGAACGGCATCCCCAGCCCGGGGGCGTGCTCCCAGTCCAGCCGGTGCCACGAGCCGTCGGCCGGATCCTGGAAATAGGCGTAGCGCACGTCGTCGGGGTTGACCTGGATCGGCCACTTGCCGGCGTACTGGCCGCCGAACGGACTCCCGGCGTTGCGGTAGGGATCCAGCGCCGGGCCGTCGTAGCGCAGGCCGCCCACCTCCACGCCGTAATGCTGGATGGTCCGCGGGTGCACCTCGAGGAATTCATACGCCAGCTCCGGCGTGGCCGGGATGCGCAGCAGCCCGGCCCGGGCCACCCCGGCCTCATACATCTCATTGGGGGACAGCTTCAGGTGCGGCCATTCCGGCACCGCCAGCCCGTCTTGCCGGGACCGGTGGTAAACCAGTTTACCGGCCGCCACAGAATGTGTCCGTGTCGTTCCCCTGAGTCTGCTAGATCGGCGTCCTAGACTCCTTTACCGACCTGGTCCGGGGCGTCGCCGATGTCCTGGGGGTCGGCACGGGGGGATAGATGACGCGGCGGGTGGTCGTGGGGGACCTGCGGGTTCAGCGGATCGACCGGAAGGGCGGGCGGCGGTCGTGGACGATCGTGTGGCCCGAGGGGCGGGTGCACGGGGAAGCGGACCGGTTCCTGCGGGTGCATGACGGGTCGGGCACGCAGCGGACGTACGCGTACTACCTGGTGGATCACCTGCGGTGGCTGGAACGGGAGTGCCTGGCCCTGGGCGTGGTCGGGCTGCGGGACCTTGAGCGGTACATGGGGATCGTCGGCGCCGACGTGCACATGCCGCTGGGCGAGCCGTGGCGGGAGGGCATGCGCCCTTACGGCCGGGCGGCGCTGTCGACGGCGGCGGCCTGCCTGAAGGGCTTCTACCTGCACCAGGCGTCCCTGGGCGTCAACGAGGAGCTGGGCGAGAAGCTCGACCGGACGAGGCTGCCGACCCAGGCGGACCGGCGGCGGGCGCTGCTGGGGCACGTGAAGACGTCGATGCCGTCGAACCCGCTCGCGCCGAAGGGGCCGCACCGCCGGCACCCGAAGATGCTCCCGGACGGCGCCCGCGACGGGCTGCTGGCCGTGGTGAACTCGGCGAGGGACCGGCTGGCGGTCACCTGGCTGGCCGACGGCGGCCTGCGGGTCGGCGAGCTCTGCGGCCTGCACCTGGCCGACCTGCACCTGCGGGACAACGCGGCCTGCGGGGAGTGCCGCACCCCGCACCTGCACGTCTGCCACCGGCCCGGGAACCCCAACGGGGCTGAGGCCAAGACCAAGCACCCCTGGCAGAACGACCATGGCACCGTGACCGGCGGGCTGGTCAAGCGGGTAAGCCCCGCCATGATCCACGCCTACTTCGAGTACATGACCAGCGAGTACCCCCGCGGCACTGGCCACGGGATGCTGCTGGTGCAGCTGCACGGCCCGGACGCCGGGCAGCCCTGGGCACCGGTCGCGGCCCGCCGGATGCTCGGCCGGGCCGGGAAGCGCGCCGGCCTCGGGACCGTGAAGCCCCACGCATTCCGGCACTTTCTCTCTGCTTAATGACCGTGTTGCGATGGCCACGACAAACCTGTAAGCGGAACTGCGGCATCTGCCCGCGGCTACCTCTTCCTCGCTGCCGCTTTTCGCAGAACCCTGTGAGACGGGAAAG
>Ga0182013_10000591_pt1 | contig 49595 bp, 47 predicted proteins | sample 612S2MmetaG_FD_120487 | JGI IMG/M metagenome (GOLD analysis project Ga0182013, IMG submission 120487) | Permafrost microbial communities from Stordalen Mire, Sweden - 612S2M metaG | ecosystem: Environmental > Terrestrial > Soil > Wetlands > Permafrost | place: Sweden: Stordalen | collected...
GCATTCGTTCCTCGAACATCTTGCGTTCTGAGATGTCGAGGTACTGCACGAGCAGATGGGACGGTGCGCCGCCCCGATGGCGCACGAGAGCCGCGGACTTGAGCAGCCAGCTTGTTTGTCCGTGGGCGTTGTAGTTGCGCTTTTCGATTTCGTAGTGGTCGATTTCGCCGGCGACCAGCTGGCCCATCATCGAAAGCTCCGAGGGCAGGTCCTCGGCGTAGCTGAGCGCCCGAAAGTTCAGGTCGAGCAGCTCGTCGACGCCATAGCCGGTGAGACTGCACATTGCGCGGTTGACCCTGAGGAATTGGCCGGCGATGCTGATCAAGGCCATCGGAACAGGGGCCAGCTCGAAGGCGACACGGAAGTCCTCGTCGGTGAGCTCCGGTGCCCTGTGCCCGTTTGTCCCGGGCGAGACCAAGGCGGCAGAACGCCGCGCGTCAGCGGCCTGATTTGCCACCGATGGGTTCTCGGTCCCGGGCTGGCCGCCGCTGGCGTGCGTGCCGCTGTTGTGCGGCGTCTTGGGTGAGTCCATCTGGCCGGACCTCCATCCGGGCGACGAGCAGAGCGCGAGCGTTGACAGATGCGCGGCGCTGAGGTCCACTTACCCGGTTTCGTCCATGATAGGCACCGCAGGGGAGCGGCGGGCGCCGGCATAGGCATTCCCATATGTCGTCCTGCACCCGGCGCCGTGCTGGCGCGAGCGCGCTCAGCTCGGGGTAACGATTACGCCGCAGTCCCCGTAGGGGATCCTGTTGCCTTTGAGTGTTCCGCCGACCACCGCCAGCGCTTTGGTGACCTTTGTTTGAACCCCGTACTTCGCTTTGACGCGGTCCTGGATCCTCGCGAGCTCCTCGCCTTGAACGACGTTGGCGGTTGCGTCGATCGGTGAGGTTCCAGCCTTGACACGCCCGCGGGCGTCACAGGGCTGCACGGTCACGCGCGAGGTGTGCGCAAGGCGCTTCGCCTTGCCCGAGCCGGAACTCGTCCAGAACGCGACTGAATCCCCGTCGTACGGCGTTACCCACACTGGCGTCGAGACGGGCGTCCCGTCGCGGCGGAAGGTGGTCAGCAGCATGTAGCGCTCGTCGGCCAGTCCCACAGGCTTTCGAGCATAACCGCTGCCGGCCGGGCCGGAACTCGCGCATCCGGCCGCGAGACGCGGGCCGGGTGCGCCGAGACCGTCCGGCTCGGGTTCAGGAACCTCCGAGGAGGATCGCGCCGAGCTCGGTTTTCACCTGCTCGGTGAGCGTGAGCAGGTCGCCGCTGGGTGTGTACTCGAGAGTGATCTGGTGTTTGCCTGCCGTGACCGGAGTGCTGACCCCCCAGCTTTCGACGGGGCTCGCGGCTCCTCCCTCGAATATCCGCTCGCCCCCGTTCACCGGTGTGCCGTCGACGTAGATGCCATAGAAGACTTTGCAGTCTTCCGGGCTTGGGGTGCATGAGACATTCGGGTCGAAGTGCGCCTGGACCCAGACGGTGCCCGCCGCCGGCAGGTCCACGGTGAGCGACGTGTCCACAACACTCGCGCTCGTCAGCGAGGGCGGGTCATCCCCAGTGGAGACCGTCCCGTACGTCGGGCCCGGGGCCCCCGACGGGCCGGGGGAGCCGGCGGTGTTCCAGTTCAGCTTGTGGTCGTGCCTTGCGCACTTCTTGGCAACGTAGAGCGCACCACCGTGCTTGTGGACGCAGGCTGTGATCGTGGCGCTTCCGCTGGCGAGCGCGTAGGACCCCGCGAGGGCGACGATCAGTCCCGCGCCAAGAACCGCGACGACTGACGTTCTCGCGGCGAATACATGTCTCATGGGTTCTCCCGTGGCTAGGTGGTCTCCAGATCTGCGCCGCGGATCCTATTTCGCTGACCACCGCGTCGCTTGCGCGCGAGCTCCGCGCGCAGGAGCCTGTAAGGCCTTCGCCGCCGGCAGGTTGCGGCGATGTCTGTGTGGCGTGCGAGCGCGGCTGCAATCTTCGCGGCCGCGTCCCGTGGACGGCCGCAGTAGTAGGCGGGTAGTCCGCACCATAGTTGGCCGGGTGACTACTCAAGGCGGCGATGAACCGGCGGTTGAGCCGATCGACGGCGTCGTCCGGTCTAGCCACGCGATGTGGCCGCTGTTAGGCTTCAAGCGTCCGTCGAGGCGTTTCTTTGACTTCGATTGTGCGCTCGCCCGGTCCTCGATGACCTCTCTGCCTCGCGACCGCAGTTCGTGAGAGGCCTCCCTGGGGAGTCGCTGTGAACATAGTTACATCGGCCGACCGAGTGTCGCGTCGCTCGTCGGTACACATGGGCTCGGGAAGGTTTTCCAGCCGTTCGACGCCGCGCAGCCGGCCGCTGCGCATCGCGATGCTTGCACCGCCTTGGATCTCGGTGCCCCCCCGCGGGTACGGCGGCGTCGAGTCGGTCGTCGGGTCGCTGACCGAGGCACTCGTGCAGCGCGGCAACGACGTGACCCTGTTCTGCGCCCCGGGTTCGCGCTCGAGTGCGAACGTGGCGGCGCTGCTCGAAAGCTGCCACCCGAATGAGATCGAGCGTTCGCTCTACGAGGCTGACCACGTCGCACGGGCATTCGGCCAGATCGAACGCGCCGACGACGGGCCGCCCTTCGACGTTGTCCACGACCACTGCGGCTTCACGGCGCTCGCGATGGCCGACCGTCTCGACACACCGCTGGTCCACACGCTGCACGGCCAGTTCACCGCTGAGACCGAGGCCTTCTACGCCCACCACGGGCGCAAGGCGACGCTCGTCGGCATCAGCGGCGCCCAGCTCGCGATGGCGCCGGTCGGCCTGACCATCGCCGGCACGATCCCGAACCCGATCGACGTGCGCTCCTGGCCGTTGCGTGAGCACAAGGACGACTACCTGCTCTGGGTCGGCAGGATCACCCCGGAGAAGGGGCCCCACCGGGCGATCGCCGCCGCCCGCGCCGCCGGGGTCCCGCTGGTGCTCGCGGGGATCATTCAGCCGGGGCAGCAGGACTACTTCGACCGGGAGATCGCGCCTCGCATCGACGGCGACCAGGTGCGTTTCGTCGGCGAGATCGGCGGGTCGCTCAAGGCGTCGTTGTTCGCCGGCGCCCGTGCGCTGCTGATGCCGATTCGCTGGGAGGAGCCGTTCGGGATGGTGATCGTCGAGGCGCTCGCCTGCGGCACGCCGGTGATCTCGTTCGCGGAAGGGGCCGCCCCCGAGCTGGTCGTCGACGGCAAGACCGGCTTCCTGGTGGATGACGAGCGCGCGATGGCGGCGGCGGTCGACAGGCTGCCCGCGATCCGTGCCCGCGCCTGTCGTGCGTGGGTCAGCGAGAACTGCGACACCCGCGTCGTCGCCGCGGCCTACGAGCGGACCTACCGATCTGTCGCGACCAAGCACGCCAAGGCACAAGTCCTTGCGTGATCGCCGCGTAAGCGTCCTTGACGGGAGCACCTTTGTCGTTGGAGACCGGCTCGGCGACGTGTATCCAGGCGCCGGCGGCGGCGAGCACGGCTTCTTCAGCGACGACACGCGTTTTCTCTCGCGCTGGGCTCTGCATTTCGGCGAGACGCCGCTGTATCTCCTCGGCCTCGACCAGCGCTCGCACTTCGCGGCCCAGTTCTTCATGAGCCCGCACGTCGCGACAGACGACGCCGCGCCCTGTTCGGTCGTGCGTCACCGACTGATCGACGAGGTCTGGATGGAGGAGATCCGCGTCGTCAGCCATCGCCACGAGATGTGCGACATCACCCTCTCGCTCGAACTCGAAACTGACTTCGCCGACCTCTTCGAAGTCAAGCAGGGTGTCGTCGCCGAGCGTGAGATCACCTGCAGCCAGCAGGAGCGAAGTCTGCTGTTCTCCTACGAGAACGGAGAGTTCCGACGGTCGGTCAAGGTGTCCTCCACGCGCCACGGGCCGATTACGCCAAGCGGCTTCACGTATCTGCTGCGGCTTTCGCCGGGCGAGGAATGGTCGACGACCTTCACGATCACTCCCGCGGCGGCGCAGCCCGGGACGTCGTTCCGGCGTCGCAGGCAACGCGGCGCGATCGCGGCGTTGGGCGCGGCGAAGTCCGCCAAACAGGACGAGTGGCTCGCGCAAGCCCCGGAACTGCGGGCCGACGATGCGTCGCTGATGCGCACCTATCGCGCGAGCCTGAGCGATCTCGGCGCGCTGCGAATGCGTTCCGAACTCGACGAGAGCCCGACGCTCCCGGCGGCCGGGCTGCCGTGGTTCATGGCGCTTTTCGGCCGTGACAGCCTGATCACCAGCTTCCAAGCGCTGCCATACCTCCCCGGCCTGGCGGCGACGACGCTGCGCGTCCTAGCGGGCCGGCAGGCCACCGAGCGCGACGACTTCCATGACTGCGAGCCCGGGAAGATCCTGCATGAGCTGCGCTTCGGCGAGCTCACCGCGTCGGGAAGGACGCCGCACTCGCCCTACTACGGGACGGCGGACGCCACGCCGCTGTTCCTGATCCTGCTCGACGAGTACCACCGCTGGACCGGTGACAGCGGGCTCGTGCGCGAACTCGAGTCGAACGCGCGAGCGGCGCTCGCCTGGATTGACGACAGCGGCGACGCCGACGGTGACGGCTATGTCGAGTACTCCTGCCGAAACCTGGCAACGGGCCTGGCCAACCAGTGCTGGAAGGACAGCTGGGACTCGATCCAGTTCGCCGACGGCCGGCTCGGCGAGGGCCCGATCGCGACCTGCGAGATCCAAGGTTACGTCTACGACGCCCGCCTGCGGTCGGCTCGCCTAGCGCGCGAGGTCTGGGGCGATGAGGTGCTCGCCGAGCGGCTGGAGCGCCAGGCCGGCACGCTTCGCGCGCAGTTCCGCACGGACTTCTGGATGCCCGAGCGCGGCTACCACGCGATCGCGCTTGACGGCGAGAAGCGGCAGGTCGACGGCCTTTCCTCGAACATCGGCCACCTGCTGTGGTCCGGGCTGCTGGACGAGCCTGAGGCCGCTGCGACCGCCAAGCGGCTGCTCGGCGACGAGCTGTTCTCAGGCTGGGGGGTGCGGACGCTCGGCGCCAACGAGGCGGGCTACAACCCACTCGGCTACCACACGGGCGCAGTCTGGCCCCACGAGAACTCACTGATCGCCGCCGGACTGGCCCGCTACGGCTATCGGGACGCGGCCGACACGATCGCCCGCGCGATGCTTCGGGCCGCACCCGATTTTGAGCACCGTCTGCCAGAGACGTTCGCCGGCTATCCGTCCTCGATGACGTCCGTCGTCGTCGCCTTTCCGACGGCCTCCCGTCCGCAGGCCTGGGCGGCCGGCACACCCCTGCTCCTGCTCACGACCCTGCTGCGCCTCGAGCCCGGTCGCGAGATCGCTTCCGCTCAGCGGGTCGACGGACTGGGCGCAATCGAGCTGACCAAGAGCGGGGACGGTCGCCATTCCACGCACGACGGCGTCACGCTCGGCGAAGACACCCTCGCGGCGCTTGCGGTCCCCCGCCTGGACTGAGCGGCGCGGCGCGGCCGCCGGCAACTCGTGATAATCGCCGCGTGCGAAAGACGAACTCGCAGCGGATCGAAGGCCTCTGTGCGTGGTGCGGCCCGCTGTTTGGTGTCCTCTTCGCGGTCGCGATGCTCGTCGCGCACCTTGTGCCGCCGCCGTCGAGCGCAACCGGCGCCGCGGGGATCGCCAGGTTCTACGGCACTCACACGCAGGAACTGAAGTGGGGGATGCTGGTCGCGATGGTCGCGACGCCGCTGATCATCCCATTCGCCGCGCTGATCAGCCGACAGCTGCGCGCGAGCGACGAGCGCCTGGCGCCGCTCGCGACCGTGCAGATGGCCTGCGCGGTGGTCCTAGTGGTCGAGATCCTGCTCTTCGTCGTGCTTGTGGCGGCGGGCGCGATGCGCCCCGGCCGCGATCCGCAAGTCCTCCTGGGCCTGAATGACGTCGCGTTCCTTTTTCTGTTGTGGGCCTTCGCACCGGGCTCACTCGAGTTCGCGGCCTTCGGCGTCGCGGTTCTCTGGGACCGCAGCGAGGAGCCGCTCTTTCCGCGCTGGGCCGGCTGGGTCGACATCGCGATGGCGCTCGTCTTCGTGCTCGGCGGCCCGACGCTGTTCGTTACCGGCGGCGCGTTCGGCTGGGACGGGGTGATCGCGTTTTGGGCGGTCTTTCTCGCCTACGGCGGCTGGCTGCTCGTGACCTTCGGCTGTCTGTTGCGGGCGTCGCGCACCATCGCCGCCCGCAGCTCCGGCTGACGGTGTGCGCTACTCCCGCAGCGTGACGCTGCGCGAGCGACGATACGCGCGCTCGCTGCGCGCTAGGCGCTTTCGGGCGCCGCGCGGCCCCGGTCGGCAGACCGAAACGCGGAGACCCCGAGCGCGGCGACGGTACCGATCACCGCGTAGGCGCCGATAACCGCGAGATGGCCACCGATGCCCTGTCCGGAGAAATACACGATCCGCCTCACGGAGTCGGTGCCCGCGCCGTTCGGCAGGGCGTTGCTGAGCGTGCGCCAGAAGCCCGGCAGGAGAGACTGCTGGTAGGCGCCGCCCGCGGAGGGGTTGCCGAGCACGACGAACAGCAGCACCGTCAGCCCGATGCCGACGACGCCGGCGAGCACCTGGAAGGTCATCGTGACCGCACCGGCGGCGTAGACGATCAGCGCGCCGAGCGCGGCGAGCTCGATGAAGTGGCCGGTGAGCGCTCCGAGCAGCGGGCCGACGATCAGCGCGCCGCCGATTCCCGACGCGATCGCGTAGAGCGCGAGCGCTCCGAGCCGGATTGCGGCGCGGGCGGTGTTCGCCGGCCGTGAGCCGCGCGCGATGCCGAGCATCGCGGCCACGAGATAGCCCCCGACGATCCAGCCGATAACCAGATAGAAACCGGTGAGCCCGCGCGCGTCACCGGGCTGGAGGGGAACGACGTCGGTGACGGTGAACTGCCTTCCCTGGGCGTTCTCCGCGTCGCGCGCGACCTTTTCGACCGCGGTCACGACAGCCGCCCCGCCGCCCGAGGCGACGAGCAGCTGATCCGTGTGCGAGGCCGGAGCGACGACCAGCGCGGCACTCTGTTCGGCGGCTTTGATCCGCGTCACTGCGGCCGCACGTGAGGGCGCAACCGTAACCTTCAACGGGGAACCAGGGGAGGCGTTCAGCCTCACCGCGAGCCGCCGGGCGATGGGTTCAGGGGCCACCACCATCACCGGCACCGAGTGAGGCTTGGGCGCGTGGAAGGCGCCGACATAGCTGAAGACGAAGGCCAGCTGCACGAACAGCACGCCGACGATCAGCCAGACCGTCCGCGGCTCGACCGAGTCGCGCAGCTCGGAGGCGAACCCGGCGCTCGGGGCTTTCGCGCGCGGGCTGTCAGGCCCGTTTCCGGTTTGGTCCGCCACGTTTCGGCGACGTTATCGGAGAGTGCGCGCGGCTCTGGCCGCGCGGGCCGGGCCGGGCAATTGCGCCCCGGGCCGCCGTCGGCGGTGCGGATGCGGGATAATCACACTTGGCAGCGTCGCCCGAGGCCTGCCGTGCTCCCGCCACGGAAGGAGGGGGCTGGGCCGATGCCGACGGGTCGAGGACGGATACTTGCCGATGAGCGTCCGTGCCCTGGCCGGCGCGACAGGCCGCGAAACCAAAGCGCTGAAACAGGAGAGACCAGATGACGGAGCAGGCAGACGCCGCGCAGGAGACTCACGACGGGTCCGAGGCCCCATCGGAGGCCGGGGGGTCGCTGCCGTTGATCGGAATCAGCCTTGCGGTCGCGGTGCCCGTAATCGTGGTGACTCTCGCCGCGACGCAGGAAAGTACCGCGCTGGTGATTCTCGCCGTGCTCACGATCGTCGTCGGTCTCGGCCTCCTGCTCGTGGTGATGGGGCGGCTGATGGCCGACCCCGACAACGACGGGCACTGACACACGACCTCACCGCGCCACGCGCCGACTACCGGCCGGGCGAGCAGGAGATCGGCCGCCGGGCCTCGATGCGCGCGATCGCGCGCTGTAGCTGCGCGCGTCGGTCTGGACGGGTTTCGAGATGTCGCAGCGGCATCCGGGTGCCGTCCGTGCGCACCAGGTAGACGCGCTCGAAGCGGCGCAGCCAGCCTGCGCCGATCTCGAGGCGTGCGATCTGCGGCCACGCCGTGCAGTGCTCGCCCCACGCCGATCTGCTGACCACGCCGCGTTCGCCTACGGTGATGCCGAAGCTCGAGCTGTACGTGAGCACGAATAACGGCAGGGCGATCAGCAGGCTCGCGACCAGCAGCCAGGCGGCGAGCTCCGCCGTGGTCGGGCCGCTCGGCGGCCGCAGGCGCAGCGCCAGGGCGGCGGTGAAGACAGCGGCGAAGATGCGCAGCAGCGTGCGTTCACCGTGTGCGAATGCGTCCAGTTCCATAAGGCTGCATCGGCGCCCCGGACGGTGACGGTGAGCAGGTTGGAATCGCTCCCGGCGGGCACACGCCAGTTGTGTTATCGATGCTCGAAAGCGAAAGCAGTCCGAGGAAAGGTTTTCAAATGACCGACACGACTGACACCGCAAATCTTCCCGCGCTCGGCGCGCACGAGCGCGGCGAGGTCGGAGACCAGCTGCAGGCGACGCTCGTCGAACTCGTCGATCTGTCGCTGATCGGCAAGCAGCTGCACTGGAACGTCGTCGGCAAGGACTTCCGTTCACTGCACCTCCAGCTCGACGAGCTGATCGACGAATGGCGCGAACTCGGCGACACGGTCGCCGAGCGCTCGGTCGCGATCGGGCATGCGCCCGACGGCCGCTCGGCGACCGTCGCCGCGCAGAGCGGGATCGCCGCGATGCCGACCGGCACGATCGAGGACCACGAGGTCGTGCGCCTGCTGACCCACGCGCTCGCCGAAGTCTGCGAGCGGATCCGCGGCCGCCTGGAGAAAGTCGGCGAGATCGACCCGGCCTCCGAAGATGTGCTGATCGAAGTGCTGCGCGCGCTCGAGAAGCAGCTCTGGATGGTGCGCGCACAGCTCGGCGGCTGAGCGGCGCTAGGCGACGGCGGGGTGCTCTTCGCCCACGCCGTCGCCGGCGAGGTCGCCGGCGACCCCGAGCGAGACGGCGATCGGACGGGCCGTCGAGCTGTAGACAATCGCCGTCAGGGCGACGACGAGGAACGTGATCGGCAACAGGTGATGGGCGCCCGGGATCCCGGCCGCCGCCAGCTGGGGATCGAGGACCGCGGCGGTGGCCGCGGCGACGATCCCTCGCGGTGCCATCCAGCCGATGAATGCGCGCTCGCTTCGCGCCAGTCCCTTCCCGCGCGTCGCCAACAGGGCGACCACGGGTCGCTGGACGAGGACGAGCACGGCGGTCAGCGCCACGCTGCCCGCCAGCACATCGAGGATGCTCGACGCGTGAATCGTCGCGGGAACGGCGATGAACAAGACGCCGATCACGAGCGCCACCACAGTGTCCAGGAACGGCATCTGGTCATCGGCCTCGAAGGCCTTCAGGTTCGTCACCGCCATGCCCATCAGCACGGCAGCCAACAGGCCCGTGTCGCGCTGCACGATGTCGCACAGCGCGGCTACCAGGATGACGGTGCCAAACGTCGCAGCGGCCTGGACCGGCTGGGAGAAGCGCCCACGGTAGATGCCCCAGAGGATCGCCGCCCCGATTGCGCCGCCGACGATCCCGATCGCGACGCTCGCGAGAAACTCCACCCCGCCGTACAGCACGGGGGACGGGTGGCCGCGAATCGTGATCGCGTGGAAGACGACGAGCGCGAGCATCGCGCCCACCGGATCGACGAGGGTGCCCTCCCAGATCAGGATCCTGCGCAGCCGTCCGGACGGGCGCACGTAGTCGAGCAGCGGCCCGACGACCGTCGGTCCGGAGACGACGAGCATCGATCCAAGGATCAGCGCGCTGCTGAACTGCAAGCCGAGCAGCAGCATCGCGGAGAGTGTCGCGATGGCCCAGGTCACCGGCACGCCGACCACGAGCAACGAGCGCACGACAGCAGCGTCAGGGCCTTTGAGAATCGAGAAGTTGAGATCTCGGCCGCCCCGAAAGAGGATCACCGCGACCGAAAGGGACACGACCGGCTCGAAGCCCGGGCCCAGCAACGTCACGGGGTTGCTGTCGCGCGTCAGGATGCCCGTGAGAAAACCAACGGGCAGCAAGACGATCAGCGAAGGTAGGCCGAGCCGCGCTGCGGCGACCTGGCAGATCGCGCCGAGAAAGACGATCAGCCCGATCCCGAGCAGAATTGTGTCGCCGCTGGTCATGACGGTCGGCCGGTCGCCTGCAAACGGACGGCCGGCGCTAGCCGGCGGCGCCGAGCCAGGCCGCGAGTTCGCCCGGACGACGGCTGACAAAGAGCTCGCGCGTCGCGGCCTCGACAGGACCGCGAATGACCAGTCCGAGCATCCGCCCGGGATCCGTGTCAAGCGCGTAGCGGACGAGCGTGCGCCCGTCGCCCAGGTCCTCGAGTTCCCAGGAGCCATCGACACTCTTCATGTCGCCCTCGACCTGGGTCCATGCAATGCGCCGGGGCTCCTCGTACTCGAAGCGCAACAGCGCCTTGATCCGCCTGACCTTGATGTCGTTCTCGGTGCGCACCAGCGTGGGTCGTCCCGCGTCGTCGCGCTCGAGCGCCTCGACCGTGTCGAGCCCGTCCTGCCAGTCGGGGGCGGCGTCGACATCGGCGAGTGCTGCCCAGACGTCCGCAACCGGCCGGTCGAGCTCGATCTGTGCCTCTCCGCCGATGTGTCCCATTCGGGCGCGAAGCCTACCGGCGCGGGGCGCGGTAGGTTCAGCGCGTGGCAGGCGATGATTTCAGCGAGCGCGTCATTGGCTGGCGCGCTCGAGGCGCGATGCGCTCCATCGACGGTCGCAGGATCTTCGTCGCCGAGCAGGATGGGACCGGCCCGCCACTGCTGCTGCTGCACGGCTTTCCGTCGAGCTCGTTCGACTGGCGTCAGACCGTTGGCCTGCTGCCCGGGCGCCGCTGGACCGCGCCGGACCTGCTCGGCTTCGGCCTCTCGGAAAAGCCGCGTGGCCGCGCATACTCGATCTTCGAGCAGGCCGACATCGTCGAGCAGCTCGCCGGAGGACCCGAGCCCGTGGTGCTCGTCGCGCATGACTACGGCACGAGCGTCGTGACGGAGCTGCTCGCCCGTGACCTGCGCCGGCAGCTGGCCTTCCCGGTCGCCGGCGTGCTGCTGCTCAACGGCAGCATCGTCGTCGAGCGCGCGAGTCTGACGCCCGGCCAGCGGCTGCTGCGCTCGCCGCTGGGCGCGCTGGCGGCCCGCGCCTCCCTGAGGCCGATGTTCGAGCGTGAATTTGGTCGGCTGTTCGCGCCGTCCGCGCCGCTCAGCAGCGACGAGGCCGACGACCAGTGGGCGCTCTGGGCCCACGACGGCGGCAACCACAACGCGCACCGACTGATCGCGTACATCGGGGAACGCAAAACACACGCCGGCCGCTGGCACGGCGCGCTCGCGCGGTGGCCGGGCGAGCTGCGTCTGATGTGGGGGATGCGCGACCCGGTCTCGACGACCCGCGTGCTCGCAGCCCTGCGTGAACTGCGTCCCGGGGTCCCGGTCGCCGAGCTCGCGGACGTCGGCCACTACGTGCAGATCGAGCGCCCGGACCTCGTGGCCGCGGCGATCGCGGAGCTCGCCGGACCGGCTGATCAGGCTGCTTGAAGCCCCCGAACTGAGAGCACGAGGCCGTTCACGGCCAGGGAACGGGAGCCTGCGCAGGGCTCGCCGGGTCGATCAGGATCTTCGCGTGGACCTCGGGGTCGCCCAGCGCCGCGAATGCGGCGGCGACGCCGTCGAGGCCGACGCGGCCGGTCAACATCGCGGCCGGCTGCACCTTGCCCTCGGCGAGCAGCATCAGCATTTCGCGGAACTCGAGCGGCGTGTAGCCGATCACGAAACGCAGTTCGAGCTCCTTGTTGATCGCCTGGGCGGGCGTGATGTGATCCTCGCCGACACAGACCCCGACCACGACGACACGCGAGAACAGCGGCGCACCCTGGATCACCGACTCGAGCACACCGGGCACACCGACACACTCGAAGATCACAGGACGCTTCGGCGTCGCCAGGCCGAGCCGGTCGGCAAGCCGCCAGCCGTTCCACCAGCCGCCTGGCAGCCGCTGCAGGCGTTCGACGGAACCGACCGCCAGCTCCAGCGTGGCCGGCAGGTCGCGGTGCAGCTTGTCGGGGACGCTCGCGTCGTAGGCGCCGTCCCCGTCGGGAGCGCAGACGATGTCGGCGCCGCAGGTCCGCGCGAGCTCACGACGGCGCGGCGAGAAATCGCTCGCGACGACCGTCCGCACACCATGCGCCTTGAGCAGCATGATCACCGCCAGGCCCACAGGACCGCAGCCGATCACGATCGCCACATCGCGCTTTGCGAGCTCGCCGCGCCGCACGGCGTGCAGCGCGACCGCCATCGGCTCGGTCAGCGCAGCGATGTCCGGCGAGAGCCCGTTGGGCACGGGCAGCATCAGCGACTCCTGCACGAGCAGCTGCTCGGCGTAGGCGCCGGGCGCGTGCGGCGAGAGACCGACGGTGTCGATCCCCGCGGCGGCGCGGATCAGCGGCAGGGCGACGACCGGCGTACCCGAGGGAACGTTCTCCCGGCAGCCCGGCCCGTACTCGAGCACCTCGCCGCAAAACTCGTGTCCGAAGATCAGGCTCTCGTGCGAGCGTCCGAGGCGCTTGTAGCCGAGGCGGTCGGTCAGCTTCGCCCACTCGTCGATGCCGGTTCGCGCGTGCAGGTCAGAGCCGCAGATGCCGCAGCGCAGCGTGCGGATCCGGACCTGCCCGGTACCGGGTCGTGGCTCGTCGAGGTCGACCGTCGAGAGTTCGCCGTGCTGGCAGGAGACCGCGCGCATCGCCATGGGGATTATGCCCGCTGGTCGGTGAAGAGCTACGCCGCGGTGTCGAAGCGCAGTACGCCGTCGTCTAGCGCGTCCGCCAGGCGCGCGGCGTCGGCGTCGTAGCTCATCTTGATCTCCCACGGCCCTTCGCCCTGCAGGGGAAAGCGGTCCAGCGCGCGCTGCACGTACCCCGCGCCGAAGTCCAGCAGCGGCCCGGTCGCCATCTGCGGATCGTCGTTGACCGCGGTCGCGGTGCGGTAGCCGCGGGCGTCCATGTAGCTGAACAGCCGGCAAAGGTACTGGCAGACGAGGTCGACCTTGAGCGTCCAGGAGGAGTTCGTGTAGCCGACGATCAGGGCGAGGTTCGGCACGTCCTCGAGCATCGCGCTCTTGTAGACCATCTTTTCGGGTAGGACGACCTCCCGGCCGTCCACCGTCAACGTGATCCCGCCGAGCGCGATCAGGTCCAGGCCGGTCGCGGTGACGATGATGTCGGCCTGGAGCGTCGCGCCGGACTCCAGTCGGATGCCGTGCTCGACGAAAGTCTCGATCCGGTCGGTGACCACCGAGGTGCTGCCGGCGCTGATCGACTCGAACAGGTCGCCGTCGGGGACCGAGCAGAGCCGCTGGTCCCACGGGTTGTAGTCCGGTGAGAAGTGGCGCTCGATGTCGAAGCCCCGCGGCAGTCGCCGGCGTACGCCGCGCAGCAGCAGGCGCCGCAGCAGCTTGGGATGGTTGCGGCTGAGTTCGTAGACGGTCCGTTGCAGCCAGATGTTCTTGCGGCGCGTGAGCGCGTACGCGCGCCGGGCGGGCAGCAGCCGCTTGAGCACGTTCGCGAGCCAGTCGCGTTCCGGCAGCGAGATGACGTACGTCGGCGTGCGCTGCAACATCGTGACGTGTGCGGCGCTCGTGGCGAGCGCGGGCGCGAGCGTGACCGCGGTCGCGCCGCTGCCGATCACGACGATGCGCTTGCCGCGGTAGTCGAGATCCTGCGGCCACTGCTGGGGGTGCACGAGTGTGCCCTGAAAGCGATCGTAGCCGGGGAACTCGGGCAGGTAGCCGTGGTCGTAGCGAAAGTAGCCTGCCGCGGCGACCAGCCAGCGGCAGGTGAGCTGCTGCGGGCCATCCGGGCTCTCGACGGTCAGGGTCCAGAGCGAGCTGTGGCGGGAGAAGTCGGCGCCGAGAACGTGGCTGCTGAAGCGGATCTTGCCGGCGACGTGCTCATCGCGGGCAGTCGCCTCGATGTACTCGAGGATTGCCGGCCCGTCGGCGATCGCCTTCTCGTCGGTCCACGGGCGGAACGCGTAACCGTAGGTGTGCAGGTCCGAGTCCGAGCGGATCCCGGGGTAGCGGAACAGGTCCCAGGTGCCGCCGATTCGGTCACGCTGCTCGAGGATCAGGTATCGCCGCTCGGGATGCTCGTGCTCGAGGTAGCGGGCAACGCCGATTCCCGACAGGCCCGCACCGATGATCAGCACGTCGTAGTCGGGCGTCCCTTCTTGCCGGTGCGTCTCGCCCTGCGGTGCGGTCTCAGTGGCCATCGTCGATCGACGGCAGTCTCGCACCTCGCGCGGCCCGCCGCTTTACGGACCCGTCGAAAGCGTCCAGAGGATGTTCACTCGGTAGACCTGGCTCGCCGCCAGGGCCCGCAGCGTCGTCGGTATCGCCAGCTGGAGGCTGGATGTCGAAAAGCCGCTCGCCGTCCAAGTGCCTTTGGCCGTTGTGGGAGCCGAGAGGATCTTGACCGCGGTGGCGCTGTCGACGTTGCACGCGGTCGCGCACTCGAGGCTCGGTGTCGTGCCGGTGCCGCCCGCGACTTTGGCGCCCGTGGTGCTCAGTTTGAGGCTGTCGGCGGGCAGCGAAAAACCGGACGGCGTATAGCCTTCGGCTTCGGTGCCGCATTTCGCGGCGGCGCAGTACTGGGCGAAGACAGCACTCTTGCCGGTCCCAGTCTGCCCCTGGACGGTCACGTTCCAGCCGGCAGTTTCGGTTGTCGTCACCGAGAAGCTCGCCATCGTCGCGTTGATCGTCTGGCTTTTGCCGTTGATCGTCACGGCGGGCAGCGTCGGCAGTTTCGGGGCGGTGCCGAAGGCCAGCGTCGCCTGGGCCGGCGCGGCCGCGCCGAGGACTGCGGCGAACGCCGCGAGCGCGGCTGCGGTCCGGACGCCTTGGCTACGCATCTCAGGCGCTGGGCTGGGTTTCGCGCCGCCGGCGTCGAAGCAGGACGGTGGTTGTCGCCGCCGCGTAGATCGCGACGAGCGCGAACCCGATCACGGCCCAGGTGGGCAACGACCCGAACAGGCTCGAGCCCGCCGAGCGCCCGTAGATCTGCTGGACGTGCGCCTGGTTTTCCCCGAACGTGACGTTGCGGGCCAGGTGCGCGGTGCCGCCCGGGTAGACAAGGGTCGCGGTGACCGTATAGCCGGTGCCTTCCGGCGGTCGCTGGCCGTGCGTCGGCACGGGGTAGGCGATCGCGGAGTGCGAAACGAACGTGCCGGGGGCGATCTGCTCACTGGCGATCGTCTTGCCTTCGCGTTCGACGCGCACAGTTCCGTGCACACCTTTGACGATCGCGTTGCCGTCATTTGCCGCCTTGACCGTGAAGACGATTCCCGACGGCTGCGTTTCGATGCCCGCGCCGGTGAAGTGGATCAGCGTGTGCAGTGGTCCGGGCACGCTTGTCACGAAGCCGATCGCATAGCGCTCGGCGCTTGCGACCGAAACGCCGTTCGCGGGGTTCGAGGTCGCGTTCTGGCCAAGCGCTTCGATGCTCACGCCGCTGAGGTATTCGCCGCCGCCCGCGCCGTGCGGAACGGTGACGGACACCGGAACCGAGACCACCGCGCCGGGGGCGAGGTTCACGCGAGGGGAGCCGAACCGCAGCCAGGCGGTCGAGCCCGAAGGCGTGCTGCGGGCCGTTTCGTAGCCGGAGCCGAGCGTGTCCAGCGTGCGGCCGTTGACCGCCGCGAGAGAGACGACCAGCGCGCTCTGGCCGGTGTTGCGCAGTTCGAGGGTTCCGGCCGGGGTGTTCGCGCCCGCCTTTGCGCTTGTCGAGAAGTAGCTGAGCGCCGAGTCCGGCGCGGGGTGGGGAACGACGATCAATCCCGGCGCGGCGGCTGCGCCGGCCGGGGCGGCCGCGAGCGCCGCGAAGGCGAGCAGCAGGAGATTTCTGGTTCGTGTCAGGCGGTTTCGCATGACGGCACTTTCGGCCTTGGCGCGGGGATCCCTGCCGGCCTCAGCGACGGGCGGCGGTGCGCGCAAAGGCCCGCGCACCGGCAGAACCGCGGTAGGTCACGGTGGTGATCATGTCGGTGGCGCCGCCGGGGTATCGCAGCCGCGCGCGCACCGTGTAGATCGTCCCCGGCGTGGGGCGCTGTCCGGTCGCGCGGACCGGGTATTCGATTTCCGTGTGCGAGATGAACGTCCCGGGGTAGACCCGGACACGCTCGACGCGGCGGTCGGCCCGCGTGACGGTGATCCAGCCTTCGACGCCGCGTAGCACGGCGTTTCCCGGGTTGCGCACGTCGACGATGAAGACGGGGCCGGGCGGCTGCATTTCGATGTGGGCGCCGCGGAGTTCGAGACGGCGGCGAAGGCGCCCGGGCACGGTCACCAGCACGCCGATCGCGTAACGCAGCTCGCTATCGATCGCCACACCGCGCCCGTGGGTGATCCGCTCGATCGACGGCAGCGCCGCGATACTCACGCCGCTGAGGTATTCGCCGGAGCGCGCCGTGCGCGGAATCGCGACGATCACGGGAATGTCGATCCGCCGGTGCGGCGCGACCCACGTTGCATGGCGCCTGAAGAGCAGCCAGCGCGCGGCGCCCTGCGGTGGGCGGCCTGGCGGCGCGTAGCCCGAACCGAGGGTGTCCAGCGTCAGGCCGTCGACGCGTTCGAGCACGACCTTCTGGCGCCGGCGGCCCGGGTTGCGAAGTTCGACCCAGCCGGCGACGACGCGCTTACCGGGCCGGGCCCGCACCGTCAGGTAGGAAAGGTTGCTCTCGTTCGCCGGACGCGGGACGACGATCAACTGGCCGTCGGCCGAGAAGGAGCCGGCGAGAAGCAGTGCTGTTCCGAGTGCGAGGACCGGGAGCGCCCGCCTGAACTGACCGAGGAGCTTCATCTGCTCGCGTGCCTGCCGCGGCGTGCGGCCGACGCGTTCGCTGACGCGTCGGCCACAGCTGCATTGGCGGATCGCTCTGCCTACGGCCCCGTCGAGAGCGTCCACAGGACGTTGACCCTGTAGACCTCTTCGTTGGGGAGGGCTTTGATCGTCGTCGGCGTCGAGAGCGCAAGGCTGCTCGCACCGAAGCCGCTCGTCAGCCAGGTGCCCATGCCGGCACTCGTCGCGGCCGAGACGATCTTCGTCGCGGTCGCGTGGTCGACGGGGCAGCCCGCGGAGCACTGCAGCGTCGGGGCCGTGCCCGTCGTGCCGTTCTGGCCGACGAGGGTCGCACCCGTGCTGGTCAGCGTCAGTGAGTTGGCGGCCAGGCTTGCGCCACCGGTGACGTAGCCTTCGCTTTCGGTCCCGCATTTGGTTTTGCCGCAGTAGGCGGCGAACACGGCGCTCTTGCCGCTCCCCGACTGGCCTTCGACCGTCACGTTCCAGCCCGCCCCGGAGCCGGTCGCGTCATCGACGCCGAAGTTGGTCATCGACGTGTTGGTCGTCTGCGCGCTTCCGTTCAGCGTCACCCCGGAGAGTGTCGGCAGAGCGGGTGCGGAGGAGAACGCCAGCGAGCCGGCGGTCACCGAGAACTGCGTTTTGTCTTCCTGCGTTGCGGCCCTTGCATGGGCCGGAAGCGCCACTGCGAGCGTCATCAGCGCGGCGAGCGAAGCCGCTGCCCCGATAAAGCCGCGGCGGACCCGCAGTGCGGGTGCTCCGGTCGAGAACATATGTGCCCCTTTCGAGTTAATCATCTGCTTGGTTGCCCCCATCCGGGGAGCATCTCGCCCGTCATCGGCCGCAGATGCGTCGAACTTGAGAGGTTCGCGAGGAAAAGCCCAGCCAACGCGCCGAATGGCACGCAATGACTGCTTTGAGGCTTCTAGTCTCGCCCGGCGCTGGCGCGCACCATCAGCGCCGGCACGCCGCTGCGCGAGAGCGCGAAGTAGACGGCCAGGGCACCGTCGATCGCGAACGCGGCGACGGGCACCACGAAGGCGAGCAGGATCGCGAGCAGGTACGCGGCGCTGCCCGCGAGCGCCCGCCGTTCCGCGGCCTGCAGGCCGCCTCGCGCCGGCTCGTATACCAGCTCGGGGCGCCGGCGCAGGTAGCGCCAGCTGGCGACGAACGCCAGGCCCATCGCGAACAGGATCGCCGAGTACACGACGGCTGCGGTGCGGGCGTTCGCGCCGCCCTGGCGACCGAATTCGGCCGCCAGCGCCGTCGGCCAGGGGATCACGGAGACGGTCAGCAGGAAGACCAGCGTGCGCTCCATGAAGCGCCGGTTCGCGACCTTCACGGCGCTCATCATCCCGTGGTGCTCGAGCCAGATCACGCCGATCGTCGCGAACGAGACGAGGTATGCGGCGTAGCTCGGCCAGGCGTGGCGCAGAGTGCTCGCGAGCGCCGCGCTCGCCGGTGGACGGGGCAGATCGAGCACCAGCAGCGTCACGGCGATCGCGAAGACCCCATCGACCAGCGCACAGAGCCGTCCGGTACTCATGGCCCACGATTCGGCGCCGCATTGCCTGAACCTGCCGGGGGCGACAAAGGCCCGTCGCTCGACTACCCTTCTGCGCCGGGTCGCGCGTGCGGCACCAGAACGAGGGGGAACCTATGAAGGTGATTGGCGCCGGCCTGCCGCGGACGGGAACACTCACGCAGAAGCTCGCACTCGAAATGCTCGGTCTCGGGCCCTGTTACCACATGGTCAACGTGCTCTCGGACCTCGAGCAGGCCGCGCTGTGGTCAAGAGCGCTCGACGGCGAGGAGCTCTGGGACGATCTCTTCGACGGATTCGAGTCGACCGTCGACTGGCCCGGTGGATACTTCTTCGAGCGCCTCGCCGCCCGCTACCCCGAGGCTAAGGTCGTGCTCAGCGTGCGCGACGAGCGCCGCTGGGCCGAAAGCATGTTCGAGACGGTCTGGGCGGTGCGCAAAGGCGGATCGCTGACACATCTGCTCTCCGACGCGCGCGCCAAGGTCGACCCCGATTGGGCGGCCTTCCTGGACCTGATCGACGGGCTGCTCTGGCAGGACGACGGCACGTTCGCCTTGGCCAATTCAGAGGCCGAGGACCTGATCGCGCCGGCGCGCGAACACCGTGAACGCGTCGAAGCGGCGATCGACCCCGAGCGCCTGCTCATCTGGGACGTCAGCGAGGGGTGGGGGCCGCTGTGCGGCTTTCTGGAACTCCCCGAACCGAACGTCGAGCTGCCTCACATCAACGATCGCCTCGAGTTCGCCGGGCGGATCGCGGACGGCGCACTGCAAGCCCTTTCGCAGTGGCGCGCCGAACAGGCCAGCGCCGAGGCGGCGCCGGTGCGCCGCCAGCGCTAGACGCCGACCGGCGCGGCGGGTCGCTGCGCCGCTTCGCCGGGCGTCGCACCCGCCGCGGGCGCGTTCGCCGCAGCGATGCCGCCCTCGTGCGGAAGCGTCTGCAGCTCGATCTCGCGGAAACCCGCGTTTGCGAGTGCCGCGCGCCACCACTCGGCGTTCACCGGGTGCTCCCAGTTGCCGGCCGCGAGCCGCGCCGCGTTCTTGGCCAGGCGCCAGAGCCCGGGCAGGCCGCGCGCGGCGATCGCGCGTACCTTCGCGGCGACCAGTTCGCGGTCGCGCCCGGAGCGCATCTCGATCGAGAACATCATGTCCCCGAAGACGAAGCGGCCCCCTGGACGAAGGACGCGCATCACCTCCGCGAGCGCGAGGTGCTTGTCCTCGTCTCGCAGCTCGTGCAGGCAGTAGTTGGAAACGACGACGTCCACGCTCGCGTCGACGAGCGGCAGGTTCGTTGCCGAGGCGTGTACGACCTCAATGTTGTCGAGCCCGGCGCTCTTGGCCTTGACGGCCAGGTAGTCGCACATCGCCTGTGAGAAGTCGACGGCCCAGACGCGGCTCGCGTTCCCGGCGACCGCGAACGTGAGCAGCCCGGTTCCGGCGCCCAGGTCGACGACCTCCTGGCCCGGCTGGACCCCGGCGAGCTCGACGATCCGGGCGCGCAGTTCCTGGAAGCCCGCGCCACGGGCGATCGTCTCGGCGCTGTTGACGCGCGTATCCCAGTTGCGGGGACTCAAGTTCGTGGCTCGATCGCGTTGGTGGTCACAGACCGAGTGTTGCCGATCTGCTCGCCGCCAACAATTAGAGCGATCTCATGCTGCGTTGGCGAAGCCGCCACAGGCCAGCACGGGCTATCAAGCCGCCGCGTGAAGATCCCGATAAATCAAGGAGATGGACCTTCGGGTACCCAAGGCCGTGCGCGCAACGTTCGCGCTTGTCGCTCTCTGGCTGGGGGCGTACCTGATCACGGCCATTCTCGGCGTCCAGGGCAGCGTCCCGATCCTCTTCGGACGCTACGCGCACATCGTCGTGCTCGCGGCGATCGCTTCGACCTGTGTGGTGCGCGCGGTGCGCGTCCCGGCCGAACGGCTCGCCTGGGGGCTGATCGCGGCCGCGATGCTCTGCTGGACGCTGGGCGAGCTCTACTTCACGGCCCACTATTGGACCGCGACGAGTGTCCCGACACCGACGCTTGCGGACGCCGGCTACCTCGCCGTCTACCCGCTCGCCTTCGTCGGCTTGATGGTCCTGCTGCGCTTCCGCGCGCGCGACGCGCGCCTGACGCTCTGGATCGATGGCGTGGTGGCGGCCCTGGTGGTCGCTGCGTACGGCGCGACGGTCGTCTTCGATGCCGTGCTCTCGGCCCTCGGCGGCGACCCGCTGTCGGACGCGGTGAACCTCGCCTACCCGCTCGGCGACCTGCTGCTGCTGGGGATCGTCGTGACGGCGTTCGCGATGGCGCGCTGGCGAGTGAACCGCTCCGGACTGCTGATCACCCTCGGCGTGCTGTGCTTCTGGGTCGCCGACAGCCTCTATCTCGTCAGCTCGGTCCAGAAGAGCTATTCCCAGGGCGGAGCGCTCGATGTGATCGGCTGGGGAGGCTTCATGCTCGTCGCGCTCGCCGCCTGGCAGCCCGCAGGGACGATCCGCCAGCGCTCCTCGCAGGAGACGACGCGCACTGTGCTCGCGCCCGTGCTGTTCGGCGTGCTCGGGCTCGCGCTGCTGTTCGCCGGCACGGTGACGCACGTCAACGCGCTGGCCACGGCGCTCGCGAGCCTTGCGCTGCTCGGCGTGCTCGCACGCCTGATGATGACCTTCCACGAAAAGAACACGCTGCTCGACGGCACGCGCCGCCAGGCGCTGACGGACTCGCTGACCGGCCTGGGCAACAGCCGCGGGATGCGGCTCGAGCTCGACGCGCGCTTCGAGGAGCCGCGCCGACCGTTCGCGCTGGCGCTCTTCGACCTCGACGGCTTCAAGCCCTACAACGACCGCTTTGGGCACCCGGCGGGGGACTCCCTGCTCGAGCGCGCCGGCCGCCGACTGGCCCTGACGGTGGACGGTCGCGGGGCGGCGTTCCGCGCGGGCGGAGACGAGTTCTGCGTGATGCTCGACTGCGATCACGGTTCGATCGCGACGATGATCGAGCGCTGCCGCCACGCGCTCAGCGAGCGGGGGGAGGGGTTCGACGTGGTGGCCTCGGCAGGCGTCGTGCACGTACCCGAGGAGGCCTCGGACGCGAGCTCCGCGATGCGCCTGGCGGACCTGCGTCTTTACGACGAGAAGCACCTGCGTTCAGGAGACCCGCGCCATCAGGCGGCGCGCGCACTGGTCCAAATGATGCGTGAGCAGAATGCGGAGCGCTCGACGCACCTCTCGCGCGTGGCTCGCCTCTCGCGCGCGGTCTGCCGCCAGCTCGGCCTGCCCGCCGAGCAGGTCGACGAGGTCGTCCGCGCCGCCGAGCTGCACGACATCGGGATGATCGCGATCCCCGACACGCTGCTCGAAAAGCGCGGTCCGCTGACCGAGCAGGAGCGGGCGTTCGTCGAGCGCCATCCGGTGATCGGCGAGCGTGTGCTCGGAGCGGCGCCCTCGCTTGCGCCGATCGCCCGGATCGTGCGTGCCACGCACGAGCGCTGGGACGGTACGGGCTACCCCGACGGGATCGCCGGCGAGGCGATCCCCGTTGGCTCACGGATCATTCTCGCCTGCAACGCCTACGACGCGATCACCAGCGAGCGCCCCTACCGCGAGCGGCGCTGGCCCGCCGAGGCCCTCGCGGAGCTGTGGGTCGCCTCGGGCACCCAGCTCGACCCCGCCGTCGTCGCTGCGCTGCAGGCCGCGGTCCGCGCGGGCGCGGACATCGCCCCGGAGTACGTCGTGCGGGTCGCCGAACCGATCCTCTAGAGCGGCTCGGCGGGCGCCGGCGAACGCGGCGCGAGGTCGCGCTGGACGTAGAGCACGTCATGCCAGGCGCCGAGCTTGAATCCCACGCCCCGATAGGTCCCGATCTCCGCGAAGCCGAACTTCGCGTGAAGCGCCCGGCTGGCCGGGTTGGGCAGCGTGAGTCCGGCGATCGCGGTGACATAACCGCGTTCGACCAGCCGCTCGAACAGCGCCGTGTAGAGCGCGCTCCCGACGCCTGCGGCGCGCGCGTCGCGGGCGACGTAAACGGAGACCTCGCAGGCCCAGCGGTAGGCCGCCCGGGCGTGAAGCCGCGCGCCGTAGGCGTAGCCGAGCGCCTGCTCACCGCGCCGCGCGATCAGCCACGCGTGTCGGTCGCTGGCGGCGATCCGCGCCGCCATCGCCTCGGGGCCCGGGGGCTCGAGCTCGAACGAGATCGCCGTTTCCAGCACATAGGGCGCATAGATCGCCGCGCAGTCGGCGCCGTCGGCGGCGGTTGCGGGCCGTATCTCAACTGTCGAGGCCATCGCGAGCGGCCAGTCTAGGCGGCGTGCGGCCCGCTGGCGTGGCCTACGCGGCGTCGCCGCGCCGGCTCGTCGGTTGGAGCACCGCGGCCGAGAGGCCGCGCGTGCGCAGCTCGGTGATCTGTTGGTAGGCGGGGTCTTTGACCATCTCGAGAAACGCGCTGCGGCTTGGGTATTCGACCAGCAGCACCGAGTCCCAGGCGTCGCCCTCGGGCGCGACGAGCGCCTGGCCGCAGTCACCGGCATAGATGACGCGTCCGCCGACGGCGCCGAAGAACTTCCTCGCGCGGGAGAGGTACTCGCCGTAGGAGCGCCGGCCCTGCTCACCGTCGTAGCGCAGCAGGTTGAGCATCACGATCGGCTCACCGTCGTCGTGTGCCATGAACGCACGGACGTCCTCGCGGGTGGGGTCGACGTCGTTCAACCGAAGAAGAGTTCCGCGGTCTCGTAGAACGCCGGGTCGAGCAGCTTCGGCTCGGCGAGCGCCTCCTCGAGGTCGACGAGCACGACGTCGGTGCCGCGCAGGGCAACCATCGTGCCGAACTCGCCCTGCTCGGCGGCGCGCATCGCCTCGACGCCGAACCGCGTCGCGAGCACGCGGTCGTAGGCGACCGGTGTGCCGCCGCGCTGGACGTGACCGAGGATCGTGACCCGCGTCTCGTATCCGGTGCGGCGCTCGATCTCCTCGCCGAGGGCCTGGCCGATGCCGCCCAGGCGCACGTGGCCAAACGCGTCGGTGCCCGCGGCGCCGGTCGTCAGGTCGCCCCCCAACGGCGTTGCGCCCTCGGAGACGACGACGATCGAGAAGGTCCGGCCACGGTCGTGGCGCGCCGTCACATGGCTGACGACGTCATCGATGTCGAATGGGCGCTCGGGCACGAGAATCACGTCCGCGCCGCCGGCGATGCCGCCGTGGGCCGCGATCCAGCCGGCGTGCCGGCCCATCACCTCGACGACCATCACGCGGTCGTGCGACTCGGCGGTGGTGTGCAGCCGGTCGACCGCGTCACAGACGATCTGAACAGCGGTCTGGAAGCCGAACGTCACATCGGTTCCGCCGAGGTCGTTGTCGATCGTCTTCGGGACGCCGACGACCGGAACCCCGTCGCGGTGCAGGCGCAGCGCGACGCCGAGCGTGTCCTCACCGCCGATCGGAATCAGCGCGTCGACCCCGTACTCCTCGAGGCCGGCGCGAATCGCGGGCGTGCCGTCCGCGCCGTCGCGGTACGGGTTCGTGCGCGAGGTTCCGAGGATCGTGCCGCCGCGAGGCAGGATCCCTGCCGTGTTCTCGAACGTCAGCTCGTTGGCGTCTCCGCTGAGAACGCCCTGCCAGCCGTGACGGAACCCGATGAAGCGGTGGCCGTTGCGCGATCCGCTGCGCACCACGGCGCGAATCACGCCGTTCAGGCCCGGGCAGTCCCCGCCGCCGGTGAGAAGTCCGATCGTCGCCACGCGCGGCATTGTGGCGGATCGCCGTCCTGGGCGTCGTGCGACCGGCGGCGGCGTGTTGCGCAGCCGTTACCCTCGAGCGCGACGGCCGGCAACGCCCCCGAAACCCACGATGCCCCAGCAGAGAGCGCCACGCCCGCGGCCGCCCCGCCGCACACCACAGGAGCGCGCGCGCGACCTGCAGCGCCGCCGCCGACGCGCCGTCGCCGCGCTCGCGTTGATCGTTCTGGCGCTGATCGCGATCGTCTACTCGGCCTTTGCCGGCGGTTCGAAGACCCGCGCCGTGGTCGACGCCGATGGCCACACGCACCCCGCGCCGGTGCACCACCGGCCGCCGCGATCCTTCGGTGCCGGGGTCACGACCCGCCATTTCGTCGATACCAGCCGCTCGGTGACAATCGACGGCCAGGCGCAGGCCCGGCCGCTCGAAACCGTCATCTACTACCCGACGCTCGGCGGCCCGAAGGACGAAGTGGTCGCGGGGGCGGCGCCGGCGAGGACCGGCGGCCCATTCCCGCTGATCGTCTTCGGGCACGGCTTCGAAAAGCTCCCCCAGACCTATCAGCCGCTCCTCGAACGCTGGGCGCGTGCCGGCTATGTCGTCGCGGCGCCGGTCTTTCCGCTCGAGAACGAGGACGCACCTGGCGGACCGAACGAGTCCGACCTGCCAAACGAGCCGCAGGACATCAGCTTTGTGATGACGCAGATGATCGAAGAATCCGAGCACGGCACTGGGCCGCTCGCGCACCTGATCGATCCGCGGGAGATCGCCGTCAGCGGGCAGTCCGATGGCGGCGACGCGGCGCTTGCCGCCGCTTACGACCCGAAGCTGCGCGACAGCCGGATCGACGCCGCCGCGATCCTCTCCGGCGCGATGATCCCGATGCTGGGGCCGTTCACATTCCCCTCCAGCGGCCCGGCGCTGCTCGCCGTCCAGGGGACCGCCGATCCGATCAACAAGCCGCAGGAAACCTACGCCTACTACGACGTTGCGCCGCGGCCCAAGTACCTGCTGCGCCTGAACGGGGCAAGCCACCTGCCGCCGTACACCGAAGAGGGTCCCCAACTCGATCTGGTGGCGCGTGTCACGACCGCCTTCTTCAACGCTTACCTGAAGGACGACCAGCAGGCGCTCCGGGAGCTCCAATCGATCGGCAATCTCGGTGCGATCGGCTCGCTGCTCGCCGAACCGTAGGCCCGGAGCGGACATGGGGTAATCTCGCGGCCGCAATGGGGTTCTACCGCGACACGCTGCTCTGGCTCGGGGAAAAGCCGTGGTTCAAAGGCCGGCCCGCGGCACTGACGACGGCGATCGACAAGCGCGTCTACCGCCTTTCGAAGGGACGCATGTCGCTGATGCACGCGGGCGGCAGCGACGCCCTGCCGACACTGCTGTTGACAACGACCGGCGCCAAGAGCGGACTCGCGCGCTCAACGCCGGTGCTGTACCTGCAGGAAGAGGGTGACGCGGTCCTCGTCGTCGCATCGAACTTCGGTCGCGAAACGCACCCCGCGTGGTCGGCCAACCTGCTCGCCGACCCGCGGGCGCACGTCGAAATCCATGGGCACCGCCGTGCGGTCCAGGCGCGGCGCCTGGACGACGCCGAACTCGAGCAGCGCTGGGAGCGCCTGCTCGTGATCTACCCGGGCTGGGCCAAGTACCGCGAGCGAACGGCGCGCTCTTTCCGCGCCTTCGTGCTCGAGCCCGCCTGAGGGCCCGCGCGACACTTCTAAAGTCGGCCCATGAGCGTCACCACCCGGGAGCCGGCTGCGGCGCCGTCGCACGCGCCGCGGGCGCCGATGATCGAGACCGTCGCCCTGACCAAGGTCTATCCCGGAGGACACGCGGCCGCCGTCGACCGGCTCGACCTGACCGTCGCGAGCGCCGAAGTCTTCGGCCTGCTCGGACCCAACGGTGCCGGCAAGACGACGACCGCGGGGATGCTCACCACGCGCGTCGTGCCGACGTCCGGGCAGGCACACGTCGGCGGCGTCGACGTGATCAGCGAACCCGCGAGGACCAAGCAGCTGATCGGCGCGGTCTCGCAGACCAACACCCTCGACCGCCAGCTGACGGTCGTCGAGAACCTCTACTTCCACGGCCGGCTGTTCGGCTTCGCGGCCGGTGAATCCCACCGGCGCGCGGACGAACTTCTCGAGCGCTTCCAGCTGGCCGACTGGGCCGACGCATCGGTCTACGCGCTTTCGGGAGGCATGGCCCAGCGACTGATGGTCGCCCGCGCGATCTTCCACCGGCCCGCCGTACTGTTCCTGGACGAGCCCACCGCCGGCCTTGACCCCCAGAGCCGTCTTGCGCTCTGGGACCTGGTGCGCGAACTGAACGGCGACGGCCAGACGATCCTGCTGACCACGCACTACATGGAGGAGGCCGACCAGCTCTGCGATCGCGTGGCGATCATGGACCACGGCCGGATCCTCGCGCTCGACGATCCAGCGTCGCTGAAGCTCACGCTCGGCGCGGCAACGGTCGTGACGATCCGTGCGCAGGGCGACCAGGAGGCGCTCGCCGGGGCTCTGCGGGAGGCCGTCCCGGAGATCGCGCGCGTGCGACCCGACGGCGAGGTGCTCGAGCTGCAGGTCCGCGAAGCGCAGCGGCTGGTGCCGCGGCTCGTCGCGGCCGCCGAGCAGAGTGGCCACGAAGTGCTCGACATCTCGGTCTCCGAGCCGACGCTCGAGAACGTCTTCATCGCGCTGACAGGCAGGGCGCTGCGTGAGTAGCGCGCCGGGCACGATCGACGTTGGCACGCGGCCCGTCGCGGCCGCCAGCCGGGCCGTCCTGCGGGCCCTGGTGCTGCGCGACCTCGTCGTGCTGCGCAAGAACATCGGCGAGTTCGTGGCGCGCACGTTGATCCAGCCGTTCCTGCTGGTCTTCGTCTTCCTCTACGTCTTCCCGTCGATCGGCCAGAGCGTCGGCGGGCACGGCGGCGGGCACGAGTCGGCGTTCGCGACGGTGCTCGTCCCAGGGGTCGTGGGGATCTCGATCATGTTCCAGGGCATCCAGGCGGTCGCGCTGCCGCTCGCGACAGAGTTCGGCTACACGCGCGAGATCGAAGATCGCGTGCAGGCACCGTGCCCGATCTGGCTCGTCGCTGTCGCCAAGGTGCTCTCCGGAGCCGTGCAGGGCGCGATCGCGGCGATCGTCGTGTTCCCGATCGCCGCGGTCGTCCACGCCGAAGGCGTCGAAGCACACCTCTCTGTGCACATCTGGGTGCTGATCACGCTGATCCCGCTGGCCTGCGTCGCGATGACCTCGCTGGGGTTGCTGCTCGGCACCTTCTTCGAGCCGCGCAACATCGGCCTGATGTTCGGCTTCGTTGTGCTGCCACTGACGTTCCTCGGGGGCACGTACTACGAGTGGCAGCGCCTCGCACCGGTGGAAGTCGCCGGGATCCACTGGTTGCAGATCATTGTCCTGATCAACCCGCTGATCTACCTCAACGAGGGCCTGCGCGCGGCCCTCACCGAAGCTCCGCACATGCCGCTCTACGTGGTCTACCCGGTGATGATCCTGTTCCTCGTCGTCTTCCTCTCGCTCGGACTGCGCGGCTTCCGGCGCCGCGTGCTCTCCTAGGCCCTCCGACCGCGCCAATAAGGTCAGGCCATGAGGCCCGGCGAGCGGCTCGCAGTCATCGACCTGGGCTCCAACTCGTTCCGGCTCGTGGTCTTCCAGGCCGGCGACGGCTGGTGGCGGCGCACCGACGAGATCTACGAGCCGGTGCGCATCAGCGAAGGCCTCGCGGCGACCGGCGAGCTCGGCGAGGAGCCGATCGAACGGGCGCTGGCGACGCTCGACGTCTTCGACCACTTCTGCCGGGCGGCCGGACTCGAGCGCGAGGCGCTCGATGCCGTCGCCACAAGTGCGATCCGCGACGCCACCAACCGCGATGCCTTCCTCGCGCTCGCCGGGGAGCACTTCGACGCGGAGATCCGCGTGCTCAGCGGCGAGCAGGAGGCCAACTACGGCTATCTCGCGGCCGTCAACTCGACGACGCTCGACGACGGCTGCGTGCTCGAACTCGGCGGCGGGTCGATGCAGATCGTGCGCGTCGCCGGGCGCCGTGCAGAGCGCTTCTCCTCGTGGCCGCTCGGCACGGTGCGCATGACCGAGCGCTTCCTGCCCCCGAACGGCCCCGCCAAGCCCCGTCAGCTGCGCACGCTGCGAGATTTCGTGACCGGCGAGCTCGAGAAGGCCGACTGGCTCTCCCAGGCCGACGGGCGTCTGGTTGGCGTCGGCGGCACGATCCGCAACCTCGCGGCCGCCGCCCAACGGGCACTCGGCGCCTCGATCGGTGGAGTGCAGGGGGTGATCGTCGAGCGCGACTGGCTGGAGGAGCTGATCGAGGAGCTGGCGGCGCTGCCGGCCGCCGAGCGCGCGAGCATCCCCGGGATCAAGCCGGCCCGGGCGGACCTGATCCTCGCCGGCGCGCTGGTCGTCCTCGGCGTGATGCGTGCCGGCGGCTTCGAGGCGATGGAAGTCACAGAGGCCGGGCTGCGCGAGGGGATCTTTCTCCAGCGGCTGCTCAGCGCGCAGCCCGAGCCGCTGCTCGAGGACGTCCGGCGCGCGAGCGTGATGAACCTCGCACGCCAGTACGACGTGCGCGCCGAGCACACCCGGCACGTCGCGAAGCTGGCGCTCGCGATGTTCGACCAGCTCGCCACGCTCGGCCTGCACGACGGCGACGCCGTTGAGCGTGAACTGCTCTGGGCGGCCTGCTGCCTGCACGACATCGGGATGTCGATCGACTACGACGATCACCACAAGCACTCCCGTTACCTGATCCTCAACGGAGGGCTGCCCGGCTATTCGCCGGTCGAGGTGGCGATCATCGCCCAGGCGGCGCGCTACCACCGCAAGGGAATGCCGGCGCCCGGGCCGCTCGGCGCGCTGTTCGACAGATCTTCGCTCGAGGTGCTCGAGCGCTGCGCGCTGCTGCTGCGCCTGGCCGAGGATCTCGAGCGCTCGCGCGATCAGGTCGTGCGCGACGTGCGCTTCAGCGAGCGCGAGGGGGCGGTGCGCCTGGAACTCTTCGCCGCCGGCGAGGTTGCCGTCCCCCGCTGGGCGGCCAGCCGCGAGTCCGAGCTGTTCAGGCGCGCATTCGATCGCACATTGGAAGTCGAGCGCGCGGCCGCCTAGCGGCTACTTCGAGCGCGCCTCGCGCTTGGTGCGCGCAGCCTCGGTAGCGTCGAGCCGTTCGCGGTCCACGACACGGTCGTAATGCTCCATCGCGCCGCCGGCGGCGCCGCAGTCGAAGAGCTCCAGCCCGAAGGTTTTCGGGTACGGCGCGTTCCAGAGCGCCGGCTCCAGGAGCGTGCAGTCGTGCACCACGGCGCGCGTGGCTTCGTTGCCGCCGCGGTTCCAGAACGGGCCGCCGAGGACGACGTAACGTGCCTGCCCGCTGCGCAGGATCGCCGCCAGCTTCTTCGCGGGGAAGGGGTCCGTCCCGCTGTAGCCCGCCAGCGCCGCCGCGCGGCCGCCCATCAGGATCAAGTTCGCGGCCGCCATCGACGAGACCGTCAGCACGCCATAGCGGCGCGGGTGCGAGCGTTCGCCCGTGTAGCGCAGCAGCTGTTCGTAATTTTCCTGCGGCCCGCGTTCGATCCCGTAGAGCCCGTGGCCCGCCGCGTTGCGTGGCCCCGCGGCCGGGAATGTGCCCTGGACCGGGGCTTCCCACGTCGTCGCCGCGTAGGCGGTCGGCACGATCAGCAGCAGCGCAAAGGCGATCGCCAGCGCGGCGCCGGCATAGCGGCGCAGGAGCGCAAGGCACACCAGGCAGGCGACGATTCCGCCGAGCAGGAACGGGATGAAGCCCTGCATGTAGAGGTAGTGGTCCATCAGTTTCGCCTGCACGAAGGCCGTCGTGCCCAGCGCGAGCACCGCGATCGCGACACCCGCGACGCGCCAGTGGCCTCTCAGCAGGCGCTCGATCGCGACGATCCCGGCGCCCGCCATCGCCCCGACACCAGGTGCGAGCGCGCTCGAGTAATAGGGGTGGATGATGCCCTTGGACCAGCTGAGCACGACGAACTCGACGACCAGCCAGCCGCCGAAGACGACGAGGTAGGCAAGCCAGGGATCGCGCCGCGGCGGCAGGTGGATGCCCTCACCGGGCTTCTCGCGGCGCCGGCGGGTGAGGATCATCGCGATCAGGCCGATCATCCCGAAGATCCCCAGGGGAACCAGCCAGCCCGCCTGGTCGCCGAGCCCCAGGCCGAACAGCCGGAAGATCCCGACCGGTCCGCCGAACGGCACGGCCGCAACGTGGCGCCCGCCGGGCAGGACTTTCACGTGGCGCATGTAGACCGTTTCGAACTGCTTCTCGTGGCTCCAGCGCTGCGGGGCGGGCGCGCCCCGCCGGTGCTGCGGGGTGCCGTCGGAGACGTTCTTGACACCGCCCGGGCCGCCGTACTCGCCTTCGATCCGGCCGAAGCCGTTGTAGCCGAAGGTCAGGTTCAGCTCCGTGTTGTCCTTCGAGCTGCCGACGTACGGACGGCTGTGGGCCGGTGTCAGTTCGACGAATGCGGTCCACGACGCTGCAACGAGCAGCATCACCGCGCCGGCCGCCAGCAGCCGCACCAGGCGCCGCGGGAGCCCTCCCGGCGCGCACAGCAGGTAGCCGGCGGCGATCGGCGGGACGATCAGCACCGCCGCCAGGGTCTTGGTGTTGTAGGCCAGCCCGACCAGCACGGCCGCGCCGAGCAGCGACCGCCAGCGCCCCGAGTGGATCGCCGCGAGCGTCGCGCAGGCCGCGAGCGTCATCAGCAGGATCAGCATCGGGTCCACGCCGTTCTCGCGCGAGACGGCAACGAAAGCCGGGAACACCGCGGTGACCAGCGCCGCGCCGAAGGCCGCTGCGGGGGAGAGATAGCGCGCCGTGATGACGTAGATCGCGATCACCGTCGCGACCCCGATCAGCGCCTCGGGCAGCAGGATCGCGACCGGCGAGAAGCCGAGCACCTTCGCGCTGAGGACCTGTGCCCAGATCGCGAGCGGCGGCTTGTCGATCGTCGCCAGGCCGCCCGGGTCGAACGAGGCGTAGAGGAAGTTGTGCAGCGAGTGGAGCATCGAAACGACCGACGCCGCGTAGAACGTGTTCGCGAAGGCATTTTTCGCGAGGCTGTAGGTGTTCAGCGTCGCCGCCACCGCGACAACGATCGGGAAGCCCGCATGGCGCAGCGCGAAGGCCTGCCACGCCGGCCTCGCGGCGGGCTGCTCCGCCGCCGGCGCGAGGAATTCGGCGGTGTCGGCCGTGGCGCTCAACCCGCGAGGGCCTCCACGAGCCGCCGCGCGTCCCGCTCGTTGTTCCAGGCGCCGACCGAGGCGCGCAGCCACGGCCGCCCGGGGACGTCGCGCAGCACGACGCCGGCGGCGGCGAGGCTCGCGCGCTCCGCGGGCGGGTCGTCGCTCGTGAATGCGACGAGCGTCCCGGGCTCGCGCGCCGCCATCGTGCGCCCGGCGGCGCCCAGCAGCTCACAGAAGTGCTCGGCGAGCGCCGCGGCGCGCTCATGCAGCGCCGTCCAGCCGGCCTGGGCGAGCGTGTCGAACGCGGCGAGCGCGAACGCGAGCGTCTCACGGTTCAATCCGAGGGCATCGAAGCGCCGCGCGTCGTCGTGCAGGCGGGCCGCGAGGCCGTCACCGGGGTTCGCCATGTTTCCGTAACCGCGGCGGTCGACGCTCAGGCGGCTGCGCAGCTCGGGCGTGGTGTAGAGCATGCCCGTCCCGTCGGGGCCGCAGAGCCACTTCTGGCCCGCGCCGGCATATGCGTCGCAGCCGAGCGCGCGCACGTCGACCGGCACCGCACCGACACCCTGGGCCCCGTCCAGCAACACCGGCACGGGGCAGTCGGCGAGGTCCGGCGCGCGGCGCCCGCACAGCCAGCTGACGTGCGAGCAGGCGAGCAGGCGGGTCGCCGGACCGACCTCCAGCCCGATGCGCGCGAGCGGAACTTCGCGGACCGTGACGCCGCGCTCGCGGGCCGCGGCGAGCGCCCCGAGCAGTCCGGGGTGCTCTTCGTCGCTGGTCAGGATCTCGTCCCCGGCGACGAGGCCGAGCCCGCCGACGACGGCCGCCATGCCTTCGGTCGTGCAGGTAGTCAGCGAAACGTCCTGTACGTCCGCCTGCAGCAGGCCTGCATAGCGTTCGCGCAGCTGGGACTTCAGCTCGCTGTTGCGTTCGAAGTGCGCGGCGGTGCGCCCGATTGCGAGCTGTGCGCGCAGCTCCTCTTCGGCTGCGTCGATCGCGGCGCCGGCAACGGGGCCGTCCGTGCCCGCGTTCAGGTAGGCAGTGTTTTCGAGCACGGGAAAGCGCTCGCGCAGGAGGGCGACATCCATAGCGGGAAGATTAACCGCCGTTGGTGCGTCACCGCGCGCGCTGTCGCTTCGGTGTAAGAGTTTGCGCAAGCGATGAGCCAGGCGGGAGGATCGATGGGTCAACAGGAGCCGCTGTGGCGGCCTTCAGGGGAGCGGGCCGCGGCGAGTGCGATGGCCGCGTTCATGCAGGCTGCCGGTGAGCATCGCGGTGCGCCGTTCGCCGACTACGACGAGCTCTGGCGGTGGTCGGTCGACCGGCTCGAGGACTTCTGGGCGGAGATTTGGAGCTGGTCGCAGGTGATTGCCTCCCAGCCCTACGACGAAGTGCTTGCCGCGCGCGAGATGCCGGGGGCGCAGTGGTTTCCCGGGGCCCGGCTGAACTACGCCGAGAACCTGCTGGCCCGCGGCGACGGCGATGCGCTCGCGGTGATCGCCCGCTCGGAGGCCCGCGCGCGCAGCGAGCTCACGCGCGCCGAGCTGCGCCGCGCGGTGGCGTGCGCCGCCGGCGGACTGCGTTCGCTGGGAGTCGGCCGCGGAGACCGCGTCGTGGCGTACATGCCGAACATCCCCGAGACGCTGATCGCGTTCCTGGCCTGCGCGTCGATTGGCGCGATCTGGTCGAGCGCCGCGCCGGAGTTCGGTGCGCGCGCCGTGATCGACCGCTTCGCGCAGATCGAACCCAAGGTCCTGCTCGCGGTGGACGGCTACCGCCACGGCGGCCGCGACTTCCCGCGCGCAGCGATCGTCGAGGAACTCGTCGCGGCCCTGCCCAGCGTGGAGCAGGTCGTCACGCTGCGGTATCTGCCCGGCGCCGCGCCCTACGCGGGCGACGCGCTCGACTGGGATCAGCTGCTCGCGCGCGGCGAGCACGCCCCGGAGGACTTCGCTCAGCTGCCGTTCGATCACCCGCTCTGGGTCCTCTACTCCTCGGGCACCACCGGCCTGCCCAAGGCGATCGTCCACGGACACGGCGGAATCCTGCTCGAGCAGTACAAGAAGGCCCTGCACCTGGACCTGCGGTCCGGCGACCGGATGTTCTGGTTCACCACGACGGGCTGGATGATGTGGAACTTCCTCGTGGGCTGCCTGGTCTCCGACGCCGCGATCGTGCTCTACGACGGGAGCCCCGGCTATCCGGACCTCGGTGCGCTCTGGGACCTCGCGGCGCAGGAGCAGATCACCTGCCTGGGGACGAGCGCCGGGTTGATCGCCGCCTGCGAGAAGGCCGGCGTGCGCCCCGCCGAGCGGGGCCTGGCGCACCTGCGCGCGATCGGCTCGACCGGTTCACCGCTCTCGCCCGAGTCCTTTCGCTGGGTCTACGCGGAGGTCGGGAGCGATATCTGGCTGTTCTCGACCAGTGGCGGCACGGATGTCTGCACGGCCTTCCTCGCCGGCTGCCCGCTGCTGGCGGTCTACGAGGGCGAACTGCAGTGCCGCGCGCTGGGCTGCGCCGTCGCGGCGTGGGATGAGGACGGCAATCCGGTGGTCGACGAGGTGGGCGAGCTCGTGATCACCGAGCCGATGCCCTCGATGCCGCTCTTCATGTGGGGCGACCAGGACGGCGTGCGACTGCGCGAAAGCTACTTCGAGATGTTCCCGGGGGTCTGGCGCCACGGCGACTGGGTGCGGATCACCCCGCGCGGCGGCGCCGTGATCTACGGCCGATCCGATTCGACGATCAACCGCCAGGGAGTACGCATGGGGACCAGCGAGATCTATCGCGCGGCGCTGGCGCTGCCCGAGGTCCTCGACGCGCTGGTCGTCGACGTCCCGAAGGCCGACGATCCCGGCGAGCTGTGGATGATGCTGTTCGTCGTGCTCGCGCCTGGCTGCACGCTCGACGACGCGCTGCGCGGGCGGATTGCCGCCGCGATCCGCGAGAACTGCTCGCCGCGGCACGTACCCAACGAGATCCTCGCCGTCGCGCAGGTGCCGCGAACCCTCTCCGGAAAGCTGCTGGAGGTCCCGGTCAAGCGGATCCTGATGGGGATGGAGCCCGGCCGCGCGGTCAGCACCGGCTCACTCGCGGACCCCGCGGCACTGGACTACTTCCTCGAGCTCGCCGCTGCTAGAGCCCCAGCGAGCGACCCACGATCTCCCGCATGATCTCGTTGGTGCCGCCGTATATCCGCGTGACGCGCGCGTCGGCCCAGGCCCGTGCGACCGGGTACTCGGCCATGTACCCGTAGCCGCCGTACAGCTGGACGCACTCGTCGAGCACGCGGCCCTGCAGCTCGGTCGACCACCACTTCGCGGTCGCGGCGTCCTCGGCGCTCAGCTCACCGGCGACCAACGCGCGGATCGCGCGGTCGATGTACGCCCGCGCGACGTCGAGTTCGCCGCGTAGCTCGGCCATCCGGAAACGTGTGTTCTGGAAAGCGCCGATCGGCTGGCCGAAGGCGCGGCGCTCGCGCACGTAGTCCAGTGTCCAGCCGAACGCGGCCTCTGCGGCGGCGACGGCACTGAGCGCGATCGAGAGGCGCTCCCGGGGCAGGTTCGCGACGAGGTAGCCGAAGCCCTGGCCCTCCTCGCCGAGCAGGTTCGTCCGCGGCACGTGCAGATCCTCGAATGCGAGCTCGGCGGTGTCCTGCCCGTGCTGGCCGATCTTCTCGAGGTTGCGTCCGCGCGTGAAGCCGTCCATGCCGCGCTCGACCACGAGCAGGCTGATGCCGGCATGGCGCGCGGCGGGATCGGTCTTCACGGCGGTGATCACCAGGTCGGCGTTGATCCCGTTGGTGATGAAGGTCTTGGCGCCGTTGACGAGGTAGCCGTCGCCGTCGCGCTCCGCGCGCGTGGCGATCGACGCAAGATCCGAGCCGGTGCCCGGCTCGGTCATCGCGATCGCGGTGATCAGCGCGCCGCTCGCGATCCCCGGCAGCCAGCGCTCGCGCTGCTCGTCGCTGGCATAGCGCGTGAAGTACGGCAGGCAGATGTCGTTGTGCAGGGTGATTCCGAGGCCGAAAGAGGCGACGCCCGCGTACTGCGTCTCCTCGCCGATCACCGCGTTCAAGCGGAAGTCCTGCGCGCCCGCGCCGCCGAACCGTTCGGGGACCTCCATCGCCAGGAAGCCCCCGGCGCCGGCCTTCTCGAAGACCTCGCGAGGCACGATCCCGGCGCGTTCCCACTCGCCGCAGCGCCCGGCGTCGCCGACGACCTCGCGTTCGAGGAAGGTGCGAAAGCTCGCACGGAAATCCTCGTGGAGATCATCGAAGCCCTCGCGGCGCACCGGGGAACCCTATCTCCGGCGAGCTGGGGGGCGCAGGCAGGACTCGGAGCGGCGCGCGTCGAAACACCCCGCCGATGAAGCGATCCGACACAGCCACTCACGCACCGCCGGTTGACGGCACCAGCGAGCACCAGTCGCTCGCGAAGTACATCCAGTCCCGTTTCGACGAATGCTCGCGTTCCCAGAAGGACGTCGCGCAGTACATCGTCGACCACCTCGACGAGGCCGCCTTCCAGACGGCGGAGGAGCTCGCGCGTCGCGCGAACACCTCGAGTTCGACTGTCGTGCGCTTCTCGCAGGCACTCGGTTTCGAGGGTTACCCGGAGCTGCAGGCAGCGGCCCGGGAGGAGTACCGCCGGCTGCACGCCAACGGCGCCGAGGGGTCCGCCGCGCCCAAGCCGCTCTTCGCGCTCGACCAGAACGAGTTCGAGTCGGCGCTCGCCGCCGACCACGCGAACATCGAGGAGACCGCGCGCAAGCTCTCGCGGACCGACGTCGAGGACCTGATTGCCGCGATCGTCGGCGCCCAGCGGGTGCTCGTCGTCGGCACCGACCAGATGGCCTTCTTCGCGAGCTACCTGCGTCACCTGCTGATGCTGCTCGACCTGCGCGTGGACGCGGTCGCGAGCGCTTCGCAGGAGTCTCTCTCGCGGCTCTCGCGGATCGACGCCGGCGCGCTGGTGATCGGGCTCTCGGCCGGCCGGCCGCATCCGCTCGTCGTGCGCGCGATGAAGCTCGCACGCCACCGCGGGGCCAGCACGGCGGCGATCAGCGACGCGACGCTCTCCGAGGTCGCCAAGCTCGCCCAGATCCGCCTGTACTACTCCTCCAACACGCCGGCCTTCGTGCGCTCGCACACGGCGCTGCTGTCGATCATCCAGGCGCTGGCCTACGGCGTCTACTCGCGCGACAGCGAGCAGTACGAGGAGCGCATCAAGGCCTTCCGCCTCAAGTAGCGGCGTTCAGTCCGGCCGATCGGCCGGACGCATGTCAAGATATGGGCATGCGCGACGAGTCGACTTTCACCGTCAAGAGCGGGCTGGCGGAGATGCTGCGCGGAGGGGTGATCATGGACGTGGTCGACCCCGACCAGGCACGCCTCGCCGAGGACGCCGGAGCATGCGCCGTGATGGCTCTCGAACGCGTGCCGGCGGACATCCGGCGTGACGGTGGCGTCGCACGGATGTCCGATCCCGAGATGATCCAGGGAATCCAGCAGGTCGTCTCGATCCCCGTGATGGCCAAGGCCAGGATCGGCCACTTCATGGAGGCCCGGGTGCTCGAGGCGCTCGAGGTCGACTATGTCGACGAGTCGGAGGTTCTGACTCCCGCCGACGAGGCGAACCACATCGACAAGTGGGATTTCAAGGTCCCGTTCGTGTGCGGCGCGACGAATCTCGGCGAGGCGCTGCGCCGGATCGGCGAGGGCGCCGCGATGATCCGCTCCAAGGGCGAGGCCGGGACCGGGGACATCGTCGAGGCCGTGCGGCACATGCGCCAGATCACCGGCGAAATTCGCCGTCTGACGACGCTTGCGCCGGAGGAGCTCGCGAGTGCAGCGAAGGACATCGCCGCGCCGTTGCCGTTGGTCCGCGAGGTCGCCGGCGCCGGTGCGCTGCCCGTCGTGCTGTTCTGCGCGGGCGGGATCGCCACACCCGCCGACGCCGCGCTGATGATGTCACTCGGCGCCGAAGGGGTCTTCGTCGGCTCGGGGATCTTCAAGAGCCAGGATCCCGAGCGGCGCGCCCGGGCGATTGTCGAGGCGACCACCCACTGGCAGGACGCCGAGCGCGTCGCCCAGGCCTCACGCGGCATCGGTGGTGCGATGGAGAGCCTGGAGAGCTCCAAGCTCTCCGGCGAGCAGCTCCTCGCGCAGCGCGGCTGGTAGCGCTTGGCGCCGCCGACGATCGGCATCCTTGCCCTTCAGGGCGGGTATGCCGCCCACGCAAAGATGTTCGCCGAGGTCGGCGCGCAGACGCGCGAGGTCCGCGTGCCCGGCGACCTTCAGGGGCTCGACGCGCTCGTGATCCCGGGCGGCGAGTCGACGACGATGACGCTCGGCATCGAGCGCGAGGCGCTAGCCGAGCCGCTCACGCGCTTCGCGGCGACGCACCCGGTACTCGGCAGCTGCGCCGGCCTGATCATGCTCGACTCCGAGCACCTCGCGCTGATGGACATCACCGCGCAGCGCAATGCCTTCGGGCGCCAGATCCACTCCTTCGAAGCGCCGCTGCAGGTCGCGGGGCTCAGCGGCGGCCCGCTGCGGGCGATCTTCATCCGGGCCCCGTGGATCGAGCGCGCCGGTAGCGGCGTGGAGGTTCTCGCGGAGCTCGACGGTCACCCTGTCGCGGCCCGCGAGGGGAACATCTGGGCGGTCGCCTTCCACCCCGAGCTCGGGCAGGACACGCGGCTTCACGAGCTCTTCGCGGCCGCGGCGAGCGGCCGCGGTCAAGCCGACTCGTAGACCGTCACGCCGTCGCGCTCGGTCTCCACCGTGCGGCCGTCGCGGACCAGCAGGTCGGCGTGGCCGACAACCTCCGAGAGCGTCAGATACGACTGGGTGACCGCAATGTTGCCCCACATCTCGAGCGCCACCTCGTGGGCGGTGCGTGGCCGCTCGTCGACCAGGCCGGCGATCTTCGCTGCACGGCGTTCATGCAGGCGCAGACGCTGGTCGATCAGCTCGCGGTGCGCGCCGAGCGGATCGCCGTGCCCGGTGAGCACGATGTCGAGGTCGAGCTCGCGGGTGCGCTCGAGCGAGTCGAGGTACTGCACCAGCGAGCGGGTCCGTTCGGCGCCGCCGCGCTCGGGCAGCGCGAGGGCGATCACCGGGTTCGACGAGATGTGGGCGAGCAGGTGGTCGGCGGCGATCAGGATCCCGCGCTCTCGGTCGTAGAGCACGGTGTCCGACGGTGAGTGTCCGGGGCGGTGCAGCACCTCCAGCCGGCGGTTCGCGAACTCGAGCGTGTCTCCCTCGCGCAGCGGGCGGGTGATCTGGACCGCCTGGCCCCAGCGACGGAAGGCGGGCAGCACCGCACGCAGGCCGTCGACCATCTCGTCGGGAATCCCGTGGCGGAGCATCACGCGCTGGGCGAACTCTTCTTCGCGGTCGTTGAAGGCCTCGTAGTCGCCGAGCACGGGGACGAGCAGGTCGAGCGCCGCGACCTCGGCGCCGGAGCGCTCCGCGAGCGCGGCCGCGAGCCCGAAGTGATCCATGTGCTGGTGGCTGATGACCAGCAGTTCGAGGTCCTCGACGCGGTGGCCGAGCGTCGCGAGGCCAGCCTCGAGCTCGGCCAGCGAGCGCTCACTGTGGGGCCCGGAGTCGACGAGCGTCAGCGGTTCGTCCTCGATCAGGTATGCGTTGACGCGACCGACCTGGAACGGCGTCGGCACGGCGATCCGGTGGATCCCGGCCTGCGCTGCCCGCCGCTCGTACTCGTTCACGAGCGGATCAGTCGCAGGACCTCGTCGCGCCGCTCGACCATGTCCTGCGGCGAGACGAGCGACTCGAGGCACAGCCGCAGCAGCGGCTCGGTGTTCGAAGAGCGCACGTTGAAGTGCCACTGCGGGTAGTCGACCGAGACGCCGTCAAGGTGCGTGATCTGCGCGTCGCCATAGGCGGCCGCGAGCTCGTCCATCTTGGCCCTCTGGTCGGCGACCTGCGAGTTGATCTCGCCGGAGATGAAGTACGCGTCGCGGTAGGGCGCGAGCAGCGCCGACATCGGCTCCCCGCGCCGGCAGAGCAGCTCGAGGATCAACAGCGCCGGGAGCGTCCCCGAGTCTGCGCAGTAGAAGTCGCGGAAGTAGTAGTGACCCGAAACCTCGCCGCCGAACAGCGAGCCCTCCTCGCGCATCCGGGTCTTGAAGAACGCATGGCCGACGCGGTTGATGTGCGGCACCCCGCCGGCGGCGATAACGGCGTCCGGGACCGCGCGCGAGGCGCGCACGTCGTAGAGAACCTGCTGGCCCTCGTTGCCGGGCCGTTCGAGCAGTGCCGTGGCGAGCAGCGCGGTCAGAAAGTCGCCGTCGACGAAGGCGCCGTGCTCGTCGATGAAGAAACAGCGGTCCGCGTCGCCGTCCCAGGCAATCCCGAGGTCCGCGCCGCTCGCGCGCACGCGCTCGATGATCGCCTCGCGGTTCTCGGGCAGCAGCGGGTTCGGCTCGTGATCCGGGAAGTTGCCGTCCGGTGTCCAGTAGGTCTCGACGAGCTCCAGCCCGAGCTGCTCGAGCAGCGGGCCGACCATCGGCCCGGCCATCCCGTTGCCGCCGTCGACGACGACCTTCAGCCGCGGCTCGTGTCCGCGCACGAGCTGTGGGTCGATGAACTTCAGTGCAGCGCCGTGGAAGTCCTCGTAGATGTCGACCTCCGTCGCCGTGCCGCGCGGCGCGTCGGCCGGCGCATCGGCCTGCACGAGCTCTCGCACGCGCTGGATCCCGCTGTCACCGGAGAGCGCCAGGGCGCCGTCACGTACCAGCTTGGCGCCGGTGTAGGCCTTCGGATTGTGCGAGGCGGTGCACATCAGCCCGCCGTCCAGGCCGCGCGAGCCGACCAGGAAATAGAGCATCTCGGTCCCGACCTGTCCCGCGTCGAGAACGTCGGCGCCCGCCGACAGCATGCCCTCGCGGTAGCGGGACGCGAGCTCCGGCGCGGTGAGGCGCATGTCGCGCCCGAGGCCGATCGTCAGCTCACCGACCGGCCGGCCGACGAGCTCGGCGAGCGTGCGCGCGAACGCGCGGCCGATCTGCTCGGCGAGATCGCCGTCGATCTGCTCGCCATAGATGCCGCGGATGTCGTAGGCCTTGAAGATCGTCTCGTCGAGCTCGTCCATGCCCGCGCATCCTATGGGCCGCGGACACCGCGCGACGCCGAGCACCTAGAATCGGCGCCATGTCCGGACATTCGAAGTGGTCGAGCATCAAGCACAAGAAGGCGATCGTCGATTCGCGTCGCGGCGCGCAGTTCTCCAAGCTCTCGCGGGCGGTCACGGTTGCGGCGCGCGAGGGCGGGGGAGACCCCGACGCCAACGCGGCGCTGGAGAATGCGATCCGCAAGGCCAAAGAAGCGTCGATGCCGAAGGACAACATCGAACGCGCGATCGCAAAGGGCACCGGTGAGGGCGGCGAGGCCGACGCGCTCGAAACCGTGCTCTACGAGGGCTATGGACCCGGAGGGGTCGCGATCCTCGTCGAGGCCGTCACCGAGAACCGAAACCGCACCGGCTCCGATGTCCGGCACATCTTTTCGAAGAACGGCGGCAGCCTGGGTGAGCCCGGCTCCGTGGCCTACCTGTTCGACAAGAAGGGCGTGATCCTGATCGATGCCGCGCGCTACAGCGAAGATGACCTGCTGCCGGCCGTCGAGGCCGGCGCCGAGGACGTCGAGCTCGACGGTGACGTGCTCGAGGTGGTCACCGAGCCGACCGACTTCCAGCAGGTCCGCCGCGCGCTGGAGCAGGCGGACGTGTCGATGGAGAGCGCCGAGATGGCCTGGCGGCCCTCGAGCCTCGTGCCGCTCGACGAGCGCGACGCCGCGAAACTCATGGCCCTGATCGAGAAGCTCGAGGACAACGACGACGTCGCGGCGGTCAACGCCAACTTCGACATCGCCGCCGACATCCTCGAACGCGTCGCGGGCTAGAACGCCTTGACGCATCCGGTCGTGATCCTCTGCGGAGGACGCGGGACACGGATCCGCGGCCATGCCGGGAACCTGCCCAAGGCGCTGGTCGAGGTTGGCAGCGAGCCGATCGTCTCGCACGTGATCGAGCTCTACGCCGCGCAGGGAATGCGCGACTTCCGGCTCGCTGCCGGCTACCGCGCCGACCTGCTGGCAGCCTGGTGCGAGAGCCCGGGTCGCCCCGAGGGCGTCGCCGTCAACTGCATCGACACCGGCGAGCTGACCGAGACCGGGGGGCGCGTCGCGGCGCTCGCAGACGAGCTGCAGGGCTGCGGTGCGTTCCACCTGACCTACGCCGATGGCCTGGCCGACATCGACCTCGCAGCGCTCGAGCGCGCGCACGCGGCGAGCGGGGCGCTCGCGACGGTCACGGTCGTACGGCCCGAGCTGCAGTTCGGCGTCGCCGAACTGTCCGAGGGAGACCAGATCACCGGCTTCCGCGAGAAGCCCCGCTCGGACCATTGGATCAACGGCGGCTTCATGTGCGTCAGCGAGCAGGCGCTCGAGGCCTTCGGGTCCGACAGCGTGCTCGAGCGCGACGTCCTCCCGGCGCTGGCCGCGGCGGGCCGGCTGCACGCCTTCAGGCACACCGGGTTCTGGCGCTGCATGGACACCTACAAGGACGCCGTCGCGCTTAACGATCTGTGCCGCGAGGGCGATCCGCCGTGGCTCGCGGCTACGCCCGCGCTGGACTGACCGCGGCAGGCGTCCGCGCCCGGGCGCAGAATTGGGAAGCGTGATCGTTCTCGGCATCGACCCGGGCCTGGCGGCGACGGGCTACGGCGTGGTGCGCTCCGGCGCGAGCGGCATGGCCGCGCTCGGCGGCGGCGTGGTGCGCACCGCCGCCGGCGACGGCGAGGAGCAGCGGCTCGTCGACCTGCACGATGCGGTGCTGTCGCTGATCGACGAATACTCGCCGGAGTTCGTCGCGCTCGAGCGCCTGTACTTCAATCGCAACGTGTCCAGCGCGCTGGCCGTCGGGCAGGCACGCGGCGTTGTTCTGCTGGCCGCCGGGCAGGCGGGACTGCCGTGCAGCTCTTACACGCCGCAGCAGATCAAGGCCGCGGTCTGCGGGTCGGGATCTGCCGGCAAGGACCAGGTCGCGCGGATGGTCAAGGCGCTGCTCGCGCTCCAGGCGGCGCCGACGAGCGACCACGCATCCGACGCCTTCGCCGCGGCGATCTGCCACCTCAACAGTGCGCCGCTGAGCGCGGCGCTGGCGGCGCAGCGATGATCGCTCTGCTGAGCGGCGAAGTCGCATTGCGGCGCCCGGACCATGTCGTGCTCGCCTGCGGCGGCGTCGGCTACCGCGTCGCGGTCTCGGCTGAGACGTTGCGCCACGTCGGCCAGGTCGGGACGAGCGCGACCCTCCACACGCAGCTCTTCGTGCGCGACGACGCGATGGTGCTCTATGGCTTTCATTCCGAGCAGGAGCGCGACCTGTTCCTGATGCTGCTCGCCGTCCAGTCGGTCGGCCCGAAGGTCGCGATCGCTGTCCTTTCGGCGCTGCCGGCGCGCGAGCTCGTGGCCACCCTCGCGGCCGGCGACAGCGCGCGGCTGTGCAAGGTGCCGGGCATCGGCAAGCGCACCGCGGAACGGATCATCGTCGAGCTGCGCGAGAAGGTCGGCGTCGAGAGTGCCGGCGCGACGCAGCTTGCCGCGGCGCCGGCCCCCGACGACCCCCTCGCGCTGGCACGCCAGGGGCTCCTGGAGCTCGGCTACGGGATCGATGAAGCCCAGACGCTGCTCGCCGGACTCGACGGCGACGACGCGGCGGCGCTGATCGCCCAGGCGCTGCGCGCGTCGCGGAGTGCCGCGTGAGCGCATCGACGGAACGGATCCAGACTCCGTACCTCTCTGCGGAGGACGAGCTCGACCGCTCCCTGCGCCCGAAACGGCTCGCGGAGTTCGTCGGGCAGCCGGCGCTGCGCCGCCAGCTGCAGGTCGCGATCGACGCGGCTCGCGCCCGCGGCGAGGCGCTCGACCACCTGCTGCTCGCCGGTCCGCCGGGGCTCGGCAAGACGTCGCTGGCACAGATCGTGGCCGCCGAGCTCGAGGTCCCGTTCGTCCAGACCGCCGGCCCGGCGCTAGAGCGCAAGGGTGACGTGGCCGCGTTCCTGACGGCACTCGAGCCCCGCAGCGTGTTCTTCGTCGACGAGATCCATCGCCTGCAGCGTGCGCTCGAGGAGACCTTCTACCCGGCGCTGGAGGATCTGCGCCTGCCGATCACCGTCGGCCAGGGCGCCGGCGCCCGCGTCGTGACGCTCGAGCTGCCGCCGTTCACGCTGATCGGCGCGACGACCCGCGCGGGCCTGTTGACGACGCCGCTGCGCGACCGTTTCGGGATTCAGGCCAGGCTCGACAACTACAGCCCCGGAGAGCTCGCCGCGATCGTCCAGCGCTCAGCGACGATCCTCGGGCTCGAGGTCCAGGCCGGCGCCGCCGAGGCGATCGCGTCGCGCAGTCGCGGCACGCCAAGGGTCGCGAACCGGTTGCTGCGCCGCGTGCGCGACTACGCCGAGGTCCGCGCCAACGGAGAGGTCAGCGAGACGGTCGCCGACGAAGCGCTCGAGCTGCTCGAAGTCGACGCGCTCGGCCTCGACCGTCTCGACCGCGAGATCCTCTCGACGATCTGCGTGAAGTTCGCGGGCGGCCCTGTCGGCCTGTCGACGCTCGCCGCGGCGATCGGCGAGGAGGGCGAAACGATCCAGGACATCTACGAGCCATATCTGCTCGCGTGCGGCCTGATCAAGCGCACCGCGCGTGGCCGAGTGGCGACCCCGGCGGCCTACCAGCACCTCGGTTTCGCGCCCCCGAGCCAACAGCTCTTCACATAACCCTCGCGGCCCCGGCTCGCAGTTTCGTACTCTTACCCTCGGCATGGCACATCCCTTCATCTGTCCGAACTGCGGACACCGCACGGCCGAGGTCGACGGCCGGCTCGGCTTCACGCGCGAGCGCAAGGGCTGCAGCAAGTGCGGGTTCGCGTTCCTCTTCGAGCTGCTGGACGACTATTACCCGGCGCCCGACGCGGCATTCTTCGTCGGCGACCGCCAGGGGCGCGTGATCGGCTGCGGACGAAACTCGTACTCGCTGACGGGTGTCGAGGAGCCCGAAGCGATGGGCCAGGACATCGGCACGATTCTCGGTCTCAGGTTCGAGGGTGAGGACGACCCGATCGAACGGGTACTTGAGTGGGGCGTGCGCGCACTTGAGGTTCCCGTCCAGGTCGCCGGCCGCCGTGACCACCCGGCCGCCGCGAGCGCAGACATCTTCCCCGCCTACGACGAAGACGGCGAGGGCGGGCTGCTGCTCGTCCTGACGCCGGCCAAGTAGGCTCGCCAGCGCGATGACCGACCGCCGTAAAAACCTCCTGGTCCTGCTCGTCGTCGCGGGACTCCTCGTGGCCTCGCTGGTCGTGATCATCACGCAGCCGACGAAGCTCGGCCTCGACCTGCGCGGCGGCGTCCAGCTGATCTATGAGGGCAAGGCGACGGCGCAGTCGAAGGTCAACAGCGAATCGCTCGAGCGGGCCGTGGAAATCATGCGCAAGCGCGTCGACCAGCTCGGGGTCTCGGAGCCCGAAATCCAGCTCTCCGGCGAAAAAGAAATCACCGTCGCGCTCCCGGACGTCAGCAACGCCGCGCGCGCCCAGAACGAGGTCGGCAAGACCGCGCAGCTGCAGTTCTATGACTGGGAGCCGAACGTGATCGGCCCCGAAGGCAAGCCGGAGCCGACCGAAGCGTCGGTCACCGGCGGCGCGAATGCCGGGTCCGCCGCGTCGGGCGTCAGCGAGTACGACGCGATCCAGCGTGCCCTCAAGCGGCCAGTCGAACTGCACACGCCGTCGACGACCTGGACCCCGGGCTGCACCGAGGAACAGGGCGCCAAGGGGACCTGCCTCTACGGCACGTGGTACCTGATCGAACCCAAGCACGAAAAGGTCCTGTGCCCCGGTGGCAAGCCCTACTGCCAGGGCGCGGAAACCGAACAGGCGCTGTACGCCGGCTACACGCCGCCCAAGGGTGCCGTGGTCAAGGCGGTGCGTGTCCCGCCGGGCACCGTGCTCGTCCAGGCGCGCCCCGTCGAAAACGCCGAAGGCAAGAAGATCGTCGAATCCCCGAACCGCTGGTACGCCCTGAAGGACGTGCCGGTGCTCGACGGGTCCGACGTCACCAACCCGGTCCAGGGGTTCGACGAAGGCAACGGCGGCTCGGGCCAGCCGAACGTCTCGTTCGGCTTCACCGAACACGGCAAGACCGTCTTTGAACGGGTTACCAAGGAAATCGCCGAACGCGGGCGCAACGCGCTGCTGCCCGGTGTCTCGAAGGCCAACTCCGTCCAGCACTTCGCGATCGTCCTCGACGGTCAGCTGATCACCGTCCCGTCAATCGATTTCGAACAGTACCCCACCGGTATCGACGCGACGAACGGCTCGGAGATCTCCGGGGGCTTCACGATCAGCAGCGCCCAGGAACTCGCGTCCGAGCTCCAGTCGGGAGCCCTGCCGATCCGCCTGGCACTGATCTCGCGTTCGCAGGTCTCGGCGACGCTGGGCAAAACGGCGCTCAAACAGGCGCTCGTCGCGGGCCTGCTCGGCTTCCTGATCGTCTGCGTCTTCCTGCTGCTCTTCTACCGCGTGCTCGGTGCGATCGCGGTCGGCGGCCTGGTGATCTACGGGATCTACTTCTTCGCGCTGATCAAGCTGATCCCGATCACGATGACCCTGCCGGGGATCGCCGGGCTTGTGCTGACGATCGGCGTCGCGGCAGACGCGAACATCGTGATCTTCGAGCGCGTGAAGGAGGAGATACGCAGCGGGAGATCCGTGATCGCCGGTATCGCCACGGGCTACAAAAAGGGCTTCGCCGCGATCGTCGACGCGAACGTCGTGACGTTCATGACCGCATTCATCCTGTTCGCTCTCGCGACCTCCGAAGTGAAGGGCTTCGCGTTCACGCTCGGGATCGGGACGCTCGTCTCGCTGTTCACCGCGGTGCTCGCCACGCAGGCGGCGCTCGGCGTGATGAGCTCCACCGGCGTCGTGACGCACCCGCACGCGCTGGGCGCTAGCAAACAGTCGCGTCGCTGGACGTTCGACTTCATGGGACACGCCAAGTGGTTCTTCTCGCTCTCGGGAACGATTCTGCTGATCGGGGCGCTCGCGGTCGGCGGCAAAGGCCTGAACTTCAGCTTCGACTTCACGGGTGGCACACGCATCCAGACGGCCTTCGACCGTCCGGCGACGACAGCCCAGATCAACGAAGAGATGACCTCGCTGGGGATCACCGGCGTCCAGGTCCAGAAGATCTCCGACGCGAGCGTCGGCGGCTCCGGCTACCAGATATCGACCGCGACGCTGAGCCCCGAAAAGCTCGTAAAAGTCGAAACCGCGCTGCAGAGCCGGTTCGGCGTCAAAGACTTCTCCGAGAAGTCGATCGGAGCGACGTTCGGGCAGGAGGTCGCCAACTCCGCGGTGATCGCGATCATCGCGTCGCTGCTCGTGATCAGCGCGTACATCGCACTGCGCTTCGAATGGAAGTACGCGGTCCCCGTGCTGATCGCGCTGATGCACGACCTGCTGATCACCGCCGGCGTCTACTCGCTGACCGGCAGGGAAGTGACGACCGCCACGGTCGCTGCGTTGCTGACGATTCTCGGATATTCGCTCTACGACACGATCATCGTGTTCGACCGAATACGCGAGAACGTGCCGCGCATGCCGCGCGCGGCCTTCTCACAGGTCGTCAACCGCTCAATGTCCGAGGTGCTGACCCGATCGCTGGCGACAACCTTCTGTACCCTCCTGCCGGTCACGGCGCTGCTGCTCTTCGGCGGCGAAACGCTCGGCGACTTCGCGTTCGCACTGATCGTCGGGATCGCCTCGGGCGCCTACTCGTCGATCTTCATCGCCTCGCCGGTGCTGATGGAGTGGAAGGAACGCGAGCCGACCTACCGCGCCCGCCGCGCGCGGATCGTCTCCGAGCTCGGCGCCGTGCCCGCATACGCCGTCGGCACCTCGGGGAAGATGGAAAACGTCGAGCCCGAGCGCAAGCGCCGCACACGCCGCGGCAGCCTGATCGCCGCCGAGGCGCCCGGCGAGCAGCTCTCCGGCGAGGAGTTCCGCGAACTGGTCCGCGACATCGAGCCGGAGACCAAGCCGGCGACCGCGGTCGCCGAGCCGCCGGCACCCGCGCCCCCCGCGCCGGCGCCCGAGCCCAAGCCCGAGCACGCCGCCGACCTGACGCCGGAGGACCTCGTGCTCAAGGACGAGCCCAAACGCGAGCGCAGCAAACGCGGCCGCAACCGCCGCCACGGGAGACCGCGATGAGCCGCGCCGGGAGGAACGTCTGATGGGAATGCTCGGCTGGGTGATGATGGGCCTTGCCCTCTGGCACTTCACGATCTTCCTGCCTGACCGGTTCTACGGCGGGATTGTCGGCGCCTTCGTCGGCTCGCTGCTCGGCGCCGCGATCGGCGGTCTGCTGATCTACGCGCTCGCAAATTCCGAACTGGCGGTCCCGGGCCGCTCGGAGACAACGATCGCTGTCGTGCTCTACGCCGTGCCGGGGGCGCTGCTCGGCATCGCCGCCGCGTACGCCCTGGGCATCTCGCGCCGCCGCAGCGCCTAGCTTTTCCGCCCGCAGGCGCGCGTAGCCTGCATCTCCTGATGCAGGCTTGGCAGCTGGACATTCCCGACGCTCCCTCCGCGCAGACCGCTCGCCTGCGCGCGGAGCTCTCGATCGGCGACGCACTCGCCCAGGTGCTCGTGCGGCGCGGCTACGACGAGCCCGAGCAGGCGCGGGAGTTCCTGCGGGCGCGGGTCAACCATCCACCCGAGCAGTTCGACGGCATCGACACCGCGGCGGCACTCGTCGAGCGCCGCATCGCGGCCGGCGAGCGAATCACGGTGCACGGTGACTACGACGCCGACGGGATCTGCGCGACCGCCGTGATGGTGCGCTCCCTCGAGCGGCTCGGGGCCGACGTCGACAGCTACATCCCGGACCGCACCGAGGGGTACGGCCTGTCGGCCGAGACCGTCGAAAAGCTCGCCGCCCGCGGGACCGCGCTGATCATCACCGTGGACTGTGCGATCACCGCCGTCGAGGAGGTCGAGCTGGCCCACGAGCTCGGCCTCGAGGTCCTCGTGACCGACCACCATCGTCCTCGCGCCGACGGGCGGCTGCCCGATGCGCCAATAGTGCATCCGACCGTCTGCGGCTACGCGTTCGCGGGCCTCTGCGGCGCCGCCGTCGCGCACAAGTTCGCGCAGCGTCTGGAGACGCGCGCCGGGATCGAGCCCCGCGGGCGCCACGGCGACCTCGATCTGGTCGCGATCGGGACGATCGCGGACGTCGTCCCGCTGCTCGAGGAGAACCGGACGCTCGTGCGCTTCGGCCTGCGCGCGCTCGCAGCGAGCGCCAAGCCCGGGCTGCGCGCGCTGCTCGCCGCACTGCACATCGACCCGCGGACCGTCGGCGAGCGGGATGTAGCGTTCCGCATCGCTCCCCGGCTCAACGCCGCCGGCCGGCTTTACCACGCCGACGCCGCGCTCGAGCTGCTGATGACCACCAGCGCCGAGCGCGCCGCGGCGATCACCGCCGAGCTTGAGCGTGCGAACGGCGAGCGGCGGGACGTCGAACGCCGGATTCACGGCGAGGCGGCCAAGCAGCTGCGCGCCGCCGGCGAACGCTCCGGCTACGTGCTCGCCGGCACCGACTGGCACCCCGGCGTCGTCGGCATCGTCGCCTCGCGGCTCGCGGAAACCAGCGGCTGCCCGGTGGTCCTGCTGTGCATCGAGGGGCAGACCGCACGCGGCTCCGGCCGCAGCGTTCCCGGCGTCGACCTGCTCGCGGCCCTCGGTGACTGCGCAGAGCTGCTCGGCCGGCACGGCGGCCACGCCGGCGCCGCCGGGCTCGAGCTCGACGCAGGCGACCTTCCGGCCCTGGCCGAGCGCTTCGACGCCGCCGTGCTCGCCAGGCGCAGCGCGGGGACACAGGAGCACCTCGAGCGTGTCGATGCGATCGTCGATGCCGGCGCGATCGGGCTGCCGCTCGCGGAAGAACTCGCCGCGATGGGTCCCTTCGGCGAGGGCAACCCGCCGCTGTGCGTGCTCGTTCAGCACGCGCTGCTCGCAGACCTGCAGCCGATGGGCGAAGGGCGACACCTGCGCTTTACCGTCCGCGGCGA
>Ga0182013_10000593_pt1 | contig 49474 bp, 47 predicted proteins | sample 612S2MmetaG_FD_120487 | JGI IMG/M metagenome (GOLD analysis project Ga0182013, IMG submission 120487) | Permafrost microbial communities from Stordalen Mire, Sweden - 612S2M metaG | ecosystem: Environmental > Terrestrial > Soil > Wetlands > Permafrost | place: Sweden: Stordalen | collected...
CGAAGGCGCCGGTGCAATCGAAATCGGGCTCAAGGGCGCCGTCAAGTGCACGATCTCGATCCCCGCGGGCACATATCCCGCCGGTGAGCTGAAGAAACCGGAATCGGAATTCGAAGCCGCCACCTTCACGAATCAGGAAGAAACCATCGAAAAGGGCAAGACGTCGGTCGTCGTGAAGAAGCTGGAAATCAGCAACGCACTGACCAAAGTGCCGTACGCGCTCGAAGGCGAATTCTGTGAAGCGCTGCCGAAAACGGAATACCGCGCCGGCACCTACACGGGCTCGCTGGTCGCCTCGATCAAGAAGGGCGACATCGGCTGGGAATAGCCACGCATCGGTGTGCGTAGCGTGTGGGGGCGGTCATCGGACCGCCCCCACCGCTTTTGGCGACCGATCTCCTCGCGCCGGATGGTCAGCTCGTCTCGGCAGGCCCCCGCCCGTCGCTGTTGCCCGGCGCCAGCATCGGGGCGATCGCCAGGGCGACCCGCAGCCCGAGCGTGTCGTCCTGCACACTGTGCCCGAGTATCTCCTCCGCCTGCCTGATCCTGTAGCTGACGGTGTTCTCGTGGATGCCGAGCCGTCGCGCCGCCCGGATCCGACTGCACTGCTCGCCGAGGTACACCTCGAGGGTGGCGGCCAGCCTGCGGGACTTCTCGTCGTCCGAGGAGAGCCGCCCGAGCTTGTGTGCGGCGAACGCACGGGCCTGTTCGATGTCTGTGGAGACGGTCGCCTGGAGTGCCACCTCGCCGTACCGCGTGATGCCCCAGGCGGGCCGTCCCTCGAGCCGCGCCACACGCCTGGCGTGCACCGCCTGCTCGTGGCTGGCCCGGAAGCCGGCGACACCCCGTGCGGGCTCCCCGAGCGCCATGCGCACCGCCGGGGTCGCCCCCCGGCCGGGCTGCAGAGAGTCCAGCGCGTCCGCAGCGGGCGCCCTGGCGTGCGACAGCCAGGCCCACGTGACAAGGAGCCCACTGGGCTGTATGAGCAGCGCCCCGGCCCCGCTGGCCTCGGCTAGCGCCCTCACCGCACTGTCGAGCACGGATAGGGCATCGCCCCCGCCATCCGAGGGCTCGACCCATGCGATGACGGCGAGATGCTCTCGATCAAGCTCGTAGCGGAGCCGCTGCCCCGCACCGACGGCATCGATCTCGCGGCCTGCGAGTATCTCCGTGATCGTGTCCGTGCGGACCGCCGCGGCGCTACGCAGCCAGCGTTCTCGCTCGAGCGCATATCCGACCTCGCTGGCCGTCGACAGCGCGTCAGCGATCGCGAACATCCACGTGGAGGCGAGCGAGGACGCCGCCGCGAGCTCGTCCCGGTCCTCGACGTGCTCGCGCAGCCAGGCGGATGCCCACCGCGACACCTCGGCGTGTCCGAGGCGCACTCCTCGCACCAGTGAGGCGAGCGATATTCCGCTGTGCAGGCTCTCCAGGCCGTATGCGGCCGCCACCGCGGGGAGCTCGATCGTCGTGGGGTCGCCGCCGCCCTCGATGATGCCGGCTCCCAGAGTGATGTTCGCCTCCGTCGCTGCGCGGTTTCGCTCGATGCTCCCCTCGACCTCGAACAGCTGCGGGAACGTTTGCGACATTCCGGCGGCGATCTCCGCCGACATGCGCGGCGCCGATGCCCTCATGTCGCGCGACATCGGCTGCAGGATCTCCCGCCAGATCCGCAGTGAGTTCTCATCCTGAAGGGCCGGATAGGCGGGCTCCATGCCGCAGAACCTAACAGTGGCCTGGAGACCGGTGCGCCGGCGGGTATGTATCGGGTTGGCACGATACGGTCGCCGCCCGGCGGATGCCGGGCCGCAAACCAAGGCACTGATTTGTCGCAACACGACAATCGGCCGTGATCCGGATGTGCGACCACGCCAAGAACTGGTATGCGCGATCGAGTATCTTCGCTCGCCAGGGATTGGGCTGCGCGTCACGGAGGGTTAGATGGATCGCTTGGGATATGGGCGGACCCGGGGGAGGGGGACCTCGGCTGCAGGATGCAGGCGGCTGCTCCACTCGCTCCGCAGGGGACCCCTGCTCGTGCTCGCGTCGAGCGTCGCCGTTGTGATCGCCGCAGCCGCGCCGACGCTCGCGGAGGCCGTGACGCTATCGCCGATGCCAGGTACCCCGGACGCGTCGCCGACGACGCAGATCAGCATTCTCGGGACCTCTCCATCGAATATCGCGTCGGTCAGCGTGAGCGGCTCGCTGAGCGGCCTGCACGCCGGGCAGCTCGAGGCCTACAGCAACGGTCAGGGAGCGAGCTTCGTCCTGAACACGCCGCTGACGGAAGGGGAGGAAGTCAGGGCGGTCGTCGAGCTCGGTGAAGGCGCGGTCATCGAAGACTCCTTCGACGTAGCGCACCTCAGCGAACCGTCCCCCCGGATCGAAGCGCCGGGGGAAAAGCCCGAAGATCAGGAACACTTCGTGTCGGAGCCCAGCCTGCGCCCTCCGAAGGTCAAAGTCAACGTCGCGGATCCCTCCCTCAAGGGCGACATCTTCCTCGACCCGCTGCCATCGCCGATCATCCACGTCGGCAACAAACTGCTCGAATTCGAACCCGTCGGCCCCAACGGGCTGATGATCCTGAACCCCGAAGGCAAGCTCCTTTGGTGGAAACAGTTCCCCCACGGCTACGTCGGGTCCAACCTCGAGCTCACGAGTTATGAAGGCCAGCCGGCGCTCGCGTGGTGGCAGGGAACTGCAACCGAAGCGGCCTACGGCAAAGGCGAAGGGGTGATCGCGAACACCTCCTACGAACCGATCGCCTACATCAGGGCCGGCAACGGCTATGAAGCGGACATCCACGAGCTCAACATCACCCCGCAGGGCACGGCGTTCGTCGAGGCCTACGGATCGGTGTGCCTGCCGGTGTGCTCGCCCTCGCAGCCGCCGGTGCTCGACTCGGTGATCCAGGAGATCGACATCCACACGGGCCTGGTGATGTGGGAGTGGCACGCGCTTGGCCACGTCCCCCTGAGCGACACCGAAGTGGAAGCGGCCGATGGTGTCTTCGACCCGTATCACGTGAACTCGATCCAGCCGCTGCCGGAAAACAGGATCCTCATCTCGCTGCGGGACACGTCCGCCATATACGACGTGGACCTGGGCTCGGGCTCGATCCTGTGGACGCTCGGAGGCAAGGACAGCAGCTTCGCGATGAAACCTGCCACGCGTTTCTACTTCCAGCACGACGCCCGCCTGCAGGGCTCCAAGCTGACACTGTTCGACGATGAGGCCGGACCACCCGTCCACGGTCTCTCCAGGGGTCTGGTGCTCACCCTCAGCTTCGCCAAGAAACGAGCCCTGCTCTCGCACCAGTACCTGAGGACGCCCGCGACCGTCGCCGTCGCGGAGGGCAGTGCACAGCAGCTGCCGGAAGGCAACTTCATGGTCGGCTTCGGAGCGACGCCCTACTTCTCGGAGTTCAGCAGGCGGGGCGCGGGCGGCAAGCGTGGCCAGATGATCTTCGACGCGGAACTGCCGAAGGGCGATGGAACCTACCGCGTCTTCCGATTCCCGTGGACCGGCACACCGAAGACCCTTCCGGCCATCGCAGCCGAACGCGAATCGATCAACGACGTTGACGTCTACGCGAGCTGGAATGGGGCCACCGACGTGTCGAGCTGGGAAGTCCTCGCGGGCGAAGACGCACAATCGCTCACCCCGGTGGCCAGCGCGCCCTGGAACGGCTTTGAGACCAAGATCAGTGTCCCCACGACCGAAAGCACATTCGAGGTCAGGGCACTCGACGGCAAAGGAAGGGTGCTGGCGACCTCCGGGCCCGTCAGCGCACCCTAGAGCTCGCATCACAGACATAAGCCGGCGGCCCGTGTGCCGCCGGTGGGGAGGCATGGCAGCGAGAGGCCGTTCGCGGACCTCGCGATGCCAGATTTCAACCGGACAACAGGAGAGACCATGAAGAGAGTCAGGATCGTGGGGCTGTGCATCACGGCGGTGCTCGCAATCAGCGCGGTCGCAGCAGGCAGCGCTGCAGCGGCCGAGCCCGAATACCTCACGTGCGCCAAAGCTGCGAAGGTCGGCAAAACGTACACCGGCAAATACACCGACAAGCACTGCGCTGAAGTCAACGCCAAAGGCGAAGGCAAATACGAACGCACCGCGCTCAAAGGGCCCGACAAGTTCAAGAGCAAGAGCGGCGCGACGAACCTCTACCTGTACGAACCGGCGACGCATACGCTGAAGCTCAAGGTCGTGTGCAAGAAGGACAAGGACGAAGGCGAAATCTTCAACAGCCGGGAAGCAAAGCTGCGGATCACCTATGAAGAATGCGAACCGCAGGAAACCGTGCTCACCGGCAAGTGCACGACGAACGGCCAGACGAAGGCGGGCACCGTCGTGACCGAACCGCTGATCTCAAAGCTCGTTTGGGTCAACGAAGCCGAAACGGAACCAGGCGTCGACGTCCAGGCCGAAACGCCGGGCGGGCCGATCGAGAAGATGGTCTGTGTCGGAGCCGAGAACGCCGAACTGCTCGGGTCGATGGTGGGCAAAATCGGCCCTGTCAATTCGGCATCAAAGACCCAGACGCTGACGTTCAACGCGAGTGCGACCACCGGTGAACCAGAATTCTTCGGAACCTGGGAAGGCGCAGCATTCAGCCCGGGGACGCTCACGGCGGAACTGGCCGGAGTCGCGAACTACAAAGGTGTGCCCGTCGGGCTGTCGAGCATTGAGCCCCAGAAAGGAAAAGAAGTGATCGTGAGCAGCTGAGTCCGGACAACGGCGGCCCCTCGCAGAGGCCGCTGTCACTGGATGCAGGTGGTGGGTGCGGGGCGTGTCCCGCACCCACCGCTGTCAGGCGTCGCCCGCGGGCCGGCCCCCGGGCCGTCGCCGCCGGGAACGCAACGTGAAACGGCAAGAGGAGGAGCACGGATGAGCGCGAGACGATGGATCACAGCACTGGTGATGATGTGCCTCGCGCTCGCATACGCCTCCGCGAGCGCGAGCGCCGCCGACTTCGAACAGGAACGCCAGGAAGCGTTCAAGCTCGGAGTGCAGGCCTACATCTACGGTCAGCCCCTGCTCGACACCGAACGGGTGTACGACTCGACCACGAGCGTGACGGTGGCCGACCACATCGGCGACGCTCCGGTGAACCAGTTCTCGCACTTCGTGAAGCTCGCGACCGAAAAGGAGGGTGTCGTCGTCGCGCCGAACGCGGACACGCTCTACTCGATCGCGTGGCTGAAGCTCAACCGGCAGCCGATGGTGCTGCACGTGCCGGAAACCGAAGCGGGCCGCCTGAACGTCGTGGAGATGCTCTCGCCGTACACAGAGAACTTCGCGAACATCGGCCAGGGTACCTCCGGGATGCTCGCCCCAGGGAGCTACGTGGTCGCGGGGCCCGGAGAGCTCGAAGGACAGCAGGAAACAGAGGGCCTGAAGATAATACGCTCGCCCTACGACCGCGTCTGGCTGATCGCCCGCACGCTCGTGGAGGGCAGCGAAGACGTGCCCAACGCTCTGGCCGTCCAGGAAGCAACGAAGATCGTTCCTCTCAGCAGGTGGGCGCGCCAGGGCCTGAACTACAAGGCTGCTGAACCGCGGAAGATCATCACGACGCCGACCATCCACACGATCCCCGGCACCAAGCTGGGCGAACCGCGCCTGAGGTACTGGGCGGCGCTCGGTCGAGCGCTCGCCAGGTTCACGCCGCCGGACGCGGACACGCCGCTGCTCGAACAGCTCGCCACGGTGAACATCGGCCCCGGCAAAGCCCCGAAGGCGAGCAACAGCGGCAAGGGGACGCTCCTGGGACTCGAGGAAGCCGTGGAAGCGGGCCCCCTCGAACTCGAGAGAGCACTCAAAGCCCAGTTCGAAGCGGGCTTCGAAGCGCACAACGGCTGGCTGGTGGCCGGGCTCGGCCACTACGGGACCGACTACCTCGAGCGGGCGCTGGCCGACAAGACCGGGCTGGGCGCCCCGACCCCGAACCTGTCGATCTACCCGCTGGCGCTGACCGAACGGCATGGCGTGAAACTCACGGGCGCCAACCGCTACGTGGCTCACTTTCCCGCGAGCGACTTTCCCGTGCCTGTCACGGGGTTCTGGTCGATGACGATGTACGAAGTGAACGGGTTCTTCGTCGCGAACCCACTCAACCGCTTCACGCTGGGGAACCGCTCGGACCTGCACTTCAACGCCGACGGGTCACTCGACGTCTATCTGCAGGCGGCGGAGCCCGCGAATGAAGTCGAGCGCGAAAACTGGCTCCCCGCGCCGGCCGGGGAATTCGAGCTCATCATGCGGCTCTACGGCGTCTACGAAGAAGACATACCCGGGGTCTTGGAAGGCGGGCCTACGCACTGGCAGCCGCCGACGATCCTGCCGTGTCTGGCAAACGGCGAGACCGCCGCTGGATGGGCCTGCGCCGAATAGGGCGCGGGGTTCACCGGGCCCATCCGAACCAGACGGATAACCTCCCGTAAAAAGGGGAGCGAATGGATCACGAGGCGATCAAGAATGCCGAGATGAGAGTCGCCGAGGTGCAATCCGCCCTCGACGAGGCCCAGCGTGTCCTGCAGGCCGCTGAGCGGGCTCAGGAGACGGCAGAACGCAGCGCCCAGGTCATGCGCAAGGTCGCGGTCGCCGCCACCGGTGCTCTTGTGCTCGCGTCCGTCATCCTCGTCGCGCGGCGAAGGCGTGGGAGGAAGCCCTCGTCGTCGATGGGAGGATGAGAAGCAGGCGCCCGCGACGCTTCCCGACCGTGCGCCACCGGTGCCGCACGCGGCGGGCGCCGGTGCAGAGAACGGGCTGCGGAGAATGCCGGTCCGCACCGCGCGCGTCAGCGGCGCCCGGTGCGAGCTGGGCGCTGAGCCCCGTGCAATCGCGTCAGTGTTTTTCCACCACACGCGCGGCGGAACTACCACGATGATCGGCCCCCCGCGCGGGCGTTAGCTTCCGAAAGGACGGTCGCTTCCCCTCGACTGTCAGCAGAGCGCGAAGTACCCGCGTCACCGGTTCGTTCATGTGCCCGAGCCGGTGCCATCGCGGACCGCCCCCGAACCCCTCGGGCTTCTCCCCCATCGGAGTCCGTGGGGTGGGGGCTGCCCGCCGTCGTCCTATCGCCCGCGCCCTAGAACTTTCGGCCAGTCGCGGGCGCGATCAAGGCCGGGCAAGCGAGGCTCCTACCGCCCTGCCAGAGAATGACAGGGTTGTCCGCCTGTGGGGACACGACATGCGGCAGCCTTCACAGCGGGCACGGTGGCCGTCCCCGCACGGAGTCATATCGGGGACGGCCACCCCTCGGGCCAGACAGGCTTCCGGGCGCCGCGGGGACCATCCCGGCTCGGCGCCGCGGCGCGTGTCGCCGGTTAAGATCCTCAGGTGCAGCGCAGCACGTCATCCTGGGCCGGGAGGGCCGTGCTTGCGGGCGCGGCGGCGTTCCTGCTCGCAGCCCTGGCCCTATGCGCGCAGCCGAGCGATCAGGCGCTTGCCGCCGGGGGCACATATATCCGCGTCAACCAGGTCGGCTACCCGACGACGGCACCCAAGCGCGCATATCTGCTCTCGCCGCGCGTCGAGAGCGGCGCCGCCTTCTCGGTGGTGCAGGTGCCCGACGGTGCCACCGTGTTCACAGGGACCATCGGCGGCTCGCTGGGCTCATGGAGCAGGCGTTACGGCCATGTCTACGCACTGGACTTCGACGCCGTGCAGAGCCCCGGCACGTATGTGCTCACGTTGGCGGGTCGCTCTCCCGCGACCTCACCGGCCTTTGCGATCGAGCCCGGGGCCGTGCTCTACGAGTCACCGCTCTCGAACGGGCTGTCGTTCTATGAGAACGAGCGCGACGGACCCGAATTCATCCCGTCCACGCTGCGCTCGTCGCCCGCGCACCTGAACGACGAGAGCGCCTTGACATACCTCACGCCGGCCGTGAACGCTGAAGGGGAATTCAAGGGAGAACTGACGAGCCTCGGCACCAGCATCGACGCGTCAGGGGGCTGGTGGGATGCCGGCGACTACCTGAAGTTCGTGGAGACGACGAGCTACGCCGTGGACCTTCAGCTCATCGGCGTGCGCGACTTCCCCGCGCAGATGGGGGCCCTGTCGGCGCATTCGAACTTCACCGAAGAGGCACGGTTCGGCGTCGAATGGCTGCTGCGCATGTGGAACGACGAGACCCGCACGCTCTACTACCAGGTGGGTATCGGAGCGGGCAACGGCGACACCGCCGGCGATCATGACATCTGGCGGCTACCCCAGGCGGACGACACGTATGGCGGAGTGGATCCTCTGTACCGCTTCATCCGCCACAGGCCGGTCTTCCGCGCCGGGCCACCGGGCGCGCCAGTCAGCCCGAACCTCGCCGGGCGCGACGCCGCCGCGTTCGCGCTCTGCTTTCAGGTCTTCAATCGGACGCTCCCGGGCCTGGCCGCGCGCTGCCTGCTCGCGGGCGAGCACATCTTCGAACTGGCCGACACGAACCCGCAGGGGCACCTGCTGACGACAGTGCCGTACGGCTTCTACCCCGAGACGCAGTGGCGAGATGATCTCGAGCTCGGCGCCACAGAGCTCGCGATCGCGCTGTCCTCCTCGGGGTCCCTGCCGGAAGGCCTTCCTCACGGGCAGCCGCTCTACTATCTCGAACAGGCCGCCGTGTGGGCCAGGGAATACATCGCCAGTTCCGGCAGCTCGGGCGAATCGCTCAACCTCTATGACGTCAGCGGACTCGCGGACTTCGAGCTCGTGCGCGCGCTTCGGGGCGCCGGCGAGCAGGCGGGGCTGGCGGTCTCCGAAGCGCAGCTGCTCGCCGGCCTGCGGGAGGAGCTGGACGCGGCGGTGACCCAGTCGGCCCGTGACCCGTTCGGGTTCGGCTTTCCGTGGGACTCGGCGGACACGGCCTCCCACGGCGACGGCCTTTCGGTGATGGCCTCTGAGTACGAAGACCTGACCGGCGACGAGACGTATCGCGCGTTCGCCGCGCGCTGGCTTGGCAATGTGCTGGGTGCGAACGCCTGGGGCTCGTCGTTCATCATCGGGGACGGCACGACGTTCCCCGACTGTCCGCAACACCAGGTCGCGAACATCGTCGGTTCACTTGATGGCTCGGCGCCCGTGCTAGCCGGGGCGGTCGTGGAGGGCCCGGCCGGCGAAGCGAGCAGCGGAAGGCTCGCCGGCATGAGGGCCTGTCCCTCGAGGCGCACCAACGCGTTCGCGCGCTTTGACAACAGGGCGATCTACAGGGACAACGTTCAGTCGTACACGAACACCGAGCCCGCGATCGATCTGACCGCGTCCTCACTGCTGGCGTTCTCCTGGCAGAGCGGCCGGCCGGCTGCGCTCGGTGAGGGCCTGAGCGCGATGACAGGGCTCCTCTCGCCGCCGGTGGGATGAGCCCGGTGGCGTGGCGGCCCGGTATTTCCCCTGTGCGCGGGTGAAGTCAAGACGCCGCGGCGCCGGACCTGCCAACCTCCCCGCATGCTGACCGACCTCGTACTGCGCGGCGCCTCGATCGGTGAGGTGGCCGAACGCGCCTCGGATGTCGAGCACAATGGCTTTGACACCGTCGGGGTGACGGAGACGAGCGGGAACCCGTTCCTCGCAGCAGCGGAGGCCGCGAGGGGTACCACGCGGATTCGGGTGGCGACCGCTATCGCCCTCGCATTTACGCGTTCGCCGATGGACGTCGCATACACCGCCTGGGACCTGCAGGCGCTTTCCGGCGGGCGCTTTGCGCTCGGACTCGGCTCGCAGGTCCGCGCCCACGTGGAGCGGCGCTACAGCGCGACCTGGTCGCAGCCGGCGGCGCGGATGCGCGAGTACATCCTCGCGCTCGCAGCGATCTGGGACGCCTGGGAATCAGGTGGGGACCTGGATTTCCGCGGCGAGTTCTATTCGCACACGCTGATGCCGCCGAACTTCCGCCCGCCCCCTACGGGCCACCCGCGTCCTCCCGTGCTCCTGGCAGCGGTGCGCGAACGGATGACGCAGGTCGCGGGCGAGGTCGCCGACGGGTTCCTGGGACACGCGTTCTGCAGCGAGGACGTGCTGCGAGAGGTCACGCTCCCGGCACTCGAGCGGGGCCTTGAGCAGTCGGGTCGCACCCGCGGGGAGCTGGAGGTGACCGCCTCGGTGTTCGTCGCGATGTCCAATGAGGAGTGGGAGGCCTGCCGCCGCCGGGTCGCCTTCTACGGGTCGACGCCCGGGTACCGGCATGTGCTCGACCATCACGGGCTCGGGGCGCTGCACGAGGCTCTGCACCTGCTGTCCAGATCCGGTGGCTGGGAGCGGATGCCGGCACTCGTCGACGACGACGTGCTCGGCCTGTTCGCGGTTCGCGGCGAGGATCCCGTGGCCGTCGCGGCAGCGGTCCGGGATCGCGTGGACGGCGTCGCGGACCGGGTGGGTCTGGTGACGGAGGTGACGGCTCCCGCCGCGCTGGCCCCGGTTGCGGCGGCCCTCCGGTTCAGTTGAGGCTCTCGCGGCGGCTCAGGCGAGCTCGAGCAGACGGGCTGTGCTCGCAAGGGCGTCAAGGTGCGCGTCCACCCCGGAGAGCCCGGCACCCATCGTGTTCACCGCGAGATGCGTGGCGCCGGCCTCACGCCACGCCTGCGCACGCTCCACGAGGTCCTGCTCGTCGCCTCGCCAGTCGACACGGCCCTGCATCTCGATCGATGCGGGGTCGCGGCCGGCTGACAGCGCGGCCCGGCCGATCGTCTGCAGTGCCGCATCGAGCTTCGGGCCGGGCTGAACGAGCGGCAGCCAACCGTCGGCCAGGCGCCCCATGCGCTCCAGTGCGCGTTCGGACATGCCCCCGAACCAGATCGGTATCGGCCTCTGTATCGGCAGCGGCGCGAGTCCCGCCCCGGTCACGGTGTCAAAGCGTCCCTTGAAGGTCACAGACCTCTCGGTCCATAGCCTGCGAAGCAGCTCGACCTGCTCTTCGACCCTGCTGCCGCGGAGCGAGAAGTCCTCCCCGAGCGCCTCGTACTCGACGGGATTCCAGCCGATGCCCACACCCACGCGGAGCCTGCCCGCCGTAAGCAGATCCACCTCGGCGGCCTGCTTGGCAACCAGGACGGTCTGTCGCTGGGGCAGGATGACGATGCTGGTGAGCAGTTCCAGCGAGGTGCAGGCAGCGAGGTACCCGAAGAGGACGAACGGCTCATGGAACTGGGTGTCGATGTCATACGGGCCATTCCAGTTCTCGTGCACCTGCGGGTCCGCACCGACGACATGGTCATATACGGCCAGGTGTGAGAAGCCGAGCTGCTCGACGCCCTGGCCGTAGGCGCGGATCGCCGATGCGTCCGGGCCTATCTCGGTCTGTGGGAGGACTGCGCCGATTCTCATGTCGATGCGGCCTTTCGTCGGGTTGGAAGCGGGCACGCGTCAGCGCGCGAGTGCGGCGCAGACGGCGAGCGTGTAGATGTGGCGGAGTTCCGCAAACCGTGCGCTGTCGACCGATGGCGTGATCTGGGCGTTCACCGATACCACGGTTGAGCGTGCGCCATCGGGGGTGGCGGCCACGAACTGCGTGTAGCCCGCGGTGTTCCCCGTGTGCCCGTAGACGGTCCCGCAACTGGTCCGGTAGCGGAAGATCCCGAGCCCCGCCGCGTTCTGCCCGGGGCCGGGCGGCTCCGAGCTCCCCGCAACGAACGTCAGCTGCGCCGCGCGGGTCGCCGTGTCGATGCCGGCGCCGCCGGCGTATGCCCGTATGAACCGGTTCGCATCGAAGGGGGTCGACAGGATGCCGCCGGACGCCCATGTCCAGCCGGCGGCGAACAGTTCGGAGATGTCCTCGGGGGGCTCGGACGGCCTGACTTCATACCCATGCACCAGCGGAGGAGGGATCCGCTCGTCGCTCGGCAGGCTCGTTCGATCCAGGCCCATCGGTGTGAAAACCCGCTGCGCGAGTTCGGCTGCGTAGCTGCGGCCGGTCGCGGCTTCGATCATCAGCCCGATCACGATGTTGTCGGAGTTCGAATACCGGAATCGTGTCCCGGGCGTGAACTGAAGCTCGTCGTCGCGCACGTATGACAGGAGGGCTTCCGGCGGCGGCGCGCTCAGCAGCGATTTCCTCAGGTCCGCTATGAACGCTTCGCTTTTGCTGAAATCGGGGATCCCGCTGGTGTGCTGCAGCAGCTCACGAAGCGTGATGCTCGACCAGTTCGCCGGTAGCGCCGGCAGCCACCGTCCGATCGTGTCGGTGAGGTGCAGTGTGCCCGCTGAGACGAGGGAGAGCGCGACAGCGCCGCTGAAAGCCTTTGACACGCTCGCCATACGCATGTTGTCCTCGCCGCGGATCGGCGCCCCGCCGGCGACGTCCGCGACCCCGGACGTGTGCAGCGTCCCGTGCCGGCCCCGCTGCACCACGACCGCGATTCCGGGCGGGCCGCCGGCATGATCGACGAGCGAGCTCACCGCACGTTCCAGTGCCCTTTCGGAGAGGACGGCTGACCCGGCAGACGCGCCGCTGGCGAGCGCCGGCCGGCCGGCGAGAGCGGCCAGCGACGCGGCGACCATCATCGCCGCCGCCGACCGTGTCCCGAGTGTTGAGATCAAGCGGTTCATCGCACCCGCAGCGATACTAGTGCGCATCACACCGCGCGCGCATGTCGGGTTCAGTCTCCGCTCAGCACGGGCCCTTCAGCGTGAACGATGGAAGCGACGGTTCTTCGAAGTTGAGCGCGGGCGTGATCCGCAGATACAGGTGTGCGCCGCGCTTGCAGAGCGGCTCGCTCACCGTGGCGAGCGCGGATCCCTGCGAGCCGGCTCCGGAATGGATGTCGCTGCACGAATAGGACCTCGAGCCGGTGCGTTCGCACCCGAACGCGTAACTCGGGTCGTACAGGTAGTGCAGCGTGCGGTTGGCCTGCACCGTGAAGCCGGTTACGTCTTCCCCTCCGCATGCGAATGAGATGCTCACCTTCCCGGGCCGCACGCGCCGGGCCCTGCCCCGGCAGGTCGGCGAGGCCGCCGTGCGGGCGTGTGCGCGCGCCTGTTGCGTTGTCGCTCCGGAGCTCACGCCCACGCCGAGCTGAGCGGACGCGAGGGCACCGGCGAGGACAGCCGCAGCCAGCCGCGGATTGCGAAAGGTGGTCAGTGCACGGGCGCCGATCGGGAAAGGGTAGACGGCGCGGGCCACCGCACGCATCCGGGGTCGGCCGTGCCCGTCACACATAATGCCCCGGTGACCCGAACTGGTGCCATTTGGAGCCGGTCTGCGCCGTGGGTGCTCTGGCCACTGCTGCCGGCGGTGCTGCTGGCGGGCTGCGGCGAATCGGTTCCCGCGGCGACCGCGCCGGCTGCGCACGTCGCCCCATCTGCGTCTGCGCACACCCTGTCCGCGACCGCCGATCCCCCGGTGAAGGCACGGGAACCCTCCTTGACGACGTCCGACCCTTCGCATCCCGTCCCGCCGGCTCACCCCGTACCGGCGGCGTTCCGGCCGGCGCCCGGGGCACCGTCCGATGCCGAAGTCCGCGGTGAGCTCGCGCAGATGGACGCAATCCAGCGCAAGGAACACCAGCAGGCGCTGAGCGCCGCCGCGGCTGACCTCGCGGGTCTCCTGCCGTGGTCGATGGAGCCCAAGTCCGGTGTCCAGGTGAGCGTGGCGTCCGTCTTCACGGACTATGGGCTCGGGCTTGCGTGCGGTGGCGTTCTGGGCCGTGATGAGCTCGGCGTCGCACACAAGACCGCGCCGTGCGGCACGCTGATCACCTTCACCTACGGCGGCCGGAGCGTTACCGTTCCCGTCATCGACCGCGGCCCGTACGTCGCCGGGCGGGAGTGGGATCTGACGGGCGCTACCGCCGCCGCGCTGCGGTTCCCGGGCCTCGGGCCGATCCAGTGGTCGCTCGCGGGCTGAGCCCGCCGCCCTGCGACAGCGCGGCGCGGTCGGGCTACTCCTCGCCGGCGCCGGTGTCCATCGGGAGCCCGAGATCGGTGAACGCGCGGGCGCGATCCCAGTAGAAGATGAGGCGCACGACCTTTCCGCCGCGCACACGGAAGAGGTTCGCGCGCAGAAGCTCGGTCTCGGGCTCGGCGTCGTCCGCGGTGGAGGTCCAGCGGGTGAGGACAAGGACGCGTTCCTCGTCGATGTCGTGGTAGCGCTCGGCCTGAGCCCTTATCGGGCCGGTGCTGCCGAGAATCTCCTCGACGGCCTCGGACATGGCATCGAGCCCCGTCCACGCCCCGGCGCCTTCGCCGCCGAAGCGAGCCCACTCGATTGCCGGGTCCGCCCACTCCGCCGTACGGCTGAAGTCGCCCCGCTCCCAGTCCGCATACACAGACTGCACCAGCTCGAGGTTCTCGGAGGGCATCTGGCGATTGTCGCACGCATCGCCGGCGGGGGCGCACCGGGCGGCTAGCGCCCTGCCGGTTGCCTCACGTCCAGGCGAGCGCGATAATGCCGAGGATGCGCAACCCCGCGTCCATCAGAGCATCGGACAGCGAGCGCGAGCACGCCGTCTCGGTCCTGCGCCGCCATTACGCCGAGGGTCGGCTGAGCGCACCGGAGCTCGAGCAACGAGCCACGCGCGCCTACACCTCGCGGCGACGCGGAGAGCTCGCCGCCGTCCTCATCGACCTGCCGCTATCGCGCAGCGGGCGCTGGACGCGTGAGGGGCTCGCGCGGGGCGCCGGGCGGATCCACCGGTTTCTCCTGCGCGGCCACGCCGCCACATACGCGTGCATAAACGCGATGCTGGCGGGGATCTGGGTGCTCACGGGGGAGGGGGCGTTCTGGCCCGCGTTGTACCTGGTTCCCAGCACGGCGCTGCTCGCCTGGCACTGGGCGGGGGGGCGCATGATCTCGCGGGCATTCGCGAGATCCCAGATTCGCTCCAGGACGGGCTAGGCGCCGGCGAACCGATGCGCCCGCGAGCGCATCAGCCGCCGAGGACTTCCTCTGCAGCCTTCGTGTACGCGCCCTTGGGCTGCAGTTCGTGCTGCATGACCCCGAAATAGGACTCCCGTTCGGTGCTGGTGCCCGACGGCGACTGGTCGCGTGCCTGGTAGATGAGGAACAGCCCGAGTCGCTTGCCGAGGAGCTGACGCATTTCCGCGAGCACCGAGCGGAGCGTTTCGGCTGCCTGCTGATAGGTCATGCAGGGCGTGTAGCCATAGTTTTCGCTGAGGCAGCGGCCGTTGTCGGTGGACACGCCCCACTCGGTGACGTCTATCGGGATGCTCGAGGGCGCACCGTGGCTCGCGGTCTGCTTGATGATGTTTTCCAGCTTCAGTTTCCATTCGGTGCCGTACGGGTGGCTGACCCATCCCGCGACATACTTTCCGAGATTGGGGACGGCGGAGAACATTTCCTTCATCCAGTCGCCGGTCCAGTCTTCCGAGACGGCGAGCATCCCGACGTTCATGCCCGCCGCGGAGATCGCCTGCGCTGCTTCCTTGACGAGCACGGCGTAATCCCTGGCGCGTTGCATGTACGACGGCTCTCCCGCGCCGTCCCCATATTGATACCCGCCGGAAGTCTCGTTGCCGAACTCGATCGTCTGGATTGCGAGCGCCCCGTCAGAGCGCCCCTTCCAGAATGTGCCGCCCGGCCCGTAGGCCTTCGCCCAGCTGGCCAGGTCTTTCGCTTCCGCGGCGGTCGGGATCCTGCCGTCGAACGATGCGAGGGGAGCAACACGGACGCCGAGAGCCGCGTAGCCCGCGATCGTGGGCTTCAGCTCCGATGTCGTCCATTCGATCGGGAAGTTGACCCGCACGACCTTCGCGCCGAGCGTCGCGACGGCCTGCTCGTCGAGCTGGCCGTTGTAGATCCAGCCCGCGTTGATGCCAGGCTGGAAGGCGGGGAAGGAGATGGCGACAGGGGCCGACCATGCGCCCCCTTCCACGTTTGCACGCACGCTGTAACTAACGGTCGCGCCCTGCACCACCGGGGGGCTGAAGGAGGTTTCGCCGACCACGGATTCCGTTTCGGCCTGTCCCGGCACGCGCGAGGCGACGACGTAGGATCCGGCGCCGGCGATCGCATTCCAGCTCAGCAGGTCTCCAGTGGCGCTCACCGCAGGTCCTGCGGGGCCGGGGGGCGGCGTCGAGGTCGGGGATTCCGAGCCTGATCCGGGGACGCTCGGAAGGACGGGGGCCGGTGAGGCTTCGGGAGCCGGCGGGGCAGTGGGAGCCGACACACGTGCGGGTGCCGCCGCGCCGGTGGGCACGCCCACCGGCTTGGTGACGTTCGTGTGCGGGCGGGCATGGGCGCGTCGGCGGTGCTTCCTGCGGCTCCTGTGGGTCTTGTGCGAGGAGCGCGCCTTCTTGCGCTCGGGGCGGCGCGGCTGCACCGCGGCGCGCGCATCTGCATGCCGACCGCGTGCCGACGCGGCACTTGGGCGGCTGCCCGCGAGGACGCGGGCGCTCGCCCAGGCAGGAAGCAGGCACGCAAGCAGAAGCATGACCCCGACGGTCTTGACGGAGCGGGCGATCGCGGCGCGGCCTGTGTCCCCGGAGCGTTTGGTGGGGTCGACGCTCGCCGCATCCCCACTCGTCACGGCTATCACGACCCCACCGTACCGGTTCTCGCATGCCGCGTGTAGCCCTCTTGTGAACCCGCGGTGCGGTGCGCGCAGATGGTCGTTTGGTCCATCCCCGACACCCCCTCAGCGCGTCCGTGCGGTTTGCAGCGGCGCTCCATGGGTGCGCTTTCGGCGCGGCTGGGCGAGGGCATTAGTGCTGGGCGACGGCGTTGCGTGCGCTCGGACTCAGCGGCGCGCAGGGTTCCTGCGGGTGTGAGGTCGGGGTCGGTCCCGGACAGGGATGGTGGGCCGGCCTTGTTCCAGCGTGACGACGAGCGGAGGTCCGCCGGGCATGTGCGCGGCAACGACCGCTATCGGTCTGCGTCCGGGCCGGGGTTCGCCGCCGTGCAGGTAGCGGGCGATCGCCTGGTACGGCGCTGCGCCCAGCTCGTATGTGGAGTTCAGCCTCGGCGCCGCCGCCGGGTCGAGCACTCGAATCCCCCGGCTGCGCAGGGAGAACGCGGCCGCGGTGCGGAAGTCGAACGCGGCGGTGTCGGGCGCGCCGAGCAGCAGAACCGTTCGGACCGAGGGCCCGAGTGCCGAGTACAGACGCATGTCGACCGTGCCTATCGGCCGGTAAGACCATTCGTCCTGGCCCGCGGGCTGGGCGCCGGCGGCAGCAGCGCCTGCCGCGAGCACGACGGCGACCGCCGCGCACGAAGCCAGAGCTCCCGCGCGACCGCGGTGCGCCGGCGTTCGGGTGGCGACGGGGCCGTCGCCGGCCGGCGGCGCAGCCGCCGCGAGCGGCCCTGCTCGCCCGGCGAACCCCCTGATCACGGCGCGCGCCAGCCTCACCGCGGCGAACCCGACCATCAGCCAGACCCACATGCCCGCCTGTGACCCCCACCACATGGTGTAGCCGAGCGTGCTGGCGATCGACGGCCTGAGCGGCGTCGAGGCTGCGACGGCGCCGAGCGCGAGGCAGCAGGACAAGCCGATCGCCGCGCCCGCGGCGATATCGGCCGCGCGGGCGATGAGACCGGCGAGCAGCGCGAGCAGGAGCGCTGCGAGCAGCACAACCGTTGACACGACGGCGACAGACCCCGGTGGGGTGAGCACCTCCGCGAAGCGTTCAAAAGGCTGTGCTGGAACCCTGAGCCACCACGGGACTATGCCGACGGCTCGAACGACCGCGTGCCAGCCGACAGCCGCGCCCTGCTTGGGATCATGGGCCTCGGCGGCCCGCGCGAGGAGCGTCAGATTCCCGGGTGAGTGCTGGAACTCGTCGATGACGGGCGCGGTCCAGCAGGCGGCGAGCACCAGCAGCGCGGCCACGGCCCACGGCCAGATCCGTGGCGGGCGGGCCCGAACGGACGGCTCGGCGCTCGGCGGCCCGCCCGGCTCCTGAGCCGCCGGCGCGGGCGGCCTGCGCCGCACCCGCCAGACGAGCAGGCCAAACAACCCGATCGCGACGGCGCCTGCGGTCGGGGCGAGGAACGTGAGCTCGCTCTGCACGACGAAGCTCGCCACGAGGGCTGTGAGCACGAGAAGCCTGTATTCGCCGCACGCCAGCGACCAGCTCAGGAACAGCACCAGCGTGAACGGATACAGCCCCGCGGAGGGGTTCCAGATGTCGTACAGCGTCTCGGGCGACCACGATCGGCTGAGGAGGATGAGCGCGAGCGCTGACGCGATCATCATCGGGACGCCTGCGCGGCGCCGCGCCAGGGCTACCGCTGCGATCGTTGCGAGCGTGTTGACGGCCCCCATGACGATCGCGAGGCTCGCGGGCGCGCCCACGCGTGCCGGGATCGCGAGCAGCCAGTAGAGAAGGGGGCCGGGGCTGTGTGTGATCGCGCCCGACACGAGCGAGGACGCCGAGTACTGCCCCACCAGTGGGGTGTGCGCTGTGAACACTTCGTAGGCGCGCAGCGCGATGATCGCGCGGTCACCGGCGGGCTGCACGCCTGCGTCAACGGCATGGACCGTGGACACGATCACCGGCAGGGACGCGCCGACCCCGGCCGCAAGGGTCGTGGGCTTCACGAACCGCACACCGTGCGCATGCGGGCGGGCCGGCTGCGATGCCGGTACAGATGCCCGGCGCGAAGGAACACCGCAGTCGGCGACGAACGCCTCCCCAACCCCGGCGTCCGCGCCGCAAAGCGACTATACTTGCTAGGGCAATCATTATGGGCGACACGCTGAAGACACCCGAGAGCTCCTGTTCCTACATCGTCGGCGAGGATGGGCTCTCGCGATGGTCGGAGATGCATGCCGATGCGTGGGTGGGGCTTCTTGAGACCACCAAGAGGCTGACACGCGATCTGGACGCCGAGCTCGAGAGCGCTCACGGGATCGGCCTCAGCGGACTGGAGCTGCTGGGCCGCCTGGCCTCCGCCCCGGAGCGCAGGCTGCAGCTCTCCGTCCTGGCGGGGGAGGCCAACCTCAGCCTGAGCCGCGTCTCGCGAGTGGTCGACAGCTTCGAGCGGCGCGGGCTCGTGGAGCGCCGACAGTGCCCGAGGGACGCGCGCTCGGTGGAAGCACAGCTCACCGAGGCGGGCCTGACACTCGCACGCGAGGCCCAGGCTACGCACTTCGCGTCGGTCCAGCGCCGCTTCTTCGCGGAGCTCGATCCCGACGAGATTGCAACTCTCGCGGTGGTGTTCGCACGGTTCGCTCCGCGGGCGGCAAGCTCCTGCGACGCCGACCGCAGCGCCGTCGTCTAGGCGCGCCCCCGGGACGGCGACGGCGGCACCCCTCGCATGTGGGGTGGTGGCGATCACTCCGCGCTATCCACGGCTGAGCCGGAGGGTCTAGAAGAGCGCAGCGGCGAGATGCCGTCGCGTCTCGCGCGCGAGTGGATGCTCAGGGCCGAGCACGTCCAGCTCGCCCACGATCACGCGGCGCACATCATCGCGCTGCTCGCCGGCGGCGGGCAGCAGCGCGGTGAGCGCCTGCAGGCCGGCCGCGCTGTCCCCCGCGTCGAGCGCTGCGAACGCCTCGGTGTAGCGGTCGTCCTCACGGAGGCGCAGACGGGCCGCCACGCCGTCGGCCTGGAAGCTGCCCGTGACGTTCTCGAGGGCCGCCAGCGCCCGCTCATGCTCGCCGTGCGCGCTCAGCAGATGCGCGAGGGGGATCGCGGCGTCCGGTCGCCCCGGCTCGAGCTCCAGCGCGCGTTCGAGCTCGGCCTGGCCGCCCTCCTCGATCAGGGCGTCGACCTCGGACGGCAGGAGGGCATCGAAGAACCGCTCGACTGCCGCCTGCGGCTGGACACCCACGAACTCGTCGACGACTCCGCCGCCGACGAACGCCTTCACCGCCGGAATACCCCTGATTTCGAACCGCCGTGAGAGGTCCGGGTTCGCGTCGGTGTCGAGCTTGGCGAGAACGACCTGACCCTCGCGGGCGCGTGCCGCCTGCTCCAGCAGCGGCCCGAGCGATCGGCACGGCGCGCACCACTCGGCCCAGAAGTCGACCACCACCGGTGTCTGTTGCGAGCGGTCGAGGACCTCGCGCTCGAAGTCCGCCTCGCTGACGTCGATCACGGTCACGAGAGCACCTCGCGGGCGCGCGCGCGGGCAACGACGAGCAGGCTCGTGCGCCGTGCGAGGGCTGTGCCGCGGCTCGCGGGTGCGCCCTGAACCCACCACCCGCTCCGGCCGAGGGGTGTGCCCGCGGTCAACTCGAAGTCCGATCGGCCCGCACAGGTCGAGATCGCCGCAGCCTGGTCGGCCACGGGAACCATCACCCTGCCCACGCGAGTCATGGACGACATCTGCTCTCCTCTCCACGGGTTTCCCGGGAAGTGTATGCCGGGCACGGCGCGTTGTGTCCTAGTCTGCTCTCATGACCGACAGCGTGCCACCGGGATTCGGTCGCGTGTATTCGAGGTCGCCGGCAGCGAGCGGGAGCGGCCGCCTGATGTGCGGGGAGGTGCACGGCGGCCCATGAGCTCCGTCGACGAGCCAGAGGAGGTGCCGCTGCTCGATGTCTCCGAGATCGCTGAGCTCGCGCGGTACGGGACCGAGCGCTCCGTGCAGCCCGGCGAACTGCTCTTCAAGGCGGGTGACTCCTCATACGACCTGATCGTGATCCTCGAGGGCGAGGCCGAGATCCTGCGCGAGGACGGAACCGAGGACATGGTCATCACCCGGACGCGTGCGGGCGGGTTCGTCGGTGAGCTGAACCTGCTGACGGGCCAGCGCCGGTATCTCACATGCCGTGTGACGCGTGAGGGGCGCGTCCTCGTCGTCGCGCAGGCGGACCTTCGCAGGATCATGAGCGTGCGCCCGGCGCTCGCGGAAAAGATCTTCAAGGAGCTCGTCTCACGACGCGAGTTCCTGCGCGCAGGGGAGGGAGCGCGGGCGATCAGGATCATCGGGTCCAGGTACTCGCCGGAGGCTATGAGCCTGCGGACATTCGCCGAGCATTCCCGCGTCCCGCATACGTGGGTCGATGTCGAGCAGGACGACGGCGCGGCCGAGATGCTCTCGGCGATGGGCCTCGGCCCGACGGACACCCCGGTCGTCATCACCCCCAATGAGACACTCCGGCGACCCTCGCCGGCGGAGTTCGCCGACCGGCTCGGCCTCACCTACCGTCCCACGCCGGGGTATATCTTCGACCTGGTCGTGGTCGGCAGCGGGCCGGCAGGCCTCGCAGCCGCCGTCTACGGCGCCTCGGAGGGGCTGCGCACCGTGTCACTGGACGCGCTCAATATCGGTGGCCAGGCGGGCGCGAGCTCGCGGATCGAGAATTACACCGGGTTCCCGAACGGCATCTCCGGCTCGGACCTCACCGCGAGGGCAGCCGTGCAGGCGATGCGGCTCGGGGCGAGGTTGAACGCGCCGTGCGAGGTGGTCGGCCTGCGCGCCGAGACGGGCTTTCACGCCGTCACCCTCAGCGACGGAAGCGAGATCCCGACGCGAGCGGTGATCGTCGCCTCGGGCGCACGCTACCGGCGCCTTCCCGTTGACGGACTCGAGCGCTTCGAGGGCGCGGGTGTCTACTACGCCGCAACCGACCTTGAGGCGCGGGTCTGCGACGGTTCCTCGGTGCTCGTCGTGGGCGGCGGCAACTCCGCGGGACAGGCGGCCATCTACCTCTCGCAGCACAATTGCAGCGTCACGATCGCGATCCGCCGCGGCGATCTGCAGAGCACGATGTCGAGCTACCTGATCGATCGAATACGGGCGAGCGCGGGGATCGAGCTGGTGACGGGCGTCGAAGTCGACGCGCTCGCGGGACGCGAGCACCTGGAGCGCGCGACGCTGAGGGACACGTCCACGGGAGCACGGCGGGAGCTGGACTGCTCGGGCCTGTTCTGCTTCATCGGCGCGAGCCCGGCAACCTCGTGGCTCGGGCCGGACGTGCTGCTTGACGAGGACGGGTTCGTGCTGACCGACCGCCAGCTGCCCGTCGGCGAGGTCAACGGCTCCGCCGGGCGGCTCCCGTTCGAGACGTCCAGTCCAGGCGTCTTCGCAGCCGGTGACGTTCGCAGAGGGTCGATGAAGCGTGTCGCCGCGGCGGTGGGGGAGGGCTCCAGCGCCGTTCGCTCGGTGCACGAGCGCCTGGCAAACGACGCATGAGCAGGTCGCCGGCCCCGCGGCCTTCTGGAATGCGGGTGCGAGAAAGTGCGGATGACCAGGAGGGCGGCTGCGCCTATCGTCGACGGCGTGGGTGAGGTGCACGAGCGAGATGGCCCCGGGGCTCCCGGCGACGAGAGCCGCGAGCGGGTGAAGATCCCGCGCGCCGACGATGACGATTACACGCAGGCCGCGGCGTCGGCACGTCGAGATTTCCTGAGCCGGCGGACGGGTGCGGCGCTGGAGAATCTGGCCCACTACAGCGTCGATCCCGCGACTCTGCCCGGGAACATCGAGCACTTCACGGGTGTAGCCCAGGTCCCCGTGGGGATCGCTGGCCCGCTGCTGGTTGACGGCGAGCACGCCCGGGGGGAGTTCTATGTGCCACTCGCGACCACGGAGGGCACACTCGTCGCGAGCTACAACCGCGGCATGAAGGTGCTCCGAGACGCGGGCGGGGTCAAGACGACGATCCTCGAGGATTCAATGCAGCGTGCGCCCGCGTTCGTGTTCGAGAGCGCCCGCGAGGCCCGCGACTTCGGCCGGTGGCTCACGGCGCACCTGCCGGAGATCAAACGCGCCGCTGAGCAGACAACGCGCGTGGGTCGGCTGCGGGGGATCGAGCAGTATTCCGTGAGCCGGATCCTCTTCACCCGCTTTGACTACACGACCGGTGACGCAGCGGGGCAGAACCTCACCGGGAAGGCGACGGCCGCGGCGTGCGCGTGGATCACATCGCACCACGCCGGCATCACCGACTTCTACCTCGAGTCGAACTTCGCCACCGACAAGAAGAGCTCGCAGGTGAACATCCTGCACACGCGGGGCAAGCGGGTCGTCGCAGAGGTCACGCTGCCCGCCGGCGTGATCGCCGAGCACCTGCGCACCACTGGAGAGCGGATGTTCCGGGGCCGGCAGGTCTCGAATCTCGGCGGGTTCATGTCCGGTGTCAACAACAACGGGCTCCACTCGGCCAACGGGATCGCCGCGCTGTTCATCGCAACGGGTCAGGACGCCGCGAACGTAGCCGAGTCCTGCGCCGCGCTCGCGTTCAGCGAGCTTCAACCGAACGGCGACTACTACTACTCGATCACGATTCCCTCGCTGATCATCGCGAGCTACGGAGGTGGCACGGGCCTTGCGACGCAGCGCGAGTGCCTGGAACTGCTCGGCTGCTACGGAGAGGGGAAGGTGCGCAAGCTCGCGGAGATCGTCGCTGCGACCGTGCTGTGCGGCGAGATCTCGCTGGGCTCGGCGATCATCTCGCAGGAGTGGGTCCGGGCCCACGACATGCTGGGTCGCAACCGTCCGTAGCCGCTACAGGAACGCGTGGTGTGACTCATGGTTACACGATGGGTCACACTCGTGGTACGCTTTCTCGATGCCGCGCACCCTCAACTCCCGCGGGCCGTCGGTGCGAGAACGGCGCAGAGCCCGAGAGCGCTCGATCGTCAAGGCCACACGCGCGCTGTTCGACCGTCGCGCACGCCGGGACGCGCAGGTCGAGGAGATCGCGCGCGCCGCCGGCATCAGCAAGGCGCTGGTCTATCGCGCGTTCGACTCAAAGCAGGAGATCTTCCTGCTGACACTCACCGATTACCTCGCGGAGCTCAGACGGAGAAGCGACGAGCTGCCCGAGATGCGCGACCGCATCGTCGAGCTGCGGTCCATCTGCGAGATATACGCGGACTTCTGCCTCGAGTACCCGGCGTTCCTGGACTGTGCTCTCGCGCTGATGCAGCGAGACGCCGCCGACCTGCGCGAGCAGGTTTCGGGAACGGCCTGGCTGCGGCTCGGGAGCGCGCTGGCTTCCAACGTCGGCCGGCTCGCACGGGTGCTGCAGGCGGGTGCGCAGGACGGTGTGTTCACCGTCGATGACCCGGATCTGGCTGCCAATAGGCTTTGCGTCCAGCTGCTCGGCTCCATGCACCTGGCGCGGTCCGGCGCGGGCGTCCGTGAGTCCGCTCCGGGCGTCGCCGATGTCTTCGAGATCGACCCGGCGCACGTGCGCGAGCGCTCGGTCGGCGACGCGCTCGCGCTCGCAGGGGTAAGCGCGGCGGCATGAGCACGGCCGCTGTGAGCCACGTGAAGCTGCACGGGCGAGAGGTCGCCTATGTGCAGGCCGGGAGCGGCCCGGTGCTGCTGCTGATCCACGGCATGGCCGGCACGCTTGAGAACTGGCGGTCGGTCGTCGAGCCGCTCGCGCGGCACCACACCGTTCTCGCCCCCGACCTTCCCGGACACGGCTCCTCCGAGCCGGGCGGAGGGGACTACTCGCTCGGCTCCCTCGCCTCTGGTCTGCGCGATCTGCTCGTGGCACTCGGACACGAGCGGGCGACCCTCGTCGGGCACTCGCTCGGCGGCGGGATCGCGATGCAGTTCGCCTACCAGTTCCCGGAGATGACAGAACGCCTGGTCCTGGTATCCAGCGGCGGGCTGGGCCCCGAGGTCAGCCCGGTGCTCCGCGCCGCGGCGCTGCCCGGTGCCGACCTGTTCATCGCCGCGACCGCAGGGCCGGGGCGCGCGGCCGGATCGGTCATCGGGCGCGGTCTGAGCGTGATCGGGCTCAGGCCCAGCGCCGACGTCGCCGAGGTCGCGCGCGGCTACGCGTCCCTCGCCGACCCGGACCGCCGCTCGGCGTTCCTTGCGACGCTTCGATCGGTCGTCGGGACCGGCGGCCAGCGCGTGCACGCAGGGGACAGGCTCTACCTCGCCGATGGAGTGCCCGTCCTGATCATCTGGGGCCGGCGCGACCCGATCATCCCCGCCGGCCACGGAGAGCACGCACACGAGATGATCGCAGGCAGCAGACTGGAGATCTTCGAGGGTGTCGGCCACCTTCCACAGCTCGAGGCGCCGGCTCTGTTCGTTGCCGCGCTCGAGCGATTCATGCAGGAGACGCATCCCGCCGGCGTCGATTCTGCGGCATGGCGCGCCCGGCTCGCGGCCAACAGCGCACGCTAGCCCCCCGGCGCGCCCCCGGCTAGAGTGTCGGCCGATGCCCGACCCGGACCCGACGCCGACGCGATCGCGCGAGCCACTGATCCTGAGCGCCTCCGCGCGCGACGTGCGTGCCCTCTACCGCAAGCATTTCGCCGATCGGCGCAAGGAGCGTCAGCTGCTCTCCACGGCATCGTTCTTCGTGACCTTCGCCACCGTGCGAGGCATCACCCACGCGATCCGTGCGGAACGCGGCCCGTTCCGGAACATCACCCCCGGCGGTCGCCACATCCACCACATGACATTCGGTATCACCGGGCTGCTGACGGTCGGGTATCTGTGGATGCTGGAGGTCGGGATCGACGAGCAGCGCCGCGCGTCCCGCTGGACCTCGATCGCTTACGGCAGCGGTGCCGCGCTGACGCTCGACGAGTTCGCTCTCTGGCTCAACCTCGCCGACGACTACTGGACGAGCCAGGGTCGCGAGAGCATCGACGCCGTCGTGATGTTCGGCTCGCTCCTGAGCCTGAGCGTCCTCGGCAAGGGCTTCCTGCAGGAGCTCATCGGGCGGCGTCCCGCGAGCACCCCGCCGAGCGCCTGACACACGGGCCCACGGTGGGTGCGGCGTGAGCCGCCACGCGGTGTCCTAGCATCTGCCGCGGTGTGCGCGGTCTGCGCCTCACCGTCCAATCGGCGCCGACCCGGAGGTCCAGAAGTGTCCGTGGCTCGCGGAGCACGCCTGTCGCTCATCGCATCGCTCGCCGTGTTGCTCGCAGCCGCTGCGGCACAGGCGGCACCGCGCCGGACCGCCCCGCGGGTGGTGACATGCTCGGGGTCGGCCGCGTCCCCCGGCGTCCTCGCCGGCGCCTACGCCCACGATGTCCACATCAGCGGTACCTGCGACGTCGACGCGGGCAGGGTGACGGTCCACGGGGAACTGGTCGTGCTGCGCGGCGCGACGCTCCTCGCCGCATATGCGGTCAATGATCGCTCCCACGCCGGCACATCCGATCTCACGGTCGACGGAAGCCTGCATGTGGAAGAGGGAGCGACAGCGATCCTCGGCTGCGAGCCGGGCCACCTCGTATGCCTGGATGACCCGAACCAGGGCTCCCCGACGCTCTCGAGCGAGGTGCGGATCGACGGCAGTCTGCGCGCAACGGGGGCGGAGGGCGTGGTCGTCCACAACACGGTGGTGCTGGGAAGCATCACGCAGACCGGCGGCGGGGGAGGCCCCGCGTGCCAGCAGACCGGGATCTTCACGAAGCTGCAGAACCCCGTCTACAGCGACTATGAGGACATGACGATCGGGAGGAACCTGACGGTCAGCGGTCTCTCCTCATGCTGGCTGGGCCTCGCCCGCCTGAGGGTCGGCGGGAGCGTCGCCGTTACGCAGGACCAGCTCGCGGATCCGGACGCGATCGAGATCCTCTCCAACAGGATCGCGGGAAACCTCGCCTGCGCTCAGGACAGCCATGTCTGGGACAGCTCGGACGTATACAGCTCGATCTTTCCGCGGGTCGATGATCCCAACACCGTGCGCGGCCGCCGTTACGGGCAGTGCGTGCTCGTGAGCCCCACCGCCGAAGGCGCCGGCCTCGGGCCGGGTCCCTTCTGAGGGCCCAGCCGCGGCCTCGCTCAGCGCGCGCTGAGCCGCCGGAGGTATTCCTCCGCGGCTGCGCGCGACTCGGGGTCGTGCAGCGCCGTGAGCAGCGCGTCGGCGTCATTCCAGGCGCCGTCGGTGGATGCCATGTCCTGGCTTGCGGCGTTGACCGCGCGCTTGGTGGCGTTCAGGGTCAGTGAGGACTTGCGGGCAAGCTGCGCGGCGAGGTCCTCGACGCCGGACTTGAGCTCGCTCTCGGGCAGGACCCGGTTCAGGAAGCCGAGCGCCCTCGCCTCCTCGGCTGCGAAGGCTCTGCACGTCAGGACAAGCTCCTTCGTCATCGCGGGGCCTATCTCGCGCACCAGGCGCGGGATGCCGCCCCATGCGAGCGGGATGCCGAGGTCGACCTCGGGGATTGAGAAGCGGGCGCTGTCGGAAGCGATGCGAAGATCGCAGGCGCCCGCGAGCACCACGCCGCCGCCCACGCAGTGACCCTGGATGCGGGCGATCGTTATCGCCCGCATCGACTCGATCGCCTCGGCCATGAGACGGCCCGCGTCCGCGGCCTCGCGCTGCTCGGACGCGGGCACGCCGGCGTCCGCGAAGACGGCGACGTCGGCGCCGGCGCTGAACGCGCGGCCCGCGCCTGCGACGACCACGACCTTCACCTGCGGCCGCTCGTCAAACCAGCTCGCTGCGCCTGCGAGCTCGCGCAGCGTCCGGCTGCTCAGCGGATTGAGCTTCTCCGGCCGGTTGAGGGTTATCGCGCCGACGGCACCGGACTCGCTCACCTCGATCGTGGTGAAGGACATGCTGCACCGTACCGTCTGGCGCGGTCCCGTCGGCGCGGCGGCGTCTAGCGGGCCTGCAGGTCCAACGCCGCCGAGTTGATGCAGTAGCGCTGGCCGGTCGGCCCGGGGCCGTCGTCGAAGACGTGTCCCAGATGCGAGTCGCAGCGCCGGCAGATCACCTCGGTACGCCGCATGAACAGACCATTGTCTGCTCGCAGCTCGATCGCGTCGCTGATCGCGGGCTCGGTGAAGCTCGGCCATCCCGTGCCCGAGTCGAACTTTGCGTCCGAGCTGAAGAGCTCGTTGCCGCAAGCGGCACAGCGATACATGCCGTCCTTCTCACAGAACGCGTACTCGCCGCTGAACGCCCGCTCGGTGCCTTTGCGGCGCATGATCTCGTACTGCGCGGGAGTCAGCTGCTCACGCCACTGCTGCTCGGTCATGGTCCTTGTGTCCATCTCGTCTCTCCGATCTGTTGTGGTGTTCGCTCAGCGCACCGTCAGTGCACAGGCTGCGCGGCCGCTCTTCTCGAGGTAACGCTGGTGGTAGTCCTCCGCGCGGTAGAAGGCTGCGGCGGGGACGACCTCGGTGACGATCTGCCTGCGGTGCCTGGACTGCTCGCGCTCGAGGGAGGAGCGGGCGGCGGACTCCTGCTCCGGTGAGTGGAAGAAGATCGCCGACCGGTACTGGTCGCCGATGTCAAGACCCTGACGGTTGCGGGTCGTGGGGTTGTGCACGGCCCAGAAAGCGTCAAGGAGCGCCTGGTAGCTCACGAGGTCCGGGTCGAACCAGACCTCGACGGCCTCGGCGTGCCCGGTTCCGTGGCCGCAGACCTGCTCATAAGTGGGGTGGGCGACGTGGCCGCCCGTGTAACCCACGGACGTCTGAAGGACGCCGTCGATCTCGCGGAACGCCGCCTCCACACCCCAGAAGCAGCCTGCTGCGAACGTGGCTCGCTCTGCGCCGTCCGGCCCGTCGCCGGGGAACGGTGGTGCGGGCACGTTGGGTGCGGCGTCTGTGGGGCTTGGGCGTCTGGCTCTGAAGATCACTTTGGTCCTTTCGCTCGAACCCGCGCCGGTCCGGCGCGGAGGTCCAAATTGCTGTCAATGTTCTGTCTCGCGAGCGGGTTTTTCGTTACGTCCCCTGCCGGGCATCCGGCGGCCTGCCGTGCCCCCTATGATCCGCGCGGTGTGCCCCGCTGCGCTCGACGATGAGCTGACCCTTCCCTGCGGGCTCGTGCTCGCCAACCGGCTCGGGCGAGCCGCCATGACCGAGGGCATCTCCGGGCCGCGCAACGACCCGAACGAGCGGCACGCGCGCCTGTACCGCGCGGCCGCCGCGGGCGGCGCGGGCCTGGTGATCACGGGCAACGTGATGGTCGACAGAGGGCACCTCGAGCGGGCGCGCAACGTCGTCATAGACGCCGCCACCGACGAGCTCGCGCTTCGCCGGTGGGCCGACAGCGCGCGTGCCACGCCGACGCTCGTGCAGATCTCCCATCCCGGCCGGCAGACCAGCCGGGTGGTGCAGCCCCATCCGCTCGCGCCCTCCGGCGGGCCCGCGGTGGCTCTCGCGGGTGGTTATGGCAGGCCCCGTGAACTGACCCCGGCTGAGATCGCAGGCATACGCGACCGGTTCATCGCTGTCGGTGAGCGCGTCGTCGCAGCCGGGTTCGCCGGCGTGGAGGTCCACGCCGCGCACGGCTACCTGCTCAGCAGCTTCCTGGACCCTGCACAGAACCGCCGCAGCGATCGGTACGGCTCGACACTCGACGGTCGCGCACGCCTTCTCCTCGAAATCGTCACTGAGCTGCGCTCGGTGCTTCCCGCGGGCGCGGCGATCGCGGTGAAGCTCGACGCGCGGGAGGGCGCCGACGCAGAGCTCGCGCGTCTCGCCTCGATGCTCGAGTCCGCCGGTGCCGACCTGCTCGAGATCTCCGGCGGCAACTACGAATCCCCGGCGATGGTCGGCCTGGATGCGCAGGGGCGGGACCTGCACAGCGAGCACGAGTCGCCCTTCTGGAACAGCGCTGCGGCTGCGAGCGCAGCAACGGATGTGCCCGTGATGCTCACCGGCGGATTCCGCACGCGTGCCGAGGTCGACTCGGCGTTGTCACTCGACGTCTGTGCGATGGTCGGTGTGGGCCGGCCCCTCGCGGTGAGGCCGGCGCTCGCGGGCGGCTTCATCCGGGGCTGGGTGGACGTTCTCGAACGCCCCGCGCCGCGGCTGAAGGCGCCGGCGCCCGTCATGAGCGTGCTCGCACCCGCCGCGGGGGCCGGCTGGTACAGGGTCCAGCTCGCCCGCACGGCCGACGGCCGGCCGCCGCTCCTGCACCTCCCTGCGCTCGTGGCGGCGCTGGACTACTCGCTCGCCGACATGGGCCAGGCGCTGAGAGCGCGCCGCAGCCGCACAAGGCTCGCCGCGTGGGCGGCGCAGCACGGGCAGCGCGAAAATCCGGCGTTAGACCTCGACGAAACGCAGCTCGAAACGGCCGATCACGATGACGTCGCCGCTGGTGAGGTCGGCGTGCTCGACGCGCCGACCGTTGACGAAGGTCCCGTTCAGGCTCCTGTCGTCGAGGATGCGGGCGCCTGAGCCGCGGGGCACGATGATCGCATGGCGCCTTGAGACCGAGTTCTCGTCGAGGTGCAGGTCTGCGCTCAGGCCGCGACCGACGTGCAGCGGGTTCTCGCCGAGCGGTATCAGGAGAGAGCGATCGGGACCCTGAACCTGGATGTAGCGTCCCGGCTCGCCCGGCTCGACGGACATCGCGCGGCCGAGGTCACGGCTGCTGACGCACGAAATGGGGTCAAAGCGCTCGGTGGGCGCATCGGCTGAGGGGACGACGGGCGCTGGGGGTGCGATGGTCGTGGCGGTCATCGTGGCTCCTTGTCTGCGTGCCTCTTGATGGAGGGGCTGCCTATCAGAGTGCCTGCCGCTGCTTAGAAGATCCTAATCGGGTCGTAAGAGTCTGCGAATTGTTTGACGGGTCCAATCCAGGCCACACTGTTATCCGTGTGCCCGCCGGCGAAACGCGGGGCGGCGCATCGGGGCGCCTGAAGCCTGTTTACTGCAGTGGTGGCAACAGAATTTGCATCGCCGGCGCCTGCGCCGTTCGCAGCGCCGCTTCCCAGGCCGACGGGGATAGCTGTGAGGCTGGCACTCACACTGGCAGTGCTCGGGCTGATGCTCGCGTTCTCGGCGCCCGCAGCGCGCGCACAGCCCCCGGTCCGGGTGGACGTGCAGATCAACACGCAGGACCCCGGTCCTGCTGTTCCGCACGGCTTCCTCGGCCTCTCCTTCGAGGCATCGGCGCTCGGCAAGATCTCGCGCTTCGCACACCACGGCGACCTCGTGGGCCTCCTGCGCTCGATCGGACCCGGCGTCCTGCGGTTCGGAGGGATCACCTCGGACGAGAACGCCGCCTGGACCGATGCCCGCACACCCCTTCCGTCATGGGCATCGGTCGCTATCACGGGCGCCGAGATGCGCGAGATCGGCGCGCTCGCAAAGCGCAGCGACTGGCGTGTGCTTCTCACCGTCGGGCTGGCCCATTACGAACCGGAGGCCGCTGCGCGCGAGGTTGCGGCCGCCAGCCGAGCACTCGGCACGCACCTCGAGGCTGTCGAGATCGGCAACGAGGCTGACGCGTATGCCCAGCACGGCCTGCGCGCACTGCCCTGGGTCGCGGAGGCCTATGAGGAACAGGTCAGCGCCTATCGCGAAGCCATCGACGCGCTGACGCCGAACGTCCCGATCGCAGGTCCCGACACCTCCGGCTCGGGGATCTTCAAGGAATGGGGCGAAGCGGAGGTACTCGCCCAGCGGCCAGGCCTTGCGCTGCTGACCGGCCACCACTATCCGCTCGGATGCGCGCAGAGACCAGAGCCGACCATCACCGAGCTCCTGAGCCCCGGCGTCCACGGCCTCGAGGTGCACTCCCTCGGAACGTACATGCAGATCGCCCAGGCCAGCGGCGTCCCGTTCCGGATCGACGAGTCAGGCTCCGTCTCGTGCGGTGGCCTGCCGGGGGTCAGCGATACGTTCGCCGCAACGCTCTGGGCGACGGGCTACATCGCGCAGGCCATGAGCGCCGGCGTCGCCGGGATCAACCTCGAGGGCAACCCGACCAACTGCGTGGGATACACGCCGGTCTGCGCGACCGACGCACGGGCGCTCGAGTCAGGCGCGCTCCGCGCCGAGCCGGCCTGGTACGCGCTGCTGCTCACCAGGAGCCTCATCGGCGAGCACCCGCTCCCCGTGGGCGTCACCTCTGCGCAATCCCCGAACCTGCTCGCCGAGCCGTTCGAGGGACCCGGGCGCTCCATCCAGGTCGTCCTCGTCGACGACGAACCGCGGGGCTCGGCTCCGCTCGATGTCAGGGTCGACGTCGGCGCCGGCCACTCCTCCGCTCGCGTGCTGCGCCTGACCGCGCCGTCCCTGAGTGCGACGGGCGGGGTTCGGCTCGGAGGCAGGCAGGTCGCACCGGACGGCTCGTGGAGCGCGCCGCCGGGCGGCGGACCGAGAGTCCCGATCCGCTCGGGCGTGATCACGCTGAAGCTCGCCCCCGCCAGTGCGGCGCTGCTCAGCGCGGGCCCCGCACGCCGGCACTGAGACGGGCCGCGTCCGGGCCGGCGCATGTCGCCTCGCCGTCCCGCACAGCCGCCGGTCAGTTGCTGCGGCGCTCCTGGCGACGGTCCCTGATCATCCTTGAGCCGACCGTGTCGCCGATGGCAGTCGTGATCCAGATGATCAGTGCCGCGGGCACGTATGCCTTCGCTCCGTGAATCGACAGCCCGCTCACGATCAGGGCGACGATCACAAGCGAGACGATCGTCGCCAGCAGCGCCAGCAGCCCGGCGAGCGCGATCGATGGCTGGCGCACGAGCACACGCAGCGCCATCACCTGGACCACGAGGTGAACGAGCCAGAAGATGAGCGTCGACTCGACCAGAGCGCTGGCGCTGATCGAGAAGGAGCTCACGACGGCGGCTGAGAGCAGCAGGCCCGCCGCGATACCGACGAGAGATGTGCCCAGGCGTATTCCCCAGCGTGTCAGCATCGGCCGTCCCCGCCGCGCATGGGGTGGGTGCCCACGCCGCTCACGCGCTCGCCCTCGAAAGGCGCTCGGTGAGGGCGCGAGGCAGCCGGGCCGCGAGTCCCTGGGGCTCCAGCGACGTTCTGCGCCGGCATTGGCTGAGAGCGTGCGCGTAGCGCCAGAAGTCGACCTGCATCGTGTGGCGACCGGAGCGCACGTAGCGCCTTGACATCGCTGCCTGGTCGGCGGCTATCCAGCGGCGGATCTCAGGCTCGGGTGCGAGCAAGCACGCACCCGTGATCAGATCGCCGACCCATTCGGACTGCATCTCCATCAGCGGGATGTTCGAGCCGACGGTCTGCACGAAACCTATGAAGAAGACGTTCGGAAGCTCGGGTGTCAGCACCCGCTGGTAGAGGGGCATCGCGTTGCCGGCGGGGTCGTACACATCGGCGTCGAAGAACGGCAGCGACACCCTGTAGCCCGTCGCGTACACGAGCACATCCACGTGTGCTGAGGTGCCGTCGACGAAGTGCACGCTCTCGCCGTCGAAGCGTTCGATGTTCGGCTTCATCTCGATGTCGCCGTGGCCAACACGGTCGAGCAGGTCCGAGGACACGGTCGGGTGTGCCGAGAGCAGGCGGTGGTCGGGCTTGGGTAGCCCGCGGTCCTCGGGGCGGCCCGCGCTGAGGCGCACCATGAGCTCATACATCCTGCGCTCCAACGGAAACGGGAGATACGCGCTGAGCGGGGATCCGAACTGGTCTATCGGCCTGCCGAACGCATACTTGGGCAGTACGTGGACGCCGTGGCGGGTTGCGAGCAGGACGCGATCGGCGAGCTTGGCTGCATCGCACGCGACGTCCATGCCTGAGTTGCCGACGCCGAGGACGAGCACGTCCTTCTCAGCGAACACCTCCGGCTCGAGGTAGTCGTGGGCGTGAAACCATGTCCCTGTGAAGTGGCCTGGGAAGTCCGGGATGTGTGGTTCGCTGTGGTGCCCGTTGGCGACGAGGAGGTACCGGTAGGTGCGGGTCCCCGCGGGCGTCGTGACAGACCATCCGCCGGAGCCTGGTCTGCCGGGCCCGGGGAGCGGCTCGACGTGCTCCACGGGCGTGTTGAACGTGATGCGCTCGGTGAGGCCGAAGCGGTCGGCGAAATCCTGGAAGTAGGTCGCCATCAGCCGGTGGGAGGGGTAGTCCGGCCACTGCGCGGGCATCGGGTAGGACGGATATTGCGTCAGTGGGCGTGAGCTGTTCAGGTGCAGCGTCTGATAGGCCGCCGCGCCACCGTTGTCGTTGTCGATGCGCCACAGGCCGCCGACCATCGATCCCTTCTCGAACCAGTCGAAGTCGATGTCCCTGTCCACGAGAGCCTTCGCGGCGGCCAGGCCGGAGGGGCCCGCGCCGATCACGCATGCCTGCGCGTCGAACCCGCCGCCGTCCGCCTCGCTGCCCGTGTCCGGTGTGCTCACGAATGCCCTCTCATCACCGGGGCAGTATGACCGGATCGACGGTTCGCAGGCGCTCGCGGTCCCCCGAGCCCGCGGGAGCCAGGGCGCGCGCGGCGATTAGCGGCGCTGCGGCGAGGGTACTGCAGCGGTACCAAGCCTCTCGCCTTCACACCACGCAACGGCAGACTCCAGTGCGCCGGCAGCTCCGCGGCCGCGGAGCTGCCGGCAACCAAAGGAGCGTCGCGATGAGCACAGGAACGATCGTCGCCCTCGCAGTCGCCGTCGTGCTGCTGGTCATGCTTCTCGCGCTGCTCGCGCGGGCCGCCGGTCAGCGCAGACTCCAGCGCAGGCGCGACGCCGCGGGTGAACTGCGGCAGGAAGCGCGCTCGGCTGAGGTCGACGCGCAGGACGCCCGCGCCGCTGCAGCCGAACAGGCCGCCCGAGCCGGGAGGGTCCGCGCGGAAGCCGATGAGAAGGCGGCTCACGCACGCCGCAACGAGATCGCGGCCCAGGAACGGGCAGACATCGCGGTGCGCACCACCGAGGCCGCGCGCGAGACGCACGACCGCGCCCGCGCGATCGACCCTGACGCGAGCGACACCGGCGAGGACGAAGCGATCTCGATGAACGACGGGCGTGCCTGAGACGCAGGTGGGCGGGGCCGTCACCGGGCGGGGACGAAGGTAACGCTCTCCGGCCTGCGGTCCTACGCGGCGGCGAGCGCCGCGTAGGAGAGCTTGTGCGCGCGGTCCTTGCGCTCGATTCCGTACGCGTAGTTCGAGCCGTAGTCGACGTATCCGAAGATGTCGACCATCGCGACGTAGCCGGTGCCCTGCGCCCAGTGGATGAAGCTCGTGATGTTCTGCGCCTGCTGGGCTTCGGTCCATTGCTGGGAGTCCCCGGTGGACGGTTGCCCGACCGCGGTGGGCCATCCCACCTCGGTGATGTACACGGGCTTGCCGGAGAGGGCGTGCGCTTCTTCGACCGAGCTGCGGTCTCCGAGAGCCCCGCCGCTTTCGCCGTTCGCGCCACCGTACGGGTGCACCGTCACGCCGTCGCAGTACGCGAGGCCGCCGAGCGCGGCCCACCCGAGCCCGAACGGATGGTTCGGGGCGTCCCAGCTCGCCAGGACCAGCGGGCGGACCGCGGGCGCGAAATTCGCGGCGAGTGCTTCGTGGACCGCCTTCAGGAGGTTCGTGTAGGCGGCGTAGTCGGTCGGATCCGTCCACGCCCAAGAGCCGCCGGGCTCGTTGAGCACCTCGACGAACCGACCGCCGAGGTCCTGCCTGCCCTGCCAGAAGCTGCCGCCCGCGCCGTAGCGCTTGAACACCGCGACGACTTCGCCGGCATAGGCTGCGGGGTTGATCTTGCCGATCGTGCCGCTGGTGCCGAAGAGCCATGTGTCGACGCGAACGCCTGCCGCTGCAGCGGCGCCTACTTCGGTGTCGTTCGCGAACCTCGATTCAAGACGTACGTCCTTGACCGCCCCGGACACGTCGGGCCACGCCGACGGTCCCCAGCCCCCGGCATTCAGCCCCACGATCATTTCCGCGGGTGGCGGGGGCTCGGATCGTTCAACTTCCGGGTAGGCGATCGACACCGCGTTCGACCAGGTCCCGGCACCGGTGGCCCTCACGCGGTAGGTGACGGTCAGCCCCGGCTGCGCCGGGGGGGTCGCGGAGCGACCGCTGAGGATCTGCACCCTGTTCGCTTCCCCGCTCCGCGAAAGCAGACGGTAGGTGGACTGGCCCTGGACGGCCGTCCACGTCAGGCGGTGCCCGTGCGCGCTGAGTTCGGGCGCCGTGCCGCGCGCCAGACTCGCGGCGGGCAGCAGAATGATCGCGGCGACCGCGAAGAGCGTCGTGCCCAGAGCGCGAAGGCTGGGGCCACCCCTCGAGCCCGCCTGCGCCCGCTGCGCGGCCCGCGTCGCGGGCCGTTGCTTGTCGCGCTCCTCCAACAGCGAAGTTCGAGGATACCCGTCGAGATGAGTAGTTTTGTGAAGATTTGTCGGGCGCTGGACATGGCCCTACCTGACCGCGCCGGCGAGCAGCCCGTCGAGCACGGTCGTTCGCGCCTGCACCCAGTCAAGAAGGCGCTCGCAATCCTCCGGCCCGGTGTCCGTCTGCGCAAAGGGCGGGGGCGAGGCGAAAGCGTCGGCCGCCTCCGGCAGGCACGCATCGAGCAGTGCGTGCTGCAGCACCCGTGACCATCTCGCGGCGGCGCCCGTCAGGTCGACGAGCGCCATGCGGATCGCGAAGCGCCCGAGCCCGCGCGAGTCCGTGGGCAACAGCCGCTGCTGTCTGTTGATCGCGTGGATCAACCGCCGCCCGCGCAGCGTCTCCTGTTCGAGCCAGGCGCGGAACTCGGGTGTGAGCTGCTGTTCGGCGGACATGTCTGCGCCGGATGCCGGGCGGCGTTGCGGCCCGGGCACCCAACAACAACTTAGACCCCCTGCGACATGGGCGCGGGGAGGCGGGCCCGGCCGCGTCCACGTCCATAGACTGCTCCGGATGAGCCCCCCCGAAGGACGGGCGCCGCACCCGAAGGGCGGGGACCCGAACGTGAAGACGATCCGCCTCTCGCTCACACCCGGCGAGTGGCGCAAGCTGCGCCTGTGGGCGGCCACGCAGGACTCCAGCATGAACCAGCTCGTTCGCGACATCGTCCGGCGCGAGCTCGAGCACCGGCCCGGCCAGGGCTTCTGAGATGGCTCCGGAACGCGGGCCGTGGGGCGACGAGAGCGAGGTCGTCCGCGCTGCGGGTGAATGGGCGGCACGGAGGGTCGTGCGCCCCACCCAGTCCAAGACGACCGCGCGCCCGGCCGAGGAGCTCGCCGCCGCGGCCGGCGCCACGATCACGGCGGGCGGGATCGGGGGCGAGCAGGCGCTCCGGGTGTTCGGCGAGATCCTCGAGCCGGCCACGCGTTCCCAGGATGACCCCATGAACCTCGCGTACATACCGGCCGCTCCCACCAGGGCAGCCGTCGCGTTCGATCTTGTAACGAGCGCCGCGAACGTGTTCGCGGGCACATGGGAGGCCGGCGCCGGTGCGATCTTCGCCGAGAACCAGGCGCTCGGCTGGATCCTGGAGCTCCTGCGCTGGCCGCCCGGCGCCGGGGGATGCTTCGTGGCAGGCGGAACCGCGGGCAACCTTTCCGCGCTCGCGGCGGCGCGGCACCGCGCCCACAAACGGCGGGGAGCGCGCCCCGCCGACGGCTGGCGGCTCGCGTGCACCGCCGACGCGCACTCCTCGATCCGGGCGGCCGCGAGGGTGCTCGACGTGGGCATCCTCGAGGTCCCGGAGGACGCAGCGGGCCATCTCACCGGGAGCGCGCTGGCCGCAGCGCTCGCGGACGAACCCGACGACGTGTTCGCGGTCGTAGCTTCTGCCGGCACGACCAACGCCGGTCTCGTGGACGACATCGCCGGGGTCGCGCGCGTATGTGGCGAGCGCGGGCTCTGGCTGCACGTGGACGGCGCCTACGGCGGCGCCGCGCTCGCCGCACCGAGCGCGCGCGGACTGTTCGCCGGCGTCGAGCTCGCGGACAGCTTCGTGGTCGACCCCCACAAGTGGCTGTTCGCGCCCTACGACTGCTGTGCGCTGCTGTACCGCGACCCGGAGCTCGCGCGTGCCGCCCACTCGCAGTCGGCGAGCTATCTGGAGCAGATCGACCGCGGGGCGGACAACCCCGCGGATCTCGCCATCCACCTCTCGAGGCGCGCCCGCGGCCTGCCCTTCTGGTTCAGCCTCGCGACGCACGGCACCGACCGCTACGTCGCCGCTATCGAGCGGACGCTGGCCGTCACCCGCGAGGTCGCCGACGCGATAACGCGCTCAGATCACCTGCGCCTGGTCTGCGAGCCCGAGCTGTCAGTGCTCCTGTTCGAGCGCCCCGGCTGGGATGAGCAGGACTACGCGCGCTGGTCGGGCGAGATGGCGAGGGACGGCGTGATCCTCTGCCTCAGCACCACATGGAAAGGGCGCACCGTGCTGCGGCTCGTGTTCGTCAACCCCGAGACGCGTCCCGAGCTCGTGATCGAGGTCCTGCAGAGCCTCCGTTGAGGCTCTCCCGCCGGGCCGCCGCGTCCGGGCCCGGCTCCGCGGGCGGGTGCCCGGCATCCGGTGCAGCGCGGGAGGGCAGAAGCGCAAAAGCCAGCACGGCGCCTGTCAGCGCCACCACGGCGGAGACGAGGAGGCCGAGATCCATCCCGCTGATGAACGCAGGCCGCGCGAGGGCGGCCAGGAGCTCACCGGACACGCCGCCTATCTCCCTCGCCACCGTGAGCGCGCCCCCGAGCGAACCGAGGATCGCTTCGCGGACGGCGTGGGGTATGTGGTAAGCGGCGATCGCCGAACCAACCCTGCTCTGGTATCGCGTGGAGAGCAGGCTGCCGACGACGGCGACCCCCAGCGCCCCCCCGACCTGCATGAACGCGCCGTTGGTCGCGGATCCGACGCCGGTGTGCCCGGACGGGAGCGAGCCCATCACGGACCCGGTGGCCGCCGGCAGCACCATGCCCGCACCGGCGCCGAGAAGCACCATCCCCGTCACCGCAGTCCCGAAGGTGGTGGCGATCGTCGAGCCCGACAGCTGCCAGAGGCCGGCCGCCGCGATGAGCATCCCGGCGGTCACGGTGAGCTTGGAGCCGAAACGGCGGACGAGCAGGCCCGACAGGGGGGAGACCAGCGCGATCGCTCCAGCGGCGGGCAGCACGCGGACACCCGCCTGCAGAGCCGTGTATCCGAGCTGGAACTGCAGGAACTGCGTGAGCACGAACAGCGCGCCGTAGAGGCCGAAGGCGAGCAGCCCATTGCTGAGGATCGCGGCGGAGAACCGGCGCGACGCAAAGAACCGCAGGTTGAGCATCGGGTTCGAGCTGTTGCGCTCCCAGGCGACGAACCCCACGAGTATCGCGACGCCGCCGATGCCGGCGCCGAGCACGAGCGCCGATGACCAGCCGTGGACGGGCGCTTCGATGATCGCCCACAGCAGCAGTCCGAGTCCCGTGATCGAGAGAAGCGAACCGAGCGTGTCCAGGCCTCCCGCGCGGGGGTTGCGCGAGTCGGGAACCAGCGGGAGCGCGAGGACAGCGCCGAGAAGAGCCACGGGGACGTTGATGAGGAACACCGAGCCCCACCAGAAATGCGCCAGCAGCAGTCCACCCACGATCGGGCCGAGCGCGAGGCCCGCCCCGCTTGTGCCCGACCAGAATCCCAGGGCGCGCTGTCGCTCGCCGGCATCGACGAACATCGCAGTGATGATCGCCAGCGTCGAGGGCATGATCAGCGCCGCCCCGATGCCCATGCTCGCGCGCGCCGCGATCAGCATCCCGACGGAGCCCGAGAACGCGGCCCACGTCGAGCCGGCTGCGAATGCCAGGAGGCCTGCCATGAATGTCCGCTTGCGCCCGACGCGGTCGGCGAGGCTGCCTGCGACGAGCATCAGGCCGCCGAACACGAGCGCGTACGCGTCCACGATCCACTGGAGCTCGCTCGTCGTGGCATGCAACTTGCGCACCAGCGTCGGCAGCACGACGTTCAGGACCGTGTTGTCGAGGGAGACGATCAGCAGCGGTACGCAGAGCACCGCGAGCGCCATCCAACGGCGCGAGCCCTCGATGCCCGCCGGGCCCCCGTCGCCGGGCGGCGCGTCGCGGGAATTGTCAGTCTCTGTCGGCGCCGCGGGCCCTGCCATCGGCAGGATACTTACGCGCCGGCCCACCCCAGTCGTCGGTATAAACACACACGCCGACGGCGCCACAGGTGCAGTCGCCGTGTGTGCAGAACACTGCCGCCCGCACGCGGCTATGAACGGACGGTGAGGGTGCCTTCCATGCCGGCCATGCGGTGTCCAGGCACCGAGCAGAAGAACTTGTAGGTGCCCGCCGGCAGTTCAAGCGACAGTTCCTTCGAGCCGCCTTTGAACGTAGGAGTCGCCCCGAGGACCTTGCCCGCGGAGGATTCGATCGTCACGTTGTGTTCCAGCGGCGATGTGTTCGTGAAGTCGATGATCACTTTTCCCGCGTGGGCGGTGAGCGCCTTCTTGTCATACGAGAGTTCGCCGGTCGGGTTCGCTTCGAGCGTCACCTTCCGTGCCGCCGTCGTCGACCCCGCGGGCGTCGTGACCACCGGCGTCGTGGTGCTCAGTCCCTGGGTGGCCGACGTTTTCACGGAGCTCGTCGTGCTCGATGAGCTCCCGCATCCAGCGAGTGCCGCGAGAGCCGCGAGTGCTGCCGGCAGCAACACAGCATGCCGCCGCCAGCGTCTGGCCGGAACTTCGCCCACGATCGTCATTCTGCGCCTCCGTTGTCGGTGCCATCGCCGCCGGCCCGGTTCCGGCTCCCCAGCGAAGGCACCCGTTCAGGGGCGCACGAACGTATCGGGGTCGGGTCCGGTTCGCCGGCCGGAATCGAGCCCGTCGATCGCACTGACCTCGGCGTCGGTGAGCTCGAAGCTGAACACATCGTAGTTCTCCGCAATGCGCGCCGGCGTCACGGACTTCGGGATCACCACGTTGCCTATCTGCAGGTGCCAGCGGATCACGACCTGGCCGGGCGTGCGCTCGTGCTCGCGCGCGATCTGCAGGATCACCGGATCGTCGAGGACGGCGCCCTGTGCGAGCGGGCTCCACGCCTCGGTGAGGATCCCGAGATCCTCATGCTCCCGTCGCAGACCGTGCTGCTGGAAGTATGGGTGCAGCTCGATCTGGTTTATCGCAGGCACCTCGCCCGTCTCCTGCACGATGCGCCCGAGGTGGGCCGGCTGGAAGTTCGAGACGCCGATGGACGTGATCAGGCCCTGGTCCCGAAGGTCGATGAAGGCCCTCCAGGTCTCCACGTACAGGTCATGGGCCGGAACGGGCCAGTGGATGAGATAGAGGTCGACACGGTCGAGCTCAAGGCGCTGCAGGCTGGCGTGCAGCGCCCGCGTGGCCCTGTCGTAGCCCTGGTCGTCGTTGAAGCACTTCGTCGTGATGAACACATCGCCGCGCTCGAGGCCGCTCGCCCGCAGCGCGGCGCCGACGCCGGCCTCATTGCGGTATGCGGCAGCGGTGTCGATGTGGCGGTAGCCCGCATCGAGCGCCCGCTGCACCGCCGCCTGTGTCTCGGCGGGTGGAACCTGGAAGACGCCGAAGCCGAGCTGGGGGATGCTCGCCCCGCCGCGCATCTGAAGCCGCGGCACCTGGCCGGTCTGAGGTGTCACCCGAAGTTCATTCCCTCGTCGAGGGCTGGCTAAGCGGGGTGGGCGAATACAGCGCCGACGTGTCCAGATCGGACACGCTCGAGCGGGCCGTCAAGCCGAGCGCGGTGTCGATATCCGCTCGAAGGACATCCAGCATGTGCCGCACGCCGTCCTGTCCTCCCGCAGCGACCGCCCACGCCCACGCGCGCCCCACAAGCACCGCCCTGGCGCCGAGCGCCATGAGCTTGACCGCGTCAAGGCCGTTGCGCACGCCGCCGTCGGCGAGCACCTCGACCTCGTCGCCGATCGCGTCCACGACAGCTGGAAGCGCGAGCGCTGTCGAGGGGACCGAGTCGAGCTGGCGGCCGCCGTGGTTGGACACGATCACCCCGTCGACGCCCACGTCGGCCGCCCGTCGCGCATCCTCGGGGTCCAGCACACCCTTGACCACGAGCTTGCCGTCCCAGTTGCTTCGCACCCACGCGATGTCCTCCCAGGTCACGCTCGGGTCGAACTGGGCGTCCACCCATGACCTGAAGTCCGCGGGGCTGCTCGCCCCGGGCACTGCCTTCTCGAGGTTTCCGAACGTGAGCGGCTTGCCCGCACGCGGGACGTCGGCGATCCAGGCGGGATGCGAGATCAGGTCCAGTCCCCGGCGGATCTTCGCCCATGTACCCGGATCGCCGACGACCGCGTTGCGGGTGTCGCGGTGACGGGCGCCGACCACCGCGAGGTCGACGGTGAGTACCAGCACGGGCGACCCCACCGCGCGGGCGCGGGCCATCAGGTCCTCCGCGTAGCTGCGGTCGCGCATCACGTACAGCTGGAACCACGGCGGCGAGCTTGTCGCGCGCGCGACCTCCTCGATGCTGCAGATCGACAGGGTCGACTCCACGAACGCCGTGCCGGCTGCCTGGGCGGCGCGCGCGGCCTGCACCTCCGCGCGCCCTGCGAACATCCCCCCCAGACCGACCGGGGCGAGGATGACCGGCAGCGCGAGCTTCTGGCCGAGCACCTCGCATGCCTGCTCTCGCGTGGAGACGTCGCGCATCACGATCTGGCGCAGCAGGATTCGCTGCAGATCGCCGACGTTCGCGCGCATCGTCGACTCTTCGTAGGCGCCGCCGTCGATGTAGTCGAAGAGCTGGCGGGGGAGCCTGCGGCGTGCGCGCTCGCGGTAGTCGAGTACGGTGGCCGGGGCGACGTCCAATGGCCGGTCGGCGGCGAAGCGCATCACGTAAACGTAACCGAGTGAGCTCCTCGCGGCGAGCGCGCCCCGCTCGGAGCCTCTAGGGTTACCGGCGAGGTTGACCGGGCCGACTGCGGCAGCGAGGGGGAGTCATGCGAAGGCGTGTCCTGATTGCGATGTGTGTGATGTGTGCGGTGCTGTGCACGGCCGCCGCGTCGGCGTCGGCGGCCACGGTCCTGCAGCTCACGAGCAGCGAAGGGACACTGCCCGCCGGAGCACAGCTCAGCGTCCTGAGCGGCAAGGTGCTGCAGACACCGCAAGGAACAGTCGAATGCCCGACGAGCATCCTCGTCGGGACGCTCGCGGCCAACGACGCCGCGAAGGACAAGGTCACCATCGCCTCGGGTGCGTACACCGGGCCGAACGGCGTGGTGTGCAGCACAAGCACGTCACTCGGGTCGGTTGAAATTGCCGCGGGCGGGCTGCCCTGGACGCAGGAATTCACCAAGACCGGCAAGGCACAGCTGAAGGGAAGCGGGAAGCTGCGCCTGACGATCACCGTCCCGGCGCTCCTGTCGATGCGTTGCACCTATGAAGCGGCGAAGCTGGCGGAGACGTTCACGCTGGCGGCAGGTGAAACACCGGCGCCGCTGCTGCTCACGCTCGCGCAGCAGGAGTTCGTGCTCGGTCCCGGCAGCGGCGCGCTTTGCCCCGGCACGATCAGCGCCGGGGGGCAGGCGGTCGCCGTCGCCGCCTATGGGCCCGGCGGGGCGCTCGCTCCCGTCAGCATCGCCAGGCTCCGCTCCGCGCGTTAGGCCGAGCCGTCTTGGGCTGGTCTTCCCCCGTGGGCAAACACGCCGCGATCAGGGCCCTTCGACGCCTCGCCGGTGCGGGCGTACCGGCGGCCGTCTGCATCTCTCTGGTCGCGGCCGCGCCGATGCCGGCGGCCGCCGGCGCGCCGGAGCCCGGCTACAGCGGCGACCCGCCGCTGTACGGCGTGACGATCGACCGCATCCCACGGATGAAGCCACTGCTCAGTGCGCTCGCCGCGCTGCCCGAGCGCCCCACCGCGAGGGTCTACTTCGATGTCGGCGAGCCGGCCTCCTACTATGCCTCGCCGGTCGCTGAAATCAGCCGCGTCGGGACCGTGATGGGTGAGCTGCTCGACTCCTCCGACGAGAAGCGGATAGGCGTCGCTGCATTCCAGGAACGCGTCGAGTCATACATCTCGCAGCTCGGCTCGTCCGTCGGCATCTGGGAGGTGGGAAACGAGGTCAACGGCAACTGGACCGGCAGCTATCCGGACGTCGCGGCAAAGCTCACCGAGGCCTATGAAGACGTGGCCGCGGCAGGGGGCCGCACAGCTCTGACGCTGTACGCCAACAACTTCGGGCCCGCGCACTGCGGAGACGGGGAATCCGAGCTCACACCGGTGCAGTTCACGAACTCGTATGTGCCGAGCCGTGTGGCGCAGGGGCTCAACTATGTGTTCCTGTCCTACTACCCGACGCAGTGCGGTGGCATAGAGCCTTCCTCCGCGCAGGTCGCTGAAGCGATGCTCGCCCTGCACGCGCTCTACCCGAACGCGGCGCTGGGCTTCGGCGAGGTCGGGCTGCCGCGTCACGCCACGCGCCGCACGCTCGCCCAGGCCGGGCAGATCATGTCGTGGGCCTATTCGCTGGCGCCCGGCCTTCCCTACTACGTCGGCGGCTACTTCTGGTGGTACGCCGTCCAGGACGCGCTGTCCCCGAAGTCGCCGCTGGCCGCCGGCCTCACAGGTGCGTTCGCGGCCGAGTCCGAAGCGCTGGCCGCAGGGCCCTAGCCCGCGGCGCCGGCTGGGATGAGCGACTCGACTTCCGCGCGCCTGCGGTCGCTGAGGACGGGCCAGCCCGAGTGGTAGCCGAAGACGTCGGTGAGGGTCGCGGAGCCGTAACGCTCCGATACGACCTCGATGTGCTCGGGCCCGACGAGACCGGGGTGCGTCGCTCCGCACGAGCGAGCCAGCGCGAGCGTCTCCGCCCGCAGCGCAGAGAGATAGCTGGCTACGTGGCTCGACTTGAGCTGGGGATCAAGGCCATGCATCAGCCAGCGCGACTGGGTAGCCACCCCGGATGGGCAGCGGCCCGTGTGGCACCGCAGAGCCTGGATGCAGCCGATCGAGATCATCGCCTCCCGCCCGACGCCGACCATGTCGCACCCGAGAGCGAACGCGAAGAGCGCCGCATCCGGAAAACCAAGACGCCCGGCTCCGATGAACACCACATCCTCTGCGAGGCCGGCCTCGGCGAACTTCGAGTACACGCGCGAGAATCCGATCTTGAACGGAAGCGCGACATGGTCGGAGAACGCGAGTGGCGCCGCCCCGGTACCGCCCTCACCGCCGTCGATGTTGATGTAGTCAGGGCCGCCTCCGGTGCTCACCATTCGCTCGGCGAGCCGCTGCCAGAAGGCTCTCTCGCCGACGGCCGACTTGATCCCGACGGGAAGGCCGGTGTCCTGCGCGATCATCTCGATGAACTCGACCAGGCCGTCGACGTCCGAGAAGGCGGAGTGCATCGGCGGGCTGACGCAGTCAACCCCCGCGGGAACCCCGCGGATCGCCGCGATCTCCGGGGAGACCTTCGCGGCCGGCAGTAGCCCGCCGAGACCGGGCTTGGCGCCCTGCGAGAGCTTGATCTCGATCGCACGGACCGGTGCCTGCTCGATGCGCCGCCGCAGCTCGTCGAGGCTGAAGCGCCCTCGCTCGTCGCGACACCCGAAGTACCCGGTGCCGATCTGAAAGACCAGCTCGCCACCCTCGCAGTGGGCGTCTGCGAGACCGCCCTCGCCCGTGTTCTGCAGTGCTCCGGCGAGCATCGCACCGCGGTTCAGGGCGCGAATCGCCGGCGGGGACAGGGCGCCGTAGCTCATGCCGGAGACATTCACGATCGACGCCGGACGAAACGCGCCGGGGCGGGCGTGCGCAGCACCGAGGACCTTGCCCGCGGGGACGGAGAAGAGCGGCGCGGTCCCGTTCCCCCCGTCGGCGGGGGCACGCGCCGGGAACGGCGAGTGCTTGATGATCAGCAGACTCTCGACTGACTCCATCTCGTCGTCCGTGCCGAACGCGAACACGTTAGGCCGGCCCTCCGCCGACGCGGTTATCCACTGCCGCTGGTCGCGCGAGAACGGCCGCTCCTCGTTGTTGGAGGTGACGATGTACTGGCGCAGCTCCGGCCCGAACGCCTCGAGCAGGTAACGCAGGTGCCCGACGATCGGGAAGTTGCGCAGGATCGCCCGGTCGCGCTGCAGCAGGTCGTACCCGACCACGCCGGCAACCGCGGCCGCGAGGGCGCGGGGTCCGAGCCTCACGGCTTGCTCACGATCGACACACCGCGGAAGCCTAGACCCCGTGACGGTGAACAGGCCGCGCTGCCCGCAGGGGCCGCCCGCCCGCCGGGCGCGGTGGCTGAATCGAACATGCGTCCAGATCTTGCGTCGGGCTGCCAAGTCCTGCGGCAGAAGGTTCGATGTCGGCGGAGCGCCCCGCAATGCAACGTGGAGCGCGATGGGGAACAGATCGCAATGACCGAAAGCGACAGCGCACACACACCCGAGCACAACGGCGACGCCGGCCCTATTGACGGGCCCGCATCCCCGGTGCCCGCAGACCCGCAGCCGCAAGCGGCACCAGAGACCACCGTCACGGCACCGCCACAGGCCGGCGCACAGCCGGCGGCTCCCGCCGTTGGGGCGCAGGACGCAGCAACCGGTTCGCGAACGGTGCTGTGGGCGCTTGCCGGGACCCTGCTGGCCGTCATCGGCATCCTCGCCTCGATCCTCGGCGCACGCTCGATCGCGCACTCGAACGCGTCGAAGGCGAGCTCGAGCTTCCGCCAGACCTCGGCGGCGATCGCATCGTCACTCACGCTGGGGGTACAGCACGAGGAAGACCTGACACTCAGCGCAGGCGCCTTCTTCGCGTCCAACCCTCACGCGACCCCCGCGCAGGTCGCGGCGTGGGCGAAGGCGGTCCGGGCGCTGCACCGCTACCCCGAGCTGCAGCGCCTGAACATGATCAGCCTGGTCCGGGAGCCCGAACTGGCCGCCTTCGAGGCCAGGCTGACGGGTACGCCGGCGAGCGCCGGCGCGCCGCACCTGAGCGTGGTGCCGGCCACCGACCACCACTACTACTGCCTCTCGGCCGCAGAAGTCCCGCCCGCCGCGGCCGGCGCGTCCGCCTCGGCGTTCGACTACTGCGCACAGGGCCCCGAACTCCTTCTCGCCCGCGACACCGGCAAGCCCTACTACCCGCCCGTCACCGCCGGCCACAGCTCGCTGCTGCTGTACACCCCCGTCTACTACGGCGGCACGACACCGTCCTCGCTCGCCGGTCGCCGCGCCGCATCCGCAGGCTGGCTGCGCGAGTCGCTCGCGCCCACGCTCGTCCTGCAGCGCGCGCTGCGCGGTCACCCCGAAGACGCGCTCCGTCTCACTCACAGCACCGACTCCGGCTCGGTCACCTTCGCAGCCGGCACGCCCGGACCGGGCGCTCAGAGCCGCACGATCGCGCTGGGTGACGGGTGGACACTCGAGAGCTTCGGTCCCGCGGCCGCCCCCGGGGTCTTCGGCGACGCCGGCGCCCTTGCCCTCCTGGTCACAGGTGTGCTGCTGAGCTTGCTCGCGGGCCTTCTGCTCTTCATGCTCGGCACACGGGGACCACGGCCGCCCGCCGCCGAGCGGGTGCGCGCCCCGGAGCCAGCGCGGGCCCCAAGCGAAGAGCTGTATGACCCGCTGACCGGGCTCCCCAACCGTGCTCTCATGCTCGACCGCGCTGATCGCATGCTCGCAAGGGCGAGCCGGCAGTCCGGGATGCTCGTCGGCGCGCTGTTCATCGACATCGACTGGTTCAAGGACGTCACGGACAGGCTCGGCCGGGACGCCGGGGACCAGATGCTGAAGGTCGTCGCCGAACGACTCGAGGCCGTCATTCGCACGCACGACACCGTCGGGCGGCTCGGGGGAGACGAATTCGTGGTTCTCGTGGAGTCCGCCGCACGCGGGGCAAGGCTGGACTCGCTCGCCCGCCGTGTCATCGAGGCGCTGCACAAGCCCGTGGAGATCGAGGGCTTCGGCCCCAGCGTTTCGCTCACCGCGAGCATCGGGGTCGCGTTCGGGCGCTACAACACCCCCGGTGACCTGCTGCGCGACGCCCGCACAGCGCTGATCGCGGCGAAGGCCGCCGGGAAGGACCGGTACACGGTCTTCAACGCGAACATGCGCTCGGTCGTCGAGGGCCGCGGCGAGATGGAGATCGAGCTGAACAACGCGCTCGCAGCTGGACAGTTCTTCCTGCTCTACGAGCCGGTGCGCGACCTGACCACAGGCAACGTCGTGGGCATGGAGGCGGACATCCGCTGGCGTCACCCGTCACAGGGCGTTCTCGCCCCCGTGGACTTCATCCCGCTGGCGGAGGAAACCGGGCTGATAATCCCGATCGGGCGCTGGGTGCTCGAGGAGGGGTGCGCGCGCGCCGCCGCGCTCAACCTCGCGGGCCCGCCCGTAACCGTGTCCGTCAAGGTCTCGCCGAGCCAGCTCAACCGCGACGGTTTCGTGACAGACGTCCGGAGGGCGCTGCAGCTGTCGGGCATCGAGCCCTCGCTGCTCACGGTCGAGGTCGCGGAGACCACCGTCATGCGCGACATCGGTGCAGCGGCCGACCGTCTCAGGGAAATCAAGGACCTCGGCGTTCGCGTGGCGATCGACGACTTCGGCGGCAGCGGTTACGCGTACCACTCGGACCTGCGCCGCCTGCCCCTGGACTTCCTGAAGGTGGACCGCAGCTCGCTCGCCGCGACAGACGACGAGGACTACCGAAGCTGGCTGCTCGAGGCGATCCTGATCGTCGGCCGGGACCTGTCCCTCGGCGTGATCGCGACTGGCATCGCGACCTCCGAGCAGGTGGACACGCTCGCGGCGATGGGCTGCGCGATGGCCCAAGGTCCCTTCATCGGCGAGCCGGTGCCGGTGGACGAGGTGGCGAAGCTCATCGAGGCGGGGATGCCGGCGCCGCCTGCCCACATCACGCCGCCCGTTCAGAGCTGAGGTGACGCCGGCGCGTTAGCCCGGCAAATCCTGTGCGATGCGCGCCGCGATGTAGATCAGGGCGCCCGCTCCGAGCATCCGCCTGAACCAGTTATCGCCGTTGCGCGCCTCCTCATACGCCCAGACCGTGAGCGCGACATAGAACACGCCGCGGCACGCGCTGTGGGCCCATCCGGAGGTGAATCGTCCCGCGCCCGCAGCCACCAGCGCGAGGATCAGCGGCGGATTGGGGAACTGGGCGACGGGGAAGCTCTCGGGCCACTGCCACCGCGCGACGCGCTGCATCGAGGCTGGCACGCGGACCTCCACCGTCAGCCGTAACGGTGGTAGGCGGCCACCCAGTCCGATGCGATCAGCAGCTGCGCGCGCGAGAGGCTCATCGAGCCGTCGCACACCAGCCGGTTCAGCGCACGCTCCAGATGATCCTTCGGGTTCAGGTAGTAGCCCGAAGGCTGTGAATAGTCCGGCTCCGGCCATAGGTTGCGCGGGTCGTTCACGGCGCCGCCGAGCTCCAGGGGCACGAGGTGGTCGTACTCGTAGCGCCCGGCCCTGCCACGATCGCCGTAGGCTTCCATGCTGGCGAACTTCTCCGGCTCGGTCACGGACTCGGGGGGACGCACAGTGGACGTCCATCCGCTCACGCAGATCGTCGAGCCGATCGTCGACTGCCTCACGGCGGGGTCCAGGGCGCCCGGCGTGCAGCGCGCGTCGGGCAGGGCATAAAGGCCGCTCCCGCGCGCATGACAGCTGTTGGGGGCGTCCTGGCGCTGGATCGCGCGCGGGCTCGCGTTGGAGTACGGCAGAGGCCCGGTCCCCGCCAGCGCAGCCGCGGCGCAGGCGAGCGCGGACACCGGCACGAACGCCGCCGTGAAGCGGATGTTCCTGAGAAGGCGCAAGGCAACCGAGTCTACGGTCCTGCGGCGACGGCGCCCGAAAGGCTCCGCGCCTGGACCTCAGCGCGCCGGCAGCCGGGTCGGGTCAGGGAGCCTGCGCGGGCGTTCGCTGCCCGCGCGGGGAGCCGCGCCGTTCACGGACGCGCCGACGCGGGCGCGAGGCCCGTGGGACGGCGCACGGCGGGGGTCGGGAGGAGAGTTCGTGGTCGCCGCAGGCCGCGGCCCGGCACAGGCCCAGGGCCAGCAGGGCCGGCACGGCACATGCCGCTGCGAG
>Ga0182013_10000594_pt1 | contig 49448 bp, 42 predicted proteins | sample 612S2MmetaG_FD_120487 | JGI IMG/M metagenome (GOLD analysis project Ga0182013, IMG submission 120487) | Permafrost microbial communities from Stordalen Mire, Sweden - 612S2M metaG | ecosystem: Environmental > Terrestrial > Soil > Wetlands > Permafrost | place: Sweden: Stordalen | collected...
AGGGTTTGGCGGGTAACGCCCGTTGGACCTAAGTCCCAGGAAACACGGCCTGGGCTGAGCGGTGGCATTCATTTGCGCCGCAAGCGCCGCGGTGGAGCGCCGAGAGGCGAGCCCCCTCCGTATCTTTCTTCGGTGATTGAGGAAGATACGGAGGGGGCGCCGCACCCGCAGGTGCGGTCTCTAAGTACGCGCCTTTCGGCGCTCCGCTCCCCTCGGCTTTTTGGGGAGGCATTTTGAGGATGGTCTGCAAAGCTCGGGCGCACAGGCGTCGCGAGAACGAAATTGTGCGCGTCATTGCGAGCGCGCCGTAGGGTGGGCATCGCGCCGTGAGAGCCAAGCCGGATGGGCAAAATCGTATGCGCGCGATGCCCACGCGGTTGCGCGGGAGCAGACGATTTTGCCGACCCTACCGCGCTTGCGCTCCTCGCAATGACGGCGCCCTACTTTCTGGTCGCCACCGTGATCCCCGCGAACACCAGCGCATAGCCCACGGCATGGAAAAGCTCGAAGCGCTCGCCAAGCAGCACGATCGCCAGTACCGAGCCGAACACCGGCACCAGATGCATGAACGGCGCGGCACGGTTGGCGCCGACGAGCTCGATGCCGCGATTGAGGAACAGATAGCCGAGCAGCGACGGGAAGATGCAGATATAGACGAAGCTCAGAACGCTTTCGGTGTCGAACGTGACGTTACGTCCGCCAGCGATTTCCAAGATCATCGCCGGCACCAGAAACACCGCGCCCAAACCCATGCCGACGGTCAGGAACGAGAGCGGATGCATGAGCGGCCGTTTGCGCAGCATCGCGGTGTAGAGCGCGTAGATCAAAAGCGCGATGACGATCCACAGATCGCCGCGGTTGAACGCGACCGCAAACAGGACATCGAGACTGCCGCGGCAGACGATGACGAGGACACCCGTGAGCGACGTGCAGATACCGCAGGCCTGGCGCAGCGTCAGCCGGTCGCGGAACAAAACGAAAGTCCACAGCGCGACAAACAGCGGCGTCACCGATTGCAGCAACAGGCCGTTGATCGCGGTGGTGAACTGCAGGCCGTAATAGGCCATGGTGTTGTAGGCGGAGAACCCGGTGAGCGCGAGGAATGCCAAGAGGCAGGCCTGCTTGCGGATGACCGGCCAGTCACGGATCAGATGCCGGGCGGCGAACGGCAGCAAAAGCGCAACCGCGCCGCTCCAGCGGATGAAGGACAGCGCGATCGGCGGGATGTGTCCGGCGACAAAACGGCCGAGCACGACATTGCCGGCCCAGAACAGGGAGCTCAGCGACAACAAGAGATAAGGCTGGTCGAACAGCCAGACCCGAGCCGTGCTCCGATTCTCGATCCGCACCCCCCGCGTCATTGCATGCCCCCTTCGAGCACCGGCGCGGATGCCTGGAACGCCGCGGCGTGCCTCGGATACCACCAAACCGGCATGGCTCGCGGCAAATTCTCTCTAAAACCAATGATTTGGCGAAAGTCAGGACCTACGGCAAGAGCCGCTTTTCCTTGCTTCCGGCGGCGTCATCCATTATCCGGAGCGGTCGGCTACGGCCTGCACCCGCTCGATCAGGGCGGTCATCGGCCGCGCCATTGTCCGCTTGAGCCTTTCGGGGGCGCCCCTTCATGGCGAATGTTGTCGTTGTCGGCGCCCAGTGGGGCGACGAGGGTAAGGGTAAGATTGTCGATTGGCTGTCCGAACAGGCCGACATCGTCGTCCGGTTCCAGGGCGGACATAATGCCGGCCATACGCTGGTGATCGACGGTACCACCTACAAACTGTCGCTGCTGCCGTCCGGCGTGGTGCGGCCGGGCAAGCTTTCGGTCATCGGCAATGGCGTGGTGCTGGATCCGCACGCGCTGTTGAACGAGATCGCGCAGCTCAAAAAACAAGGCATCACCGTCACGCCTGACAATTTGCGCATCGCCGAGAACACGACCTTGATCCTGCCGCTGCATCGCGAGCTGGACGGCATCCGCGAATCAGCCAATGCGGCGTTGCGCATCGGCACCACACGGCGCGGCATCGGGCCGGCCTATGAAGACAAGGTCGGCCGGCGCGCCATCCGCCTGATGGATATCGCCGATGGCGCGACACTTGATCGCAAGATCGAGCGGCTTTTGACCCACCATAATGCGCTGCGCAAAGGTCTAGGCCTCACGCCGATCGACCCGGCCGAAGTGCGCAAGGAACTCTTGGACGTGGCGCCGTTCGTGTTGCCTTTTATGGATTCGGTATGGTCGCTGCTCGATCAAAAACGGCGTGAAGGCAAGCGCATTCTGTTCGAGGGCGCGCAGGGCGCGTTGCTCGATGTCGATCATGGCACCTATCCATACGTCACGTCCTCGAATACCGTAGCGGCACAGGCGGCGACCGGGTCGGGGCTCGGACCTGGCGCGATCGGATATGTGCTCGGCATTTGCAAGGCCTATACGACGCGCGTCGGCGAGGGACCGTTTCCCACCGAGCAGAACAACGAGATTGGCCGGATGCTTGGCGAGCGCGGCAAGGAGTTCGGCGTCGTGACCGGCAGGCCGCGGCGCTGTGGCTGGTTCGATGCCGTCCTGGTGCGCCAGACGGTGCGGACCAGCGGCATCAACGGCCTGGCGCTGACCAAGCTCGACATCCTCGATGGCTTCGACGAGATCAAAGTCTGCACCGGCTATCGGCTGCAGGACCGCGAAATCGATTATCTTCCCGCCAGCGAGCACGCCCAGGCCGAGGTCGAACCGATCTACGAGAGCATTGCCGGCTGGCGCGAGAAGACGGCGGGGGCGCGGTCCTGGGCCGACCTGCCGGCCCAGGCGATAAAATATGTCCGCCGCATCGAGGAGCTGATCGGTTGTTCGGCAGCCGTGCTGTCGACCAGCCCAGAACGCGAGGACACCATCCTCATGCAAAATCCGTTCGAAGCCTAGGGTGCAACTTTAGGGAGCCGGGCGTAAGCTCAAAGAAATGGCCGACTATCATCCGCTGATCGCCCGCGCCGTGGACGGGCTTGGCACCTCGACCGGCGAAGCCCGCCGCTCGCTCTATGAGCGCGCGCGTGCCGCTCTGGTCGCGCAGTTGCGCAGCATCGAGCCGGCGCTTTCAGAGTCCGACATTACCCGCGAGCGCCTGGCGCTCGAAGACGCCATCCGCAAGGTGGAAGCCGAGGCCGTCCGCAAGTCGCGCGCGGAGGCGCGACCCGAACCGCGGCCTGGCGCCGCGTCGTTGCGTCCAGGCCCGCTCGGCGCGCGGCCGCAAACTCCGTCCACTCCACTGCCACGGCGCGAGCGCCCGAGCCCGCCGCCCGCCGATATGCCGGCAGCAGACCACGCCGAAGTGACGCGACCTGAGCCGCAGCGAATCGAACCGCCGCCATTCGACACATCCAATGAGCTCGCGCCGGACAACGCGCCGCAGCCGCCGCCGAGCGCGCGCAATCGGCTCTTAAACGCGCGCACCTCGCCGATCTCGCGCGAAGGCCTCAAAGGTTTCCGCGACGTCGTAAGCGAGGTCGACGATCTCGGCACCGCATCGGCGAAGTCCGCCCAATCGGCCCGCGACACCCGCGATTCCTACGGCGCCGCGTCGCCACAATTGTTCGACCACGACGATGAGCCGCCGCTAGGCCGCGTCGAGCCGCAGTTCAATCCAGAGCAAGCGGACTTTCTCGACGACAACGCGCCGACGCACGCAGTCGAATCGTCGTACGAATTGGACGACGAACAAGCGCCGCCATTGGCGCGGGCGCACCCGCCCCGTCCGCGGGAATCCGAAGAGCATTATGAAGAGCCGCGGCCGCCGCGTTCCTATCGCGGCCTGGCGCAGCTCGCCGTGGTGTTGATCGTTATCGCCGGGCTCGTCGCGACGATCTCCTGGCAATGGTCGAATATCAACGGGCTTTATCACTTTTTCTCGCACTTGCGATCGCGACAGACCCAGACGACACCGGCGCCGACGGCGGAGCCGAAATTCTCCGGCCGCGTGCCGCAGGATCAAAATGGACAGGCACCCGCTGCAGGCGCGCCAGGGGCGCAGAGCCAGGCCGGACCCGCGGTCGCGCAGCGCGTCGTGCTCTACGAGGAGGACTCGAACGATCCGAACGGTAAGCGCTATGTCGGCTCGGCAATCTGGAAGACCGACACCGTTTCGCCCGGTACCGGACTTGCTCCTGAACTGGAGGTGCGCGCCGATCTGACGATTCCGGAACGCAACATGTCCGTAACCTTCACGCTGCGCCGGAATACCGACCAGGCGCTGCCGGCCAGCCACACCATCGAAATCATGTTCACTCTGCCGCCCGATTTTGCCGGCGGCAGCATCGCGAACGTTCCTGGTGTGCTGATGAAGGAATCCGAGCAGGCGCGCGGCGTGCCGCTTTCCGGGCTTGCGGTTAAGGTGACGAACGGCTTCTTCCTGATCGGCCTGTCAGCGGTCGATACCGACGTGCAACGCAATACTCAACTGCTCAAGGATCGGCCGTGGTTCGACATTCCCATCGTCTATAGCAATGGCGGCCGCGCCATCCTGGCCATGGAAAAAGGGCCGCCCGGCGATCGCGCCTTCGCCGATGCGTTCGCGGCCTGGTCCAAATAGCGCGTAGTGTCGGGCCGGTGGATATTCGAGTGAGGACACGTGCGAAGATGAGCGAGCGCAAATCGGCTGCGGCCATCGCCTCGGCACTGCGCACCCTCGACACCGAAGCCGAAGGCATCGCCGCCTTGGTCGCGGCGATGTCAGATGGACTTGGCGCGCCCTTTGTCGCCGCCGTCGAAACGATCCGGGCGGCGCGTGGCCGCGTGATCGTGACCGGCATGGGCAAATCCGGCCACGTCGCCCGCAAGATCGCGGCGACGTTCGCCTCGACCGGCACGCCGGCCTTTTTCGTCCATGCCGCCGACGCGAGCCACGGCGATCTCGGCATGATCACGTCGGATGACGTGATGCTGGCGCTGTCCTGGTCGGGTGAGACCGAGGAACTCAAGGAACTGATCAATTATTCCCGGCGTTTTCGCATCGTGTTGATCGCGATCACGGTGAATGTCGAAAGCACGCTCGGCAAATCAGCCGACATTGTCTTGGCGCTGCCGGAGGCGCGCGAAGCCTGCCCGCACAATCTCGCCCCGACGACGTCATCGCTGATGCAGCTCGCGCTTGGTGATGCCTTGGCGATGGCGCTTTTGGAGAGCAAGGGTTTTACCGCGGTCGACTTCGGCGTGTTTCACCCGGGCGGCAGGCTCGGCGCCGCGTTGAAATTCGTCCGCGACGTGATGCATCCCGGCGATGCCGTGCCGCTGATCAAGCGCGGCGCGCTAATGTCGGAGGCGATCGTCGAAATGTCCGCCAAGGGCTTTGGCTGCGTCGCTGTCCTCGAACCGGACGGCAAGCTTGCTGGCGTCGTCACCGACGGCGACTTGCGGCGTCACATGCGCGCCGACTTGCTGCAAGTACCGGTCGACAAGGTCATGACTACTGCGCCGAAGACCGTGCGGCCTGGTCAATTGGCAAGCGAGGCTTTGCTGCTGCTCAATTCGTCGAAGATTACCGCGCTTATTGTCGTCGAATCCGAACGGCCGGTCGGCATCGTGCACTTCCACGATCTGCTGCGCGCCGGTGTGGCGTGATGTCGTTTGTTGAGCCTGGTCTTTTCCGAATGCCGGCGGCCACGTTTCGGGATCATGCTCTAGTACAGCCCGCCGCGCACGACACCGGAATCTTGGGACGGTTGATCTTCGGCAGGCCCGACCGGCGCGGCCGGCGCCTGCTGGGCGCTCAGCTTCGCCGGGCTGGCGGCGGGTTTCATGCCGGGAGCGGGTTTCGCGCCGGCCGCGGTGGATCCGGTTGCGACGAACTCCGGAGCGGGAGTTCCGGCCGCGGCAGACTGAGTGGCGTTTTGGTTGGCCCCACCGTGCGCAATGAATTCCTCGTAGCCCGGAGTGCCCGGCCGCGGCGGCACGTCGCCGGGCATGCCGCCGGCCCAATGCGGCCAATGGTCGGAGACATACCCGGAAAACCCGCTGCACGATCCGAGCAGCGGACCGAGACTGAGCAGGATTGCCGCGACGGTGTATCGCTTGCCGATCATATCTGCCGCCGGGTTGCTATACTTGTCCGGAGACTACCTCGCGCGCGGTTAACCATTCTGTCCGATCGTGTCACTGTTGGTTAGTGGTGCCGTCATGCCGATGTTTCCGCTTCCGACACCGCGCCAGCCGCGATCCCCCCTAAAACACTGCCGTTCCCCTGTTCAACCGGCTGGACGCACCTCCAGATGGACAGCTTTCATGGCGGCACTGTGGTTTGGCCAACGCATTCGCCGCGCTTGCGCGGCCGTGCGGCGCGCCCTGTGGGGCGCTGTGCTTGGCCCGGCGCTCGTCATGGTACCGGGCTGCAGCGAGCTGGCGCAACCGAGCGACGCCGTGCCGCCGGTCACTGGACCGGCCTATGTCGCTTTGGCCGCCAAACATCTGCAATCGGCTTTGAAGGACCGGACGTCCTACGATGTGTTCGAGATTTCGCCCGCGCGCTGGGTCGATTCGATCCGCGGCTGGAGCTGGCTCGTCTGTGTGCACTTCCACGACCACGGGCACCTGCGCGCCTATGCGCTTCTCATCCAGAACAACGTCGTGGTCGATGGACGCTATGCCGTGGAGACCGACGCCTGCCAAACGCAAACTTATACGCAATTCGATCTGATGACCGGCGAGCTTGGCCGGCCGACCGCTCCGGTGCAGCCGCCGCTGTATTAGAGCGCACAGATCCTACACCGTAAGGTTCCCGAGCAAGGCCGCGATATTCTCCGCCCGATCGAGTTCCCACAGGGCTTGCAGGATGGCGTCCGTCCGCTGTCGCGGCCAGTGCTTGCCGACATTGCTGCGGAATTTGCGCTCGACATCGGCTCTGGTCATCGGCTGCCCCGGGAAGCCAGGCATATTGTCGACTTGACGCCCGACGCGTCGTCCATCGTCGAGGATCGCTGTGATGCGCGCCGGTGGAGCGTTGCCGGGAAACACGGCGAAGGCGGGATCTTCCTTCACCGTGATCTTGCGCATGAATGCGAGGATGCGCGGGTCGTGAAGTTTTTCCGGCGTGTAGCTGTCGTTGTCGATGTCGCCGTCGAACATGGCCCGCGCCGTTATGTAGGGTAGGCTGTGATCGGCCGTTTCCTTTGTATCCGGCGCCCATTTCTCCGGCTCGCTGCCGTCCATCTGATAGCCCCGATGGGTCGTCGCGATTTCGATCGCAGCAATGCGATCTAAAGAGCCTACCTCTTTGGCTATGGCGATCGCGGCCACGATCGCGGTCTGGGTGTGCACCTGCGCGGGATATGACTTCATGCCGCACGCACTGATTCTAAAAGGCACGGCGCGGCGACCAAACGCATCGACGTCGATATCGGCCGGCCCCGACACCAGCCGAAAGAAACCCTGCCGACCTTCGAATATGGGCGCCGGACCGGTGAGACCGCCGCGGGCCAATAGCGCGGCGAAAATTGCATTGCGCGCAGCTTCAGCGTCGGCCAGTCCCTTCCAGTCCGACATGGTCTGCACCCGGGTCTGCCCCATCGGAATGTGGTCGTTGATGGCAAGGGCGACGGCTTGTGTCAGCCGTTCGGGACCGAGTTTCATCAGCTTTCCGGCGGCAAGCGCCACGGCCGGTGGGCTGAACACCGGCGGGTCCCAGCCGCGCGTTGAGATATCGAAGGCATCCACCAGCCGACAATTGATCTCATAAGCGAGCACGATTGCGGTAATGAGCTCGGCCGCGCTCGCCCGCTCGGCCTCTGCGACCGCAAGACACGCCGCGATGTGATCGCTCGGATGACCAGTCTGGCGCCCGACATAAGCGTCGTTCAAGTCGTAGTAGCGAAAGGCCGCGCCATTGGCGAAAGCCGCAAGATCGGGCGGAGCGCGCCGGTTTGTACCGATGACGGTCGAGGCGCCACCGGAGGTCGCCACCACGACGTCACGACAAATTCGCACCGGCTCCTCATCGAACGCCGCGATCCCGCAGCCGAGCGTATCGATGACATGGGATTTGACCTGCTCGATGGTCGCAGCATCGATATCGTCATAGCGCAGCCGGTCGGCGTAGGCCGCAAGCCTTTCGGCAAGCGGGCGAGCCGGCTCTTCCGGAGCCGTGGCCTGTGCCAGGCAGGCGCGCGGCGCGAGAGCGGAGAGGCCGAATGCGGCGATGCCGGCGACAACATCGCGACGGACGAGATGGCGGCGTAGGATCGCGTGAGACATAACCGATGCCTTTCCGGCGCTTCGACATTTCGACGCGCTGAGGTTCTTGGTTACGGCGTGCCAGCCGATTTGTCGGACTGAAAAATAGGACAGTCGCCGGAGGTTGGGCTAGCAGAAATCATCAGGCCGCCCGCTGCATCGCGAGCGCCTGATCGACTGCGGTCATGACCTGGGCGACCGACAGCTCGTCGAGACATTGGCTGTGGCTGTCGAGCCGGCGGTCGCAACCTTCCAATTGGCACGGCAGGCAGGGCAGTGGATTTTGCACCAGCCAGACATTGCCGCGACGCTGCATCGTGCCGGCTGCGGCCCACGGCCGATCGAGACCGCCCACCGGCCAGGGTCCCCAGAGCCGCGGATCGGTCGGACCATAGAGCGCAACCGTCGGCGTACCGGTGGCGGCGGCAAGATGAGTAATGGCGGTATCCGGACCAATATAGGCCTGGGCGGCGGCGATCGCGCCGGCAAGCTCCGGCCATTCGAGCTTGCCATCCAAGCGCACGACATCGCTACCCCGCCAGAGGTCATCGAGATAGACGCGGTCGGTCGCAGCCCCGGTGATGACGGTAGCAAGGCCGCGCTCCCGCAACGCCGCAGCGAGATTACGCCAACCGTCAGCCGTCCAGCGTTTGTAAATAAACATCGGCGCGGCATGAACGACAGCGTAAGGGCGCGTCGGCACGAGCGCGGAGCGCACTGCGCCTGTCGGACAGACAATCTCGGCATGCGCGGTAATGCCGAGTAACTCGGCAAGGCCTAATATGTCGAGCACACGGTGCTGACTGCTGTCGCGCACATAGGAGCGACTGAGCCCGAGGCGCTTTACCGCGGCGGCTAATCCGGACGGTTCGAGCGGACCAGCACTTTGCCGTGCGGCGATAATGGCCAAAGCGGTCGGCCGATCGCCGGTCTGCGTCGACAGCGCGAGATCGTAGCGCCGGCCAAGCCGCAGGGCGAGCGCCAGCGTTTCACGAAGCCGCGGCCGCTGCGGAATCGTAAAGATGCCCGAGAGATCGGGATTGCCGGTCAAAATCCCTTCGGTTCCGGCAAACACCAGCGCATCGATCGACGCCTGCGGGTAAGCGCGCTTGAGACTGCGAATAAGCGGCGTCGTCAGCAACACGTCGCCGAGCCGGCGCAACGCCACCACGAGCACGCGGGGAGCGATGGGCAAGGACAGCGGCTTCATCGCCGCGCCACGGAAGAATTCTCGGCTGCCGGCACCGCGTCGTCGGCGCCGAGCGACGACAGGCCGCGCAACGCGCGCACGCGGGCGCCGCCGATAACCTCATCGAGTCTCGTGCGGTTGGCAGGCAAATGCGAACGGTCGCTGTGCGGATGCCACAAATGCAATACTCCGGTCGCAAACCGTCCATCCTTGCGCCGCACGCCTGCGTGCAGGAGCCGCACCACGAGATCGGAATCCTCCAGTCCCCAGCCGGTATAGTCGCAGTCGAAGCCATCTATCCGATCGAGATCGCTGCGCGCTACCGCAAGATTGCAAGTTTGCGCGCCCTGCCAGCGGCCACACTGCAGCTTGCGCAGCGGTCCGAGCGGCAGATGCAGCATCGGCAACAGGCGATTAATCCCGCAGCGCAACCGCTGTTGCAGCAGAACGGCGAAATTCCACTCCTCCGCCGCACGCCCTTGGGCAAGCACGGCTTCGGTCAGCTGGCGCGAAAGCAGGATCCGGTTGCCGGTCACGAACCATCCCGGCTCGTAGAGCCGGCGATGGGTGGCGACGAAATCGGCGCCGGCCAAACAATCGCCGTCGAGAAAGATGCAAATGGCTCCGGCACTGGCGCGAATGCCGCGGTTGCGGATTTCGCCGCCTCGGAACCCGCGATGCTCGTGGCGTACGTGCTTGAGCGGCATCGGCAGCCGGGCTCGCCAGCTTTCGGCAATGCGAGCGGTTTCGGCGCGCGAACCGTCATCGGCAATGACGATCTCGAAATTTTCGTCCGATTGATGCGCCAGGGCGCGCAAGACCGCGTCGAGCGCATCCTCGCGGTTATAGGTCGTGACGATGACAGAGATGAGCTCAGCGTCAGACACGATCGCTCACTCTCCGGCCGGTTCCTTGGTTGACTGCTTCGCCGGCCGCGCCCGTGCGACGATGGCCGTGGTCGAGTGACCGGGCACCAGATCGACCAAGATCACGTCGCCGCCCGCCGCCTCCACCACGTCGCGACCGACGACGTCTTCGCGCTTGTAGTCAGCGCCCTTGACCAGCACGGCGGGACGCACCCGCTTGATCAGCTCGAGCGGCGTATCGTCCTCGAACACGACGACGAGGTCGACCGCTTCGAGCGCCGCAAGCACCTCGGCGCGGCCCTCGGCCGGATTGATCGGCCGGCCTTTGCCTTTGAGCCGCGTCGTCGAGGCATCGCTATTGAGACCGACGATGAGGCGGTCGCATGTGGCGCGCGCCTCCGCCAGCAATTTGACGTGGCCGCGATGCAGGATGTCGAAACAGCCATTGGTGAAGCCGATACGCAGGCCGTGACGGCGCCAGTCGCCGAGCCGATCGTCGAGCACCGACCAGTCGAACACGATCTTGTCCTCAGGCGCCAGCGTTGCGGACGGCAGGATGCGATGGCGCAATTCGGCAAGCGAGACCGTCGAGGTGCCGCGTTTGCCGACGACCACGGCGGCCGCGGCATTGGCGGCGCGCATCGCCGCATCGAATGGCGCCTGCATCGCCAGTAGCACCGCCATCACGGCGACTACCGTATCGCCCGCGCCCGATACGTCGCGCACTTTGACCGGATAGGCTGGAATATGGAGCGGCGCATGGCCGGCCACGTGCAGTGTCATGCCTTGCTCGCTGCGGGTGACCAGCACCGCTTCGCTCTCGACGATGCGGGCGAGCTCGACTGCGGCTTTGGCGATCTCGGCCTCGTTCGTGACCGGCCGATGCACCGCCGTGCCAAGCTCCTGCCGGTTCGGCGTGATCAGCGTCGCGCCGCGATAGATGCTGTAGTCGTGGCCTTTCGGGTCGACCACGACCGGCTTGCCGAGCTTGCGCGCCTTCTCGATGATCGCACTGATGACACGCGGCGTCAGCACGCCCTTGGCGTAGTCGGACAACACCACCGCGCCGGCTTGCGGCAGCGCCGCTTCGGCCTGCGCGACGACCGCAGCCTCGCTTGCGGCGCTTGCCAGTTGCGCCGTCTCCCAATCGGCGCGCATCAAATGCGCCGAATGATGCTCGGACACGAAGCGTACTTTACGCGTGGTATGCCGACCGGCGTCGATTACCAGATGCGGCGCGATCGAACCCTCGAGCTTGGCGAAGGCATCGCCTAGCGTTCGGCCGGCCTCGTCCTTGCCGATCAGACCGACGAAGATGCAGCGCGCGCCTAGTGCCGCGATATTGCGCGCGACGTTGCCGGCACCACCGATTTCAACCTCGCTGCGGGCGACTGCAAGCACCGGCGTCGGCGCTTCCGGCGACATGCGCGTGACTTCGCCATAGACGAATTCGTCGAGCATAAGATCGCCGACGCACAGAATGGTCTGCTGCGCGACAAGCTTGAGGCCTTCTTCAAAATCGAACATGCGCGTTGTCGCCGGGCTCAATCGTGGCGATCATGCTCACCGATAACGATCAGCACGATCGAGGTGATCGTTCACATAATGCTTCACCGCCGTTTCGAGCGGCGTAAAGTCGGTATTATAGCCGGCTCGCCGCAGATTTTCCGTCTCGGCTTGCGTGAAATATTGGTAGCTGTCGCGGATTGAGACCGGCATGTCGATATATTCGATATCGGGCTTCCGGCCGAGCGCCATGAACATCGCGGTCATCAGATCGCGGAAGCTGCGCGCCTTGCCGGTGCCGACGTTGAAGATTCCGGACACCGCCGGCGCCTCGATGAGCCAGCGTACGACCGCGACGGCGTCGTCCACATAGATGAAATCGCGCCTTTGCTCGCCGTCGGCAATGCCGGGGCGATGCGATTTGAACAGGCGGATTGGCTTGCCGGCCTTGGCATCGTCGAAGCGCTTGGCGACGAGACTCATCATCTCGCCCTTATGGTATTCGTTGGGACCGAAGACGTTGAAGAATTTCAAGCCCACCCATTGCGGCGGCATGGCGTCGTTGCGGCGGACGCGCTCGACGACGGCGAGATCGAACAATTGCTTGCTCCAGCCGTAGAGATTCATCGGCTTGAGCTTTTTGAGACCGCCGCGCGACCAATCGTCGGTATAGCCTTGTTCGCCGTCGCCATAGGTCGCCGCTGATGAGGCGTAGATGAAGGGCGTGCGCGTTGCCGCGCACCACTCCAAAAGGCGCAGCGACAGCCGGAAATTGTTTTCCATGACCGCGTCGCCGTCGGTCGCGGTGGTCGAGGATATGGCGCCGAGGTGGATGACCGCATCGAGCTTACGGCCGTCGAGCCAGCGCATCAGGTCGGCGGGCGGGACAAAATCGGCAAGCTCGCGGCCGGCGAGATTGCGCCACTTGCCGTCGCTGCCGAGCACATCGTTGACGACAATGTCGGCGCGTCCAGCCTCGTTGAGGCTCGCGACCACATTCGACCCAATGAAACCGGCCCCGCCGGTGACCAACAACATCGACGCGCAAGACCGGTTGAGGTTCGATCGGCTGCCCCGACCACACCGCTCCTTTGCCCCAGTCTCAGGCGCCGAGCAACTCTCGACGTGAAGTTTGGGAAATTAAACTATGAATTTTAATTCATTATATCTTCCCGTCCGCGGCTGAATTTCCGGGATATCGGGGGTGCTAATTGGTGGATCACTGTTTCGGGTAGGTATGCTAGCCCTTCGCTCATGCAAACGATCTCCGCCTATATCCTGGCCTTCAACGCAGCCGAGAAGATCAAAGCGGCGGTCGAGAGCGTGCTGTGGGCCGACGAGATTGTCGTGATCGATTCCTACAGCAGCGACCGCACCGCCGAGATCGCCGAGGAGCTCGGTGCGCGCGTGGTGCAGGTGCCCTTCAACGGCTTCGGCGATTTACGCAATCACGCTATCGCCGCCTGTCAGTTCGATTGGATTTTCAGCCTCGACGCCGACGAACGCTGCACCAAGCCCGTGCGCGACGAGATTTTGGGCCTGCTTGCCGGCTCGCCGCCGCACGACGTCTACCGGGTGCCGCGCCGCAGTTTCATGATGGGGCGCTGGATCCGCGGCTCAGGCTGGTATCCGAATTTCCGCCAGCCGCAGCTGTTCCGAAAGGGCGGCATGCGCTACACGCTTGAGCCGGTGCACGAAGGCTACGAGGTGCGGTCCGGCAAGCCCGTCGGCACGCTTCAGAATGCGGTCTGGCAGTTCCCATTCCGCGACCTGGAAGAGGTCCTCGAAAAGGCTAACCGCTACTCCTCGCTCGGCGCGCCGAAGCTCGCCCATAAGCGCGTCTCCATGGCGAGCGCGCTCGGCCACGGGCTATGGTCGTTCCTCAAGCATTACATTTTCAAGCTCGGATTTATCGATGGCTGGGCCGGCTTCGTCATCGCCTTGGGCAATTTTGAAGGCACCTATTACCGCTATGCTAAGCGCTATGAAGGAACCCAAAATTGGGCACCGCCGCCGAGCGAACCGTTGCGGCGCGACCCCAATTTTTGAACCGCTACGACCACGCTGAATTTATGAATCAGAATTCATATCATGCCGAAGCGGCACATATTGGCTCCGATACAAGCCCTATCCTCATTATCCCCTATTTATGGATCGGCGACTTCGTTCGCTGCCATTCGGTCGTAAGGCTCTTGCGGCAGCGCTTTCCGGATCGTCCGGTCGATATGCTATCGAGCACTTTGTGCAAGCCGCTGACCGACTACATGCCCGGCCTGCGACAAGCCATTGTCGTCGACCTGCCGCGCAATCGCCTGGCGTTGGCGCAGCAAAACGCGCTTGCAAGCCGGCTCAAACGCGAGGGCTATGGCACCGCGCTGGTCATGCCGAGGACCTGGAAATCGGCGCTGGCGCCGTATTTCGCCGGCATTCCTGAGCGGACCGGATTTGTCGGCGAGGCACGCTTCTTCTTGCTCAGCGACTTGCGGTACGGCGAGCGCAGATTGCCGCGCATGGTCGACCGCTGCGCGGCGCTAGCGCTGCCGGCGGGCGCGCCGCTGCCGCTGGCTTGGCCGTTGCCGGAACTCAAAGTGTCTCGTGGCGAGTTCGAAGCCTGGCGCAAGAACCGCGGGCTAGACGGCGATGACCGCCCGGTCGTGGCGTTGGCGCCGGGCGCGGTCGGACCATCGAAACGCTGGCCGAGTGCCGCCTATGCGGCGCTTGCCCGCAGCCTGATCGCTGACGGTCTTGCGGTCTGGGTGTTGGGCGGCCCCGATGAAAAGCCGCTGGCCACCGAAATCGTCGGCGCTACCGAGGCCCGCGACCTCACCGGCAACGACCTGCGCGACGCGATCCTGGCACTCGCCGGCGCCAGCGCGGCGGTTTCCAACGACTCAGGGCTCCTCCACGTCGCCGCGGCTCTTGGCACGCCCTCGATCGGGATCTTCGGACCGACCAGCCCCTGGCACTGGGCACCCCTCAATCCGCTCGCCGGAGTTATCGAAATCAAGACCGAACTTGCTTGCCGGCCCTGCCATAAGCCGGTTTGCCGCCTCAACCACCACCGTTGCATGCGCGATATCGCGCCGGAACAAGTCCTTGCGGCCACCCGTCGCGCCGTCGCGACGGCGCTGCCGGGAAACCACCCTGCGCCTGCCGCATAAGGACGTATTCATCGAATCGGTGTAGGCCGAACCGATGCGATCGATGGGTCGAAGGCCACAAGCTACGCCACAAAGGTTGCCATGACGGTCCTGGTCACCGGCGGCGCGGGCTATATCGGCAGCCAAATGGTGCTTGAGCTGGTCGATGCCGGCGAACGCGTCGTCGTGCTCGACAATCTGTCGACCGGCCACCGCTGGGCGGTCGCTGAGGGCGTGCCGCTCATCGAGGGCGAGACCGGCGACCAGCCGCTGGTATCGCGGCTCATTCGCGAGCACAGCGTCGAAGCGATCATCCACTTCGCCGCCTCGATCGTGGTGCCGGATTCGGTGCGCGATCCGCTTGGCTATTACCGCAACAACACGGTTAACTCGCGCGCGCTGATCGAATGCGCGGTCAAAGGCGGCGTGGGTCATTTCATCTTTTCTTCGACGGCCGCGGTCTATGGCAACCCGGCCACCGTACCGGTTGCGGAGGACGCGCCGACACTGCCGATTTCACCTTACGGCTGGTCGAAACTGATGACGGAAATCATGCTGCGCGACGCGAGCGCCGCCCATGGTTTGACCCACGTCATCTTGCGCTATTTCAACGTCGCCGGTGCCGATCCGAAAGCGCGCACCGGTCAAGCGAGCCCGGCCGCCACCCACCTGATCAAGGTTGCGGCCGAAGCGGCGTTGGGGTTGCGGGCAAAGCTCGACGTTTACGGCACCGACTATCCGACGCCGGACGGCACCTGCATCCGAGACTACATCCACGTCTGCGATCTCGTTCGCGCGCACTCCGATGCCTTACGGCACGTGCGCGCGGGCGGCCCGTCGCTGACACTCAATTGCGGGTACGGCCACGGCTTTTCGGTGCTCGACGTGATCGAGACCGTCAAGCGGGTGTCGGGGATCGACTTCAAGGTCGAACACGCGCCGCGGCGCCCGGGCGACCCTGCCCGCATCGTTGCGGCAAGCGATCGGGCGCGCGCAGCGCTCGGCTGGCTGCCGCGTTTCGACGATCTCGCGACCATCGTCAGCCATGCGCTCGCCTGGGAACGCGAACTCCTGAGGCGGTTCCCGCGGCCCACGTCGCACGGCCACAATCTCGCTGAAATTACTTGAATATTCCGGCCCGTCCGGGCATGGGAAGCGATCACGCTCCTGCCCGGCTGCGGGTTCCGACCGCAGCGTGGTAAAATGGACCACGCATGAAACCTGCCACGGCCAAAATCGCGGACGAGTATTCGACGCTTGCGCTGGTGCGCCGGCTGTTGCTGGACGAGGCGCTGGCGCATTGGCCGCGCTACGCCATCGCCTTCTCGCTGATGGCGGTCGCCGCCGCCGCGACGGCGCTCACCGCCTATCTGCTCGGCTCGATGACCAATGAGGCCTACGTCAACCGCAATTATCACGGCATCGTCGTCATCGGCATGATCGCCATGGTGATCTTCATCGTGAAGGGATTTGCGACCTACGGCTCGACCGTCATCCTGTCGTGGATCGGCAACTCGATCATCGCCGATAATCAGCGGCGCATGTTCGACAAGCTGCTGCGGCAGGACATCGGTTTCTTTTCCGATCGCCATTCATCGGAATTCATCGCGCGTCTTACCACCGGCGCCGCCGCGGTCAGCGGGGTAATCAATCTGCTCATCACGGCAATCGGCCGCGACCTGATGTCGCTCATCGGGCTCTGCGTGGTGATGGTGATCCAGGATCCGGTCATGTCGATCGGCGGTTTCATCATGGCGCCGCCGGCTTTTTTCTTCCTGCGCAAGCTGATCCGCCGCGTGCGCGGCATCGCGCGGATGCAGTTCACCGGCGGCACGCGCATCATCGAGACCATGCAGGAAGCGCTGCAGGGCATGCGCATGGTCAAGGCTTTCGGCCTGGAAGACGAGATGCGGCGACGGCTTGGAAAAAGCGTCGCCGAGGTGCAGCATGAATCCAACAAGATGGCGCGGGTGTCGAATCGCGCGAGTCCGATGATGGAAATGCTCGGCGGCTTCACCGTGGCGCTGGCAACCATCTATGGCGGCTACCGCGTCATCGAGACTGGGGCGACACCGGGCGAGTTCGTCTCCTTCATGGCGGCGTTTTTGCTCGCCTACGAGCCGGCCAAGCGGCTGGCGCGCCTCAATATCGACCTCAACAACAACCTCGTCGGCGTGCGCGTGCTTTACGAGGTCGTCGACAGTCCGGCGGGCGAACCGAACGACGACAATCTGCCCGAGCTTACCCTCACCACCGCGCGCGTCGAATTCGCCGATGTCAGCTTCGGCTACAGCGCCGATACGCCGGTGCTACGCGACATGAGCTTTGTTGCGCAGCCGGGCAAGGTCACTGCGCTGGTCGGGCCGTCGGGCGGCGGCAAGACGACGGTGCTCAATCTCTTGCTGCGCTTCTATGACGTCCCTGCCGGCCGCGTCCTGATTGACGGCCAGAATATCGCCGCGGTGTCGCGCCACTCGCTGCGCAGCAAAATTGCCTATGTCGGCCAGATCGTGCACCTGTTCCGCGGCACTATCCGCGACAACATCGCGCTCGGCAGACTTGACGCCAGCGAGGCGGAGATCGTCGCCGCCGCCAAGGCCGCCCACGCGCACGACTTCATCATGAACTTCCCGGGCGGTTACGATACCCAGGTTGGCGAGCACGGCTTGCAACTGTCCGGCGGCCAACGCCAGCGCATCGCCATCGCACGCGCTCTGATCAAGAACGCGCCGATCATCCTGCTCGACGAGGCGACTGCGGCGCTCGATTCGGAATCCGAGAGCCTGGTGCAGGAAGCGATCGCCGAACTGTGCAAAGGCCGCACCACACTCGTGATCGCGCATAGGCTTTCCACGATCATGCACGCCGATTGCATTCTGGTGGTCGAGAGCGGCGTTATCGTGGAATCCGGCCGCCATGACGAACTGCTGCGCAAGGGCGGCCGCTATGCCTCACTCTATCGGTTGCAACTCAAAGAGCAGTCGCCGGCACAAGAGTCGGCAACCCAGGGCGCGACGATACAACCGGACATCCAGCCGGTCACCGCAATCGCGTCGCCCGCTTAAGGCCTGATCCTACCGGCAAACCGGTTTTCGCTTTTCCGGATCATGGGCTAAGGCTATAAGCGCCGGCAGGTCTTCCCCTCCAACACGAAACCGCAACATGAGCACCGACGCAAAAAGCTATGTCATCCCGCAACCGCCGCAGGCCGCAATTCCGGTCGCCGGCACCGACAAATACTTTCCGGTCCGCCGCCTGTGGTGCGTCGGCCGTAATTATCTCGAGCACATCAAGGAGATGGGCAACGACGTGCGCGAACCGCCGTTCTTCTTCGCCAAGCCCGCCGACGCCATTGTGCCGGACGGCGGCACCTCGCCCTATCCGTCGCTGACCAAGGACATGCATCACGAGGTCGAGCTTGTGGTCGCGCTCAAGAGCGGCGGCCGCAATATCAAGACCGAGAACGCGCTCGATTGCATCTACGGCTACGGCGTCGGCATCGACCTGACGCGCCGCGATCTGCAGTTTGCCTCGCGCGAGATCAAGCGGCCGTGGGAGATTGGCAAAGCATTCGACCATTCGGCGCCCTGCGGGCCGCTCAAACCGGCAAGCGAGACCGGACATCCGTCGAAAGGCCGCATCACGCTCAAGGTCAACGGCAATATCCGTCAGGACGGCGACCTCAATCAGATGATCTGGAACGTACCGGAAATCATCTCAAAGCTGTCCGAGATGGTCGAACTCGCGCCGGGGGACATCATCCTCACCGGCACGCCGTCGGGCGTCGCCGCCACCGTCGCCGGCGACAAAATCGAGTGCGAAGTCGAGGGCGTCGGCACGCTCACAGTCACCATCGGCCAGCCGCTGAAATAATCGTGGGCCGGATTGCGCTGGGCGCAATCCGGGACTGTCACTTCCCGATTTCGCTTCCGCCTCATCCCGTTCGAGAGCGACGTGCGCGACGCTGCGCGGCGACAGCGCGGCCACGCTCGGATTTTTGCGCTACGTCAATGCATTGTCATAGAGCGCGGCGCATAAGGGCGAGGTGTCGCCTGATTCTGCTTGCAGAGGGGGGCGGCCTTTGAGTGAATGATGGAACTCGAACAAATGTCGCGCGTTGAGAGGCAGCCGGAAGCTGATTTGGAGATCGCCATGGGCCCCGCCCGCCGTGTCACCTTTCGCGTGCAACCACCGATCCCGTTCGGCGACGTCACGATGGTGCCGGCGCCGTTGAGCGGACGACCCGAAGCCGACATGGCCCGCGCCATGGCCGCAGCCCTTGCCGATATCGAGGCGCCGACGGCGTCTGACGTCTATCAGCAGCTGCGCCAAGCCTTCCCGCTGGCGCCACTCAGCGCGCGGGTCAGCGCGCTTGCCGCGCTGATGGAGCGCATTCGGCGCCCGTCGCACTGACCGAGAAGCCGGGCTTATAGTCCTAGATACGCACTGCGCACCCGGTCGTCGGCCAAAAGCTCGGCACCGCTGCCCGAGAGCGTCACCCGGCCATTTTCCAGCACGTAGGCGCGGCTCGCAAGCTTGAGCGACAGCGCCACATTCTGCTCGACCAGCAGGCATGTAATGCCGTCGCGGTTCAGATCGCCAATGATATCGAGCACGTTATGGACGACGGCCGGCGCCAGACCAAGCGAAGGCTCGTCGAACATGATGAGCTGCGGTGCCCCCATCAGGCAACGGGCGATCGCCAGCATCTGCTGCTCGCCGCCGGACAGCGTGCCGGCCGGCTGACGTATCCGCTCGGCCAGCACCGGAAACATGGCGAACGCACGGTCGCGGTTTTTGGCGCGTACGGTACGGGCGCGCGGCAGCATGGCGCCCATGTCGAGATTCTCGCCGACCGAAAGCGTCGGAAACACCTGTCGGCCCTCCGCCACCTGTCCGATGCCGAGATCGCAGACCCGATGGCTCGGCCAGCCGCAAATATCGAGCCCGCGAAACAGGATCTGGCCGCGCGCCCGGCGATTCATTCCGGCGATCGCGCGAATGAGCGTCGTCTTGCCGGCACCGTTGGCGCCGACGATGGCGACGATCGCTCCTTCCTCGACATCGAGCGAAACACCGTCGAGCGCCTGGACATCGCCATAGAACACTTCGAGACCTTCGACGCGCAGCATCACACCGCCTCAATACCGAGAGAGGACTGGCCGAGATAGGATTGAACTACCGCAGGATCGCGCACGATCGCTTCTGGTGCGCCCTGCGCAATCGCCGTGCCGTGATCGAGCACTAGCACCCGCTCGGCGAGCGCCATCACCGCACGCATGACGTGCTCGATCAGGAGAATCGTCACGCCGCTCTCGCGGTTGATGTCCCGGAGCGTTGTCACCATGCGGTCGATTTCCGTCGGCCGCAAGCCCGCCATGACCTCGTCGAGCAGCAACAAGCGCGGCTCGGTCGCAAGCGCCCGCGCGACTTCAAGGCGCTTGCGATCCGGCAGCGTCAGGTTCGCGGCGCGCTGGTTGCGCTTACCGAACAAATCGAGGCGCCGCAGCAACGCCCGCGCGCGCTCGCGCGCCGCGCCGACGTCGCGAAGGTGCAGAAGCGCGCCGACGATGACGTTATCCTCGACACTGAGCGCCGGAAACGGCCGCACGATCTGAAAAGTGCGGGCGATACCGCGGGCGCAAATCTCATTGGGAGGAAGACCGTCGATTTGCCGCCCGGAAAACGATATCGAGCCGGTGTCGGGCGCGAACACTCCGGCGATGGTGTTAAACAACGTCGTCTTGCCCGCGCCGTTCGGCCCGATCACCGCGAAGATGGCTCCCGCTTCAACGCCGAATGTCACTTGATCGACCGCAAGCACGCCGCGGAAGCGCTTGGTCACGCCGTCGACGTCGAGAATCGAGGTCATGATTCTGTTTCCGTGAGCCCCAGCAGCCGCTTGAGCCAAGGCCAGACGCCGTCCGGCCGCAGTGTAATAATGGCCATCAGCGTCAAGCCATAAAACACCGCCTTGGCGCCAGGCACGTTGACGCCGAGACTGACCGTCAGCGCGATCAGGCCTTCGCCCAGCGGCGTGAGGATGAACGCGCCCACGATCGGGCCGAAGATCGTGCCCAGGCCGCCGATGACCGGCGCCAGGATGATTTCGATCGATCGGCCGATGTCGAAGGCCTGCGCCGGGAACAGATTGTTGTAATAAAAAGCGATGAGGACGCCGCCGATCGCGGTCATGCCTGACGAGATCAGCACCGCAATCATCTTGACTCGAAACACGTTGATGCCGAGCGCCAACGCAGCCTGCTGGTCCTCCCGCACCGCGAGCCACTGGAACCCGATGCGCGAACGGGCAAGCCGCGCGGTCAGGATGGCCGCGGCCGCAGCCAGCGCCAGCCCCAGGTAATAAAACAGCAACGGTCCACCGCGCAGATTCCACCACTCGTGGCTGCGCTGCGCGTCATAGAGCAGGAAAAGTCCCCCGGCGCCGCCAGTGAAAGCCATGTTATCGAAAGCGATGCGGGTGAATTCGGCAAACGCGATCGTCAACAACGCGAAGTAAACGCCCTCGATGCCGAAACGGAATCCCAGCCAGCCGATGACGGCGCCGAACGTGGCCGCCACCGCAACGCCGGCAAACACGCCGAGCCAGGGACCGATCCCGAAGTAGAACCACAACAGCGCCGCGACATAGCCGCCGAGGCCGGCATAGAGCGCATGGCCGAGCGACAGCTGCCCGGCAAAGCCCATCATCAGATTCCAGGCCTGGCCGACATAGGCGAAATAAAAGATCAGCACGAAGATGGAGATCAGATAACGGTCGAGCACCATGGGCGCGGCGAGCAAGAGCGTGATCGCCACCAGCAGAATGACACGGCCCCGCCGCGGGATCGCCGACCACAAATCCTTCATATGCGGCGGCCCATCAGGCCCTGTGGGCGCAGCACTAAAACCGCCACCAGGAGCGCAAAGGAGACCATGCTCTTCATCGATGGCGCCATGAAGAAACTCGCCAGCGCCTCCGAGACGCCGATCACAACGCCGCCGATCAAGGCGCCGGCCATAGACCCGAGACCGCCCACGATGACGATGGTGAATGCGAGCAGCGTAAAGGCCTGCGACAACAGCGGGCTCGCGTCCGCAATCGGCACCATCAGCGCGCCGGCAGCACCGACGCAGGCAAGCCCGAGCCCGAAAGTCAAAGCGTAGAGCCGCTTAATATTGAGTCCGACAACTGCGGCGCCTGTACGGTTATCGGCGCAGGCGCGAATGGCCGTGCCGATTGAGGTGTAGCGGAAAAACGCGAACAGCGCCGCCGCCACGACAAGCGCGCCGACAGCGGCATAGACGCGCGCCTTGTCCACGAACAATGGCCCAATGGCATAGCTGTCGAACGAATAAGGCAAGTTGGTCGGCCGCGCGTCCGGCCCGAAAATCATCAACAACCCGTTGACGATGACGATGGCGAGACCGACCAGGAGGATGAATTGTTCATGCTCGGAGCGGTCGACAAAGCGGTTGATCAGAACCGTCTGCAAAGCGTAACCGACGAAGAAAAACACGGCCGCGATGGGAAACAGCGACACGATCGGATCGAGCCCGAAATTTACGAACAAGAGATAAGCGGCGTACATGGCGACGACGGCGAATTCGCCATGCGCGAAATTGACCACGCGCACGACGCCGAAAATCACCGATAGGCCGAGCGCCATCAGACCGTAGATGAGCCCCGTCAGTACGCCTTCGATAACGACGTTGACGACGATCGCGATGTTCATTGTGCAGCCAAGCGGTCTGCGGGCCAAGGCGCCCCGCCTGCGCCGATCAAGTTCGTCCCTGCCAGCCCGGCATGGGCAGCACCGGCATTGCCGTCGCGACGTCGACCGGCAGCGTCACGGCCGGCGTCTTGTGGCGATTCTGCACCGCCGCCGATGGGATGCCGACGTTCTGCCCCTTTTCGTCGAACTGGATCGGCGGACCGATCATGACATGATCGGCGATCTTGGTTTCACGGACCGCTTGCATCAACTCGACGCCAGTGGCGCTGCCGGCGGTCTTATAAGCTGCCGCCACGACCAGCAACGCTTCAAAGGTAAAACCAACATTGAAGCATTCGACCGCGAAACGGAACGTGGGATTGGCGGGCGTGAAAGCGGCCTCCAGCGCCTGTGTCATCTGCGCTTTTGGGTTGGCCCATGGCAGATTATAAAGCATGTAATCCGAAAGCGGTCCGAGCGCCTGATAGAACTCCTCGTCGTAAAGGCCGGGTGAGCCGGGCGAGATGATGCCCTTTGGCTCAAAGCGCTGTCGCACCATGTCGCGCACCAGCTTGATGGCGTCGGCGGCGCGCGTAACGACCAGCAATAGGTCGGGATTGAGCGAGCGAACCTTGGTCACCTCGACCGAAAGATCCTGTGCTTTGGGGTCGTAGGAGATGGAATCGAGCAGCGTAAACGGCAAACCCGCAGTCGGGAACAAATGGTCCATGGCCGCGCGCTGGGCCGTACCGAAGGTATCGTTGGCATGCATGAAAACCGCAGTCCTGGCATCGAGCTTGGTCACGTCCAAAAGGCTCTTAATCAAGCTGAGCCCGTTGCTCACCAGCATCCCGCCGGTTGGAAAATTGCGCACCAGGAATTTGTAACCCTGCTCGGTCAGTTGCGGGGCCGCGCCGATATTGACGCTCAGCGGCACCTGCCGCTGCTCGCAGACTTGCGCCATGGCCAGCGAGGAGCCGGAATCGAAGGCGCCGACCACGGCCTGCGCGCCGTCGTCGATGGCGCGCTCGGTCTGAGTGCGCGCAATGTCGGCGTTCGACTCCGAATCGATATGAACGAGCTCCACATTATAGCCGTGGTCCGCCAGGACCTTGGGCGCGATCAACGCCCCGCGGTGACAGCTCTGGCCCGCGGGGGCGAGATAGCCGGAGCGCGGTAATACCACCGCGACCTTCAGTGCCGCGCTCTGCGCGCGACCGATCGCCGGTGCGGCCAACGTAGCGGCCGAGGCAACCGCACCGGCAAGAAGGCGGCGACGGTTGGGCTGCATAAGGATGCCTGTCATGGCGATACTCCCTCACAATGGCCGAAATGCCGAAAAACGTCAGACCCTGCGGCAACGCCGATCATCCGCCCAAAAGCCGCGTCATGGCCGCGGCGATGCGTAACAGCCGATGATCGTGGCCGTTGCGCGCGACCAGCATAAGCCCGACCGGCATTGCGGCTGCAAGCGGCAACGAGATGGCGCAGAGGTCGAAGAAGTTAATGATGGAGGTATTGCGCAGAACCGCCGCATTGCGTCTGGCAAAAACGCCGGAATCGGCAACCTCCGCAATGGTCGGCGCGACAATCGCCGTGGTCGGCATGACCAAGATGTCCAAACCCGTGAGCCTCCCATCCATATCGCGGACGAGCGCCGAACGTTGCCGAAGCATATCTTCGTAATCCGCCGGCGTAACAGCACAGCCGCGCTCGACGCGCACGCGCACATTGGGATCGATATCGGCGGCCCGGCGCCCGAGCCAGTCGCGGAGGACGCCGCAGGCCTCCGTCGGAACGATGCCGCCTTTGGCATTGACCGCGAGCATAGCGTCCAACTGCGGCAGTGCTTCGTGGCTCAAACGCACGCCGGCCGCATCGATCCGTTCCAGCGCTGCGGTAAAGGCCGCGGCCACGGTGTCGTCAAGCCGATCAAGTGGCAGCCCGTCGGCAACGCCAACGCGCAGACCGGCGAGTTCCAACGGTTCGAGCGGGATAAAATCAGCTCCGGCCATAACCGCATCGGCTTTGGCGCAATCGACGACGCTCGTCCCGATCGGCCCGATCGAATCGAGCGTCTGGCTCAGCGGAAAGGCGCCCGCGGTCGGAATGCGTTGCCGGCTCGGCTTAAAACCGACCAAGCCGCACAGCGCGGCCGGGATCCGCACCGACCCGCCGGTATCGGTGCCGATGGCGATCTCGCACATACCGTCGGCGACCGCGACCGGCGCGCCCGCCGAGGAGCCTCCGGGCACGCGCGTGCGGTCGCGCGGATTACCCGGCGTGCCGAAATGCGGGTTGGCCCCGATCCCGGAAAACGCGAATTCGGTCATGTTGGTCTTAGCGACGATCACCGCCCCCGCGCTGCGCAGCCGCTGCACCACCACCGCGTCAGCAACGGCGGGCGCCGCCTCCTCGGCGAGAATTTTCGAGCCGGCGCGGGTCGGCTCGCCGGCAACGTCGAACAAATCCTTGATGCTCACGATGACGCCGTCGAGCGGACCGAGGCAAGCGCCGCGGGCGGCCCGCGCGTCGGCGGCATCGGCCGCGGCGCGGGCGGCTTCGGCATAGACCGTGAGGCAGGCGCGCGCGCCCTCCCCGTTCGGGTCGGCGATCCGCGCCAGCGCTCGTTCCAGGCGGTCGCGGCTGCGCGTTTGCTGCATGATTTTTGCCCGGCCGCTCCGCCCGAGACGAGACGCTAGACGTGCATCACCATCGACGGCTTGAGGTCCTTGATCGATGGCGCGCCGGCTTGCTGCATGGCGACCGTCAATTCGGTGCGCAGGAGTTCGAGGACGCGCTCGACGCCGGCTTGGCCGAACGCGCCGAGCCCCCACAGATAGGGCCGGCCAATTGCGACGCCCTTGGCGCCCATGCACAGCGCCTTAACGATGTCCGTGCCGCGGCGGAAGCCGGAATCGATCAGCACCGGCATAGCGCCGGCGACCGCAATGATCTCTGGCAGCGATTCGATGGTCGAGCGTCCGGATTCGTCGGCGCGGCCGCCGTGGTTCGACACGATGATGGCGTCGATGCCAGTCTCGGCGGCGATCTTGGCGTCTTCCCAAGCCAGGATCCCCTTAAGCACCATTTTCATCTTGGTCACATCGCGCAGCCGCTTGACGGTATCCCAGGTCAGCGCCGGAGACTGAGTATTGGTGAGGCCGGAAAGGTCGGCGCCCTCGTACATCGGGGCATCTCTATTTGCCGTCGCGAGGCTGGAGTTGTCGTGGCAGGTCGAACATTGCCGCGTGTCGGTCCGCCGCAAGCGTGCCAGATCTTCCTGGTTGCGGCCGCCGGTGCGGTCGACCGTGACGGCAACCGCGATCGAGCCTTGCCGCTCCATGCTCAGCACGTGGTGCTTGGCGACTTCGAACTTGTCGGTAGCGTAGAGCTGCGACCAGATCGGCCGGCCCCGCGCGGCGATCACATCGGCGACGGTCGCCGTCGCCTGGGTCGAAAGGATCATGAGGTGGTCGCCGGTCTTGGCCGCACGCGCGACGCCTTCCTCGCCGTCGGGATGATAGGTGCGATGCTCGCCGACGGGCGCGAGGATGATCGGCGTCTGGTATTTCTGGCCGAGGATCTCCGTGCTCATGTCGATCTTGCTGACGTCGACGAGCCGCCGCGGCCGCAGCTGGAATTTCGAAAACCCCTCGCGATTGGCGCGCAGCGTAACGTCGTCGTCGATGCCCGACGTCATGTAGCCGAAATGGGCGGGCGGCACGTTCTTGTGCATGACCGGTTCGAAATCGAACACGTCGAGCGCCTCTTTCGGGCTCGAGATCAGATGGTCGTAGTCGCGCGGCGCCCATACGAACGGATCCGGCGGCCGTTGCGGGAACACACCCTCCTCCGCCAGCGCAGCAACGCTGGTGCCGGCGAACAAGGGACTCGCGGCAAGAAACTGAATGAACCGGCGGCGGCTGGTAGCTTGATCGACAATTGGCTTCATGACGGAAGCTTCTCCCTAAACGCACCGCTTGATCGCGGCTTATTGGCATCCTAGCGGGACAAATCGGCAATTGGAACCGGTGGAGGCTTCGGATCGCCGGCGCATTGCAAAACCTGCACCGGACCTGCCATCATGTGCGCGTCGGTATTAAGAGGAATCGCAGCGATGTCCAATAGCAGTCCAGCCATCACCTTCATCGGCTTCGGTGAAGCCGGCCAGGCGATCGCCGCGGGCTTGCGCGAGGCGGGCGTCGAGCGGATGGCGGCCTGGGATATCCTGTTTCCGAAGCCTGAGGGCGATAAGCTGCGGCGGGCCGGCGAGCGGAGCGGCGTACGTTGCGCGGGTTCCGCAGCAGATGCGGTGCGCGACGCCGACATCGTCGTGTCGGCGGTCACCGCGGCCTCGAGCGTTGAAGCAGCGCGTTCCGCCAAGGCCCATCTTGCCGCTGCGCCGTTTTTCCTCGACATCAATTCAGTGTCGCCCGGGCGCAAGCAACAGACCGCGAAGCTTCTCGGCGATGCCGCCCGTTATGTCGATGTCGCAGTGCTCGCGCCGATCCATCCGGCGCGGCACCAGACGCCGATGCTGCTCGCCGGCGCCGCCGCAGCGGCAGCTGCGCCGACGCTTGCCGCGCTCGACATGCGCGTCAGCATCGCCGGCACGGAAATCGGCGCCGCCGCGGCGATCAAGATGGTGCGTAGCGTGATGATCAAGGGCATCGAGGCGCTGACGCTGGAGTGCTTTCTGGCCGCGGCCCGCGCCGGAGTCATCGACGAGGTCGCCAATTCGATGAAGAACAATTATCCCGGTATCGATTGGGCGAAGGTCGTGCCTTACAACCTTGAACGCATGGCAAGCCACGGCGAGCGGCGCGCCGCCGAAATGGAAGAAGTCGCCGACACGCTGCGCGAACTCGGCATCGAGCCGCTGATGACGACGGCGACGGTCAAGCGGCAGCGCGAAATGGGTCAGATCGGCACCAAGCAATCGGTGCGCGGCGCGCTCAAGGGCGACCGCACCACGATCCTCCGCGCGATCAGCGCGGCAGCCCGCGATCGGAACTGATCGCTACGGCGGTCGGCTGCGTCTTTGCTGGGCGATGAATTCCGCAAGCCATTGAAAGGACGCCTTCGGCGTGCGTTTGAGCGTAGCAAAATCCACCCGGATGATGCCGAAGCGCCGGCGATAGCCTTCCGCCCATTCGAAATTGTCCAACAGCGACCAGACGAAATAGCCGCGTAATTTGACGCCGGCCGCAAGCGCACGCTGCGCGGCGGCGACATGGGCGCGCAAATAGGCAGCCCGCTCGTCGTCATGAACGACCCCGTCGGCCGCAACCGTGTCGTCGAAGCAGGCGCCGTTCTCGGTTACGTAGAGGTCGAGGTCGCCGTAGCGTTTCGCGATGCCGATGAGCTCCTCGGTGAGACCCGGGGCGTCGATCGGCCAGCCCATGGCCGTGAGTGGCGTGCCGGCCGGCACCGCGCCGAACCAAGCGCCGAACAGGCTTTGTGGCGCGTCGGCGACATACATCGGCGCGTAATAATTGACGCCGAGAAAATCGAGCGGCTGATGAATCGTCGCCAGATCGCCGTCGGCGACGAGTGGGGCGAAATCGGCGGCGACCGGCGCGGGATAGGCGCCGAGAACGAGAGGATCGAGGCCGGCACCGTTCCACATCGCGTCGAACCGCTCGGTGGCGCGGCGATCCTCGTCGCTGGCCGAGGACGGCCGCACACGCTGCAGCGAAAGTATGGCGCCGATGCGAAGATCGGCCCGCTCGGACCGCAAGACCTGCACGGCGCGGCCATGGGCGAGATTCTGGTTGTGCATTGCTGCGACCAGGCTCGGCAGGCCCTTGATGCCGGGCGCATGCTCGCCGAGGCCGTAGCCAAACAGGGCATGGACGTTCGGCTCGTTGAACGTCGCCCAATATTTGACCCTGTCGCCGAGCCGCTTGACGACAACGCGGGCATAATCGGCGAATTTTTCCGCGATGTCGCGGTTGAGCCAGCCGCCGTCATTCTGCAGCGCCTGCGGCAGATCCCAATGATAGAGACAAAGCCATGGCGTGATGTCGCGTGCGAGCAAGCCGTCGACCAGCCGCTCATAGAAGTCGAGACCGCGCTGTTCGATTGCGCCTGCGCCAGCCGGCAGGATGCGCGGCCACGCCGTCGAGAAACGGTAGGCGGCAAACCCGCCGCGGGCGAGCAATTCGATATCTTCGACCCAGTGGTGATAATGATCGCAGGCGACGTCGCCGGTATCGCCGCCTTTGACCCGGCCCGGCGTGTGCGAGAAAACGTCCCAAATGCTTTGGCCGCGACCGTCGACATCGACCGCGCCTTCGATCTGATAGCTCGACGTCGAAGCACCCCAGACAAAATTTTCCGGAAACTGGAGGTCCTCTGCGCGTGCAGGACGCGAACGCAGCGGGCCAGCCGAGGCGAACGGCCCAAGTGCCGCCGCAAGCAAATATCGGCGCGACACGGTTAGCATGGAGGCGACGCACGCATCGTCACCGCCGCCTTCCCTTGCGGCGTTCGCGCGGGGTGACTCGCGAGCGTTTCGGCACCGGCCGGCGCGTCGCCTTGGCAGCGCTGCGGCGCGGCGGCATGCCTCCCGAAGCTTCGAGCCGCATGCTCCAATATTCCCAGGTCCGCCCCACGACATTCGGCAACTGGCCGAGTACTCCGGCGAGCTTGACTTCGCCGCGATGCAACGGTTGCGGCGTGCCGAGCGCCAGCGTGCGAAGCTGATAATCGGCATTCTGACACATGAAGATCGAGCGCGACACCAGTTCCTTGAGGCCGCTGCCGACAACGGTCGCGCCGTGACGGTTGAGCAGCACCGCGTTATGCCGCCCAAGCGCCCGCGCCAGCGATTGGCCCTCCTCCGGTTTGACGACCAGAAGATTGGTGTCGCCGAATTCGTCGTATTGATCCCAGAATGGCAGGTCCTCGCCTATCGTCGCGCCGAGATGGAAGACCGGCACGATCGGCTTGCCGGCGATGGCAAACGGCATAATCGCCGGAGCGTGGTGATGGCACACCGCCATGACGTCGCTGCGGGCCTGATAGATGCAGCCGTGAATGACGCGTTCGGCGTAAAGATGCACCTTGGCCGGTCGCACCGGTGCGGAATCCAGCGTGTATTCGAGAATATCGTCAGGCTCGATCAAAAGCGGCGAGCGCGAACGCGACAACAGGTAACGGCCCGGATCGGTCGGATGGCGGACGCTGACATGGCCGAAGGCGTCGAGCACGCCTTCATGGGCCAGAATACGGTTGGCAAGCGCCAGCTCCTCGATCAGATCGGTCATTTTATCGGGCACGGTTTCCCCCTGTTATCGCGGCTTCTGCGAGCCGGTTATCACGATGCCTCAATCCGCGCAAAAGAGCGCCAATCACGCGCCCTACTCCATCGCGATCCGCGTACCGGTCGCCCCGTTCAACAGCCGCTTGAGGTGAAAGCTGCCGAGCTGGTCGTCAGCCACTTTGCCGATGTGAGCCGCAAAGGCCGCAATGGCGCCGGGGTCGCCTGATTCCAGCTTGGCGAAGGCTTCCAGATAGCTCTTTGTCGCCGCGGTATCGTATTGCTCAGGCCGCAGCGGCTCAAAGGCGCGCATTCCTTCGATCCTGCCTCGCAGCATAAGGTCGCCCACGGGCCGGCCGCGAAACTCCGTCACTTTCGCAGCCAGCGGCGCGCTGACGCAGATACGAGTGCCGAGTTGTTTGTTGCCGGCCTCTAAGCGCGCGGCGACGTTGATGGTGTCGCCATAGGCGGTGTAGTCGAAAAAGCGACCGCCGCCGAAATTGCCGACGATCGCTGGCCCGGCATGAACCCCGATCCGGGTGACGCCGAGCGCCACGCCTTTTTTATGCCAACCCGCCCGGAATGTTTCGGCGAAATCGTCCAACGCCAATGCGCAAGTGACGGCGCGTGCGGCATGGTCAGGCTGCTCGCCCGGCGCGCCAAACAAGACGTGCAAGGCGTCGCCGATGACTTTTGCCACCGTGCCGTCATGCGCGAACACGATGTCGGTCATGCCGCCCACATATTCGCTGAGCAGCGGACCGAGCACGCTGGGCTCCAGCGTCTCGACCAGCGCGGTGAAACTGGCGATATCGGTGAACAGCGTCGCGATCTCGCGACGCTGCCCGCCAAGGTCGACCGCGTCGGAATCGCCGGCAAGCCGTTCGGCGAGATTGGGCGAGAAGTACCGCGACAGCGAAGCGTGCGCCCGTTCGGCCGCCGCTTGCCGCCGCTGCGCCTCGCGCAGCACTTCGACATGCCGTATGGTCTTGGCGATGGTCGCCTCGAGATCGGGAAAATCGATCGGCTTGGTGATGAAATCGAAGGCGCCGCCGTTCATCGCGGTGCGAATATTGGCCATGTCGCCATAGGCCGAAACGATAACGGTCGAAAGCTTTTCTTCGTTCTCCTGCAGCTTCTTGAGCAGCGTCAGCCCGTCCATCCGCGGCATGTTGATGTCGGTCACCACCATGTCGACATCGGGGTTAGCCGTAAGCGCAGCGAGCGCATCGACGCCGTCGCGCGCGAACACAAAGCTTATCGCGCCGTTGCGAATCTGATGCCGGAACTTCTGCTGGATCAGCGTCTCCAGGTCCGGCTCGTCATCGACAACCAGGATTCGGGTGGTCATGCGGCGCGTTCAACCCGGCTGTCGATCTCGCTGCGAAGCGTACCGAAATCGATGGGCTTGGTCAGCAGCGCCGCGGCACCGCTCTCCAGCGCCTTGCTTTTGGTCTCCGCATCGCCATAGGCGGTGATCATGATGATCGGCACATCCGGCCGCATCGCCTTGGCTTTGGGCAGGAGCTCGAGCCCGCTCATCCCGGGCATGTTGATGTCGGACAGGATCAGGATAAGCGACTGGTCGGTCGCATCGGCGATACGTTGCAGCGCCGCACCGGCGGACGGTGCAAATTCCATAGCGAAGCGCGCCGCGCGTAGATCGCGACGGAAATGCTGCCGAAACAGCAGTTCGACATCGGGCTCATCGTCGACCACAAGAATGAGCAGGCTCACGTCTTTCCTCCAGGGTTACCAACGGTTGCAGCCGCGCGCGGCAGCACGATGCGAAATTCGGTGAATGCGCCAGGCTCGGTATCGACTTCTATAGTCCCGCCATGTTGCTTGACGATGATATCGTGGCTCAGCGATAGGCCTAGTCCGGTGCCCTCGCCGGCGGGCTTGGTCGTAAAGAACGGATTGAACATCTTGTCCTTGACCTCGGGTGGAATGCCGGTGCCGTTGTCGCGGATGCGGATCTCGACGCTGTCGCCAAGGCTTTTGGTCGCGGCCGACAGCGTCGGCTCGTAGTCGCCGCCATTGGCCTCGGCTTTGCGCTTGGTGGCGGCATAGAAGCCGTTCGAGATCAGATTGAGCAGCACCCGGGTGATTTCCTGAGGATAGAGGTCGATCTCGCCGGCCGCCGGATCGTAGGATTTCTCCAGCGTAATGTTGAAGCCCTGCTTTTCGGCGCGCGCGCCGTGGTAGGCAAGATTGAGGCTCTCCTCGACGATGGCGTTGATGTCGACCGGACGATGCTCGCCTGAGCCGGCGCGTGAATGCAACAGCATGTTCTTCACGATCGAGTCGGCGCGCTTGCCGTGCTGGATGACCTTGTCGAGATTACCCTGCAGCATGTCGGCAATCTCGCCGATCTCCGCACTCAGCTTGGCGTCGAGCTGCGCGCCGGCGAGCGCCTCGCGCAATTCGTCGATCAGCTCCACCGAGACGGCGGAGAAATTGTTGACGAAATTGAGTGGGTTCTTGATCTCGTGGGCAATGCCGGCCGTCAATTGGCCCAGGGACGCGAGTTTTTCCGACTGGACCAGGCGGTCCTGGGCGGTCCGCAAATCCTCCAGCGATTTGCGCAATTCACGCGAGCGCTGCTGTTCGGCCTCGAACAGCCGGACATTCTCGATCGCGATCGCCGCCTGATCGGCGAAGGTCGTCAGCAGAGCGATATCCGTCTGCGCGAACGGCCGCACCTCGGTGCGCCGGACCAGGATGGCGCCGAGCGCACGGCCTTCGCGGATCAACGGCACCGAGAGGATGGTGTGGTGCCCGAACCGAATGGCGAACTCCCGACCGCGGGAAAAATCGTCGCCGGCAAGCTGCTGGTCTTCGACGTGGACCGGCTGCTTATCGCAGATCGAGCGGCCCATGACGGTCGTGCGGTCGAGGGGGCAGTTTCCCAAATCGCGACCAAGCTCGCCGAATTGAGCGGCGCTGCGCAACATATTGTCCTTGACGAGGATGATGTCGACGACTTGAGCCTCGCAGATGCGCGCGGCGTTCTCGGCGACCGAATTGAGCACCGGCCGCACGTCGCTCGGCGAATTCGAGATGACGCGCAAAATCTCGCTGATTGCGGTCTGCTGCTCCAGCGACTCGGTCAGATCGCCGGTTCGCTGGCGCAATTCGCTGAGCAACCGCGTGTTCTCGATGGCAATCACGGCCTGGCTTGCGAAACCAGCCACCAGGGCGATCTGTTTGTCGGTGAACAGCTCGACGTGCTGGCGGAAAATCGCAATCACGCCGACCAGCGTTGCTTCCTTCAGCATCGGCACGATAATCATGGTCCGGGCGCCGCCAACGTCGGCTAATGCGACGATCGGTGGAAAGCCCGCAGCGTAATCCGGCTCTTTGGTGACGTCGGCAACATGGACCGTCCGCAGCGTCGCCATGACTCTGCCGAGAGGATCCGATGGTGGCGGCGAGATGAGCGGATTTTTCCGATAGGTTTCCACAAACGCGGGCGGCAGCCCGTAATCGGAGACCTCCCGGAACGCTCCGTTTTCATGGAGCAGCAATACACCGAATTGCGCTTCGCAGATGCGCATGGCGTTCTTCAGCATCGCCGTGAAAACGGGATCGAGATCGCCGGGAGATGAACTGATGACGCTCAGCACGTCGGACGTGGCGGTCTGCTGCTCCAGCGATTGCCGCAACTCGGTGAGCAGACGCGTGTTCTCGATAGCGATGACGGCCTGCGCGGCGAAGTTGGTCAACAGCTCGATTTGCTTGTCACTGAACGGCCTAACGTCCTGACGATAGATCGTGGATACTCCGATGACCTCACTCTCCTTCAGCATCGGCACAAGGATGATGCTGCGCGCCCCTGTCGCCGCGCTGAAAGCGCGATCCAGCGGATCGTCCTTATATTCGGCGAAATCGGTAACCTGGACCGCCCGCTTCGCGGCAATCGCCTCCGCCATCACGCGACCCATCCGGCCGGAAGGCATAAAAGTCGGCTCGCGCTGTCTCAGCTCGGCAAAGGCGGGCGGGGCATTATGCATTGCGACCACGCGATAGGCATCGCCCTCGCGCAACGAAAGTACGCCGAATTTGGCCTCGCAGATGCGCGTGGCGCTCTCCAACATGGTGCGGAAAACCGGCTGCAACGAGCCGGGCGACGAACTGATGACGCGCAACAAGTCCGAAGTCGCCGTCTGCTGATCGAGCGACTCGGTCAGTTCGCGGGTGCGGTCCTCAACCTTTTGCTCGAGGCCCGCATAGGATTCCTGCAGCCGCCCCGCCATGTCGTTGAACTGATCGGCGAGGGCTTCGACCTCGTCGCCGGTCTTGATTTTAATGCGTTGGCTGAGGTCGCCCGAGCCGATCCTGGCCGCGCCCGCGCGCAGCGCCTGGATCGGCACCACCATACGGCCGGCGAGGAACATGCCGGCGATGAAGGCGAGCGCCAGCGCGCCGAACAGGACGAAGCCGGTGCGCTGGATCGACGCATAGAGCGGCGCATAGGCCTCCTCGATCGGCGTCTCGACGAAGACAAACCAGCCGAGCGGATTGACCGGCGCATAGGCGGTGAGCACCTCATGGCCCGAAATGTCGTTTGCTTCCTGCACTTCCTCAGTTGAGGCGCCGGCGCGAGCGCTCTTCACCTGCGCGAGCCGCGACATGTCGGTATTGCGCAGCACCAGGCTGATGTCGGGATGCGCTATGAGGCGGCCATCGGCGTCGATCACAAAGGCGCGGCCGTGCTCGCCGACCTTGATTTTCGACACCACGTCCCAGATCAGCTTGAGATTGACCTGCGCGATGCTCACGCCGGTGTCGCGGCGCGTGCCGGCAAGCGACAGCGTCATATAGGGCTCGGATTCGCGGCGGAAATAGACTGGCCCGTAATAAACCTTGTGCGCCACGGCCTGGGTGAATTCCGGCTTGGTCGAATAGTCGACGCCGCTGCCGACCACGTCCATGGTAAGCCGCGACACTTTGAGCTGCTCGTGACCCGAGGAATCGATCTGCGCCAATTCGGTGATGGCGGGCACTTGGCGCAACAGGCGGAGCGCGTCGAAGCGCCGCTGATCGAGCGTGCCGTCGGTCCACGGCAGTTGCGTCGTCCAGCCGACCTGGCTTTCGATTTCGGTAACGAATTGCTCGATCTTGCCGGCCGCGGCGTCGGCCTCTTCGCGCTGGATGGCGATCAGCGAAGCCTTGTGTTCCTGATAGGAAAACCACACCTCGAATGCGCCATTGGCCAACAGCGCCAGCACGACCACGGCGACGAGCAAGGCAACGTATTTGACGAATAACCGGCTGCGGACGATCGGTATGCCAAGCGCCGCAGCCGACCGGTTAAGGCGTCCGGTCAGGCCGCCAGCGGGTGCGCCGCGAGGGTCGGTGTCCGCCTTCATTCCGTCATCTTGCGTTCGCTGCCGCGTGCAGGCGAGAACAGGTATGGGGATAATGCCGCATTCTTCGCCAATTCGCGGGCAACTGGCAATCCCACTCCAAACATTCGACGGTCTGCGGCGTCATTCGATCACCTCGTCGGCGAGCGCGAGCAGGTGGTCTGGAATGGCGAGACCGAGCGATTTGGCGGTCTTGAGGTTGAGGACGAACTCAAACTTGGTCGACGCCTGCACCGGCAGATCGGCCGGTTTCCCGCCCTTGAGGATGCGGTCGGCATAGCCAGCCGCTTCACGGTACTCCTCGACGATGTCCGGACCATAAGACGCGAGCCCACCGCCCGTCACAAATAGACGCAACGGGTAGATCGCCGGCAGCCGATACCGCGACGCGGCGGCGATGACGTGGTCTCGCGCCGCAATATTTTCGGAGGTCCGGATCACGATCAGGCCTCCATCCGGCGCGCTTGCGAACGCGCCGATGTCGCGGTCGATCGCGTCCGCGTCGCCGACGCCAATGCGATCGACGACGACACCCAAAGCTGGCGCCGCATCCTCGATCACTGAAAATTGCCTTCTCGCGCCAAGGTTGCTCGGCTCCGCGAGTACCGCTGCCCGCTTGACGCCGGGCACGATCTCCTTAAGCAGTTCCAGCCATTTCGCGCTCATTTCGAGCTCGGCGGGAAAGAAACCGGTGAAATTGCCGCCTGGCCGCGCCATGCTTTGAACGAGGCCGAGACCCACCGGATCCGTCACAGCCGCAAACACGACGGGCACCGTCTTTGTCAATTGGCGCAGCGCCAGCACACTTGGCGGCCCATTCGCCACGATGAGGTCCGGCGCGAGCGCGACCAGTTCCGCGGCATTGGCCGTAACGCTCCGCGAATCGACGCCCCAGCGATAGTCGACGCTGATGTTTTTGCCGTTGCGCCAGCCCAATTCACCGATACCCTGCAGGAATGCATCGATGCGCTGCGTCGCCTCCGGATCGCCCTCCGGGTAATTCATAAGTATGCCGATCCGCCGCACCGACGCGAGCTGCTGCGCGCTAGCGAGACGCGGCCAGGCGGCAGCCGCGCCGGCGAACAAGGAGATAAACTCCCGTCGTCTCACTCGATCACCTCGTCGGCGAGCGCGAGGAAGGTCGGCGGCACGGCGAGGTTCATCGCCTTGGCGGTTTTCAGATTGATCACGAGCACGTAGCGTGTCGGCAATTCGAACGGCAGATCGGCGGGCCTGGCGCCTTGGAAGATCTTGGCGGTCAAGGCCGCGGCGCGATCGAAGGATTCGTGAAAGTCCGCGCCGTAGGACATCAGGCCGCCGCCGCGCGCCATGAAATCCTGCTCATAGATCGCCGGCAGCCGGTGCTCGGCCGCGTAATCGAACACGCGCTTGCGATTGAGCAAAGTGAGCGCGTCGGTGACCATCAGAATGGCGTCCGGCGGATTGCGGTCCATCGCCGCGAAGGCCTCGTTGAAGTCGTCGGGCTCGCGAACGCCGAGCGGCAGCACGGTGACGCCGATCTCCTGCGCGGCGGTGGCCGATGCGTCATAGCGTTGCGACATGCCGAGGTCGTCCCTGTTCCACAGCATGGCGACCTTGTGCATCTGCGGCAGCAACTCCTTCAACAGACCAAGCCGTTTGGTGGAAAGCGCCGCGGCGTCGTCGGAAATTCCGGTGACGTTGCCGCCCGGCCGTGCCAGGCTCGTGACCAATCCGGTCTTGACCGGATCACCGGAGCCCGTCGCGATCACCGTCGCTACGCCGGACGCCTTGGCCGCAGCCGCGCTGGGGTAGCCGACGGTCACCACCACGTCGACATTTGCAGCCTTCAATTGCTGCATCAGGTTGGGCGTCTGGCTCACATCGCCCGCCGCGCCGCGGGTCTCGTAGGCGAGATTTTGCCCGAGCGTGAAGCCGCGTTGCTTGAGCCCGTCGAGGAGCATCGCTCCGGTGCCCGCGTCAGGTGGGAGCGGCGGCCCGACGGTCAAGGTGCCGACGCGGAAGATCCGTGAGGCCTGAGCGATCGCCGCCCGCGGCGCGGCAACCGCCATAGCGCCGACTAAGCCAATGAAATCACGTCTTCTCATGAAAGCCTCCCGAATTCGGGCCCTACAGCTAGCATATCCCGACGCGGCAGTCTGAGACACCGAAACACAATGACGCGAGCAACGCCGTCAGTTGTTCCCGTCGAAGCCGCGACACTCCTCACGCCGCGCGGTCGCGATGCGAGATTTCGACGACGCGGGCGCGCGCTGCCAATTCATCGACCAGCGCGTCGGCCTTGGCTTTGTTCGCGGTGTCGAGATTAGCATCCCATTCGTCGAGCAGATAAATCTCGGCGTCGGTCGACTCGACAATTTCCTGCAGCGACTTGAGCTGCCGCTCGCCTGACGAGAAGCCGAGCTTCTGGTCCATCGATTCGGCGACAACGACCTCGTCCTCGTCGTCGCCCTCGACGTCCACCGGCACCACGCCGCCGGTGAAGCGGAAGGCGAGCCGATCGGTCGTCGGCCAATAATAAGCCCGCTTTTTCATCTCGGTTTTCAAGCTCGCCAGCAGCGAGGACTTGCCGGAGCCGTTGCCGCCGCGGACATTGACGCGGCCGGTCGGCCGCGCCAGAGCAACGCGCAGCGCATCGCCCAGCGACGATACTACGTTTGCATTGTCGCCCTCGCGCAGCACCAGCCGGTCGAACCTGATGCGCTGATCGAAATCCGCATCGGGCTGCGGCAGCATATTGGCGGCGACGCCGCCGAACCGCGTCCAGATCGCGATGAAATCGTTCCAGCCGGAGGCGAGCAAATGCAGCTCGTAGGTCATCTCGATTTGCCGCGGCAGCGTCGTCGCCAGCCCGACCAACAACACGGTGTCGCCGACGTTTTGCATGGCGACCACGCTGATGGTGGCGAAGACGATGGCGAGACTGACGATGCCGCTCATGGCGCTCATGCCTTCGCGCGCCACGATGGCGCGGATCTGCGCCACCAAGCCTTCGCGTAACCGCGCCTTGAAGCCGAACAGCCAGAGGCGAAGATTGTAACTGTTGCCGGAAAAGACGTTGTCCCAGGCGGTGTAACCTTGCGCGGTGACGCGATTGTTCATGCGCTGGTTTTCGAGATAGGCGTGCGCAATCGGCTTCTGCAGCACCCATTGCATCAACAACAGGGCGCCGAAGGCGCCGACATAGGCAAACGGCAGGCTGGGATCGATCTCGGTGCCGAGGACCAGCGCATTGAAGACCAGGCCGAGAAACAGCTTCAGCGCGAATTCGAGCTCGTACATGACGTTGAAGAAGCACTGGAACGTTTCGCCCGTCAGAAACGGCTCGACCTGCTCGCGCGCCGGCTTTTCGTTGAGCAGCTTGACCTTGTTGCGGTTCTCGCGTGCGAAACGCAGCATAAACTTGCCGAAACCGCGATAGCCGGCCCGTTCGGCGAAAACCCAGCTGATGACTCCGACCACATAGGACGCCGACTGCGCCGTCAGAATCCAGACCAAATCGGTGAGCAAAAATTGTCCGACCGCGACTTTGCGTCCGGCGTTGATGACCAGCCACGTCGTCGCCGCGGCCAGCATGGCCTCGACGACCATGAAGACCACCATCACGAAAAGGGCGGGGGAGAGCAAGTAGCGAGCGAGATCGAGACGCGAAAGCTGCGGTTGAATCGTTTGCGGATGGGTCGTTAGCGGACTAGTCATGAAAATCCCGGAACGATGGCTCGCCGCTTAAGCCTTGAGTCGGCGCCGCAGTGTATCGGTATTGGCAAGTAAATCTAAGCGCGAGCGCCCCTTGCGTCACGAATCTAGAGCGATACCGCTTCCGATGGAACGCGATTCCGGCGCGGAATGTGGCGCGGCCACTGCCGCAATTTCGACTGGCCGACCTTGCTCCGGCAGCGTAGTTTACTCGGCTCTGGACCACTTGCGGCGCTTACGGGGCACGCGTGATAATTAACAACGCGCTTTCGAATATTGCGCATTACACTGCGCCGCTGCGCCGCTTCGGGGCGTCGTCGCTGGCCCGCATCGTCGTCCTCGGCGTCGGCCTTTCGGCGATGGCGGCCTATACAATGCCGGATTTGCAGAGGTCCGCCGGAGCCTGGCTGGCGGCCTGCCTGTGGTGCTGTCTCGTTTATTTTGCGATCGAGAGCGCGATCCACGCCCGCGCCGCCGCTGCACGCGGCTATCTGCTCTCGCCATCGGGTCTTATCGACGTGGTCGGCGTCATCGCGGTCCCGATCGCGCTGTTATGCGGCGTCAGCCCGCCGACGGCGTGGCTTTTGGCGTCATTCTGGGTGCTCAAGCTGGCGCAGAACTCGCCCGCTTTGGCGCAGATCGGCCGGGTATTTCTGATCGAAGCCAAACCGCTTGCCAGCGTGTTCGCGCTGTTCTTGATGATCCTATTTTTAGCGTCGGCGGCGATGTATGTGATCGAACGCGACGCGCAGCCCGGACCGTTCGGCTCGCTGCCGGCGGCGCTGTGGTGGGCCGTGGTCACGCTGACCACAACCGGCTATGGCGACGCGATACCGCTGACGCATTTGGGGCATCTGCTCGGCGCCGTGGTGATGATCTGCGGCATCGCCACCTTCGGCTTGTCGACCGGTATTCTCGCGACCGGCTTTGCCGCCGAAAATCGGCGGCGCAATTTCATCCAGACCTGGGACCTCGTCAGCAAGGTACCATTCTTCCAATCGCTCGACCCGTCCGCGATCACCGAAATCACCCACATGCTGCGGCGTCTCGAAGTGCCGGAGCGGACCGCCATCATCCGCCGCGGCAAGGTCGGCGATTGCATGTATTTCATCGCCGCGGGCGAAGTGCAGGTCGACATCAAGCCGACACCGGTGCGCCTAGCCACGGGAACGTTTTTCGGCGAGCTCGCCTTACTTGGCGATTCGGTTCGCACCGCCAACGTAACCACGACGATGCCGTCGACCCTGCTCATCCTCGATCTTGCCGATTTTCGCTCGCTCAGCGCCAATCATCCCGATCTCAAGCGCGCCATCGACGCCGAAGGCGAACGGCGCATGGGCGAAAATCAACAGCGCCGCGAGCGGCAACGGCTCGACAGCACAGCGCCGTCGTGACTTGACTAGCTGGAACCTTTAGCCCTCAATCCGGCGCGTTCCGATCGGCGCCGCTACGGCCTGTGAGTTCTTGAATTCGGGTCGCAATCAGGTGGATTCTGACACATGACAAATCGTGTTGCGCTGATCACCGGAGCGACCGGTCAGGACGGCGCGTATCTGGCCGAGTTGTTGCTCAAAAAAGGCTATACGGTGCACGGCATCAAGCGCCGCTCGTCCTCGTTCAACACCGCGCGCGTCGATCATCTGTACCAAGATCCGCACGGTGCTGGCGTCCGCTTTTTTCTGCACTATGGCGACATGACGGATTCGACCAATCTGATCCGCATCATCCAGGAAGTGCAGCCGACCGAAATCTACAATCTCGCCGCTCAGAGCCACGTGCGCGTGTCATTCGAGACGCCGGAATACACGGCTAATGCGGATGCGCTCGGCACGCTACGGCTGCTCGAAGCGATTCGCATTCTTCGCCTCGAAGAGGCAGTCCGGTTCTATCAGGCGTCGACTTCGGAGCTTTACGGTATGGTGCAAGAGGTCCCGCAACGCGAGACCACACCGTTTTATCCTCGCTCGCCGTATGCGGCGGCAAAGCTTTACGCCTATTGGATCACGATCAACTATCGCGAAGCCTACAAAATCCACGCCTCGAACGGCATTCTGTTCAACCACGAAGGACCGACGCGCGGCGAAACCTTCGTGACGCGAAAGATCACCCGCGCCGTGGCGGCGATCGAGCTTGGCCTGCAAGACCGGATATTCCTCGGCAATCTTTCCGCCCGCCGCGACTGGGGCCACGCCCGGGACTATGTGGAAGGCATGTGGCTCATCGTGCAGCAACCGGAGCCCGACGATTACGTCTTGGCGACCGGGGAAGAGCACTCGGTGCGGGAATTCGTCGAGAAGGCGTTTGCCCATGTCGGCAGGACGATCGAATGGCGCGGGTCCGGCCTCGACGAAACGGCCGTCGATGCGCGCGACGGCCGGATCCTGGTCGAAGTCGACAAGCGCTATTTTCGGCCGACCGAAACCGACGCGCTGCTTGGCGACCCCAGCAAAGCGCGGCAGAAGCTCGGTTGGCGCCACAAGGTTTCTTTCGACGAACTGGTCCACGAGATGGTCGATGCCGATCTGCAGGACATGCGTCGCGACGGCGCGCGCCGCAACCTCCAAGACTGACGTGCAAGACTGACGCAAGCTACATTGGTAGAAAACGGACAAGGCGGACGACGAAAAGGCATGAGCGGCTCGCCGACCATATTCGGCTTAACGGGCAAACGCATCTTCGTTGCCGGGCACGCCGGCATGGTCGGATCGGCCATCGTTCGGCGGCTGGAACGCGAGCACTGCGACATCGTCACCGTCGCGCGACGCGATCTCGACTTGCGGCAATCGGACGAGGTCAATCGTTTCATGGCGCAGGCCAAGCCCGACGCGGTCTTCATCGCCGCCGGGAAGGTCGGCGGCATCCGCGCCAACAGCGCCTTCCCCGCCGACTTCATCGCCGACAATGTCGCGATCGCGCTCAACGTCATTCGCGCCGCGCACAGTGCCGGGGTTAAGAAGCTTGTCTACCTCGGTTCATCCTGCATCTATCCGCGACTGGCGCCGCAGCCAATGGCGCCGGACATGCTGCTGTCCGGACCGCTGGAGCCGACCAATCAATGGTACGCCGTCGCCAAGATCGCCGGCATCAAATTGTGCGAGGCGTACCGCCTGCAACACGGTGCGGATTTTGTCTCGGTGATGCCAACAAATCTCTACGGCCCGGGCGACAATTACGATCCGCGGGACAGCCACGTGCCGGCCGCGCTGCTGCGACGTCTTCATGAAGCCAAGATCGCCGGCGCCGAAAGCGCGACCATTTGGGGCACCGGGTCGCCGCGGCGCGAGTTTCTCGCGGTCGACGACCTTGCCGACGCCTGCGTCTTCGTCATGAAATGCTATTCGAATCTGGAGTTCCTGAATATCGGGACCGGCGAAGACATCTCGATCGCTGAATTTGCCCGGCTGATTGCCGAGGTAGTCGGCTATCGCGGCAAGTTCGAGTTCGATACGTCCCGGCCGGACGGCACGCCGCGCAAGCGTCTGGACGTGTCGCGCATCAACGCGCTCGGCTGGCGCGCGACGACCCCGTTGCGCGACGGACTAAAGCGCATGTATGACGACTTTCTGGCGCGCTATGACTCCATCCGTGCCGACACTTAGAGCCATCTTCACGTCGCCCCTCCTGGCAGGCCAACGACAATAAAACATGACCATAACGCTCAACGAAACCCACGATCCCGCGCGCCGCAGTTTTGTCGATAGCGCCAACCTGCCCGACAGCGATTTTCCGATTCAGAACCTGCCGTTCGGCGTATTCCGCCCCCCGGGACAACAGCCGCGGGTCGGCGTCGCGATCGGCGACCACATCGTCGATGTCGCGGAGGCTGGAGCTGGGTTCGGCGGACTTGCCGCCGAGGCGGCGCGCGCCTGTCGCGCGCCGTATCTCAATTACCTGATGTCGCTCGGGCCGCAAGCCTGGTCGGAGCTTCGGCTTGCGCTGTCGCGCGGCCTGAGCGCCGAATATGGCGGCGCGAGCGTGCGCAGCGCCCTGGTGCCGATGGCGGATGTGGAACTGTTGTTGCCAGCGGCGATTCCGAATTTTACCGATTTTTTTGCGTCGGTTTTTCACGCCACCAATGCGGGGCGCATGTTCCGGCCGGACAGCCCGCTGATGCCGAACTACAAATACGTACCGGTCGCCTATCACAGCCGCGCGTCGTCTATCCGCCCCAGCGGCGCGGCGTTCAAGCGGCCGTGCGGCCAGCGCAAACCGCCGAACGAGACGGTGCCGAACTACGGTCCGTCGCGCAATTTGGATTTTGAGCTCGAACTCGGATTTTACGTCGGCGCGCCCAGCGAGCTGGGCCGGCCCGTTCCGATCGGCAAGGCGGCAGAGCATATTTTCGGTTTTTGCCTGCTCAACGATTGGTCGGCGCGTGACGTGCAAGCGTGGGAATACCAGCCGCTCGGGCCATTCCTGGCAAAGAGTTTCGCGACTACGGTTTCGCCATGGGTGGTGACGGCGGAGGCGCTGGCGCCTTTTCATACCGCGGCGTTCGCGCGGCCCGAGGGCGATCCGGCGCCACTGCCCTATCTCGACGACGCGGACGACCGCGCGCATGGCGGGCTCGACATCTCGCTGGAAGTCTATATGGCGACGGAATCGATGCGGCGCGCGGGTTCCGCGCCGCTGCGCGTCACGCAGACTTCGACGGCGTGGTTGTATTGGACCGTGGCGCAAATGCTCGCGCATCACACCAGCAACGGCTGCAATCTCGCGGTCGGCGATCTCATGGGCACAGGAACCATCTCGGGCCCGGAGAAAGCAAACCTCGGCAGCCTGCTCGAGCTCACGCTGCGCGGCACCGAGCCGCTCGTGATGCCGAACGGCGAAAAGCGCGGCTTCATCGAAGACGGCGACGAAATCATTTTCCGCGGCTTCTGCGCCAAGCCAGGATTTGCCCGCCTCGGCTTCGGCGAATGCCGCGCAGTCGTGCTTCCGGCGGCGTGATGCCGTCAGACCAAGCCGATTGAAGGATCATCGGCTTTTTATCACGCCTCATTCGCTCTGCTATTTTCAATGTGTCTTGTGAGCATTCTTATGCCTTCTGACCAACTCTTCGACTTTAGCGACAGCCATCAAACATGGGGCCGCGTATTCGATACCATCAACGGTACGCCAACATGTTCCCGTGCATATCTCGTACACGCCCCCGCCAATACCGACAAAGCAACTGGCCATGCGCACAGACTCGCTTGGAGGTACCAAGACGTCCGGCGCAAGTCCTCTCACTGCGAGGTCGCCATTAATCGGCGATATCGAAGCGGTCACATTCAATTTCTGTTGCTGCTGATTGGGATCAGGGCCGGAATAGGCGGCCTGCGCCAGGTTAGTCTGTGCGAGAGCCAGCGTGCCGACCCATGCGGCGAAAATGGCGATGCGGATTTTCATGATATCTCCCCGTAGGCAACCGTTCTGATTGGCGTCTCGACGACTGGTTGCAAACGCCGTCATCGCATACTAGCGGCTGCGTTTGGGATTTGTCTACCGGGTCTCCGACTCTACTCCGCCGGCACCCATTTCTGCAGGCGTTTACCGGTGTCGACCTCGCCGGTGTAAAAATTGCCGCGGGAATCGAACTTGCCTACATGCACCCAGTGAAACTCGCCGGCGTTGCGGCCCGGGCCGCCGACGCTGCCGACAACCGCGCCGTCGCGAACGCGGACGGTTTCCAGCACGTTGTCGGTGCCGTCGATCAGCACGAAATAATTCTGCTTGCGGTCGAGCGGCGAGAAGGCGAGCCCCCAGGCCGAGCCCGAGCCCTTGGTGCTCGGATCGAACACGTATTGCCGCACGAAGCTGCCGTCCTTGTGAAAAACCTGCACGCGGTTGTTCATGCGGTCGCAGACATAAACGAGACCGTCCTTGGCAAGCCCAATGCAATGCACCGGATTGCCGAACTGCGGCGAATCCGGATTGTAGACCGGCAGCGCGTCGTCGGTCGGCGGCTTGCCGTAAGCGCCCCATACCCGCTTGATCGCGCCGGTGTCGGCATCGAGCACCGCAACGCGGTGATTGCCGTAACCGTCGGCCGCATAGATCTCGTTCGCCTTGGCGTCGAGCTCGAGCGCCGCCACTTGGCCGAATTGACTCAAATCCGCGCTCGATGTCAGCGGGCCGCGCCTGCCGAATTCCTTGACGAATTTGCCGTCGGTGGTGAACTTCAACACCATGCCGTCGCCCTTGCCGTTGCCGGAGAGCCAAACAAAGCCCTTGTTGTCGACCAGGATGGCGTGCTCCCCCAGCGGCCAGTCGTAGCCTTGGTTGTCGCCCGGGCCGCCCCAGGATTTCACCACGTCGCCCGCCTGATTGAAGACCAGCACCGAGGGTGCCGGCACGCAGCATTTCGAATGCGGCGGGTCGAGCGCCGCGCCCTTCTCGTCGTCGGTCAGCGAGCGCGGCCGTTGAAACACCCAGATATTGTCCTGCGCGTCGACTGCCATGCCGCCGATCTGGCCGATGATCCAGTTGTTCGGCAAGGGCTTCGGCCAGTATGGATCGACGCGAAACGCCGGGCTTTGCGCGTGCGCCGGCAGCGCGCCTGCAATGAGCGCCGCGAGCAACGCCAGCGTGCAGCACCATGAAAGTTTGACTTTCATCTCGATTTCCTTCGGTTCGACATTCCGGGGCGCGCCAATGGCGCGGCCCCGGAATGACGAGCTAGTGAATCTCGGGCTCCGCGATCGGCGCCTGGCCTTCCAGAAAGTCGAAGTCGCAGCCCTCGTCGGCCTGGCCGATATGTTGCGAGAACATGGCGCCGTAGCCGCGCGGATAATGCGGCGCCGGCTGCTTCCAGGAGGCTTGCCGGCGCAAAAGCTCCTCGTCGCTGACATGCAGGTGGATTTTGCGAGCGGCAACGTCGATCTCGATTTCGTCGTCGGTCTGCACGAACGCCAGCGGCCCGCCGACGAAACTTTCCGGCGCCACATGCAGGATGCAGGCGCCGTAGCTGGTGCCGCTCAAGCGCGCGTCGGAAATGCGCAGCATGTCGCGCACGCCGGCTTTGAGAAGTTTTTTCGGTATAGGCAATTGACCCCATTCCGGCATGCCGGGTCCGCCCTTCGGGCCGCCGTTCTTGAGCACCAGCACATGGTCGGGCGTGACATCGAGATCGTCGCGTTCGACCTCGCGCGCCATATGGTCGTAATTCTCGAACGCGATCGCCTTGCCACGGTGACGCAGGAAACGCTGGTCGGCCGCCGCCGGCTTCATCACGCAGCCGCGCGGCGCGAGATTGCCGGTGAGCACGGCAGTGGCGCCCTCGGCATACAGCGGTTCCTTCAGCGAATGAATGACATCGGGCAGATACACCTTGCTGCCGGCAATCCCCTCACCCAGCGAATGTCCGGTGACGGTGAGGCAGGACAGATCGAGCAGCTCCTTCATCTCGCTCATCAGCGCGCGCAGGCCGCCGGCATAGAAGAAATCCTCCATCAGATATTTGCCGGACGGCGTGATATTGGCGATCACCGGCACTTGCCGCGAAATCGCGTCGAAACGCGCCATGTCGAGCGGCACGCCGACGCGGCGCGCCATGGCGATGACGTGGATGATGGCGTTGGTCGAACCGCCGAGCGCCATGTGCACGCGGATGGCGTTGTCGAAGGCCGCAGGCGTCAAGATTTTTTGCGGCGTCAAATTCTCCCACACCATGTCGATGGCGCGGCGGCCCGCGGCGGCGCACATGCGTGGATGATTGGCGTCGACCGCGGGAATCGACGACGCGCCCGGCAAAGTCAAACCGAGCGCCTCGGTGATCGCCATCATGGTGGCGGCGGTGCCCATCACCATGCAGGTGCCGAACGAGCGCGAAATGCCGCTCTCGATCTCGTTCCATTCGTCGTCGCCGATGCGGCCGGCGCGTTTTTCGTCCCAGTATTTCCAGGCGTCGGAGCCCGAGCCGAGCGTATGGCCGCGCCAATTGCCGCGCAGCATGGGACCTGCCGGCACATAGATCGCAGGAATCCCCATCGAGATCGCGCCCATGATCAGGCCGGGCGTGGTCTTGTCGCAGCCGCCCATCAGCACCGCGCCGTCGATCGGATGGCTGCGCAACAGCTCCTCGCATTCCATGGCGAGGAAATTGCGGTAGAGCATGGTCGAGGGCTTTACCATCGGCTCGGCAAGCGACATCGCCGGCAATTCGATGGGAAAGCCGCCGGCCTGATAGACGCCGCGCTTTACGTCCTCGGCGCGATCGCGCAGATGGCCGTGGCAGGCATTGATGTCGCTCCAGGTATTGATGATGCCGATCACCGGCTTGCCGACCCAGTCGGCGCGGTCATAGCCGATCTGGCGCAGCCGCGAACGATGGCCGAACGAGCGCAGATCGTTCTTGCCGAACCACCGATAGCTGCGCAATTCCTCGGGCGTTTTTTTCTTTGTCATGATTTTCTTTGCCGGGCGAGCCCGATTACTCCGCGGCGGCGCCGGTGGCTTTGACGACGGGGGCCCATTTGGCGGTTTCACTGGCGACGAGCTTGCCGAAATCCTCCGGTGTCCCGGGGATCAGTTCGCCGCCGAGCTCGGCGAGCTTTGCCTTCATCGCGGGGTCGGCGAGCGCTTCGTTCACCGTCTTGTTCAGCTTGTCGATCGCCGAGCGCGGCGTGCCGGCCGGCGCGGTGAGGCCGAAAAACGCCACCGCTTCGTAGCCCTTCACGGTTTCGCCGACGCTCGGGACGTCGGGCAAGGCCGGATTGCGGTCAGCCGTGGTGACGCCGAGCGCGCGCAAGCGGCCGGCGCGAATATAGGCAATCGACGATGGCAGATTGTCGAACATCACCTGGACCTGGCCGCCCATCATGTCGGTCAGCGCCGGGGCCGCGCCGCGATACGGCACGTGAATGAGATCGACGCCGGTCATCATCATGAACAAGGCGCCGGACAGATGCACCGAGGTGCCGATGCCGGACGACGCCAAGTTGACCTTGCCGGGATTGGCCTTGGCATAGGCAATGAATTCGGCCACGGTTTTCGCCGGCACGTTCGGATTGACCTCCATGACGTTGGGCACACGGATAATGCCGGCGACCGGCGCCATGTCGGCGATGAAGTTGAAGGACAGATTCTTATAGAGCGTGGCGTTGATCGCATTGGCGGGATTGGCCAGGAACAGCGTGTAGCCGTCAGGCGCCGAGCGGACGGCAATTTCGGTCGCGAGATTGTTGCCGGCGCCGGGCTTGTTTTCGATCACGAACTGTTGCTGCAGATGCTCGGACAGATATTGGCCTATGATGCGCGCGCAGATATCGACCGTTCCGCCGGGCGGATAGCCAACGTACAAGCGGACTGGGTGATTGGGATAATCGTCGGCGGCGCGTGCCGCGCCGCTCGCACCCGCCGCGACCACGCATGCAATAACGATGACGGCGAAGCCCCGTAATAAGTGCTGCATCCTGTTCCCCCATTTTCGTCGTATTCTTCTTGGTGCCGATGCCAAGCCTACGCGGCATCGGTGACGCGGCACAAGGGCATGGGAAAGCCGCCGCGCGCGGCGTTGAGCGGCCGTTGTCCCCGCTTGCCGGGAGCCGCGCGGGCCGATAGTTTCGCGGCCTCCCGAGGACCGCAAGAACATTGCCGAGGATATCGCCATGATTGATCTTTATGCGCTGACCAGCCCCAACGTGCAGAAAATCTACATTATGCTCGAAGAGACCAAGCTGCCTTACAAGGAGCATTTCATCGACGTCTGGAAGGGCGAGCAGTACAATCCGGATTTTATCAAGATCAATCCGAACTCGAAAATTCCCGCGATCGTCGATCACGAAGGCCCGGGCGGCAAGCCCTATACCGTCGTCGAGTCCGGCGCGATCTTGATGTACCTCGCCGAGAAATCGGGAAAGTTCTTGCCCACGGACACGGTGAAGAAATACGACGTGCTGCAATGGATGATGGTCCAGATGACGGGCGTCGGCCCGGCGTTCGGCCAGTTTTTTCATTTCAAGATGTTCGCGCCGAAGGACGGCAGCTCCTACGCGTTCGAGCGCTTTCAGACCGAAGTGAAGCGGCTTTACGAGGTGCTGGAGAAACGCCTCGGGGAAACGCCCTATCTCGGCGGCGACGACTATTCGATCGCCGACATCGCCACCTTCCCCTGGACGCGCGTGCACGACATGCACGGCGTGAAGTGGGAGGATCATCCAAACCTCGGGCGCTGGTTCAAGGCGATCGACGAACGGCCGGCGGTCAAGGCCGCGCTCGCCAAAGTCGCCGCCATCAAATCGAACCGCGACACCGCGACCGAAGACCAGAAGGACCGCTTCTTCAACCGCGGTAAATACGCCAGGGCGTGAGTTAACGCGCGGCCCCCCTCCCCCACTATCGTGGGGCGGATGAGCGCTCCCGTCCTCGCGCCACGCTTTTCGCGCGCGAACTGAAAAGACCCCCGTTACGTTCAGCGCGAAACTTGAGGAGGAAAAGGAAAACCGAGGGGTGGTGCCTCGTCGTCGCTCTTCGCTACGCCCGGTTTCGCCGTTATTTGTAGGG
>Ga0182013_10000595_pt1 | contig 49446 bp, 40 predicted proteins | sample 612S2MmetaG_FD_120487 | JGI IMG/M metagenome (GOLD analysis project Ga0182013, IMG submission 120487) | Permafrost microbial communities from Stordalen Mire, Sweden - 612S2M metaG | ecosystem: Environmental > Terrestrial > Soil > Wetlands > Permafrost | place: Sweden: Stordalen | collected...
GAATGCCTTACATGATTGTCGCGGATTTCGAAGGATCGCTGTCGGGACTGAAGGGAGCAAGTGCCGAGGTTTTGGACTCCGGCGCATACCTCGAACCTGAAGTTGCCCGCGCAGATTCGTGGCGGCCCACCCTTCGCCCGACCACCCCACGGACGAAGACCCGTCCGCGGGAACCCCGGGCACGCGAGGAATGTGCCCACCCATTTTTGTGGCTAGGTCAAGGGTGGGGTTCCCGGCTCTTCTGCTCATTATCGATAGATTGGACCGGGTGCATGCATGCGCCACATAGTTTCGCTGATGGGGTACGAAGCGGCTTTCCGCACGATTCGCAGGGCCTACCGTACATCGAAATCCTGTGATGCATGATTGCGTTTTGATGGCAATCCTTCATTCCGGTCAATTGCTCATAGCGCAATCGGACAGGTCGGAAGTGTTCATCGAAGCTCGCTTGCTCCAATGGAGCTCCGAAGCGTTGACGGAACTCCTTCGCCCCCCGAATAGCTTCGCGGTGCAGCTCCGCTACGGATGCAAACTCGTTCTCGTCCAGCATCGGCACTTCCGCTTTACATCTCCAGCACCATTGAACGCGCATCGGCTCGCCTCGGCATTGCTCTGAATAGCCAGAATTCTCTATTTTGATCAGTCTATTCCGGGGGTGGCAAAGACGGACAGAACCGCAGAGTTAGGGCATCCAATTCTTTCGTAGATGGTTATTGAGTGCTGGGTTCGAAGAAGGCTTCGACATCCGTGATGGTGGTGGTGATGCGGTAGGGGGGGAGGCTCTGGAGGAAGGTCTGGCCGTAGCGCTGGCGGCGGATGCGGGGATCGAGCAGGACTAGTACGCCGCGATCTTCAAGCGAGCGGATGAGGCGGCCGAAACCCTGCTTGAGGGTGAGGACGGCTGCCGGGACCTGGTAGTCGTTGAAGGGCTTGCCGCCGGCTTCTTCGATGGCCTTCATGCGGGCCTGGACTACGGGGTCGTTGGGCACGGCGAAGGGGAGGCGGTCGATGATGACGCAACTGAGCGCCTCGCCCTGCACATCCACTCCCTGCCAGAAGCTTGAGGTGCCGAAGAGAACGGCATTGGGGGTCTGGCGGAACTGCTCCAAGAGGGCTTTGCGCGGGGCGGTGCCGTGCAACAGGATGGGAAAGTCGAGCACCGGCGCAAGGCGTTCGTAGAGGACGCGCATCTGGCTGTAGCTGGTGAAGAGGCAGAAGGCGCGGCCGTGGGTGATTTCAAGCACGCGCCGGATGCAGCGGGCAGCAGCCTCAGGAAACTCGGGGTCGCGGGGGTCGGGCATTTCAGGCGGCAGATAGAGCAGCGCCTGTTCGCCATAGCGGAAGTGCGAAGGCACCACGAGTTCGCGGGATTCGCTGAGACCGAGCCGCTTGCGGATGTGCTCAAAGCCGCCCTGCACGGTGAGCGTGGCAGAGGTGAGCACTACGGTGGGGATGGTTTCAAAGACCAACTCAGAGAGCAGCGTGGAGACGTCAATGGGCGTGGCCTGCAGGAATGTGGCGCGGGCCTGGGATCGAAATGCGCCGGGTGCTGCGGACCGTTCGGCGGCGGACGCGGAGATGCGCCGCTCAAGCCAGAAGACCATGTTGCTGGAGTTCGATTCAAGGAGGAACTCAAGCTCGCTGCGCAGGCGGGCGACGCGCTTTTTGAGCCCGGGCGCTTCTTCAATGCCGGAGAGGCGATCCATCTCCGCCTCAAGCAGCTTGAGCGTGGTGCGCACGCTCATGTAGAGGTCGCCTGAAGTCTCAAGGAATTCCTCACGCTCATTGAAGGGCTGGCGGCCGTCGCCGGCCATGGGCAAGCCGGCAAAGAACATGCGGGCACGCTCGCGCAGTTGCTGGGTGGCGGCGGGGAGGTTTCCGGCGCCTTCTTTGCCGCGCAGAAGCACATCGGTGTCGCGGGCCAGTTCTTCAAAACGGATGTTGCTGACGGAGAGGCCGAAGTAGCTGGAGGCCACGTCTTCCAGCTCGTGCGCCTCATCGAAGACCACGGCGGCGGCCTCAGGCAGGATGCCCGCGTCGGGCGCACCGGACGCCTCCTGCTTGACGGCGAGGTCGGCGAAGAACAGGTGGTGATTGACGATGATGATGTCGGACTCGAGAGCCTTGCGCCGCATCTCGGTAATGAAGCAGCGCCGGTAGTCAGGACAGGTGCTGCCCAGGCAGGCCTCACTGCGCGCGTCAAGCTTGTGCCACAGGGCGCTGGACTCGGGCAGGCCGTCCAACTCAGAGCGGTCGCCGGTTTCAGTGGTCTGCTCCCACTCGGCGATCTGGCGATACTGGTCGATTTCTTCGAGACCGGAGAGAATGGGCTGAGTGCGGAGGGCGACCAGCTTGTGACGGCAGAGGTAGTTGGCGCGGCCTTTCATGTAGCAGACACGCAGACTTCCAAGGAGCGTTTCAAGGAAGGGGAGGTCGCGGAAGTAGAGCTGGTCCTGAAGGGCCTTGGTACCGGTAGATACGATCACGCGCTGGCCGGTGCGCAGGGCGGGCAGGAGATAGGCCAGCGTCTTGCCGGTGCCGGTGCCGGCCTCGACGATGAGGTGGCGGTGCTCGGCGAGGGCACGCTCGACGGCCTTGGCCATCTCCAACTGGCCGTGACGAAATTCATAGGGCAGCGCGGAACGGGCCAGGATGCCACCGGGCGCAAAGAACTCGTGGAGCGTGGGCAGGGCGCGGGTTGTGGTTTCGCCAGGGGGCATCGGGGCCGGGTGCTCACTCCATCATAGTGACGCGACCGATGGACAGGCTGGATGGAAGCCGTGAACGGTAGACTAGTAGAGCGGATGGTGCAGGATGAACCGCCGTGACGCGGGCCGATGAATAGAGTACGGCACCTGCTACTAGCCCTGATTCCGAAACTTTTCGGACTACTGCAGGCGCAGGTATGTTTTTTGGGCCGGTGCTTCGACTCACCTGGAGATTATTTTGCCGACGTATCGCAGATCGGTTGTACCCGCCAAGCCCGGCGCGGAAGCACTGCCGTTGGTGGCCATTGTGGGACGGCCCAACGTGGGCAAGTCCACGCTGTTCAACCGGCTTACGCGGAGCCGCCGCTCGATTGTGGGCGACGAGCCGGGCATTACCCGGGACCGCATTTATGGCGAGTACGAGTGGGCGGGGCGGCAGTTCCGGCTGGTGGATACGGGCGGAATTGTGCCCGACGACCCGGCGCTGATTCCGACGGAGATCTACAACCAGGCCAAGGTTGCGCTGGAGGATGCGGACGCACTGGTGATGGTGGTGGATGTGAGGACGGAGCTGGCCAGTCCTGACTACGACCTGGTGCGCATCTTGCTGCGCGGGGGCAAGCCGGTTTTTCTGGCGGTGAACAAGGCCGAGGGCGAGGTAATGACCACGGAGGCGGAGAACTTCCGGCGTCTGGGGATTCGCAACGTATTTGCCATCAGCGCCGAGCACGGGCTGGGGATCGGCGATCTGCTGGATGCGATTTCAGAGGCGATTCCCGCACCCGCGAAGGTAGAGCTGACGGAGGACGAGGCACGGGCAGCGCAAGAGGCAGAAGACGCCCAAGCCGAGGAGACCGAAATTTCAGAAGGCGGTCCACTGTTGGCCGGAGAAGCAGCGGCATCGGACGAGGAGCTTCGGCCACTGCACCGCACGCATGGGGAGTATGAGCAGCATGAGACTTCGGTGGCCATCATCGGGCGGCCGAATGTGGGCAAGTCCACCTTATTGAATGCATTGACGGGGACTTCGCGGGCGATTGTGTCACCGGTCGCAGGCACGACGCGGGACGCAGTGGACGAGGTGGTGGAGTTCGAAGGGCAACAGCTGCGGTTTGTGGATACGGCGGGCATCCGGCGCAAGGGCAAGACGCACTTGATGGCGGAAAAGATGAGCGTGGTGATGGCGCGGCGGCACCTGGAAGCCGCGGATGTGGCTTTGCTGATTCTGGACGCCAAGGACGGGGTGACGGCAAGCGACGCCACCATCGGCGGCTACGCCCACGAGAGCGGGCGAAGCGTGATTATCCTTGTGAATAAATGGGACGCGGTGACGACGGGCCGAACAGATGGCAAGCCGCCGGCGGACCGTGAGATCTTCGAGAAGCAATTACGGTCGGTGCTGAAATACCTGAGCTACGCGCCAGTGATTTTTCTCTCCGCGCTGGAGGGGACGGGGATCGACAGGGTGTTGCACGAGGTGAAGGCGGTAGCTGCGGAGCGGCGCAAGCGCGTGACCACGGGACAGATGAACCGGTTCCTGGAGAAGATCGACTTTCAGCGCGCGCCGGTGCCGATGTCGAAGCGGATACGCATCTTCTATATGACCCAGGCGGCAGTGGCGCCGCCGACCTTCGTACTGTTTACGGATCGCGACATCAAGCTGCACTTCGCTTTCGGGCGCTTCCTGGAAAATCAGATTCGCGAGGCCTTTGGATTTAAAGGGACACCGATCTGGTTCAAGGTGAAGGCGAGAAATGCGGGGAGCAAGGACTAGGGACCAGGGAACAGCGGCGAGAGGTCAGCGATCCGACAACCCTTTCGGGGTTGGAGCTATAGCTACAGTCTTTCGCTTCCTGCGGGGCTACAAAAGTGCGAAAGTGCGCGCAAATGGGTACAACTTTCTCCTGAAATCTGTGCGGAGTCTCGGCATTCCTCCCGGCGTCAACATGGCAACCGAGGCGGTTCAAGACCAGATGTGCAGGTCGCACAGGCTTCGCTCCGGGAATAAGTTCGGCTGGTCCGACGAGGCGAGCATCAAGGGACGTCCGGCATCCAGATCCGCAAAAATCGGTAAGAACTGAAACCGGTAAGGTTAAGTTTTCCCCTGTCTCAAAAGCGAATCCTCACCCCAGCGACGAAGAACTGTCGCCGGGGATCGGGGAGAGTCTGCGATGCAGGCCGGTCAGGTTGTGGCGACGGGTTGGCGGATGGAGGGTGCGGTGTAGCCCTCCTCGGCAAGGTGCCTGCCCATCTGCTTGTACATCTCGGGGTCGCGGGGCTGCCAGGTGCCGAGGCCGTCGACGTAGCGGTTGAACATGCAAAAGGCCGCGGTGATGAGAACCGTATCGTGGATTTCGAGGTCGGTTGCGCCCTGGCAGCGCGCGGCTTCAACATCGGCGGCGGTGACCAGCTTGCCGTCCTGGCGCACCTTGCCGGCGATGGCGAGCAGGGCCTTGAGCTTGGGACTGACCGGCGCGGCCTGAAAATCGGCTTTCACTTTCTCGACAATCGAAGCATCGCCCAGGTGACATGCCGCTGCGGCTCCGTGGCTGGTCTGGCAGAAGTAACAGCTGTTCTGCGAGGAGACGTAGGTGGCGATAAGTTCGCGCTCGCCGGGGGTGAGCGAGTTGGGCTCGTGGAGCAGGACGTGGGCCAATTCGCGCATGGGCTTGGCCGTCTCGGGGCGGTAGGTGAACCCGGCACTGATGCCGGGAAAGCCTTCGGGCAATGCGATGTGGGGCATGGTGGCTCCTTGGGGGACAGCGGACAGCCGACAGTGGACAGTTGTCAGTTATCAGTGCCCGGTTGCATGAGCATGGGTAGCGAGGTACTCTTCGCTGACGGTGACGTAGCCGTCGCGAGCTACGCGCTTGCCGCGTTCGCGATAAAGAGCCTCATCGTCGGGCTGGTCGGTGCCAAGGCCATCGACGTAGCGGTTGTACATGCAGAAGGCGGCGGCGATGAGGACGGTGTCGTGAATCTCAAGGTCGGTTGCGCCTTGTTGGCGCGCGGCTTCGACGTCGGCGGCGGTGACGAGTTTGCCGTCCTGCTGCACCTTGCCGGCGATGACGAGGAGTGCTTTGAGCTTGGAACTGATGGCGGCCTGGGTGAAATCGGTCTTGACCTGCTTGACAAGGGCCTCGTCGCCGCCCAGGTGCGCAGCGGCAACGGCGCCGTGGATGCTGTGGCAGTAGTGGGTGCAGTTGCGGCTGGAAACATAAGTGGCGATGAGCTCGCGTTCGCCACGGGTTAGGGTGTTGGGCCCGGTGAGCAGCACCTCGACCAGAGCGTTGAGGGGGCGGGCGGTTTCAGGCCGAAAGGCCATGGCGCCGCGAATGCCGGGTAGATCATGTGGAAGCGCGATGTGGGGCATGGGGTCCTCTTGAGTTGCTGGTTGCCGGGTGTCAGAGATCAGAGATTTGAGGCCAGGGTGGTTTCGTGGTCTCGCGACTTTTCGGCGTTGCTGGTCACGGTGATTCGGTGGCTACGGCCTGGGTCAGACTCTTTTCGCGGACCAGCAGCCAGCGGGCGGCGAGGCCAAGCAATACGATTGCTGCTCCCAAAAGAGACGGCCACAGGTTATGCATGAGCAACATGACGGAGAGCAGGCCGCTGCCGGCGATAAAGACGATGGGCGCGAGCGGAAACCACCAGCGGCGCACGGGAGTGATGACGCGAAAGAGCGTGGCCACGGTGAGGGCGAGAAAGACCACCGCGGAAAAGATGATGAAAGCCAGAATGCGGTCAAATGCGCCGAGGGTGAGAACCAGGAGGGCCATCCCGGTTTGGAGGAGAACGGCGTTGGCCGGAGTTTGATAGCGGGGATGGAGGCGGCCAAAGGCAGAGAGCGCGGTGGGAGGCGCATCCGTGTCGGCCTCACCGCGGGCCAGAGCGTAGGTGACGCGGGGCACGGCCATGGAGAGAACCATGAGTCCGCCCAGCACGCAGAGGACGACGCAGGCGGAAAGCACCCGGCCGCCCGCGGAGCCGAAGAGGGCCTGGCCGAATTGCGCAACGAAGGCTGTGTTGGTCTGGATCCGGTCCATGGGAACGACGGCTACGAAGGCAAAACTGACCAGCAGATAGATGGCGGTGACCACGAGCACTCCGCCAGCGAAAGCGATGGGCAAAGTGCGCGCGGGGTTGCGAACCTGGCCGGCGATCTTGCCCGCCTCCCACCAGCCGCCGAAACAGAAGAAGGCGCTGATAGCCGCTCCGGCGATGGCGTCGATGAGCGGATCGGAGCCGGCGCGGCGGACGGTGAGAGGGGCGAGGTTGGCCAGGGTGGCATGGCTCGAGAAGAATGCCCAGGCCACCAGCGCGGCCAGAACCGGGACCTTGAGCCAGTTGAGGGTGGTCATGAAACTGCGGCTCAGGCGAGTGCCGAAGTAATTTAATGCGCCGAGAGACAGGAGGATGACTGCGGGGAGAGCCGCGGCAGGCGAGGACGGGATGGAGACGAGGGCCTGGATATAAGGAACTGCTCCTACGCAGAGGGCCGCAGCGATGCCGGGATACATGACGACGGCGGCCATCCATCCATAGAGGAAGGCGACACGGCGGCCAAATCCGCGACGGAGGTAGACATATTCACCGCCATCGTGGGGATTGCGAACGGCCAGCTCAGTAAAGCAAAGCGCCCCGGCAAGGGTCAGGACCGCCATGCCACACCAAACCGCGGCGAGCAGGGCGGGAGAGCCGAGTGAACGAGCCATTCCGGCGGGGGTGAGGAAGATGCCAAGCGAGATGGCTTCGCCGGTGACGACCGCCGTGGCGGCCCACACTCCCATCTGCCGTCCGGATTGCAGTTCACTCTGCATCGTTCGGCTATGGTACTGAGGGAGAGTGGAGGGACGCATCAGACTTTGGGTGGAGGCGCGCTACCGCGGCGGAGAAGTGGGCTGGCTGGGAGCGGGCGCCGCGGATCCGGGGTTGCCGGGCGAGGACTGGTCAAGGTTGGTGACGTGGACACTGGCCTGGGTTTCAGGGACGGTGCCGTCATTGACCTGAGCTGAAGTGGGCTGCCCCTGGATGAGGATACGCCTGACCACGGCACCACGGGCGGGGACAAGAACGCGCTCGGTGATCGAGGTCAGAGCAGAACGAACGGTAACGGGAACATCGGCGGCGGTATAGCCGGCGTTCGCCACCTCGACGGCTACCAGCCAGGTGCCGGTCTGGGCGGCGTTGGGGAAGACGCTGACGATGGACAGGTCAGGCAGGCCCTTGTCTGTACTGACCCAGTCGGTGAAGAACCAGGAGAGATCCTGGCGGGCACCGCCCTGTTTGAGGAGATCCTGGAACGAGGCGGCAGGAGTGGCACTGGGGCCGGCATCGGATGCGGAACTGGAGGCACGAAGAGCGGAGGCGAGCGCGTCGTCCCCAGCCAGATCGCGGAGCATCCACAGGACATAGGCGGCCTTGGTGCGGTAGTAGACGGGTGCGATGGCCTGGGCCAAAGGCTGGCCGGGATTCTCGCCGGGGCTGGCGGGCTCAGCCAGAGCCAGCGCGGCGCGGTCGGCCTCGAGCAGTCCCAAGGCCTGGCTGCGGCCGTGCTGCTTTTCAACCCAAAGTGTGCCCATAAAGAAGGCAAGTCCCTCGTTGAGCCAGGCGGGAGGCGGCTGCGTTGCATTCTGCGCGAAGGCATGAGTGAGGGCGTGGGCCAAAACGCCCTCCAAGCGGTCGGCGGGAGCCTCATGGAGGCTGATGGCGAGCAAAGCCCCGGTCTCAAAGGGCGCATCCTGAGAGTCGGGCAGGTCAAGGAGGGCGAGTTGCGCGTGAGGGTGCGGGCCGAGCCAGCCGGAAAGGAAGGATGTGACGGCGGCGGCGGCAGTGGTCCAGCTCTGCACGGCGACCTCGTTCTCAGGCAGCGCGAAGGCGGTGACGTTGGGGCCGGAGTGGGCGGTGCGGACGGCGAGGAAGAGGCTGGGGGTATCAAATCCGAGGGTTGCGCCATCGAGGGAGGCAGTGGCGACGCCGGCTAAGTCAGGGTCGAGGCCGCCCTTGTCAGTGACGGAGAGTGGCACGGGTTGGCCGTTGATGAGGGCCACGGAAGGCGGCTGGCCGTGGGGAAATTCGACGGCGAGATGGAGGCGGAAGTGCGCACCGGAGAGGCGCAGCTTGTGGGCGCCGATCTCGTCGAAGAGGCGGGCGCCGTCGCCCAAAATGACGGGGACGCTGGAGACTGGATACCAGACGACATTGCCAAAGCCACGCAGTCCGGTGAAGGAGACGCCGATCTGGTCCCAATCGGAGTGGAGGGCGAGGTCCTCAGGAGTTCCGACGGAGAGCAGGCGCTGGGCCGAAGGGGCGACGACGCCGGAGTACATGACGTCAAGCTGGATGGACTGACCGGGCGCGAGCGGCGCCGCAAGCGGAACGGCAGCTTCGTGGAGCTGGCCGGTGTGGTCGGTGTCAGAGTTGAGGGTGGCTACGGGGAAGGAAACGGTCTTGCCGCCGACGCGGATCTGCTCCCAGTTGAGCGACGACGAGATTTGCAGAGGAATGCGGGGGAGCGGGGCTTTGCTGTCGTTGCGCACGGTAAGGAGGGCACGGACAGCGATTTGCTGGGCGGCGGTGTGGAGACGGACGTCGAGGTCGAGGGCGGTATAAGTGACGGCGCGGCGATCGGCGTCTTCGACGGAGGGCGCGGTAGCCATCTGGATGGTGGGCCGGGCAGCCGCAGGGCCTGCCTGGGTGGTGGTTTGGCCGTTCTCGTCAGTGGAACGAGAGAAGATGACCTGACCGCCGGCGGTCTGGGTTTGCGGCTTGGGCGGAGCGGCGGGAGTTTGAGACGCGCCGGGCAGTGCAACCAGGAGGACGGCGAACGCGACGCTTGCCAGCGTCCCGGCAAGGGAAAACTTCATGAACCGAGGCCTTTCTGTGGCTTTGGTTTGGACGCGGCCTGGCCAATGGGGCGAGCGGAGGAGCCGTTACTTCTCTGGTTTCGCGCGGCGGCGCGGCGCTGGCGGAAGGCTTCATAGAGGACGACGGCGCCGGCGGCAGAGACGTTGAGGGAGCTGACGCCGCCGGCCATGGGAATGCGCAGCAGGTGGTCGCAGGTGCGGCGGACAAGATCATGGAGACCGGCTCCCTCGCGGCCGAGGACGAGAACACAGTCGCCAGTGAGATCGAAGCGGTCGTAGTCGGTCTGGCCGCGCTCGTCGAGGCCAATGATCCACAGATTCTGCCGCTTGAGATCTTCGAGGGCGCGGACGAGGTTGACGACTCGGGCGATGCGGAGATGCTCGGTGGCACCGGCGCTGGCCTTGACGGCGACGGGGCTCAAGGGCGCTGCACGACGCTCAGTGAGCACGACACCATCGACTCCAGCACCGTCGGCCACGCGGAGCAGAGCACCGAGGTTTTGCGGATCTTCAACTCCGTCCAGGGCCAGGAGTAGACGCGGCGAGCGCGACGCGCCAGGGAGGGATGGGAGCGGGTCGTAGAGGTCTTCGATCGCGAGAGATTCCTGGGGCCGGACCAAGGCAACGACACCCTGGTGGGCGGGGGTCGCGGCGAGCTGGGTAAGCTGCTCGCGAGCCTCGGAGCGGACGCGGACGCCTGCCTGACGACAGGCTTCCACGAGGCGGGCGAGACGGTCGTCGTGACGCTCGCGAGCCACGATCACTTGGTCAAAACGCCGGCGGCCGGCCTTGAGGGCCTCCTCGACAGGATGCAGGCCGTAGAGAACTTCCATGAGGGATAGTGTAGATGGTCAGCGTGCTTGTCCGGCCGAGCGAGTCGCTTGCGTGCTGGTTAACCGATGAGTAACCCCACCCCTCTCCCCCATATTCTGGGGGTAAATTATCTCTTTTCATGCGTTTAAAGTAGGGGTGGCGCGGCAAAATATTGATTCCGCAGACGTTAACCGCAGAATATAGATATCAAAGGAGTTAGGCCGCTCTTCGGGGGCGTAGGGGTAGTTTCCATACCAAACTCACGAAGACAAGCCTCTCTGCGCTGCCTGTGCGCAGCGTCCGGACCTGTGGCTTGACTGGTGATGCTCCCAGCCCTTGCACTCCACTCGAATTCAAGTATGCGCCGCGCGCACATAATTCTATGCAAGAGGGCACTGCTCTCCGGGTTCGAAGGGAAGAGCATCGCTGGACGAAGTGCCGCTTACGGCCTTACTGGTTTCTGGACGGGTTCTTAGGGATGGGGCGGCGGGCGGTAGGTTTCGTAGCAGGGATTTTAGTCAGAATTGGGACTTTGAGGACAAATCTTATTTTTGGAGCGGCTTGGGGGCGGATTCTGTCGTCTAATTGAATGAGATGACTTCTGCCGCCGTTATTCGTTCTTTATTCGCTCCGGGCGCCACCGTACAAGCTGATGAACAGGTGCGGCAGGAGAATCTTGCCGTTGCCGAAGGACTTAAGCGCCAAGATGCCGGACTGCTTGACGTGCTGATTGTGCGTTTCCAACACCGGCTGCTGCGCTACCTGCTGTATTTGACCGGGAATCGCGAGATGGCCGAAGACCTGTTCCAGGAAGTTTGGATGCGGGTGTTGACGCGCGGGGGCCAGTTCAACGGCAAGGCGCGGTTCGAGACGTGGCTGTTTGCGATTGCGCGCAACCTGGTGATCGACCAGCGGCGCAAACGGACGATGGCCAGCCTGGACGAGCTGTTCGAGACCGGCAACGAAGACGACCGGCCACTGAGCTTCGAGGTTACCGATGAACAGCCGACACCTTTTGAGAACGTGGCCAACGTCGAGGACCGGGAACGGATTGCGACGGCGCTGATGCAACTGGATACCCTCTACCGCGAGGTGCTGGTGCTGCGGTTTCACGAGGAACTGTCGCTGGACGAGATTGCGAAAGTGACGCGCGCGCCGCTTTCGACTGTGAAATCAAGGCTTTACCGGGGCCTAGCCGCTATCAGGCCGAAGCTTGAACGGGCTGGTATCCATCGCCTGGAGGCGGTGTGATGGAAGCCCGCGGTACGGCCACCGATACCCCGACAGGGACAAACACGGGGATTGACGCCGATCGCGACCTGGTGGAGGCGCTGGCAGGAGCGCAAGCCAACCGGGAGCGTGCCGTAGCGCACCGCACCCAGCGCGTTGTGATGGCATCACTGGGCGTGATGCAGGAACAAAAGGCAGGCTGCAAACGGGGCCGGGCGATGGCGATGGCGGCCACGCTGATTGTCTTTTTTGTGGTGGGTCCACCGATCTGGTGGATTGCAGATACCTTGATTGAAGAGGGACACCTGACCAGCCTGGTGAGCCAGCTGAGTGTGTGGGGATTCTTTTTCAGCACGGCGCTGCTGGCCTCGGCGCTGCTGGCCGGCTGGCTGCAGCGGAAGTCTTAGTATCGTGACCGCCTAGACATGTGGTTTCCCAGGTCTCAAAAGCGAGACATGGGGCACCCAGAAGCATTGGCACGATTACAAATTCACAAGGTCACGGTGCTAGGGCAACGAGTCCAGAATCCGGGGTCACAACCGCGACCACCCTAAAGTACACGCAACTTCCGCAATCTTCTTCCCGTCCATCCTATATAGCTGCTCAGTTGAGCTTACTTACGTAAAAGGCCCTCCGAGGGAGGGGTTGACCTATGCCCGATCCAGAATCCATTCACGCCAACGAAGACACACGCCTGATCCCGGTGTGGTCAATCATGGCTGCCGCCTTGGTCTTCGTTCTGGTCGAGTATTATTTCTGGCTGGTTTTTCCTGAAACGCAACACCATCCTCCGCCACTCGGCATTCGCATTTACCTGAACCTCTCCTGGGGACTGCTGGCTGCGCTGTACTTCCTGATGGTGGGCTACATCAGCAAGGATGCGCCCCGACGGGCCATGAGCGCGCGGTTCTGGATGCTGATCTGCTTTGTGATGCCGGGGGGCATCGGCGCCGTGCTTTATTTTCTGTTGCGCGCGCCACTGGTCTCGCGTTGCCCGGCCTGCGCCACGCATGTGCAAAGCGACTTTCACTTTTGCCCGCAGTGCAATTACCAGCTGACCGCCAGTTGCGGAAACTGCTTCCGCACGGTGCGGGTCACGGACCAGTACTGCACGCGGTGCGGGCACGAGCTGGAGCGCGACCACATGCCGACGCGGCTGCGGGTGCTGGGCGAGTAGGGGAAGTCTTCCTACTAGGTGTCAGGATCCCAGGTCTCAGAATCGAGATCTGGGCCACCCGGGTCTTTATATTCCCTGTGCGGATTGACCGGGTGCAGTTCGCTTCCTACAATCAAGCTTCTGGTCTCAATGCCCATCTCCGCGCTTATTATCGACGACGAACAACTGGCCCGCGACGAGCTGAAGTATCTTCTCGACCAGGCGGGGGACGTGGATGTATTGGCGCAGGGGACCAACGGCATTGAAGCCGTAGACCTGATTGAGGAGCACCACCCCGACCTTGTTTTCCTGGACGTGCAGATGCCGGGGCTGGACGGCTTTGCGGTGATCCAGAAGCTGGTGGATCGGCATCGCGCGCAAGCCGGGAAAGAGGCGGAGCCGCTGCCGCAGATTGTGTTTGCCACGGCATACGACCAATACGCAGTGCGCGCCTTTGACGTGAACGCGGTGGATTACCTGCTGAAGCCATTTGACCGCGCACGCGTGGAGCAGGCACTGGAGCGGGTACGCGGACGCATGGCCGGAGGAAGCGCAGGGACAGGCCCGCTGCCGGGACCGCAGATTGATGCGTTGCTGCGGCTCTTGAATCATCCCCAAGGCGGCGGACGCACGCCCCAGCCGGCCAAGCTGATAGTGGAGGCGCAGAGCCGGCTGATGCTGGTGGATCAGGCACAGATCTGCTACGCGGCCATCGACGAGGGCGTGATTCGGGTGGTGACGCAGAACTTTGAGGGGCACTCAAAATGCCGCACCCTGGAAGAGCTGCTGGAGCTGCTGGATCCGGCGCTGTTCTGGCGCGCCCATCGTGGCTTTGTGGTGAACATCAACCACATTCGCGAAGTGGTGCCGTGGTTCAAGTCGAGTTACCAACTGCGTATGAACGACAAGCGGCAGACGGAGATTCCGGTGAGCCGTGCACAAACACGGCGGCTGCGTGAGCTGTTCAATCTGTAGAAGTTGGTTTCTCCACCGCCGGTGCTGCCTCTGACATCAAGGACTAATCGTAGCGCTCGAAGACGATCTGCTTCTTGTGCCAGCCGAAAGCGGTCAGGCACTCGCGCACGGCGGAGACCATATTGTTGAGGCCGCAGATATAGGCGTGGATGTCGAAGCTCAACTGGGCGGCGGGTATGGAGACGTCGGGCGGCGTTAAGGGAAGCGGCTGGCCGAGGCGCGCGGCGCGCTCTGCGACGATTTTGGCCACGTACTCCTGCACGTAGCCGCGCAGGCCGGGCCAGGTTTCCGGGGCACGGCTGAGAGTGGCCAGATAGTGGAAGTTGGGATGGCGCGCGGCAAGCGCCTCAAACTCCTGGCGGTAATAGATGTCGCTTTCGTAGCGGGTGCCGTAGACCAGCCAGATGTCTTTGCCGTTGCTGCGGTCGGGGCCATCCGCGGGGAAAAGCCACTGGGCAAAGGCACGCATGGGAGCGATGCCGGTGCCGGTAGCGATGAGGATGGAGTCAGTGACGGGCTCGCGAAGGGTGAAGTAGCCATGCGGCCCGTGAATCTGGATGGTTCCACCGATGGGCAGGTCGGGCAGATCGGCCAGGTGATTGGAGAAGAAGCCGCCCTCGACGCGGTTGACACACACGTCGAAACCGTTGCCGCCGGCTGCAGAGGCGATGGAGTAGGCGCGGGTCTGCTGCTTGCCATGGGGATCTTCGGCCACGGCGGAGACGAACTGGCCGGGGCTGTAGGGGAAGTGCTCCAGCTCGTCGATGACGAACTCGAAGTGAAAACACTGCGCCGGTTCGGAGATGCACTCTTTTCGTGCCAGACGTGCGGTGTAAAGCTTGCGTGCCAATGGTTTTCTCGCTTGGGAAAAGGGGTAAGGCCCAAGTAAAAGGGGCTACAAGCAGTATCGCCAGCCAGAGGGGAGTATGGCAAGCAGAGTCTTGCACGAGGCGGGGGCGGAGTTGGCCTCCCACCCTTCGGCAAAGTGCGCGGAAGGACGGGGCATCCAAATTTCTGTTAACACTCGAATCGAAAATGCTCTAAATGTCGGTATGGGCTAGGGAGCTGCGGAGCCGGCGCCGCTGCGCATCTCGAGCATCTTCTGGCGGACGCGACCAAGCTCGGCCTCGAGAGCGACTTTGCGGTTGAAGGCATCCTGACTGTTTGCGGCACCCTTGGTGACTTCGTTGAGCTGAAAGATGATCTCGCTTTCGCGATTCTTGTAGTAGTACCACATGCCCTGCTGGTCGGCGTTCCAGAGGTGGAGCGGCTCAAGGCCCTCGAGAGAACCGTACTTGATCTTGGTTCTTTGCATGCTGCGCTGCTGCGCCTGGCGGCGAGCCTGGTCGGCGTCTTTAACGAGGCGATTGACCTGGCCACCGAATTCCTTCCACCAAAGTTGGTTGACCTGGTGATCGAAATCGGCGGTTTGATTGAGCGCCTTGCGCACTGCCTCCTTGGCCTTGTGCGCGTTGGCCATGGCTGTTGCAACCTGACTGGAGAGATTGTCGAGCACGGACAACAGATCGATGTACTCCTCGTAGGAGAATCCCATCTTGAGCAGCTCATCGGCGACCCCGATCAGGCTTAGCATTTTTTTGAGATCCTGCGCGGCCTGTGCAGTTTGCTTGAGCTGACCCTCGAGTTCGAGGAGCGCATCGAGATTGGAGTCGATGGTCAACAGCTCCTGCTCCCATGCGTCGAGGTCGTTTTGAAGCTCGTCGAGGCGATGGAGTTTCTTTTCGTAGTCGTCGGTGGTCTTCTCGGGCATGACGGCCGTGGCGATCAACTGCGTGAAACGGGCGCCGGAGATTTTGGCCTGTTCAGCTTCGAGATCGGTGGAGAAAGGACCGAGGTTCTGGGCGAGGACGTCGAGGGCGCGGATACCGTCTTTGGTTTTTGGATCGCTCAAATAGGCGCGGGCGGTGCGCTTGTCGGGACGCGGCTGGGGCAGCGCGGCGAGGTCGTCGAGGACTTTCTGCTTGAACCAGTCCTGGAGGATGCTCATGGCAACGCCGGTACCGATGGAGACCGCGGCACTCTTCAAGGCTGATTTGGCAGCGCCGCCCATGAACGACTCGCCGGCCTCGCCTTCGTGGATCGAGCCCAGGCCGGACGGCGTTGCTTCTTCATTCTCATCCGTGGCGACGCGCACGCGCGGTTTGCCTTCGCTTTCAGCGTTTTCACCGGTGGCCACGCGAACGCGGGGCGTGTCTTCCCCTTCAGCGGCTGTGCCGGTGGCGACCCGGACGCGGGGTGCGGTTTCGCCTTCGGCGCCTGTTCCGGTCGCAACGCGGACACGAGGTGCGCCTTCGCCCTCGGCGGCGTTTGCGCCTGGATTGTTTATCGCGCGGGCAGAGCCAGAGGAGCCACCTCCGGTGGTGGTTGCAGGCGGTGTGGTACCGCTGGCGGACGGGCGCGACACGATGGTCTCTGATTGCCTCGTAGAGGTGAGACCTTCGGACGACGCTTTCGTGGCAGTGCGCGCAGTGGTTTTCTCGCTAGCCAAGCCCGTCCCGACGACTCTTTGGCGGCGGAAGACGTGGGCGTCGACTTTGCCGACGTTGTATTTTTCGGCGAAGGCCTTGAAGGCTGGGACACATTCTCCGGGACACACCACTTTGTCACTGACCACGTCAATGCGTGAACCGGGAATGGTCTGGCCACCGAGCTGGGCATCGATTTTTTGCAATGCGATCTGCTCGGCGTGGAGGCCGCCGGTATATTTGCCGTCGGCGACCGCAATGATTTTGCCGTCGGGACCGACGACCTGCACGATGGCGTAGGTGTTGTAGCCTTGCCCGGCCGGACCGCCACCGCCTTCGAAGGTGGAGATGTTGTATTGGGAAAGGAGCTTGTTGTATCTCCGTTGCAGGTCGGGCGACGGGCTGGTTTTAAGCTGGGCCTCCATTTCAGTCAACTGCTTCTTGACATCGCCGAGACTGCCGACGGGGATGGCTTCATCGAAGCCGCGCATGGCGATCAGCTTGTTGTACATGTCCTCGGGAGTCATGGCCGAGACGGTTCCGGTGACTGCAACATCCGGCGGCTTGTTCTGGCAGAGGAGACGGGGACCGGTGGCGCCATCGACTGTGACAGCACCGGCATGGGGGCGCAACAAGGCTACGGCGGCTCGGTCCGCGGCCGCTTCGAGAATGCTGAGGGAATCGCCGGCGGCGGCGCTCCCGCGGCTTTGTTGCACGACATGGGCGAGCTCGTGGGCCAGCAACATGCGGCCTTGGGGCGTGGCGGGGCGGTAGAGGTCCTGGCCGAATACGATGTGGGAGCCGATGGTATAGGCCAGAGCACCGATGGAACGCGCGGATGCGGCGGCCGGGGCGTCGCTGTGAACCTGCACGGCGGAAAAATCGTGACGCAGGCGCGGCTCAATGAATTGGCGGCTGGCGGCATCGAGGGGATGGCCGGGGGAATGAAGCACCTGGCGCACGATGGGCGGCGTCGAAGGCGGAGGCGCTGCGGCAGGCGAGTGGACGGGGATGGAGGCCGGATCGGCGGGAAGTGCGGAGCTTCTGGGATGGCTCTGCGGAGAAGGCGGCACCGAGGAGGGAGCGGGGACGGCACGGCGCGCGGCGGGAGCGCCTGTCTTCGCAGTGCGGGTTGAGGCGCCGGCGGCTATCGCTGTTGCCATGAACTAATCTCCGCACGAGACATGCAGTGTCAGTATTTGAGCGTGAGAGAAACTCCGCCACCGCTGAAGTCGGTGAGCAGGACGGCGTCAAGCTCATACGAGATTCCCTTGCTGGTGTGCTTGCTGGACATTCCGCTGGCAATTTTGCGCGCCACGTCGGGAGCGATATAGGTGGAGAAGATTCCCCAGATGGCGCCGGCGAGTTTGCCCTTATCCAACTGATAGGCGGAGGGTAGCTGGCCGGTGATCATGTAGTTGAGAATCTCACCTTTTTGCAGCGACTCCTTGAGCGCGGAGGGTGGTGCGCCGGGCTTGTCATCTTCCTCCATTTCAGGAAAGCCGAGACGGAGGCCGAGACTCAAGGTGCCGATGTCCTTGAGGGAGAGGCGCGATGGCGCAGAGGATGAACCACCCGCGGTCGAACCTGACTGTTGACTGGGAAGAGGAGCAAGCGGGGACTGGCCGGGCGGATTCGACGGGATGACAGGAGATGCACCGGGCGGAGTTAGATAGGGCCCGGGCTGGAACAAAGAAGGTGCGGGCTGGTTGAGCGGGGGGGAAAAGCCAAAAGGCGGAGAGTATGGATTCTGCGCCACGGGCGCCGTGGCACCTCCGAGGGTGAGGGTTCCGGGCGAAGGCAGCTGGGGCTGGTGCTGCCGAGGCTCAAGCAACGAGAGCGGGGTGAGCTTGCGATTCAACAAGTCATCCCAGGAAATGTTGATGGTGACCTGGTCGGATTTGGGCTTCTGGTTGGACGTGTCCTGGGGAGCGGTTTGTTGCGGCGGAGTGTCTGGCTTGGATTGACGGTAGAGCGCGGGAGCGGCGCTGGAAAGGTGTGAGTGGGCGCTGCCGCCGGCCTGCTGCACGGTGTGGCTCAGCTCGTGGGCAAGCAAACTGCGGCCCGCGGCGGATTGGGGATTGTATTGCCCGGCGGCGAAGACCGTGTCCTGGCCGACGGTGTAGGCCAAGGCATGCACGGCTTGCGCAGATTCCTCGGCACGCGGCCCGGTATGGATGCGGACGGCGCTGAGGTCGTGGCCGATGCGCGGCTCCATGAAGGCGCGGGTGTGCGCGTCAAGGGGGCGGCCAGCGGTGCAAAGCGCCTGATGCACGATGGGCGGCGCCTCGACTGGCCGGACCGCACCGGTGGGGTGGCGGCGAAGCGCTGGAGGGGCGGAGTTGACCGACGGCCCCGCTGCCGGAGCGACACCGACTACACGAGCGGCGACGGTCTCGGCTTCGGCTTCGAGAGGATCGTTGGATGAGCCGATGGCCAGCTTGCGCTGCAGAGGGAGCGGAGACAAGGAACCCTCGGATGCGAACTGCTCATTGGCGCGAACGGGAATTGCGGAGGGTTGAGCGGGGAGCGCGCGGGAAAGCCGCTGCGGACGTGCGGAGATGGGCGCAGATGGCGAGAGAGCGAGCACGGTTGCGGCGCGGAGAGAAGAGAGGGCAGAGTGGCTGGTCATGTCAGACTCCCATTTCGGTAGCGTAGGCGGCGACGCGCCGGCAATGACGATGGAAGGATGGGTCGAGCTCGGCGATGCGGCGCTCAAGGCGCTCCGACACAGCAGGATGGGCCTTGGTGTCGCCCAGCAGATGGGTGAATCCGGCCTGCGCGGCAACTTGGGGATTGAAGGCCTGCTCGAAACTGGGAAACATGTAGCGGATGTTGATGCCGCGAAATGGAGACTGGGGATGGAAGCGGTGGTAGTCGAGACAGGCCGCTAGCCAGAACTGCTCGATGAGCATGTTGAGCGCATCCTTGTGGGGCAATTCCTGCCACGGCGCAGCGTGGATCGGGTCTGTCACCATGCGGATGGCGGTCTGCGCGTAATAGCGAATGAAATCGACACGGTTTCCGCCCAGAATGCCGCAGTTCTCTTCGCGAAAGCAGTTGCTGTCGCGCGAGGTAGCCCACTCCCACTCCACAGGGACGCTGAGCGAGTAGCGCTCAAACACGCGCTGAATGTGGCTCGGCTGGCACCAGCCACCGTCGAGGGAATGACGCTCAGGGCACTGCGCAAAGACCGGGGCCGAGAGGAGCGACGGGGGCAGCGGCTTCCAGAGGAATACGTCGGTATCGAGATGAACGAAAGGCCGATCCTGAAGGCTGTAGGCGACGAGCTTGCCGAGGGCCCACCAGCCGGGATCGACATTGCGCAGGCTGTCGAGTTCGGTGGAGACGCGATCGAACTCGAGTCCGAGACGATCGACGAGGAGGGCTTTGCCGGGGGAGTCAGTGACCAGCATGGTCTGATCAAAATGCCGACTTGCCAACTTGAGCGACAGTCCCCAGGCGAGCAGGTGGTGCCGCGGCTCGCGCCAGGTGCGGCCGGCTTGCGCCTTGTAGGGCTGACTCCAGAACGACCATACAGCTCGCATGCGAAACCTCCGACCTAGGGAATGACGGGCGGCGGCACCAGGCCCCCGGTGATGGCCAGGGTGGGCGCTGTGCCGGCAAATGGAACGGTTGAAAACAGGCCGGCAACGGACGCAGCGAGCGTGACCGTATCGGTGAGGCCACCGGCCCCAGGCGTGACGCCGGGGCTAGCCAGAATGTTGATGGGGACGTTGACAGAGAGTTGTCCGGCGCTGACCGTGGCCGTGGCCTGAATGGTGACCACGGTTCCCACGCCTGTTCCCGTGAGGGTGAGGGATACATTGGTCGGGGTAACGGGCGGATAGGACATGGTGATGACGGCCTGCACGGCAGTGACCGGGGTGGCGGCAGCGGATGGCACGCTGGTGACCTGGAGGCCGGTCATGGTTCCCTGGGAGTTCACCGTTACAGTGACGGCATTTGTGCCTACCACGGCTGTGCCGTTAAGCAATTGAATGGCGACCCCGGCGATGAGGACGGAAGGCGCGAGATAGAACCAGCTTTCGTAGTCGCTGGCCTTGAGGGAGCTGCCGCTGGGCGTGGCGAGATTGACGCAGGGACTTCCATCGACGGTGCGGGAGCCGGTCTCTCCAAAGCTCAAGCCGTCAAGGTAGATGCTGCCAGCCGCGCCATCGGCGTACACTGCACCGCCGAGGAGACGAACGCGCATGCGCCCAAAGCCGATGGGGCTGGTGGACTTAAGCGCACTATTGAGCCCGATGTAGAGGTAGTAGGCCTCGTACATGGCTACGCCCTGGGTGGCCGCGGGGGTAATCCAGTTAACCTGGGCGCCGGAGACGGTGATGCCCAGAGGCGGATCGAGCACCAACTCGGTGCGCGAGAAGACATCGGTGCCGGGAGGGTAATTGCCGGGAGCGGGAAAGCCGGGAAGCTTGCCCCCAAATCCGACCAGCGGGTCGGCTTGCAGCGGCACCTCTAAAGTGACGCGGAAGTTGCCGCCGCCCCAGGGGCAGGATGGGGCCTGGTCGAAGGTGACAGAGAGGCCGTTCTTAATGAGAGCATCGACGGTCATGACGTCGTCGTTGGTCCAAGTGACGCTTTGGACGTGGAGGGCCGGCGAGGTTTGTTCCTGAGCCAGCGCGGTGAGAGGCGGGAACTGGAGGCGGCAATCGTCGACCACGAAGCGGCTGTTGGGGTTGAACGCTTCTTCGTTGACGGCGAAGTTGGCGGAGCGGAGGTGAATGCAGGCCAGCGGCACCGTATAGATGGGGGTGAATTTGGCGGGCTGGAAGAATTGGCCGTCGCTGCCGCAGGGGGGCCAGTCGATGGCACCGTCGGCGGTGCGCGCGGGGATGGTCCAGTAGTCGCCGGACTGATAAGCGCCTTTGCTGAAGGTGACTTCGATGCCGTTTTCGAGGGGGATGGCGGTGGACGAGAGCGCAATGCCCTGCCCTGTGGCACCGGAGCCGGTCTGGTCCCAGCGGCGCACGCGCGGGTGGCGGTCAAGGTGGATGCCGGCGACCGATGTGGCCAGGGTTACCTGGAGCGGACCGGGGCCAAGGGAAGCGATCTGGTAGAGATCGCCAGGCTGGTTGGGGGTATCGCCGAAGAGGAAGGTGTCGTCACTGAGTTCGACCCACTGGCCAGCCTGGAAGCCGAGGTTGGCGTCGGGTCCAAGAGTGTTGACGGTGACCACGCTGTCACTGATGGCGATGATGGCGGCGACGATCGAGCCGTTCTCGCGCGACCACTTGAAGGTGGCTGTATCAAGTGTGCCGCCGGTATGGATCTCAACGCGGTAGAGCTGATTCTCGAGGCCCTGGTATCCGGCGGAGGGAATGGGTTGGCAGCCGCACTGGTTGTTGCCCTCGCCAGTGTCGGCTCCCATGGCGCCGGTGCGCGCGGGGGGTTGCTGGCTGTAAAGGCCCTGGCAGCAGGAGGAAAGCTGGGTGACGGGATCGGCGTAGCCGCTTGTGCTTCCAGCAACAACGGGGTTGGTGGTTGATCCAGGCAGATTGGAGCCGGAGCCGGGCAGATTGGGGTTGATGTTTATTCCGGGCGCGCTAATGTCTATCTTGGACGACCTGGCACCGATCGCGGCCTGTTTGAGGCCGAGGACGGGCTGCCTGAGGCCGATGGAGATCGGGTTGATATTGATGTTGGTCGGCGCCGAGGGTACGGGCTGAGGGTTAACGGGTTGCGAAGGGGCCGATTGAGGGACGGTTCCGATGACGCGCCAGACGGTCTGGAGGCGGGCGGTGGTGTCAGCCTGACCGAGTGCGGGCTCGCGGAGACAATCGTCGTCGAGCTGGGTGACGAGGCGCTGCCACACCTGCAGAACCAACTGCGCGCTGTCCTGTCCCTGGCCCTCGATCACCGCTTCAAGGAGTTGTTGCGCGGTGTAGGTGGGGTTAATGAGATAAGGCTGCAGATCGTAGTGCTGCAGTGCGAAGGCTTCCAGCAGCAGTCCGTCGACGTAATAACGGCCGGGAAGGATGAGAATCTCGCCGTCAATGACATCGATGGCGAACCCGCAATCGCCCATGGGGCCGCCGTAGGGGCCGATCACGTCGACGTTGGTGGTGTCGCGAAGATAAGCGTCGATGGCGGTGCGCTCGTTGCCGTCGGCATCCAACGCGACGCGGCCCTGTTGCTCGAGCACCGCGGTGTAATGCTTTGCGGGGTTGAATCGAATTCTGCTGAAATCGCCTCTCATATTTCGTCCTGCCTATCGATGGGGTTGATACCGCGTTGCCGCTACCGTGGGTGCAGATGGAGAGTTTTAAATTCCATGTGCGTGCACTCCTACAGCAATCCGATCCCGATGCCGATGGGCGAATCCTGCACGGATTCAACTTCACCCGTGCAACGCCGCTTCTGAAGTCCGTACCCGTAGGCCCTGGTCTCAGGGAATGCCTGCAGCAAGGGGCGCGAGGGGATGAGAAACACCCCGCGCTCAAGGTTGGCAGGTAGATACTCCGCCGAACGGATTTGTATGTTGGTGACCGCCTCAGTTTCCTGAATCTGCTGGTAGACACCTATCTGAGAGCCGTTGTCCGCGCCCTTCCAAATGGCGAGCGGGACATCGCCGGAGAGCATGCAGTAGCCCGGCTCACCGAAGCGCAGGGTGATGAACTGGGGCAGGAGCGCGGGCTGGCTGGCCGCGTCTGGCGGCAGGCACTCGTAACGCCGCGGGACAAGGGAGTTGAACGGCAGCCAGCAAAAGCGCACGCATCCGGTTTGGCGGCGGCCGGCCCAGACGGGGGCCTGCCATGGATCGCGACGGCCGAGTTTGGCCCAGAAGATGGTGTTCGACGCCAAGGATATGGCCTGGGTCCAAACACGGCCGATCACGGTGGAGTCTTCAATGTGAAGCGAGGCGCCGGGTGAAGCCAGGTCTGCGCCCGCAATGGCCGGGCAGAATGGCGAACCGGCATCCACGATGCTGTCGAGAATGCGCACGGAGCAACTTGCGGGCAGCGCGATGGGCCCGCTGATGACGCGGGACAGGCACACGCTGGCGCCAATCGCTGCGCCGCTGAGACTGGGCTCGCCGGGAGATGCGGCGTCGCCCTGGCAGGTGAGCGAACGGCCAGGAGTGAGCGTGCAGTCAGCGATCTGCACACACGGTGAATCGCCGAGCACGCGAATTTCGCCGGCAAGATGAAGACCGCTGAACTGCACCTGGCCCACGAGCGCGGCCAAGCCATCAGCCAGCATGGGCAGGGGCAGGCCGACCACCTCGATGTCTCCGCGCAGAGTGACGCAGGACCGGTTCCACTCAGGAGGCGCGCCCTGCTGCGTGACGTCCGCGGCGGCGATGAGCAGTTGGCATTGCGATGAGAGTTGAATCGCGTTGGGACCGGTGAGATCGATCTCGTACGACTCGAAGTTGGGCAGTACGATGACTCCCGCAGACCCTAGGGGAAGGGCGTTCCACGCCTGCACTGCGTCGCGGAGAGTGGGATACGCAGCAGTGCCGACCTGGAAGGAAGATGCAGTGGCAGCGGGCGGAGTGAGGTTGGCGACGCGGTTGTAGGGACCACCGCCGATGGGGGCGGCCGCTCCGTAGCTGTAGGTCACGCGCAGATCGTTGGGCGGGGGCACGTCGTTGGCGAATTGAATGCGGCCCAATTCGGGGTCGATGGCGATCTTGCCCGAGGGCACGCGGCAGACACTGCCATTGGTCTCAGTAAGGTTGGCGGAGACGATCTGGTCGAGATTTACCGGGGCGCCGTCGGCGATCAACTCAACGCTCGCGGGATAGAAATCGGCGGTACGAATTTCAAAGGCACGGCGCGTGATGGGCTGCGGGGCGTCGCCCTGATTTATCAACCGTGTGAAAGGCAGCGGCGCGGGCGGCGGCTGCTGGAAGAGAGGAATAGGGCCGCCAAGGGAGCTGAAGAAGTAGCCGCCCGCGCCGAGATCGAAAGCCGGAGCATGAACGACCTGCCAGCTTTGCCAGCGCCACATCCACACCGCGATGTCGGGAATGTTGAAGCGGCCGGGGCCGTGCAAGGTGATTTCGAGCGGGGTGGGGTCAGGTCCGGCGGGCGCTACACGATTGCGGGGAGCGATGCGGCGTACATCGATGGTCCGGTTGAGGCGCGTGAAGGGGCCCTGCTGGTCTTCCCAATCGCGGCCGCGGCGCAGATTGGCGTTATCCGCATGATGGGGCCGGACATCGCGCAGGCTGAGGTTGGTAATGAGGCGCTTGAACTCCTCAACCACAATGGTGGTGCGGCCGGAGACGTCGTGGGTCAACTGCTCCATGGCCAGGAGCGTTCCCTTGCGGCGGCGGTAGCCGATGGTGTTGGCCACCTCGGCGCGGCTGTCGGGGCCGCTGAGGGCGACGGTGTAGACGGGATCGAAGCCGATCAACTCGCCGATGTAGGGAATGGCCCAGGGCGCGCAGGTCTCAATGAACTGATCGTCGTAGAGCTGCCACACGTTCTGGCGAACGATGGCGGCCTGGCTCTCCAGGACCGAGAAGAATGCTTCAAGCTGGCTGCCCTGCAAGGCGTCGCGGGTGCGGAAGACCGCCGGCAACAGCGAATAGATGGGTCCGGGAGTAGGTGTCGTGCTCATGGCCACACTCCTACGTTGCCTTGGGAGGCAGGATCGAGCAGCAGGACTTCTGCCCCGGCGGGCGGTGACAGCGTGGGCTGCGGCCCGGAGGCACAGAGGATGTTCTGCACGGCCGCCGGATCGCCGCTGCGATTGAGGGCGGTGAGATTGACCGCGATGACGCCGGGAACCTGCTGCGCGAGTTGAACAGCGTAACTGGCGGCGACACCCTGGCCGGGCTGCATCTGGCCGAAGGCGAAGGCGGCGGAGAGGCTCTGCCACACCTGCGCAACGACCAGCGTGGGATCGTAGGTGGGTGAATCGACTTTGACCTGCATGCCAATTTCAAAAAGCACTGGCTCGTAAGAGACGACTTGAACAGGCATATAGGGCAAGCCGTAGGTCTGCAGCGAGAGGACCAAATTCTGCACCACGTTGTCGTCGCTGTTGAGAGTTGAGCCGCCCTCGCCGGCCACGGTGAGGAAGATGCCGCGCGTGGTGCCGAACCATGTCCAGGTGGCGAGGGCGAGCGCGATGCCGCCAAAGTTGAGGGCGAAGTTCTGGTAGTCCTCAAGCGAGACCACGCGATCGAGGGTGAGGGTGGGGAGCGGAGCGGAGAGGCGCGCATCGGCGGGGGATGCGGGGTCGGCACCACCGGTGGCGGCACTGGGATTGGTGATCGACTGCAGGCCCTGGGGGCGGTCCAGGGGCTGGGTCAATTGACCGGGCGCGACCATGCCGGCGAGACCGATGCCCTTGCGATATTGGGCTTGAATATTGGATTGGCCGGTGGGCGTGAGCGCGCCGTTGGCGCCGTTGCCGAACTGCACCGTGGGACCGGCAGCAGAGTTGGGGATGGTGACGTAGGCGCGGTCAGCAGGCGCGGAGTTGAGGAAGTTGGCAACCTCAGTCCACAGCAGGTTGTTGACCCGCACCTGCAATGTGGATTGAATACCAGTGGCAGTGGATGCGGAAACGTAGGTGAGCGGAGACTGCTTGAGCTGGAATTCGAGCGCGGGATTGGAGGCGTTGCCGGAGCCGAGAATTTCTTTGGTCGTCTCGCCATGCGTAGCCTCAACGGCATTGGCGTTCACGGTAACGGTGGGTGCGTCATAGATGCGGGTGAGCGCGGCGTTGAAGGTGAGGGCGGTGGTGGCTCCCTGCGCGTTTTGGACGGCCACGTTGGAGATGACGGCGGCCTCGCCTGCCACGGGATCCGAGGAGGCGGAAGGCTGCAATGTGAATGAACCAGCGGGCACAGAGAGAGTTCCGGGCTGGCCGGTCACAGTCAACACGCTCCACAGCAGGTTGCTGGTGGCGGTGTCGGTGGCGGGCGGAAACGTATCGACGAGAAAGGGCTGATTGGCGCTGACGGCAAGCAGGCCCGTGGCGCCGGCGGGAGTGAATCCGCCAGTGGGCGAAGCCAGCGCCGAGGTGGCGACGATGCGTACACGTCTGCCGCTGACGGCGACGGGCGCGTTATCGGCGAGGGCCTGCAATCCCTGCAGCACAAGCGCTGTGCCGGAGACGGGAACGAGCATTCCCGGAGCCAGGGGATAGGTTGTGCCTTGCGGCCAGCTGGTGAGGGGCAGACTGGCCCCGGTGAGCAACTGGCTTTGGGTGAAGACGGTGATGAGTCGCGTGGCATCGACATAGGCCTGGAGGATTTCGTCGATGGTGGCGAGCGTTTCAGCAGGCAGGAAGATGGCTGAACTCATCTGCAGTTGGCTGGTTTTGGCGGAGAGCGCGTAAAGGGCTGGATTGGACTCAGTGGCTGCGGAGATCTGGCAGAGCGCAGTGATGCCAGCATAGGTGAGGACGAGCCATTGCAATTGGGCGGGCGTGGGATTGGAGGTGGATGGCGGATTCAGGCCGGCATAGGCGTTGTCCAAATTGATGGTCTGGCCGCCGGCGTATTGCCAGTTCCAATCGTCGGAAGGCGAGGACGGAGCGCCCGGGATGTTGGGAAGTGTTTTCTCCGGAAACATTCCGGGCCAGGGCGCATTGGCGCCGAATAAAGCGGCCTTGGTGCGGAAGATATAGACACAGACCTGGGAGCCGGAAATGCCGGTGGGGAGTGGCTGGTCCCACGCGACCAGCGTGTTGCCGCCGACCGGGTCGATGGTGACCGCCGTGACAAAGACCAGCGCGCCGGGACCTGTCGTTGAAGGGGTTCCACCGGGGGCGTTGACGAACAGGAGCGCATTGCCCACCTGGATGTTGTTGGCGGTTCCTGTAATCCAGGTGGAGGTGTCGGAGCCGAGCAGTTGCCAGGGCTGCGACGTGGACGCGGGAATGGCGTTGGCTGGGATGGTGGCGGTGATATCGGCCGAAGTTTCGAAGACCTGCGGGGACTGGCCGGGACCGGGGATGCTCTGCACGCGGGTTCCGGCAGGAATTGGCACGATGGACGGCGAACCGGGTGCGGAGGCCAGAGTGAAGGCCAGCACAGTAGATGCGCTGACGCCAGGAGAGGGCTTGTAGCCGACCAGGCGGGCCAGTTCGAAGACACTGCGGCCTTCGACGGCAGTGCCGAGGTAGGCTTCATTGGCCAGGCGCTCGGTGTAGAAGGTGAGGATGTCGAGGGCAAGGGACCAGGAATCAACGAGGGCGATGGAGAGGTCGGTTGTGGAGCGGGTGCGCAGGCCGGCCAGCGCGGGAACGCTCGACGAGGAGAGCGCGGCGAGCATGGTTTGAAGGAAGCTGGAGTAGACGCCCACGCGATATTGAATGGCAGGCAGGCCGGGGCGGTTGGCGATGACGGCAGGCGTGGACTGCGTGACTCCGGCGCAGCAGCCGCAGAGTTGAGGTCCCGTGCTTTGGCAAGTGCAGCTCATTTGCCACCGTCCATGGTGAGTACCAGCAGGCCGCGATCGGCATGGTTCGGATCGTTGTCGAAGCGGGGAATTTCAAGCGACCCCATGGTGAGCTGGGTGGGGATCGCGGCTCCCGGCGGGGTGGGTGAATCCATGCGCTCGAACGTGGTGAGACTGACGGCGACCACACCAGTGACGGCCCGCGCCGCAGCAACGATGGGGCTGGCGTAGACCGTTTCTCCGAACTGGAAGTTGGCGGGATTGAGCAGGCCAAGGACACCGGTGCATGGATCGCCCGCGACCAGCACCTGCCACACTGCGGAGTACACATCGCCCTGGAAGTAGCTGGGCGCAACACAGATTTCCAAACCGATGCGGAGACCCACCAGGATGGCGGGTTCGACCACCAGATCGACACCCATCATGCGCATCTTGTTCAGGCTGGCGGTTACAGATTGCTTCAAGGAGGCGGTGAGATTGGTGTCGAGAGTTGCAGAGGGCTCGACGGAGACGAAGGCGGTGTACCAGGAGCCGGTCCAGCGCATGGTGCCCCTGGCTTCGGCGACGCCTGAGAGGGTTTCGGCCATGGTGCCGTAGTCGGCGGCGGTGACGCAGCGCAACTGGCTCTGAAAACTGAACGGCGCGACCTGACGAATGTGCTCCATGGTCTCAGGGTCCGTGCCACCGGCGGCGGCCAGCGGGTTGCGCACTCCACTGATGCCGGGGCCGGAGAAGAGGACGTGGGCGAGAGCTTCGCGGCCGACATTGCCGGCGGCGCCGTTGCCGGTGCGATAGGTGGCGGTGAAGGCTAGGTTCATGGCGGGCGCGGCGCCGTACGTGCCGTCGCCGAAGCGCAGGTGGGCCGTGTTGTCGTATTCGATTTCAGGGACAAAGCCAGTGAACTCGCTGTCCTCTTCAAGCAGGTCTTCGATGGGTGTCCAGGTTGTGCCGTCATCGCTGAAGAGAGTGACCTGCGGCGCCGCAGTGGAGACATCGGGAGCGAGGAATGTTGAAGCAGGCGCGGTGGCGTCGAAGGGAACGGCAAAGGTGAGGGGTAGGTTGGTCAGCGTTGGCCGGAAATAAGGACGCGGTGTGAGCGCACCGGGCGCGGCAGAGCAGTTGCAGCCCATTCCAGCGACCGGCGAAGGCGGCGGAGGAGGAACGACGCCGAGGGATTCGCCGACAGTCCACTGGCCGTGGTCGGCGGCGAGCACATTGCCGTGCGCGACCGAGACACCGGACAGCGGCAGCGATTCGTGCGCGGAGTCGGTGACCGAGGATAGGCAGAGCGGGAAGGGCAACGCATCGGCGCTTTGCCACGCGATGCTGGTAAGGGGTGCGCCGTTGACCGGGTCCTGCAGGGGATTGCCGCTCTGGTCCACAGTGGTCGCGCTGGTGAGGCGCACGGCCCAGCGATGAGTGGGGTCGGCGTCGGCATGATCTCCCGTGAGCGGTCCAATGACTTCTTCAAAGATGAGCACGTCGCCTGCCTGAAGGCTGGGAAAGACGCCGTCAAGAGTGGCTGCAGTGGTGCCGATGGGAAGGCAGCACTGGCCATCGCCCCAGGTGTAGAAGTCCATCTGATTCTGCTCAACAAAGATGGTGAGGTCGGCAAGGCTGGCGAAGACGGGACCGGGACTGGCGCGCAGTGTATCGGCGGCGTAGCTATCAGGATCGACGGATGGGCTGAGGCCGGAAACGAGCGGATAAATCAGGGTTCCCGCAGGGACTGTAATGTCATCCTGGGAAGCGTTGAGGCAGACCCACGCGCGGGCGTTGGCGCCCTCCTGCACGGAGTAGTCGACCAGGCGGGCGTGGCGGCGCAGGGAGATACGGCTGCGCGCGGTGCCGATGTAAGCCTCGGTGTTGACCGCATCCTGCAGGTAGCTGACGCGATCGGCGGCGTAGGCCAGCGCTTCCACCATGGTGATGCCGGGATCGGCGACATGGGTCTCAGTCCAGGACGGAACCAGGGCGGCCATGCGGTCGAGCATGACCTGGCGGAAGCCATCGTAATCGCGGGCCAGGTAGTTGATGTCGGGCGCGGGAGTGGGCGCAGCCGGACAGCAGGAAACGGTCTGGCAATCGGCGGGTGAAGGGCAACCGGCCTTGAAGGAAAAACTGACGCTGGCGAGTTGCGAGTCGATAGTGGGCGGCGGATCGGAGTTCGCCGTGCCGGCCACGAGGGTAAGCGTATAGGGCGAGAAGTCGCCGGTTTGATCGAGCACGACGGTGATTGTGAGGGGATCGGCGGCGGTGGGCGGCTGGATGCTTGCAACGGTAAGCACGGTGTCGCCGGTGAGAACGACATTGGCCGGCGTGAGCGCGAGGGAACGCGCGTCTTTAAGGAAGGTGAGCGCAAGTTGAGTGCCGCAGCCGGGATTGCCCAGCACCTCAAGATAATCAATGCCGTTGAGGCCCTGGGTTTGCAGCACCAGGTCGCGGCGGCGCTTGTCACTGCAGAAGGCGATCATTGGGTTGGCCCTCCATAGACAAACTGCTGCGACTGCTGTTGCTGGTTGGAGACCAGGATGTAGACGACGGTGACGAGCAGCGTGGAGTCCTGGGTGACGACGGTGACCGACTGCACGCGAATGAGATCGGAGAGCCACTGTTGCAGGCCGGATTGAATGGCCTGCTGCTGCGCCGCGGCGAGCACGTCGCTGTTGGGCGCGAAGACCAGTTGCGCGGTGCCGCTGCCGAAGGTGGGGCGATTGACGCGCTCGCCGGGCGAGGTGAACAGAATCAGCTCGATCATGTCAGCGACGTGTTGCGCCACGGACGGGGATTGCGCAGTGCGGCCCGTGGAGTCGAATCCGTAAGGGAAGGCGAGATTCATGGTTGACATGGCTGCCTCACATCGCCGTTACGCGCGTTTGCATGGAAACCGGCATGAGTGTTGCGCCGCCGGGAGCAGTAATGGCTATGCCGGACTGCACCACGAGCGGCTGGCCGAATGAAGTGACGCGCATTGTTCCCATTAACCACTGTCCTGTGACACACGGAGGAACTGCGGGCGGAATTCCAGGACAGCCGGCCACCACCCACGGCACCGTGAGGGTGGCAGAGGGCATGCCCATGAGCGTGACCGACGGATTGGGCGCGATGGGCATGGCCTGGCCGCCATGCAGGCACATGACTACAGCGCCTTGATGAAGCAAGAAACCGGGCATCGCTACACCACCTCCAATGCGCCTTCGTTGACCATGACGCTGGGGCCGTTCATGAGGATGGTTGCGCCCTGGCCGTTGCTGATGATGATTCCGGTGTCGGAGATGGAGATCATGGCACCGGCGGTGGACTTGAGCAGGATTCCGCCGGTGGGGCCGGGCGTGTCGCTGATCATGAGCGTGTTCTGGCCAACGGTCTGCAGCACGATGGCCTGCAGGCCGGGAGGCGTGGCGAGGGCCAGGGCGGGCGTCTCTGCAGCGGAGCCGAAGAAGCAGCCCGACCAGATGGGATAGTCCGGATCGCCCTGTTCGAACTCCACCCACACACCTGCGCCAATGGCCGGCACGGCGAAGAATCCGTTCTGTATCCCGGCAAAGGGAAAACACGGCATGGCCCATGTAGACGGAATCACATTGGAGACATCGGGCACCTGGACCATGATCCGCCCAATGTTCATGGGGTCGATGTTCATGACCACCGTGCCGCGATATTTGCCGTAATACTTCTCCACTTTTCGCTTCTCCTTGCAATGGGTCGCCGCCGTTTAGAACGGCAGCGACGGCACAACTGGCGTATTCGCAATGAGCGCATTGCGTTTCAACACAAAACTTTCCTTGTACTCTCCGGGCTTGATGCGATGAGTGGCGGAATCCACGTAGTGCATTCCATCCCATGGAAGGCCCGCGCCACGCACACCCACGAGGCTGCGGGCGCGCAACGGCTGCCCATAGCGCATGACGTCGAGCGAGCCCTCGCCGGTGACCACGTCGGCGGTTTCAACACTGCGCGCGAATCCGCGCATGATGGCCTGGGCGGGGTTGAGCTTGGCGGTCCCGGTGATGGGTTCGATCTTCTGGGGAATGGGGACGGCCAACCCGAGAGGCGGATTGAACGGCGTGACGGGCGGAATGGGGATGGGAATGTTGATCTTCGACAGTGGATCCTGAATGAACACAATGGGCAACACCGAAGTCTGCGGCTCGTAGCGGAAGTTGAGGCTTTCAACGTTGGTCCACGTGTCGAGATTTACATTGAGCGCGGTCTGAGGCACTCCCAGGCGCATCTGCGGACCCCAGTACGCCTGGTTCATGCCCGGCAACGGTCCGGGCACAAGATAGAAGACGTAGCCAACCTCGCGAGCGAGCTGCTCAATGTATTTGAGGTCGGTCTTCTTTTGCGTGGGGATCTGGAGGAGGGGAATAGGTATGTCGGGAGCGGGCACGGGAATTACTTCGGGGACAATGCCGAACATGGCGTACTTAGCGAGGATGGTCAACACGCGGATATCGGGGCTCATGCCGGGATAGGGAAGGCCGCTGAAGTCGATCAGGTCCATCATTGCGGTCAAGTCCTGACCGGACACCACCAACTTGGAAGAGCCGCTCATGGCATCGGGCTGGACTTCGGTGTGCAGGACGACGCCATCGACGAGCACCTGGGGAATGCCGGGGAAAGTGACCAGCAGGACCACGCGCAGAATCGGCAGCGGCGAACTGCCTGCAAGAAGAAAGAATGTTTCGAGGATGCCTTTGTCCGCCAGGGTAAACGTCAACTGGAAGCCGCTGCGTCCGGTCGCGCTCTCAGTCACCTCGACAGAGACCAGCGCATCCGCAAGCGGCTTGGGTGCCGGGAGGGGCTCCATGGGGCCCACCAGTAACGTGAGGTAGAGCGGACTAACCATTGCGCGCTCCGGAGGGAATACCCGAGACCAACGGAATGAGAATCACCTTGCCCGGTTCGGCGGTGAGGTCGTCAGGGTTGAAAGCGGCGTTGGCGTCGGCGATCATCCAGAAGAGAATGGGATCACCGACAAAGCGTGCGGCAAGATTGTCGAGCCGGTCTGCAACCACGACACTGTAGTTTTGCGTAACCGGCCAGATAGAAGCCTGGGGAATGATGCGCCGCGACAGGTAGGCAACCACGGTTCCGTTGGGCAGCGTCATCTGTTCCACAGCGCTGCCGTAGTAGCGGCTGCTGGGATTGGTGGGCGCACCGGTTCCGGTGGCTGCCTGCACCAATGCCGCTAATGCGTTGTCCATCGTGTTCCTCCTGCTCACGCGCGCTGCGCGAGCGACTCCTTGCTCATTTGATAGGCCATATACATGGCTCCGGCCGGGGTGAGGAAGCCGACATCGTTCACATTCAATACGCGCATCGAAAGCGAGACTTTGGCGCGAATCGGATTCAGCTTGGGATCGAATGCCTCCTCGGCAATCTCGATGCCCGTGATGCGCACGGGTGTGACGCGATTGGGGCCCCAGATAAAGATGGTGAGATTCGACGACATGGGCAGAATCTCAATGGTGCCTACCAGCGACAGCACTTCGTTGGCGATGAGGATGGAGCTGGAGGGATAGACCAGCAACTCGAGAACCGCAAGCTGCGGCGAGATGCCCAGGCTCATCGCAGTGGGATCGGAAGCAGCAAGTTGATCGGTGGCGTCGATTTCGACGTCGCAGTGAATGGTCTCGATGGCCGGCCCTTTGAGGCGCAGCACTTCAGTGCGGTCGGGCTGATCGCCGACGCTCTGCGGTTGCAGGCTGCGACGGATCGATTCAGGGTTGTATTCGAAACTGATGGTGTTGAGTGGAATTCCGGTGGTGGGATCGACCACCAGGATGGCGCCCTTCTGGAGCAACGGCGAGACGTTAGCCATGGCGGTTGATCCCCTTTCCGGCGAGTTTGCCGTGGAGAGCCGCGGTGACTTGTGCGGCCGCCTGCTCGGGAGTGGCGCCGGCGCGCAGGCGACCGGCATCGAGCGATGCGATGCGCCGCGAGCTTGCTGCAAAGAGATCGCGGGGAGCCTGCGCGTCGACCATTTGGGTCAAGTGGGTTTCGAGGGCGCGGACGAAACGCTGCTGCGCATGAGGTGGAAGGCCTTCAATCACCATGCGGTCGATGTGAATGTGCACCTTGCGGGAGTTCACAGCCAGCCTCGCGTTTCTGCCGCGCCGAGCGGCTTTTCAAGCTTGGCGTATTCAGTGCGCGCGGCTGTAAGTACATGGCGCATGGCGATTGCGGCATGCTCATCTGCGGCCAGAAATGCGGCCAGCAATGCCATGTTGCGAATGACGCCGCCGGTGACATTCAACTGCGCGAGACGAGGAAAGTCGAGCGAGTGAGTAGGCGCGGCGGCAGGAAAGACACTGCGCCAGATACGCTCGCGGCTCGGCGCGTCGGGGAATGGAAACTGCACAACAAAACGCAGGCGGCGCTGGAAGGCGGTATCCAGGGAGCCCTGCATATTGGTGGTAAGGATGGCGATGCCGCGATAGGACTCCATGCGCTGCAGCAGGTAGCTGATCTCAAGGTTGGCGTAGCGGTCGTGGCTGTCGCGTACCTGGCTGCGCTTTCCGAACAGAGCATCCGCCTCGTCGAAGAGCAGGATGGCGCCACTGCGCTCGGCGGCGTCAAACACGCGGCGGAGATTTTTTTCTGTCTCGCCGATGTATTTGCTGACCATTGTGGCAAGGTCGATCTGGTAAAGGTCCCGATCCAGCTCGCGCGCCAGGATACCGGCGGCCATGGTCTTGCCGGTGCCGCTGGGACCGGCAAAGAGTGCGGAGAGCCCGAGGCCGCGTGTGTAGCGGCCCGCAAATCCCCAGTCTTGCAAGACCAGCGAGGATTGGCGCGCGTTGGCTACGATCTGGTGCAGAATCTCCACCTGGCCGTCAGGCAGCACCAGATCCTGCCACGACGAAAGGGCCTCAGCGCGCGCTGCGAGATCGTCGAGCGAGCGCCGTGCAGCGGTGCGGCACACGCGCCAGGCCGCATGGGCCACGGCTGTTCTGTTGCCGCCTTCGAGAAGCATTTCCTCCCGCACGGTTTCGGCGGCACGGCGGATTTCAGTTGCATCCAACGTAAACACATCCACCATAGTGTCCAGCGCGCCGTTCATCTGCGCAGCGAGGGGACCGAGGTGCGCGGCCCACATTGTCTTGCGTTCCGCCGCGCTCATGGCGGGCGTATCGAGCCGCGTTCCTTGCAACCGCTCGGCAGGCGAACCCGGCTCGACCTCGACCGCGATGGGCGCATCGACGCGGTCGAGCCAGGACGCAAGGGCCTGCACGTTATCAAGCTGGGTGGTGCGGACCAGCAACGCAACCGGCCACAGCACAGCCTCGCGCGTAAAGACACGGGCCAGACGCTCGCGCTCAGCCGGAGATTCGGGCAGATGGGCGGCTTCCATTTCCCACGCGCGCACGCCGGCCTCGCGGCACAAAGCGTGGAAGAGCGCGATTCGGTCACTTCCGCGCGCTCCGGTTAACAGCAGCGGGCCGCGCGCACTGCGGGGCTGACGCCAATGGAACGCGCCGCGCTGCGCTGTCTGACGCAATCCGGCGGACAGATCTTCGCCGTGCGCCTCTTCGATGGGGAGCGGGTGCATGAGCAATTCGAGTCGTTCATCCGCGGTGGGAACGTCGAGCAGAAATTGCAGAATGCGTTCATCGATTTCGAGCGGCGTGTGAAGCAGCGGACCCGGCCCAACTTCAAGGAGGCGCCAGTAGCGGAGCGGCCGCAGGCGGCTCATGGCGCTCCAATGGGGCTCGTCCAACACAGCGACCGCAAGCCCGAAAGCCGGCCAGGATGCAGACGCGGAAGGCGCATCCGGCTGGGCAGCGGCACAGGCCGCGGCAAAGCGCGGATCCAGTGCAGCACCGGCGCAGAGCAGCAGGATGTCCACTTCGAAGTTGCTGAGCGAAAATATCTCGCGCAACCGCTCGATGGGATTCCAGCGAGCGGGCAAAAACGGCTCGTCATGATCGTCGGTCAAGGGCGCGGCGTGCGGCCGATGTCCGTTCTCAATGCCTGGGGAAACACTGTCGTGAGAGGAATTAAACTGCACGCGGCGCTGCAACTGCGCGAGCACGCGCTCCAACTCATCCCACAATGCGAGGGTGGCAGCATCCCGCACGAGGGTCATGCGCTCACCTCCGCCTGGGGCAGGAATTGGCCAAAGGTTGGACTGCCTGAAGTCGTGTCGAGGGTGAGGCGGCTCTGGGCGCCGTCTACTTCAACGCGCAGCGGATATGTGCCTACGGCAATGGAAGCAGGCACGGTGACAGTGATCTGCGTTGACGTTGCCGGGCCGCTAAGCGGCATGGGCGACATGGGGATAGCTTGGTCGCCGATGTAAACCACCACTGTCTGCATCACACCCACCGCGGGGGTGAGGGTAAGGGTAAGCGGACTGCCCTGGGTTGCCTTGATGGGCGGCGTGACCGGCAGCGTGATGACCGGAACAAGCTGGAAGGGTACGGGATTCGATGAGAAGCCGGGATGCACGCGCGTGGAGGAGGGAAAGGTGACGTTGCGCAGCACGCGTACATTGTGCGTACCCGCAGCGAGCGTGGCAGGAACCACGGCGCGTACGCAGGAGCCCTGTACCGTGGCGGCAGCCACGCCCGCTCCCATGTCGAAAGAGACTTGAGTGTCCGCGGCAGTGTCGCCCAGGAAGTTGCTGCCGGTGATGGTGAGGGTCTGGCCCGAGGCGATCATTGCAGGTGTGACGCTGGCGATGAGCGGGCTGATGAGCGGCAGGGCCAGCACCGATCGCCGCTGCACAGGGAGGTTCGACGCATAACTCTGTGTATCCTGAATGACCACTACCGAGACCTGGTAGGAAGTGGTGGGCCGGTAGCTGGTCTGGAAGGCGGTCCACAAGCGATAAATCTCTTCGGTGGTCAGCGTCTCCGGCGTAATGCGGATGTGCTCCGCCTGGCTGGCCAGGGTGCTGCCGGAGATCAACTGCTGCTCGGCCGGAGCGGGGTGGACGGAGACCAGGTCAGCGAGGGCCTGCTCGATGGTTTCGCGCGGCACAACGGGCGTCGAGTGAAAGACCTGCATGGCCCAGCCAAGAAGAATCTCCGCGTCGAATGGATTGCTGCCGTACGCAGTGACCAGGTAATGCAGATTGATGGCCAGAGGCGGATTGCTCAAGGACGCGCCGTTGGCGCTCATGGAAGGCAAGCCCAGGTTGCGCAAGGCGGGATTGATGCTGGCGTAATAGAGAAAGAGATTGATCTGCGCGGACTCATCGGGGCCGGTTGAGACCAGGTCGGGCGCCACGTTGGTGATGCCAGCCGCCGCACCAAGAATTGTGGACGGGCCGCCCGCCGCAAGCGCAGTGGTGAGTAGGGATTTCAGTACGGCGCTGACGCCGCCAACCGCAAGATAGTCGCTCATGACGCGGCTCCCGACCTGCGGTTCAGAAACTGATCGAGGGTCACGCGGGGCTGGAATGGAGGCGCCTTGGCGGCAGTGCGCGGCGCATGCAGCTCGACGCTGCCGATGGTGATGTGAATCTCAGTGTGTTCGCCGGCGGCGTCCATCCCCGGCGCGGCCTCGTTGTGCACTTGAACAATCGCCGGCACCGGCTTTACTTCGTGTTCCGGCTTCCGCCCCATCGGTGGTAGAGCCCGTTGTGGCTCGTCAGCCGCTTTTCGCTGCACATCCGACGCTGCGCCTGGTGCGTTCACGGTGCGCACTTCAAGAACGCGCAATTCCGGTGGTGCAGAGTCCTGCGGGGCCTGGGCAACAGCAGGAGACTTAGGAGTGCTGAGGTTCTGAGGAGTGGAGCGGATCTGCGCATGGTGCGCCGGTTCGGAGGCCTTTGGTGAAGGCTCGATGCTCGGGTTGCGGCCTGACACATCGGGGGGAGCGGGCGCATTCTGGTTCAATGCGGGAATCTTCGCCGTTGCCTCCGGCTTGGAAAAAGGCGTGACTTCACGGCGCTGCAAATCCATGCGGACGGGGGCTTCGCGCTCAAACGTACCTTCAGACGAAGCCGCCTGCGCTCCGAGTACTGTCCACTGGGGAGCCACCAATGGCTCAACCGCGGGCAATTCGCCGCGCGTGCGTTGCACCATTCTGTCGAGTACTCCGCTCATGCGTCTAACATCTCCAGGTAAGCGGCACGGCGCGGGGTGCTCATGGCCGCGATTGCCTGCTGGCTCCATCCATAGGCGCGAGCCAAGCGGTGAATTTCAGTGAGCAGCCGCCTTGCTGCAAGCGCGACCTCACGCCACACAAAGCCGGCAATATCCAGGTCGAGCACCGGACGAGCGCCGCACGCAGCACAAGGCAATAAGCAGCGGATTTCTGCCGAGGCATTGAGCCGCTCGAAACGGGCCAACCAATCGGAACGCTGTGTGTGCTGGGGCTGCGGAGATTCAATGTTCGCGGGCTGAGGCAAGATCAGCGTCCGCTCCAGCAGCAGTTCGCGCGCTTGCGCATCGCCGTCGGCGGCCATGGATGCGGCCAGGTCGCTGCTATTGACCGGGCGCATGCGCATCTCCGTCTCCGCTTCAAGCCAGGACTCCTCACAGGGGGCACGTAACTCCCGCTCAAGGTCTGCAACATTGACCACAAACTGCAATTGCTCACCACACTCCGGACAAACAGCGAAGCCCTCGATGCGGCCGCCGAAGGTCATGGCGCGCAGCCGCAACAGCAGCGCATTCCGCTCCACGAGCGGCAAAGCCGCAAGAGCGCCAATGTCCCACTCCGGCAAAGCTACCTGCAGCAGGGCGAGCGCGCGCCAGGGCTCCCGCTGTTCGCGGCCCCGCTCCCACGCTGTTAACATTCGCTCACCATCGAGTGCGTACATTGGTCTGCTCTTTCCGCCGATCATTCCGATTGCGTTTCGAATTGCTTTGTCACCAAGGCACCGGGCCAGCAAAGCAAAAGGACTGCGGCGCGCACTTTCGCTGCCGAAGATCACGGGACTGGAGAGAAGTCCTCAGAGTGTCGCGCCTGCGCCGGTTGTTTGGTGGCCGAGAGTCTGAGCCAGCTTCTGCTATGCCCGCGTCGACGTGAAGCTCGGCTCAGTCGGCTCGGTCACCGAGGTGTCGCGCTCCCATCCCTCGTTCTCAAGGATGATGTGCTGGATAGCGACGGCGTTGGCGTTAGCGTCCAAGTCCGGCATGGCCTGATATTCAGAAACCCATGCGCGATAGATCTTGTAGCTAATGGCAAGTTGCCCGGCTTCGTTGTAGAAATCCAAGATCACATCTTTGCGAAAGTCGGCCAGAGAAACCTCCGCGCCAAGCCCCGCGCCAATCTGCCACACCTTGGCCGCCCAGGCCTCGAAGGCCAGATCGTGAGTGACGCCGCGTTCGAGCGTGATGGGTCCAAACTCGCTACGCCCCGGCGACTTGCGGCTGGTGCTGGGATCGCCGCCTTCGCGGTGCTTGACCACTTCAGTGGTGCGCTTGAGGGCCGAGCATTTGCTGAGACCGGCGACATACTGCCCGTCCCACTTCAGCCGGAATTTGAAATTCTTATACGGATCGAAGCGTTGCGCGTTGACGACAAACTCCGCCATGATTCCTCCCTCGTCTCTCCGATTTCGATACTCATTCGCAAGGGCCGCGGCGGCTCGCCGACGGCTGCATGCGGATTACGACCCCGCCTGCCCGGTCAACTGTTCGATTTGAATGACCACGAACTCCGCCGGCTTGAGCGGCGCAAATCCGACCAGAATGTTTACGATGCCCAGGTCAATGTCGGCCTGAGTGGTAGTCTCGTCGTCGCACTTCACAAAGTAGGCCTGGTCAGCTGTGATGCCCTGGAAGAACCCTTTCTTGAAGAGGGAGTCCATGAACGATCCCACGTTGAGCCGGATGGCCGCCCAGAGCGGCTCATCGTTGGGTTCAAAGACCACCCACTTGGTGCCGCGGTAGAGGCTCTCTTCAAGGAAGAGCGCAACGCGCCGCACGGGCACATACTTCCACTGGTTGGTCATGGCGTCAGCGCCCACCAGGGTGCGCGCGCCCCACAACACGGGGCCATACAACGGAAACGTGCGGAAGCAGTTAAGCCCCAGTGGATTGAGCGCGCCATTCTCCTGGTCGCTGAGCTGGTAGGTCATGTTCTGCACGCCATTCAAGGTGGCGCCGATGCCGGCAGGCGCCTTCCACACACCGCGTGTGGCGTCGGTGTTGGCATACACTCCCGCAACCACACCTGAAGGAGCAAAGGTGCGCAACTGACCGTTGTTGAGCGCATCGGCCAAGCGCAGGCGGGGGAAGAACGCCGCGCCGTTGGCATCGACCACGCCCAGCGTATTGGTCTTCCAGTCCACGGCCGCGGCCACGGTGTTTACGTTGGGCGGCGGATCGATGAGCAGCATGGCCCGGCGTTGATCGCACAGCGCGATGGCTGCGGAATAGATTTCCGTGGCGTTGATATTGGGATCGGGCGAGTTGGGATTGCCGGGCAGTGCGCGCGCCGCTTCGGGGATACTGAGCAGGTTGAACAGGTCCACTTTGGTCAGTGCATAGATGCCGGAGAAGGCTGACGGATCGCCGATGAGTTCGTCGTTCAAAGGCAGGCCGGAGGGCTTTGTGGCGGGCGTAGAGGCGAGGCCCAGCCCGGCGTTGACCGTGGTTGTGCCGAGCGCATAATGAGCCACGTTGCTGAATTCGGTGGGATTCAAGCCCAGCACTTTTGACGCGTCGTTCCCGGTGGCCGGGGAGCCGAAGGAGATCATGGCGTCGGGCTGATTGGGCAGTAGAGCGTTGACGCGAATCCCTGTGCCAGTGCCGCTGGGCGCGGCTACGCAGGTGACCGAGGCGCCCGGGACATTGACCATGAGCCAGTTGTTGAGCGCCTGTTGCAGCTGCGAGGCCAGTCCGGAAACTGTCTGCGCTATCGTGATGCCGTTGCCAATGACCTTGATGGTCGGCGGCGTCACCGGGCCGTTGGGCAGCGTCAAGGTGAGGCTGCAGTCCGCGTTGGCGACTGCGGTTCCCCCGCCAAGGGCCGTGTTTACGGCAGAGATGGTGAGAGGCGTGCCCAGAACGCCGGTGACTTCAAGAGCCGTCGGGGTGGTGGGAAGATTGGCGGTTACATTGACGAGTTGAGAGCCGTTGTCAGGGTCGTTGACCACGGCGACGAAATAGTTTTGCAGCGCAGAGTTCAACGTCACTTCAGGGAAGTACTCTGTGGTCCCATCCAGCAGATCGGTAATAGTCAGATTGAAGGCCAGGGGGTCTCCGGTCGTGGTCGACAGGTCCAGTCCCTGCACGTCGATATCCACCAGAAGCTGTCCGTTGGCCCACTGTCCGCTGCTGAGTGCTGTGAAAGTGATGCCATTGGCTCCGGACTTGGCAATCTCAACCGCTGCATCAATCACGGGTATTGGACTGGCCGGATAGTGCATGGGCGTGCGCACCACATAAGCCTGCGAGCCGCCATTCTGGAAGAACTGCTGCACCGCATAGCTAACCTCGCTGTTGGAGGCCAGCCCGCCATAGAGCCGTTCAAAATCAGAGAAGCTATAGATAGCCTGGGCGCGATTGTCGATGCCTCGCGCAGTGTATCCGACAAATGCAGCAATCGATGTGGCCACGCCAGTGATGGGATGGACAGGGCTGGGCAGTTCCTGGATGTAGACACCGGGATAGGTGTAAGTGGACATAGTTATCCTCCCGCCTGGATAGGCGTTGGCGACTTAGCAGGATTCCTGCATCTTGAAGAACCCGCGAAACGTGGTGGGGGAAGCGGGTTCCCGAAAGCCCGGAGAAAACACGCACTCCGAACGAGGCGCCCAGATTAGGCGCAATCCCCAAAGTGAGTCAAGACAATTTTTGAGGAACTTAGAAACCGTTTTGTAATGTGTGGTTGAAGCAGGTTACCAGGTTATCTATTTGTAAATACCTTATCTTGCACGTGCAGGTGAGTTATAGGAGTTACTGCCTGGCAAAAGCCAGCACGACAGTTTCTAACTTTGCAAGGGAGGGCAAAGCCTGCCAGCAGAGTTGCAGTCCCAAAGCAAATAGCCATAGAGAGAGCGCCAGGCGCATGGCACGAGCCGGGACCCTGGGGGCCAGACCTGTGCCGGCGAAGGCTCCGAGAATGCCGCCCGCAATGAGCCTCATCAGCACCGACGGATCGAATCCACCTTGACTTAGGTGCAGGCCTCCGCCGATGAGAGAGAGGCACAACCCGAAGGCGAGGTCTGTGCCCACAATTTGTTTAGCTTCAAGCGAAGTGAGCCCGAGCAGAGCGAGAGTTCCGAGCGCGCCAGCCCCGGACGACGAGAAGCCCACCTCCGCGCCTACCGGCAACATGGCGGCCGCCAGCCAGCGGGGACGATAGGGGCGGTCGCCGCCGATGCGGGCGGGGCGAAAATGGCGGTAGATGTGCCATCCGGAAGAAACTGCGATCATGATACCGAGCGCCAGGTAAAGCCAGATGCTATTGGCCTGACTGCCGGCTACACGCCGAAATACCAGGGTCCCCAGCACCACGCCCGGCACGCCGGTGAGCAGCATGACACCAAGAATTCGCCACGACACCAAGCGGCGCCAAATCTGAACCGGAACCACCACGAGCTTGACCGCCGCCGAGTAAGCGAGGGCCGTACCTACGGCGACGCCGACCGGGACATTGAGTAAGAGGATCAGCAACGGCGCGGTGATGGTGCCCGCACCCACGCCGGTCATCGCAATCAGTGCGGCAATCAAAAAGCCCAGTAGAAATTCCATCGCGTTCTCCGCAACTACGAACCTTGCACGTGAATGCCGCATTCCAGTTTCTGGCCAGACCAACGCCCAGAGCGCGGATCGTTGGGATCAATGGGCAGGCTGGTACATGGCGCGCACCCGATGCTGGTGTACCCCAACTCATAGAGCGGCAGAAGCGGAATGCGGTTGGCTGCGGCATACTGCCAGACATCGCGCGTGGTCCACTCGGCAAGCGGGCTGAGCTTGGCAAGGGTATGGCCGGTGGGGAGCGTAAAGGTTTCCTCCGGGTGCAGGTTGGCACGCGACTTCGACTGCTGGCGCCGCAGTCCTGTGACCCACACCCGGTAGCCCGCGAGAGCGCGAAAGAGCGGCTCAACCTTGCGCAGGGCGCAGCAGCGGTCTGGCGCAGTTTGATTAAGAATGCCGAATTCGGCTTCCTGCTGGGCCACGGTGCGCTCGGCCTGGACATTGACCAGGTTCAGATTCCATTCCGCGGCAATGCGATCGCGATAGGCAAGGGTCTCAGGAAAGTGATAGCCCGTTTCAAGAAAAATGACGGGGATCTCGGGGAGGATTTCGCGCACCATGTGAAGCACAACCACGTCCTCGGCCTGAAAGCTGCTGGTGACGCAGGCATCCTGCGACACGGCCAAGCGATCACGGAGAAATCCGGTGGCTTCAAGGGTAAGAGCGTTAGATGCCGAGGCCGTTGTCATTCTCATCTTCTCCAGTCGGAATCGATTCGAGGCTTTGAAGTTCACTGAGTATCTGATCGGGATCGACAGATTCAAAAGCAGGGGCGAGTTCCCGCGGCTTTGTGTTCAGCACGTCCACTCGAGCAAGAGTCAGCGGGGCATTGTCGTCGCTCTCGACCAGCACAACGGCGCCGAGGCGAGCGATGGTGACAAGCGAGGCCGAGACCGGAACGCGCGTGCGCAAGACAAGGGCCCCAGCTTCGAGAAGTTCCTTCTCGATTTGAGCAGCTAACTGCGAGCGGTTGCCTACGACAAGCAATCCGCGGGTTGCGCGATTGATGGTGGGCGCGGACTCGTCCACATCGGAGATGCCGCGGATCATGCCGGCGCCGGCGGTTGCGTTGTCGGCGGGGTCGATGAGAATGAAGCTGCCGGTGGCACGATTTTCGCGATAGAGATCGGCGAGCAGGGCGCGGCTGGTTTCGATAACTACTTCACCGATGTCGTTAAGGGCGAGTTGGTCAGTAGCGCGCTGGTCGAGATGCTCGACATCAATGCGCGAGCGAATCTGCACAACGTGAGCACGGACCGTCTGGGTGGAGTGCTTGAGCAGGAAACTTGCACCTGCGCGCAGAGGATTGCTGTGCATCCAGACCACGGTCGCTTCAAAGTGCCGCGTTCTATGCGGCGGCGCGGCGACGGCCGCGATCATGTCGCCGCGGCTGAGATCGGTTTCGTCCTCGAGCGTAAGTACGACGGACTGGGGCGCTTTGGCGGCTTCGAGGTCACCGTCCCACGTGGCGATTGAACGCACGCGGGTGCGCCTGCCGGAGGGTAGCGCAATGACTTCATCACCGGGGCGCACCGTGCCGGCGGCGATCTGGCCAGCAAAGCCGCGAAAGTCCTGATGAGGACGAATTACGCGCTGCACAGGGAAGCGAAAGGCGTCGAGCGAGCGCTCGATGGCGAGGGGCACGGTTTCAAGCAGTTCGAGCAGAGTGGGGCCGTCGTACCAAGGCATACGCAGGCCGCGGTGAACGACGTTGTCGCCATCGAGCGCGCTGACGGGAACCGCGATCAACTCGGGAATATCGAGAAGCCGGGCCAGGGCAAGCAGGTCGCGGCGATGGCGCTCGAAAACTTCCGCGGAGAAATCTACGAGGTCCATCTTGTTGATAGCCGCGATGACCGTGGGAATTCCAAGCAATGCGGCGATGCAGGCGTGACGGCGAGTTTGGTTCAGGATTCCCTTGCGCGCGTCAACCAGCACAATGGCGACATCCGCGGTGGATGCGCCGGTGGCCATGTTACGCGTGTACTGCTCGTGTCCGGGGGTATCGGCAATGATGAACTTGCGTTTGGCGGTAGAGAAATAGCGATAGGCGACATCGATGGTGATGCCCTGTTCGCGTTCGGCGCGCAGGCCGTCTGTGAGCTGTGCGAAATCGATGGCGGCGTTGTGGGTGACGGCGCGGACGTGATCTTCATAGACATTTTGCGAGTCGTAGAGAAGGCGTCCGATCAAAGTCGATTTGCCGTCATCCACGCTGCCCGCGGTGCTGAAGCGGAGCAGATCCTTGGCGCGCTCGGCTTCGAGCTGCTGTTCGATGCGTATATCCGCGTCGTCCGGGGACGCGTCAACCGTGGCGGTTGCGATGGGTTCCTCCGCAAAGATCATCAGAAGTAGCCCTCGCGCTTCTTGAGTTCCATGGAACCATCCTGATCGTGGTCAATGACGCGGTTGGCGCGCTCTGAGTTGCGCACGGCCATCAGTTCCGCGATGATCTTGGGAACGGTGTCGGCCTCGGAGCGAATCGCGCCGGTGCATGGACTGCATCCCAGGGAGCGCAGGCGGCACTTGACCCATTGCTCTTCGCCCGGCAATCCCTTCACAAAGGGCTGCTCCACGGGGATGAGGCTGTCGGTACGCACCAGCATGCGGCGCTCTTTGGCAAGATAGAGCGGCACGATGGGAATCTTCTCCAGGTGGATGTAGTGCCAGATGTCCAGCTCCGTCCAATTGGAGAGCGGGAAGACGCGAATGCTTTCGCCCGGACCGATGCGGCCGTTGAACAGGCTCCACAACTCGGGGCGCTGGTTCTTTGGATCCCACTGCCCGGCACTGTCGCGAAAGGAGAAGATGCGCTCCTTGGCGCGCGACTTCTCTTCATCGCGGCGCGCGCCTCCAAAGGCCGCATCAAAGCCATGCGCGCGTAACGCGTCGAGCAGGGCTTGTGTCTTGAGCAGCCCGCAACAGCGCTGCGTTCCGAGTTGGACAGGATTAGCGCCGTTGGCCAGCGCTTCCTCATTGCGCCACACGATGAGCTTGACTCCCAACTCGGCGGTGTAGCGGTCACGAAACTCCAACATCTCGCGAAACTTGTAGCCCGTATCTACATGCAACAGCGGAAACGGAATGGGAGCAGGATGAAAGGCCTTCTGCGCAAGACGCAGCATGACCGATGAGTCCTTGCCGATGGAATAGAGCATCACCGGCCGTTGAAACTCCGACGCTACTTCACGAATGACGTGAATGCTTTCAGCCTCAAGAAGCTGGATGTGGTTGAGGCGGTCGAGAGCCTTCATCCGATCACTCCGTTCATTTGCGCAGAAAAAGAGAAAACCCGCGGCAGCAGAGAATCTGCAGCGCGGGCTTAGGGGAAGTCGATCTGAGTCTAAAGCTGGTTTACCCCACAGTCCGGCGCGTCACGCAACAACACGCGCAACAAGTAGCCGGAGTGGAACACAAACTCATGTTGACTACTATATCGACGGAAAACGTGCAGGTCAAACCGCGGAGAAGTGAGCATCGAGTTCCGCGCTGGAATGATTCGCAGAAGCTGGGCGGAACGCGCTCAGGATAGCTTGTTGATAGCGGCAGCCAAGTCGAAGTCCTTGGCTGTGAGGCCGCCAGCACTGTGAGTCACGAGGCCGAGGCGAACCTTGTTGTAGCGAATGTCGATGTCGGGATGATGGCCGGCTTTTTCGGCCAGGCCGGCCACCTGGTTTACGAAAGCGAGCGAGGCGAGAAAGTCCTTGAATACAAAGGTTCGCGTCAATTCGCCTTTCTCGACTTGCCATGCGGGAAGGGCGGTGAGACGTGAAGCGACATCGGGTTCGGAGAGTGGGGACATGGTCTTCTGCTCCTGGGAACTCTGGAGCCGTCGGGCGACGGTGCAAACAGGCTACTCCACCGTGACCGATTTAGCCAGGTTTCTGGGCTGGTCGACGTCGCAGCCACGGCGGACGGCGATGTAATACGCAAGCAACTGCAGGGGAACAATCTCGATAAGCGGAGAGAGCATCTCAATGGCCGGGGGAATGTGGATGACGTGCTCGACGAGGTTGCCAAGAGTAGTGTCACCCTCAGTGGCCACAGCAATTACGCGGCCGGAGCGGGCGGTGACTTCCTGAATGTTGGAGAGCGTCTTTTCATAGCGCAGCTTTGACGCGGGGTCGGATTGGTCGCAGGTGGCCAGCACCACTACCGGCAGGGTCTCGTCAATGAGAGCGTTGGGACCGTGCTTCATCTCCCCGGCGGGGTAACCCTCGGCGTGGATGTACGAAATCTCCTTGAGCTTGAGAGCTCCTTCAAGGGCAATTGGGAAGTGGATGCCGCGGCCCAGGTAAAGGAAGTCGCGCGCGGTGGAGAAGTCTTTAGCCAACTGCTCGCACTGGGCGGAGCGGGAGCGAAGTACCTCTTCAATCTTGGCGGGGACACGGCTCAGCTCTTCGATCAATGCGACCGACCGGGCCGGGTCGAGCCTGCCACGCAGCTGACCTAGCTTGAGCGCCAGCAGGAACAGTGCGGTGAGTTGCGCGGTAAAGGCCTTGGTGGAGGCGACGCCGATCTCAGGGCCGGCATGGGTATAGATGGCGCCATGGGCTTCGCGAGCCACCATGGCATCGACTACGTTGCAGATGGCTACGGTCTTTGAGCCCAGCGAAATCATCTCCCGCTGCGCGGCCAGGGTGTCTGCGGTTTCTCCGGACTGGGTGATGAGCAGGCCCAGCGCGTTGCGATCGGGGATGGGATTGCGATAGCGGTATTCACTGGCGTAGTCCACATCCACGGGCAGACGCGCGAGACGCTCGATCATGTACTTGCCGCTGAGCGCGGCATGCCAACTGGTGCCGCAGGCGGCAATGTTGATGCTGGAGGCGGTAGCCAGTTCCTCGTCGTCGATCTGCATCTCATCGAGGAAGACTTTGCCCGAGTCAAGCGAGACGCGGCCTAGGGTGGTGTCGCGAATGGCGCGGGGCTGCTCCCAGATTTCCTTGAGCATGAAGTGCTTGTAGCCGCCCTTTTCCGCCTGGATGGGATCCCACTGAATGTGGGTGATGGCGCGCTGGATGGGGTTGCCGTCGAAGTCGGTGAGGGCGACGCCGGCCAGAGTGAGAATGGCCATGTCGCCGTCGGCGAGGAAGTACATGTTGCGGGTGTGGTGGAGGATGCCGGGAACGTCGGAGGCGACAAAAGACTCGCCCTCGCCGACGCCGATGACCACGGGCGGACCGAGGCGGGCGGCGACGATCTTATCGGGCTCCGCCGCGGATAGAACACCGAGAGCGAAAGCGCCGGTGAGCCGCTTGACGGCGCGGCGGACGGCCACCTCGAGCAGAATGGGCGCGCCTGCAGCCTCGGCGTCTGCCTGCACCTGCTCAATCAAATGGGCAATGATCTCGGTGTCGGTTTCGGTAACGAACTTGTGACCCTGAGCGGTGAGTTCACGCTTCAGGTCGAGATAGTTTTCGACGATGCCGTTGTGGACCACGACGATGCGGCCGGTGCAGTCGCGATGGGGATGGGCGTTCTCTTCGGTGGGGCGGCCGTGAGTGGCCCAGCGGGTGTGGCCGATGCCGAATGTGCCATCGAGCGGGTGCTCGGCGAGAACCTCTTCAAGGTTGTGCAGCTTGCCCGGAGCGCGGCGAACGTCGAGCGTGGCGCTGGATGGACTGCCCACGGCGATGCCTGCCGAGTCGTAGCCGCGGTATTCAAGGCGCCTCAGCCCCTCGATGATGACTGGAACGACCTTCTTTGGACCGACGTACCCGACAATTCCACACATGAAGCGATTTTATGCGACGACCGGGCGATAGAAGGTGACAGGGCGCGGGATTCGGCGGTCCGAAGATCCGGACCTGGGGCGCGCGGCATTGGCTTCGACCGGGCCGTTTTCTGGGATTTCAAGGCACTTTGGGGCCAAAAACAGGGGAAAAACGGGTAGTTTTGTTTACCGATGAGTACATAGGCGTAGTTATTAAGTTGTTCATTGTAAGCATCTTATATTGAAAACTGCCCCTCTGCGGGCGGGTTTTGGAGGGGGAGGGGGGTGGGGGTGTCTTCTGGGTACGGACCGTTCACATCCCTGACCGCTCATTCCCTCATTTCGATTGTGCAGCCGGAGCGGGTTATTTTCTGCAAAAGGATTGAGGCGGCCGGTGAGCGGACGTGGCCACCCACCCTTTCCACGATGAGACTGTAGAAAGGATGGGGCACCCATTTCTGTAGTTGGGTCAAGGATGGGGCACCCGGCAAGGTTTCAAGATGCCCACTCATCGCGATAAGGCCGCGATGAATGGGGCACAGACTGTTTCTGAAGCGTGCGGGACCAGGGTCCATGAGTGGGCCACCTGCCCATAGTGTTCTGTGAGAACTGTACGAAACTGCACAGCGTCGTTTGTCGGACAAGCGCAGCATCAGCTAGAAGAGGCCTCAACTGACGGACATTCTCCTTCCTTCCAGCGTCACAACTCCTACACTCCTTTTCCTCGAGCCGCGCGTCCCAGCTCCATCAAAAGGTGCAACACATCTCAGTTCAGCCTTCTTTTTGGACGAATAGACAAAAGATTAGGACTCCCGAGCAGTTCTCGTCCACCGCCAAAGAACTCTACTCTACTGTACTGAATGCTACACACATTCCGAAGGGAGTAAACATGGGAAAGCTTCAAGGTAAGGTTGCAGTCATCACGGGTGGGGCTACCGGCATCGGCCGCGCCGCAGCAAAGCGCTTCATCGAGGAGGGCGCCTTCGTCTTCATCTTCGGCCGCCGACAGGAAGAGCTCGATGCCGCTGTGGCCGCCCTCGGACCCAATGCCCGCGCGGTGAAGGGCTCGGTCTCCGATCTGGCAGACCTCGACCGACTCTACGCGGCGGTGAAGGCCGAGCGCGGAACCCTCGACATCGTCTTCGCCAATGCCGGGGCGGGAAGCCCGCTTCCGCTCGGCAAAATCACCGCCGAGCACATTGACGAAACGTTCGACACCAATGTGAAGGGTACGATCTTCACGGTTCAGAAGGCGCTGCCGCTGATGGGCAAGGGCGGTTCGATCATTCTGACGGGCTCGAGCGCCGGCACCACGGGCGCCCCGACAATGAGCGTCTACAGCGCGAGCAAGGCGGCAGTGCGCAACCTCGCGCGGACCTGGGCGCAGGACCTGAAGGGCACCGGCATCCGGGTAAACGTGCTGTCGCCCGGGCCGAC
>Ga0182013_10000597_pt1 | contig 49409 bp, 41 predicted proteins | sample 612S2MmetaG_FD_120487 | JGI IMG/M metagenome (GOLD analysis project Ga0182013, IMG submission 120487) | Permafrost microbial communities from Stordalen Mire, Sweden - 612S2M metaG | ecosystem: Environmental > Terrestrial > Soil > Wetlands > Permafrost | place: Sweden: Stordalen | collected...
CAACCACTCCCTCACGGTCGCGCCTCGGAAAGATGGGAGTTACCGAGCCGCGCGCGTCAGCAAGCGGTCCCGGCGAGACGAGCGCAACCACTCCCTCACGGTCGCGGCTCGGAAAGATGGGAGTTACCGAGCCCCGCGCGTCAGCAAGCGGTCCCGGCGAGACGAGCGCAACCACTCCCTCACGGTCGCGGCTCGGAAAGATGGGGCGTTACCGAGCCGCGCGCGTCAGCAAGCGGTCCTGGCGAGATGAGCGCAACCACTCCCTCACGGTCGCGCCTCGGAAAGATGGGAGTTACCGAGCCGCGCGCGTCAGCAAGCGGTCCCGGCGAGACGAGCGCAACCACTCCCTCACGGTCGCGGCTCGGAAAGGTGGGCGTTACCGAACCGCGCGCGTCAGCAAGCGGTCGCGGCCAGCCCGGCAAGGCGGAATCGGAGCTGGGCGGTGACATACGGTAGACTTCGAATGCCGGACGGCCATAGCGGTCTGAAATAACCGCGAGCATGTCGCGGCGGTAGCCTTCGGCGGCGGCGAACGCCTGGAGGTGCTGGTTGGTGCCCTGGAAATTCTCGAAGTCCTTGGTGTGCGCCACGTAGATGGCGCCGGGGTCGGCCAGCATGCGGAGCACGGCCTCGCGGTCGGCGGGAGTCAGCTCCTTCTTGGAAATCGGATCGCTTCCCCCGGCAAGTTTCAGTTTTCCGTGGTTCAGATACCGGAGCGGGTCGAGCATTCCCCAATCCACGCAGTACACCGTGGCGGACCCGGCGCCTTTCATGAAGTCGGACAGCGGCAGAATAGCGTCGGACCAGGCGGGGGCGCCGCCAAAACTGTAACTGACGTAATAATATTCATTGGCGACGAGGACGCCGGAAGCGAACATGGCTGCCGCGGCGGCGGCCACCACCGGAATTCCGGCGCGCCCCAGCCGGCGGGAGGCGGCGGCGAAGGATACCGCGACGACTATCTGTGGAAATGGCCACAAAAGAATGGAGTGGTGGATGCTCCCGCCGGTACTGGCGTTGGTGGCCATCTGCACCCATGCGACTGCCATGGCGATCAAGGCGAAGAATATCGCACGGAGCGCCTCGCCGCGGGCGAAGGGAGTGAGCGCCAGGGCCAGCAGGAAGGCGTAGAAGAGCAAATGACGGCGTGGGTGTCCGACTACTGACGTTATTTCGGCACTTGTCTGCTGGATGACACCGCTCGGGCGATGCGGCGTGGGAGTTTGCCACTGCTCGTCGAACATCCAACCGAACAGGCCGTCGCCTTTGGCGGTTTCCATGAGAAGGTGCGCCTTGCCCGGAATATCGCTGGTGTCGCGGCTGACGTTCCCCACGAAGGTGGCCCACTGGTTTTCCATGTTGTAAATCAATAAGGGTAGAACGCCGAGGAGAAAACCCAGTGACGCGACGGCTATCCGGCGGCCGCTCAGGAGCGCCCAGAGGCGGTGCGGAAGGACCATAAGGACGGCCACTCCGATGCCGCCTAACATCCACACAGCCAAGGCTTTATCCCACATCCCCAGCCCCAGCAGGCAGCAGCCCCAAAACAGGGCGGACAAGCGCCCCAGTTGGTAGAAGCGGACCAGCAGCAGTAGTCCGGCGACCAGGAGCAAATGCTGCAGCGCGACTGGACCCCAATCGAAACAAACGGTCAGGAGGTAGGTTGCATCCGCCGCCAGCAACGTGCACCCAATTATGGCTGCACGCAGGCCGGCGATCCTCTGGAGCAGCCGGAAGAACAGCCATACGCTGGCTACCCCCGCCAGAAGCATCGGCAGGCGCAAAACTGTCAGGCCTGTGCCAAAAATGCTCATGAGCGGACGGTAAAGCCAGCCTTTGATCGTGCCGATATAGCTCATAAGCATCAGCGGGATACGGGAATGGCCGATGCGGACGGTGTAAGCTTCGCCGTAGGGCTTCAAAAACGACCCGGCAAAGAGAGCTTCATCGTTTTCAATGCCGATTTGGGGAAGGAAGAGCAGGCCGGCGAGCAGAAAAAAGAGACATCCAATCGCCGCCGGAAGAGCGTAGAGCAGGGTATGGAGCCGAGATTGGGGTTCGCCGGATGAATCCAACTATAAATACTAGCATTCAAGCCGATAAGAAGTTGGAACAAGGGCCGGGAGCGTGGTACACTCCGAGGCCGACAGAAGTTTGGCACGCTGATTGCTTAGACTGGACCCGTGCAGACGCCGTTGGGTGAAAGCACGAAGGCCCAATGGCCCGAATGAGGGATTGGAAGACGTGAAACCTTTAGCGAAAAACGCCGTCTATACTGTTGCGACGGGAATCGCTAAAAGCAAGAAATATAAAAGATAAAAAACTGGGAGAACGAAAATGAACCAGACCGAATTAAACAAATACCGAGCAATCCTGGAAGCCAAAAAAACCGAGCTTTCCGCCGGACTGCGCAACCGCGAAGATATCGCCATTGAAAAAACTCCAGATGCCCTGGACGAAGTACAGCTCGCCGGGGAGCGCGAGTTGGCCATCCGCAACCTGGACCGGGAATCCAGCCTTTTGCGAAATGTGAGAGGCGCGCTCGGGCGCATCGCAGATGGCAGCTATGGGGTTTGCCTTCATTGTGAAGAGGAAATCAAGACCAAGCGCCTGGATGCGGTGCCGTGGACGAAGTTCTGCATTCGCTGCCAGGAAGCAGCCGATCGCCACGAATTCGAGTCGGAATCGCTCGAAGAGCTTCTGGCCAACGCGGCGTAATTTTACCAGTGGTGCCAAGGGCGCGGGAATTTTCTCGCGCCCTTCGTCTTTTTGTCAGGAATTCCTTTGGGTTAAATTCCACATGCCGGTCCCCGCCGGCGTGGGTATTTCTTGGGTGAATTCACACTACGTCAGCGGAGCCGCAATAGTTTTCCATCGCGGTAATCGAAGACCGCTGGGGCGGCGGCCAGGTCTGCCGGCGGAACCGGGTTCAGCCGCTGCAGATGGACGGTGACGCTGCGGTCCCGGAACCACAGGTCGGCGATGAAAAGCATGTCCCATTCGGTAAACGGATCGTTCAGGAAAACCACGTGGCTATGCGGACCCACGTGTGGATTGAGCGCACGGAATTGCCGAATCACCTGCCAGGTTTGCGCGCCGAGCGACGTCATTACAGGCTTAACCAGCAAGTGCTGCCGTCGCAGATTCTCGCGGCCCCAGCCGAACACCGCCAAGGCGATTAGCCCGGCGGTAAGGGCCGGTTTCCCCAGGCGCCGGAATATTGGCTCACCCGTCAACCGGCCGGCAAGCGCTTTCGCTAAGTCGACCAAAACCACGGCGGCGAACAGGGCCAACCCGAGCATGGGAATATACAGGCAGGCTTGACTCTTGCCCGGCAGGAATGCGATCGGCAGCGGCGCGAGCAGCAGGAATGTCCACGCGAAACGGAGGATGGGGCGGGCACCCGGGCGCCATGCCAGATAGGTAAGCACCGTCCAAAATACCGCCAGCCCCACGCTGCCAGGGCGCCAAAAAGCGGCATCGCCGAGAAACGTCTTCTGATACTCCACGAAACGGCGCCAGGTGAAGACCGGCCGGTATCCCTCCATCCCGGTAAGAGCGTCGACGCCGAAGATTTTGCCGTACAGGTCCAAGAGCGTGAGGATTGCCGCGATCGGTATAGGGAAGCACTGGGCCAGTTTCGCTCGCCTTGGGAAAGCTGAAGCAGGCCCCACTAGCGGATGGTAGATCCATTCATAAATCAACAATATGGCGGGAAGAGTGAGCGCCATTTCCTTGGAGTTGAGCGCGCACAGCATCAGCACCGCAAGAATTCCCGTCTGGCCGGGAGTCAACCGGCGGCCGCGGCTGCGAACCCCGCAGTAATAGCAGAGGGCAGCCAGGAAGAAGCAGCCGCAAAGAGCATCGTAGACGAAAGCGGTGTTGTAGTACAGATTGCCGAGTCCGGCGTGGTAGCAGGCTACCAGTGCCGCCAGGAAACCGGCCCACTTGCCGGCGCCAAGCAGGCGCGCAAGGCGATAGAAGAGGTAGACGGCGATCGCCAGGATCGCCGACAGCGCCACGTGATACGGCACGGGATTGAGGCCCCATACGGAGAAGATCGGCAGATAGAATAAGCCGCCCATGGGGCGGTAATAGCCGCGCCAGATGAGGAACTGCGAATAGATCTGGCGCCAGGGTCCCGGGGTCCAATAAAAATTGTCGATGTTCATCATGTCGTCGGGGGCGAAATGGACCCCGAGGACATCGCGCGAGCAGTACAGGAACCAGGCGCCCAGCAGCAGACCGCTGGCGAGCCCGCGAAGCCGCGCCGATGGCTCCGCCGGGCCGGCATCCACCATATCGCTACTGCTTGATGGTGATGGTATTACTGGTGACCGACGCGCCCGATCCGCCGCCGCTGAGAGCCACCATGCTGACCACCGAGGCCGGCGCGGCGGAAGAGACATTCACGGTGACGGTAATGGGTTGATAACTGCTTCCTCCACCCAACGCATCGGAGCGGGAACAGGAGTACGCGTTACAGACCCAGTCGGTGCCAGCCATGGCAACAATAGTCAGGCTCGGCGGCAGGATTTCATCTACATATACCGTGCCGTTGGTCGAGCTGGCGCCGCCCTTGTTGCTCACCGTAACGGTATAGGTTGCGTTCTGTTGCCCCTGGGTAAAGCCGCCGCCACTCGTGATCGATGCCGTAAGTTGCGGCGGGTTGGATGGCGCCGTGGTGTTGATCGTCGTGACATCGGTGGCTGTCGAAGAGGCGGAACTACCACCGGAGACGGTTGCCGTATTGCTCTCGGGCGTGACTGCAGTTGACGTCACGTTGACAATCACGGTGATGGGAGGATAAGCCAACGTGGCCAGAAGAGCATCGCTGCGCGTACAGACATTGCTGCTGCAAGTCCATCCATCGCCCACCATCTGGACAAGCGTCATGCCAGTGGGGAGGGTCTCGGTCACCTTCACCGTTCCGACAGTGGGATTGCCGCCACCGTTGTTGGTAATCGTCAGAATGTAGGCGGCGTTCTGTTCACCCTGGTAGAAGTTGCTCACGTGCGTCGAGTTGATGGTGAGCGCGGGGTCGAGTCCGGAATTTCCCCCGGGGCTTACGAGCGGAAATTGTACCTGGTTGCTGGTAAAGATACCCTGTGCGATGGTGGCCAAAGTAGTTGTGGAAGTGACCAGATTGCCGTTCAGGTGCAGCACCACCTCGAATTGGCCCACCGCCCCGGGGAGCATGGTGGCCTGTAGCACGTCGGCGCTGCTGCCGCCGACCGTCGAGGCGACGAAATTCTGCGTCTGCGGCACCGTCACCGGTCCGTTCACAGGATATTGAACGCCGGTCTGAACCAGCCCGGCGATGTAGTCGGTGAGGTTCGGCAACCCAAGACCGGTGGCATAGACGTTGATTATTTCGCCCGGCACCGCTGGATTGAAACTGGTCACCGGCGCGCCAGCGATGTTGCTGCAACAGGTCGTCGGATCGTACACCGACACCGTTAATGAGCCCCCGGTGGCGTTTCCCGTAACCGGGATGCCGTTACCCTGAGGCCCCTCGACGCGCGCCTTCAGAATAATGCGGTCAAACACTCCGGCGATACTGGCGGAGAGCTGCGGATCCTGATTGAGCCGCACCACCAGAGCATTGCGGACGGAATCCAAAGTATCTATGATACTGGCGGTGTAAGAGTAGACGCGCCCGTTGACAGTGATCGTGGCGACGGCCCCGGGGGTAACCGATCCATCCACGGAAACGATGGATGTGGCGTAGCTGCTGCCGTGATACACCAGGCCTTGCGGCGGATTGGTGGTCGATCCGGGCTGAAAATAAATACCGGGATTGGCGGGCACGATCGCTACACCCAGCGCCGAGGTGTACATAATCGACCCATTAGACATGACGGAGCGCACCACCGCATTGACACTGGTCTGGTCACCCAGCTCCCACGGCACTTGAGCATTGATCAGGGTTGGCGAGACCATGAATAGCGGCCCTGCGATGCCGTTGAAATAGACCTGCGTTCCGCCTAACTCAGTAGGCAACTGCAGCTGTGAGGTATCGGCTTTCACGGTACCGGCGGAGAGATTCGTTCCCAGAATACTGACTATCGTTCCGGGCGCGATTTTAGCGGCGTTGCCGCCGCCGGTCAGGCTGGAACCCGCGGATTCGACGCTCACCTCAGAGGTCGACTGGTTGGGGGCCGGAGTAACGGTCGCCGAATAAGACACACCGTCTCCGAGATCGCCTGCTTGCTTGGACGTCAGGTCGATCACCGTATTGACAATGGGGTCGACGTTCAAGGTCACATTGGCATCACCCGCGCCTTTATTGGCGGAATTGACCACGTTCACCAATGCGGCTGTGATGGTCTGCAGAGTGTCGGTACTCAGCACCGTATAGGGGTAGTTGAACGTGTTTATAGTGAGGGTGATGACGTCACCGGCCTGGATGGACCCGACAATCGTATAATTACCGGTCGCGGTTATGTCCAGGCTTGCGGCGTTCCGTATCCCCTCCCAGGCGATGCTGGGCGTCCCTATCGTATAAACGAGTATTCGCCGGTTGTAGGTGTCGCTCACGTAGAGATTGGCGCCGTCCCAGGCCAAGGCGGACGGGGTGCGTAAGGAGTCCGCGAATTCCGAAGGAACATCCACTCCCCCGGTGATTTGGCCAATAATTATGTCCGGCGTGGAGCCCGTGATGGGGGGAGTCTTGTCCCAAACGAGGAGACGATCGTTACCGCCATCGGCAACTACCAGCTTGCCCCCGGCGTTTAGAGCGTAGCGGGGGAAACTCATGGTGGAGCTGCACAAATAAGGGTAGGTGGGGTTGTTGTAGAGATCGATTCCGTTGGAGACGGCGCACAACAACGGCGTCTCTTTCTCGGCGGTATCGGTTGAAGAGGTGGCCGCCGAACCGGTGAAAGCGTTGTTGGCGACTGAGCTCACCATGTCGGGCTGTCCCAGAGCCACGTCGGCCGGTGCGCCATTGGTCGAAGGAATCGAGTTGAAAATGAGCACGCGGTTAAAGCCCAGGTCGGATACGAAGAGCCGGGTTCCGTCGGAAGTCACCGAAACGGGCGCCAGCATCGTGCTGGCCGTCGCGCCGGTCTGTTGCTGGGTGATGTCGGGGTTCACGTATGTCGTGAAGTTGGGCGCTCCCAGCACCAGGTCGGCCGCCACGCCGTTAGTGGTAGGGATGTGGTTGTAGATCAGAACGCGATTGTTCTGGGTGTCGGCCACAAAAAGCTTGCCGTTTTGAATCCACACGCCTTCGGGACCGCGCATACTGTTGGCGTTGGGAGTGTTGCCCGGCAGCGCATTGGCGGTGAAATTCGCCTGGCCGATTACGACATCGGCATTCTGATTGTTGGTGGTCGGGATGGTGTTCCAGATGAGGATGCGGTTATCGTCGGTATCGGCTACCACCAGGTGCACGCCATCGGACGCGACGCCTTGGGGATTACGAAGGCTGTTCTGCGTGGGCGCGTTATTGACGGTGGTGGTGACGAAATCCGGCTGGCCGAGGACCACGCTAGCTTGCCCCACGCACACCGGGCATTTGCTGTTGTAAGCAAGTTGCGCCGTAGGGGTGGGCAACTGGGAAGAGAGATTGGTAAAAATCAAGACGCGGTTGTTGCTCGGGGTGGCGCCCAGGCGGTTGGAATCCGCCACGAAAAGGGTGTCGCCGGCAACTGCCACACCGCTGGCGGCTCCGATAGTGACGTTGCTGGAATTCGTATCCTGGGCGGTGAATCCGTTCGGCTGACCGACCACCAGGCGGCCGGCCTGACCGGCGACGAAGGTTTGCGCTGAGACCGCCGCGATGGAGAGAAGAAAGACGGAGATACACTTCATGTGTTGTGTCTATAGACGATACAAATGCCAAGTTAAATCAAAAGTATAGCAGGGCTTCGCGGAGGGGCGGTGATGCCCAGAGGACACACCGGTGTGAGAAAACGGCACGATTCGAAGGCGCGGCAACGAGGAAAATGGAAGACTTGCGACAACCCTTGGGAGCACGGGAGCCAAAGCATGCACGAGGGGGGCCACGTGGCGCCGGCACTCCTGCCTGCAGGCCGAGATTCCGAACTCCTGGATTGACTTGAGCTAGTTTGGCGTCCCGCAACCCGCTCCCTGTGGTCGCGGCTCAGTATCGGCACATTGCGTTTCCGAGCCGCGACCACAGGGAGCGGGTTGCGGGCTCATGGCAAATTCCACGACATGAGCCGGCGCTACGCCGGACGTCAGGCGGGAGTCGATAGAAACTCCGCCAGGGCTTCCTGCCAGGGACGCAGCTCGGGGAGCCTGGTGTTGTGGAGGATCGCCTTGGGTGGGCGCAGAGCTTTGCGCGGGAAGCGGGTGGCCGGAACCGGCAGAAGGTTGATGGTCTTCCCGGCGATGCGGAAGATCTCGCCGGCGAGGTCGAACCAACTGGCGCTTCCGCGGTTGGTGAGGTGATAGATTCCCGGTTCGGGCAGGCGTTCGAGGAGGTCTCGGGTGCCGGCCGCGAGGTCGGGGGCATAGGTGACACTGTTGATCTCGTCGGACACCGCCTCAATGGTGTCGCGTTTGGTGGCAAGGTCGCGCATCAGGTCCACGAAGCTCTTTTTGGAAAGATCGCTCTCGCCCTTGGGCCCGAAAATCACCGCGGTCCGCACGACATAGCACTGGGCCGCGGCTTCGGCGATGCTCTCTTCTCCGCCCCGCTTCGAGCGTCCATAGGCGGAAAGGGGCTCGGGCTGGTCGTTCTCCACATATTCGCCGCGGACTCCGTCGAAGACGTAATTGGTGCTGTAGTGCACCAGCGGGATGCCCAACTCACGAGTGAATTGCGCCAGTTTGCCAGGGAACTCCGAGTTGAGAGCGTAGGCCTGGTGCGGCCGGTCTTCGGCGCCATCCACGTCGTTGAAGGCGACGCAATTGATGACGGCGCCGGGAGCGGGCAACAAGCTGGCGACACGGCCGCGCAGCGCAGGGAAGTCGAGCACATCGATGTCTTCGCGGTCCCAACCGGTGGCTTCGGGATACAGCCTCATGAGCTGCCCGCCGAGAGTGCCTTTGCATCCGAGAATCAGTACTCTGCGAATCGGCATGAAACCCAATTATATGTTGTCCGCGAAAACTGTTAGATTGGGTGAAAGCGCATGATTGTCCGGATCCGCTTTGGCGGCGGTAAGCGGGTTGGCGTTAAGCCGCGCAAGCAGCGGCGCTTGGCCGCAGGTCTAGCAGGGTTACTCACGCCGGCTGCAGTGTTGGCGGCAGCAGTGGCGGCATGGGGGATTGCGGCCGATTTGAATTTGACCGGCAGGTTCGCCATCTCCACCGGCCTCTTCTCACACTGGGAAGTGTGGTTGGGCGCGGCGGTAGCGCTGCAACTGTGCGCGCAACTGCTCAACCGGTACGCGAAAAGGGGAGAGACGGCTGCATCCTGACAGCCGGATTGTTATTCTAATCTCTAGAGACCCCGCCATGGCACAACCCCGGAACAGACTGAGCCGGTCGATTATTTACGGGTACTTTCCCACGGGCGTGAAGTGGCTGCTGATCGTCAACACCGCGATCTTCGTGATCTGGTACCTCGGCGGCCCCACTGTGCAGAGCTGGATGTCGCCGCTGGCGCTGGTTCCCATGCTGGTGGTGCATAGCTTCCCCTGGTACCTCTACCAGTTGTTCACCTACATGTTCCTGCACGGGGGCATCGGCCACCTGCTGTTCAACATGCTGGCTCTGTGGATGTTCGGCTTGCCCCTGGAGCAGACATGGGGAACGCGGCGCTTCCTGAAGTATTACTTCCTCTGCGGCGTGGGCGCGGGAATTTGCGACACCACGGTCAACGCGCTGCTCGGCCATAATACCAGCACCATCGGCGCTTCGGGCGCCATCTATGGCCTGTTGCTGGCGTTTGGCGTCTTGTTCCCCGACACGCAAGTGCTGATGTATTTTCTCTTCCCCATCAAGGCCAAGTATCTGGTGATGATCTACGGCGGGGTGGAGCTTCTCTCGGCATTGGGCACGCGGAACAGCGGCATCAGCAACATTGCGCATTTGGGCGGAATGTTGTTCGGCCTGCTGTATCTGAAGGTGCCGATACGGGCGGGGCGATGGAATCTGCCGGATTTCGGCGGCCGCTACCGGCAATGGAAAATGCAGCGCGCGAAGAAGAAATTCCAGGTTTACATGCGCAAACACGACGGCCGCGGCCCGTGGGTAAATTGAGTCTCAGGGGGCGGAAACGCTACCCTCGCGCGCCACGTCATCTGGTATAGTTACCTCAGAAAGTGAGCTTATGCGAGCCTCGATAACCGCTTTTGTGTGCGCTGCCGCACTGTTGGTGGCTGTAGCCGCCACGGTATCCGCGCAGGACCAGGGTCCGGTCACTAATTCCAGCGGCACCGTCGCCAAGAAGAAACCCGCCGACGGCACTACGCCCGCCGACGGCGACCTCCCCAAGGTCCCTTCGGAATACACCAAGAGGGACAAGCTGGATGTCGGCAAGCTACAGACGTTCAAGACGGACGTAGACACGGTCAGCGTGGACGTGGCGATCATGGACAAGAGCGGCCGCTTCATCCCCGATATCCCGAAGGCAGCGTTCCGCGTGCTGGAGGACAACGTTCCGCAGCAGGTCACCGGGTTCAACGCCAAGGGTGAAGCGCCCATGACGGTGGCGATGGTCGTCGAGTTCAGCAACCTGTTCCAGCAGTATTACAGCCGCACCTGGTTTCAGACGCTGCAACTGATTTGGGGGTTCGCCAGCACCCTGAAACCGGAAGACTACGTAGCGGTGATCGCGTACGATATGAAGCCCGAGATCCTGTCGGATTTCACCACCAACCGGATGGAAACGCAGGAAGCGCTGCACCGGATGACGATTCCGGCCTGGCACGAATCCAACCTGTTCGACGCCATCGCGGATACCGAAAATCGCATGTCCGGAATCGAAGGGCGGAAAGCGATTTTGTTAGTGTCCTCCGGTGTCGATACGTTCAGCAAGCTCACCTTGGACAAAACGCGCAAGATTCTGCAGGAATCGGGCGTACCGATTTACGCCATCGGCCTGATGCAGGCGTTGCGCATCATGATGGGGCCAAAGGGCGACAACATCGCATTCCTTCAGGCCGACAATCAACTGAGGACCTTCGCCTCCGAAACCGGAGGCCAGGCGTTCTTCCCGCGTTTTGAGGGGGAATACGGCGGTATCTTCCAACAGATCCACCAGTCGTTGCGCAATCAATACGTGCTGACGTATTCGCCCAGCAACAAAACGCACGACGGCGCCTATCGCAAAATCAAAGTGCAACTGGTGGATCACGACGGCAACCCGATCGCGTTGAAGGACGAAAAGGGCAAACCCGTGAAGTACACGGTCATCGCGAAATCCGGCTACAAAGCGCCGCGCGCGGTAGAGTAGAGCGAACGCGCATACACAGAGCTTTGTCAAGCGCTCCATCTGGCGGTTTTCCATGGCGATGCGAAACCGTTTGACATCGTAATTACAGCTTTGTTACTCTCGCTTTCGTCCCTGATGAAACCCGCCCAGTCAGCGAACCCTCACATACTCCTAGTCGACGACAATCGCGATGGACTGCTGGTGCGCAGATCCCTCCTCGAAGAAGTGGGATACCGCGTCGAAATCGCCACCAACGGCGAAGAAGGGTTGAAACTCTTCGAAAGCTCCTCCTTCGACGTGGTGGTCACCGATTATCGTATGCCACGCATGGATGGAGGAGAGCTGATCCAGCGAATCCGGCAGTTGAAGCCCAACACGCGCATCATTTTGCTCTCCGGCTTTGTGGATCCGCTGGGGCTTACGGAACAGGTTACCGGCGCGGATGTGGTGATCGCCAAGACTTCTCACGAGCCGGTGCATCTGCTCAGTTGGGTGAAACGGCTCATCAACCGCGCTACTCCGCGGAAACCTCCTGGGCGCCAAAACGGCTCGGTTGCGCAAAAACGCGCGGCGGGCAAGTAAATTGTGGCGCGGACACTCGTGTCTGCAGCGCCAAGACTAAGTCTCGACCCAACAGCCTAAAGGCGCCTAAAGGCTGCGCCACGTCATTTGCCGTAGACACCGCGAAGCTATTTTTTTGCGCGGTTCCTTAGCAGGCCGAAGCTCCTCCAGCCCTGTGTCTCCGTGGTGAACCATTGACGCGACTATCGGAATCTGATATAACGGATTCCGATAATGAAACCCGCGATCTACGACTTCCTTCCGCTTGCCCCCGCGACCCTGCATATTCTCCTCTCCCTCGCCGGCGAGAAGATGTACGGCTATGCCATCATGCAGGAAGTGGCGCGGCAGTCGGAAGGCCGCTTCAAATTGGGCCCCGGTACGCTGTACGATAACTTGCAGCGCCTTATGAAGCAGGGCCTGGTGGAAGAAGTCGCCGGCCGACTCTGCGTGGACAACCCGCGCCGCCGCTATTATCGCCTCAGCGGCCTGGGACGCGGCGTCCTGACGGCCGAAATCGGCCGTCTGCGCGAGGTTGTGGACCAGGCTGCGGCATATCTCAAACCGCTTCGCCCGAGGAGGACGTAATGGTGCGATGGCTCTACATCCAACTGCTCTTGGCTCATCCCGCCGAGTTCCGGCAGCGCTTCGCCGACGAAATGCTCGACGCTTTCGACCTGTCGCGCGCACTCCGCGAGCACTTCCGTCTTCTGCTCGACGGCCTGCTGTCGCTGGCGCGGCAATGGGTCCTGCGCCCCGAGTTCCGGCAGCCGTGGCAACCCGCCACCCCAGCTTACGAGCTGCTCACGTTTCAGCAGATCGAGCCCTACAAACCTCGCGGGATTGCGCTCACGGAGGGCGGGCTGGTTGCCCTTCTGCTTCTCTTTGGGGTGGTGAATGCCATCAACCACGGCGGCCGAAAAGTGCGGACCATCCTCATCGGGATGAGCCGGCCAGGTTTCGGACTGATCAAAATAGATCGCGCCGATTTGGAAGGCAAGCCGCTGATCGCCGCCGAAGCCGCAAAAGACGAGGACGATCCTTTGCGCCCGTTCGCCCGCTCCTATTTCCGCTTCGTCCATGTGCTCGCGGCGCTCGATGCCGATGGCGATTTCACCATTTCACCGGCGGAAATCGCCGCCGCGCCCGATGTTTTGCGCAAACTGGATCGCAATCACGATGGGAAACTGAGCGCGGAAGAATGCGGATTTCTGCCGCCCGGCGATTTCGACGGGCCGCCGAGCATGCTCGCCCGCTATCGCCGCGATTTCATGCGCGATAATCCCGCATTGGCCGCTCTGGACGCCGATCGCGACGGCGAACTTTCCGCCGCCGAAATCGCCAACAGCGCGGCCGTCCTGATGTCGCTCGACATCGATCACAACGGCAGCCTGTCGCCCTACGAAGTGCTCCCGCACCCAGCCGTTTCTGAGGCCGCGGGCCTGATGGGCCGCTTCGATAACAATGACGGCGGCGTCATCGCGATCCAAAGTTTGCCGAAGGACGACCCCGACGTGGAGTCCATAAAGCGCCTCCTGGTCGCCGCGGACCGCAATCACGATGGCGTTGTCACGCGCGGAGAGTTGATTGTCGAACTCGCCTCTATCGGCGAGGCGGAACGGAAGTTGGACGAGGCGCTACCATCGTTAAGACCGCAGCCATGATCGTGGAGATGCGCACCTATAAGACCAAGCCCGGCAAACGCGCCGGGTTCCTAGAGATCTTCCGGACGAGGTCCGTCCCGGCGCACGATGAGATCGGGATGAAGATATTGGGGCCATTCCTATCGGTGGAAGATCCCGACACCTTCTTCTTCATGCGCGGCTTCCCCAACCTCGCCTCGCGCGAACCGATGAAGGCCAAGTTTTACGAAGGCGAGCTTTGGAAGGGCGAGTTGGAAAATGTTCTCATGCCCATGATCGAGAAATACGAGGTGGTGCTCGTGGAAGACCCCGAAGCGCTGATTCGATGGTCGTGACCGCTCCCTTACGGTCGCGGCTCGGTAACGCCTTCTTTCCGAGCCGCGCGCGTGAGCAAGCGGAGGCGGGTCCGGCAGCGAAAAAATTATGAAGAAGGCGATTGAGAAACGAAAGGCGTCCAGTAAGCCCGACATCGACGAGATTCTTCCGGAGTATGACTTCAGCCGCGCCTCGCGGAACAAGTACGCGTCGCAATACGCCGCTGGAAGCACCGTTGTCGTACTGGAACCGGACCTAGCCGCCGCCTTCCCAAGCTCCAGCGAAGCGAACGATGCTCTGCGCGCCCTGGCGGGGATCATCCGGAAACATCGTACTCGGCGGCCGCTCTAAATCTTCTGCACCCGCCGCAGAGTGTACAGCTCGGGCTTCATATTCTCCCGCTCGAACCGTTTCCAGTCGTCGTTCACGTGAATCAATTTTCCGCTAATATGATTCGACCGGTCCGACGCCAGAAACAGCGCTAGTTGCAGCTGCTTCTCCGGCGGAATTCCGCCCGTAATGCGCACCTGCTCGGACTCCTCGATCTCCCGCCGGCCCGCCTTCTCTTCGCCGGCGTGCAAAATCTCGTCCGTCATATGGGTGTACACGTTGCCCGGCGAAATGCAGTTCACCTGCACATTGTGGTCGCTCACCTCTATCGCCAGGCCCTCGGCAAAGCGCACCACCCCGGCCTTCGACGCGGCGTACGCTCCGAAATTCGGCCGCGTATGGCCCGACCCTCCGCCTACAATCAGAATGATCTTGCCCGACCGCTTCTCGATCATCGGCGGCAGCACCGCGCGGCACGAATTCACCACCCCGATCAGGTTCACTTCGATGGTCTCGGTCCACGCCTTCGGATCCGTCGTGAGTAGCGGACCGATCGGGCCCTGCACACCCGCCGCGGCGATGAGCGTGTCCAGTCCGCCAAAAACCACCTTCATGCGATCCACCGCCGCCTGCAGCTGTTCCAGATCGCGAACGTCGCCCCGCAAGCGGAGCGCGTTGCCGCCGGCCTGCTCGATTTCCAGTTTCGCCAGATCCAGTTCGGCCTGGGTGCGCCCCAGCAGGCCGACGCGCGCGCCCGCTTCCGCGAATCCCAACGCCAGGCGCTTACCGATGCCTCGCCCGGCGCCGGTGATCAGAACGCTCATGTCTCGAATGGTGTGCACAAGGATCAGTTCTCCACTCTGGCGTCGAACACCCCGGTAACGATGGCGCCGCCGCGCTTCACCTGCACGTAAACCCGGTAATCGCCCGGCTTGGGAAATCCGTAGGGGAAGGACACCTCGACCGGCAATCCTTCGGACGTCATCATGTGGCCAGCGTGGGAATTTTCCGGCTGGGTGAGCGCTAACGCCGCCATCGGCGCCGACCCGCTGGGATGCACGTGCGCGAACACACTCCGGTCGGAGCGCGCGAACGCGGCATGTCCCAGCATCCCCATGTATAGCTCCATATCGGTGGCCGGCTTGCCTGCGCCGTCCTCCACGCGGAAGCGAAACAGGTACGGCCGCCTGACGTGCCAGGCCGTTCCGGCATCGCGATCCCAAACCATGCGGTAGCCTCCAGGTAGCGGCGCCACACTGCGATTGTAATCCGCTTGCGCGACGGGTGGACCCTCACCGGCGGCATCGTCTCCCGTGAGCGGTTGGCCCTCGATAGCGGGCAGGTCGATCTCCGCCGTCGCAGTTTCGGCCAGACCGTCGGAGTGCACGATGTCGCCAAATAAGGCGTAGCGGCCCGCCGGCATGGCAGGCAACTGCTGCGAGAACTCGTTGGCATCCGGCTCGGGATGCAGGCGCCACACCAGGTCCATTTGCGGGAGCCGAATCATATATAGATGCATCAGGTGGTCGTGGTCAAGCAGAAGATCGTCCGCGCGGCGGCCCATCCAACTGGGATCTTTGAGCGCCAGTGTCAAGCGGCTGCCCTCAACCGACGGCAACAGCACCAGCGGCTTGACGATCATGCGCGTATAGTTGCTTTCTTCCGATCCCCACCACTGCCCGCCTAACCAGACCACTGCGGCCAAGCCGACTCCCACCGCGATCGTCACCACGCGCGCCCGGCGCACGCGCGCCACGTCCGGTTGCTTGCCAGGTTCTACCACGGCTTCGCGCGCGCCGGCCCCAGCGATACTCACCAGCCCGGCCGCCAGCACCAATCCCAGTCCCACACATACCACGGCACTCTTTCGGACCTGTCGGAGCTGATGGAAAGTGAACCCGCAGCCATCCCGTTTGTCCCCTGCACTTGCAATTATAGAATGCCGGCCGCTACTGCTTCCGCAAGCCGCCGCCCTGGGTGGCGCGAATCATTTTGCCCCATAAGGCCGAAGACAGATCGTCGGCATCGTCGGGGTCCACCGGGACGACGGCGATGTGCAAACCGGCCATCTCGTCGGTCGACGACGGTCCCCAAACGACGCGTTTGGGAGGGTGCGACGGATTGCGGGGATTGCGGGCCGAGTTGTCGTAGGTGAATTCCATAATGATGTCAGTGCCCTCGGGCAGGCGGATGGGCGTGGCGTACATGTATTGCTGCTGCCAGTTGAAATTCCAATCGGAGATGCGCAGCAGCGTGCGGCGCGTGCCGTTGGGCAGCACCGCGTACCCGTACATCTCTTTGCAAATGTAATGGGCGTGCGGATTGATGCCGATGGCGTCGACATCCACCGGGAGCGTAAAGTGATCGGTCACTTTGTACGCGTGGTCGCCGGGCGGAATGTCGATGCGGTTCGATCCGAGCGGAATGTCCTGCGCCTGGCGGGTGGGTTTGCGATTGGTGAAATAGAGCGCCACGGCGGTGCGATCGGTGACGGCGCGCCCATTGGGATGATAGTGGACCTGCAGAACGAGATCGGCGTGCCCGTGAAGCAGTTCCGGCATGTCGGAAGGCGCTTGATAGGGCAACGATCCCGGCGTCCAGCCGGAGAGGCCGCGGGCGGGCAGGAATCCGGGCGTGCCGAAGCAATCGTAGCCGGAGCCGGTGTCGCGCTTGCGGGCAGTGCCGCTGATGTCCTGGAAGAGAATGGCGTGATGGACCACTTGCGGATTCCCGGGCCGCATGTCGACGGCGCGGACCCAGTGGTCCTGCACGATATCGGCGGGCGCGACGAAGCAGCGATAGAGATCGTTGCCCTCGGCGGGCACGGCGAAGTCGACCGCCATTTTGGCTTCCAGATCGGGTTTGCCGAGTTGCCAACCGTCGGGGAAACGCGGCGGCGGGGGCGCAGTCGATAGAATGCCCGCAGGCGCGCCGCCCGCTGCCCATTTGGAGAGCGTAGCGATTTCGGCATCGCTCAGGCGGCGCTCGTCGCGGAAGTGCGGGACCGTCGGCAGCCACGGGGGCATGACGCGCTTGCTCGTAATGGTGGCGATCAACTGCGCGCGCTTGGAGGCGTCCTGGTAAGTCAGGAGGCTGAACGGCGCCACGCCTCCGGGACGATGGCAGGCGGCGCACTGGCGATAGAGGATGGGCGCCACGTCGTGCGAGAACGTGGGTATCCCCGGCGTAACTGCGAAGAAAGCGGCGAGTAACGACGCCAGGGGCACGCTTCTATTATGAAGCTCACTTCGTTTTGTAGGTGAAGGTCACCTTCGTCTCTTCGTCGACCACCAGCGGGCGGACGAAGCGGAATGAAGTGCCGGCGTGAGGCACGTCGATGGCGATGGGCAGAACTCCGGCCACGTGCTTTTGAAGATTCACCACATTGACGGAGGCGGCGGCGTTCTGTTGTTCCTGCTTCGGCAGCGGCGGAGCGAACTTCCGAGGTGAAATCTCGGCGGAGGTTACCACCACGGATTCGTTGGTACTGCCCACCCGCAGGACGGCAGGAATCCAACCCGGGCGATAGTTGGCGTAGTCGACGTTCTCGACATCCGAATTGAAGCCCGGTGCTTCGACCGTGATGCGGATCCTTCCCGAGGCGACGCCCGACACCACCCAGCGGCCGTTGAGATCGCTATCAGTCTTCCTCTGCGCATTGCTGGCAAGGTCGGTCACGATGACGTGAGCGTGCGGCACCACCGCGCCGCTCTGGTCGGTCACCACGCCTCCCAGTTGACCCGTGAAAAGCGGCCCTGCCTCGACCCTGCGTTCTACAGCATCTCGTGGGGCTGCGTCCTGCGGAAGCAGGTCGGCGGCGACGACATCGCCTCCGAAATTGGTCACTTTATAGCGCTCCGGCAGAAAAACTTCCCAGCGGACCAGCCCGATGGGGACGTCCATCTTCGGCAGATCCAGTTCCGATCCGCCCTTCTTCGCGAAGGGTGCGCCGGAATCCATGTAGACGTACGACACGGTGTACGGCCCTGCCGGCCGAAAGCCGCTGCGGAGAAGTGGCACGCGATTGCCGTCGGCACCCTGTACCGGCTTGACGCGCTCGCCCGCGACCTCGGCCGACACGATGCTCGCACCGGCCGACAACGCGACTTTCAGGAACGGCTGAGATTGATTTCGTACCGTCAGTTTCACTTCGGTGAGCGATTTCCCGTCGGAGGTCACCATGGTGGTGACTTCGGCATCTTGCGCCACGGCGGCCAGCACGCTGCTGTCGGGGAAGCGGACCCAGGCGAGCGACAGAGCGGGCGCATCGGCAGCCTGACGGTGATAGCGGAAGGCCGCGTGGAGAGAATTGCGTGCCAGGTCGCGCAAGTAGCTGCTGACTTCCTTCACGTCCATGCGCTTCAGGCTGCCGGATTCCTTGGCGGTGAGTTCCATGGCGCCCTCGCCCTCCACCAGGACTTCGCCGGTCTCACGCTGGGTATTCTTCAGGCTGAGGATGGGGACGTCGGCATTGAGATCGGTGTTGGCCTTGGCGAGCGAAATGAGGAACTGATGGCTGCGCTGCGCCGGATTTTGCACACGCAGTATGAGCAGCCCCGGCTGGGCATCGCTCGCCTCCAGAGTGGCGCCCGTGACGCCCGTTACTTCATAGCCGGCCGGCAGCGCGATTTCGAACGATGACGGATCGCCCTGCACCACGGTGACATCGGCCAGAGCGGTGAGCGAGAGCTCAGCCTCCGTCACCGATACCAGCGTCTTCACGTCCGAAAGGAAGCGGACTTCGCGAGGGACAGCGATCTGCGGCGCGGTTTGGCGCAAGCCCCACCAGATGTTGGCGGCCTGTCCGGGAACGAGTGCGGCTTCCACCGTGGTCTGCCCGTTAGACGAGTTGCGCGCCGTGATCAGGCCGGGGTTCAGATTGACGATGGTGCGATCGCCGGGGATTGTGAGCGTTAGCCGCGCGGCGCCAGCGCCGGGCACGGGAAGCTTGAGAGAGGCGCGGCCGGCCTCGATAGCCAGCGCCATTCCGGCGTCGAGTGTCACGGAAAACCCTTGCAACCCGGGCAGGACGGCACTGTGTGTTCCGCCGGTTTGCTGGAGCGGAAGTTCCGCGCCCTTCTCGCGCGCATCCAGAATGGTCAAGCCGGAGACCAGCGGGACGAGCGTCGCGACCTTGCGGAAGACCTCGCCATCCAGTTGGATAGTACCGGTCACCGCTTCGCCGGAGACTTGAAATTTCAGGTCGGCGCTCTGGACGGTGAAGGGCACGGGAGGTGTATCGGGCTTCTTCACGGGCTTGCCGGCCAGATCCACCAGCCGATTGTACTCGTCGAGCGGCAGACTGACGTTGCCCGACGCGGGTAAGGGCAGAGAGGTCTTGTCCTGCGCGAAAGCGACGGCCGCAAGACCCACGATGAGACACCGCAGTTTGCTTTTCATTTCACGCCTCCCTTGCTTTCACGCTGATAACTCAATTGCATGCCGGCCACCTGATTCTCGCTGGTAAGTTCGGACACCAGAAACAGTGAAGGTCCACCGGCAGGAAACGCCAGCGCCACGAGCCAATTCGTCACCGGCTTACGCGCGTCGTTCACGGCGCGATAGCGGTCCACGAGCGCCTGTGTGGCCGCCTGCGCCGCGTTGTTATTCAGCTGCTGCATGAGGTCGGACTGCTGCGCCGCCGCGTTGTTAGCTTGCGGCGGGCGCGGCTCGACAGTTGCCAGGCCGGAGGCAGGCTGCTGGTAATCGCTGATGCGGAATGTGCCCGGTTCGGCCGTGACTTTGTAGCCCGGCGGGTGGTAAAGCAGCAGACCGGTTCGCGATATCGGCAAGTCCAGCGAGGGCAGCGTCAGAGAGGCGCGCGCTTTTTCCTCCCATCGCGATCCCGGAGCCTGATAGACCACCTGGATAGCGAACGGCGGCGCGTCTTCTCCCGCCCGCGACTTACTCAGCGGGAACAGCAGGCTGCCGTCGGGCGCCTGGCCGGGATGGACCGGGCGGCCCTCCAGCGAGGCGCTCCATACCACGGCGCCCTGCGGCAGCGCGATCTTGGCGAAATTGCGCTGATTGTTGCGCATGGAGTAGCGCGCCTCCACCAGCATCTTCCCGTCCCTGGTTATCAGTACGCGATAGCGGGCCTCTTCGACATTGGCGGTGAGAATCGCCTGCTGCTCGTAGCGCACCACCTGGATGGCGAGCGATCGCGCGCCGGGCGTAGCTCCGGGACGGAATCGGAAGGCCGCCAGCGACGGCGATTGGCGGCTGGCTACGGTAGCGCCGAGTTGCGCCGCGTCGGCGGTCTCCAGGCCTTGCGGCTTGAGGTCCTTGATTTCGCCGGCGCCCAGCACTTCTACGGCCACGCCGCCGGTGTCGCGCTCTACGTCGAGCAAACGCAGGAGTGGGATGACAATGGCCCCGTCGCGCGGCAGGCGAGTGTCGCCGGTAATGACGAATCGCGCCTCGTGCTCCACCGGTTCGAGGAAGCGAACCAGCAGTTCCCCGTGGCGATCTTCCCAATCTCCCACTGTGGCGCCGAGGACCTGGTTGACCGTGACGGTCTCCGGCAGTTGGATACGGACCTGCCGCGCGGCTCCCTGCAGGATTTCGGCGTTCACCTCCGCGTACAGGGAGGTGGAGTCTTCGCCCAAACCGAGCAGTTCCGTGAGAGAACCGCGCATGCGAAGAGCTAGCTCGACCTTGTGGTCTTCGGTCTTGCGGCGCCACGTGAAAGTAAGCGCCTCATTCCCGCGGCCGTACGCCAGCCACTTACTCTCACCGCTCGACTCGGCACGTTCCGCCAGGAATCCGCCCGTGACGTCGATATCCATATCGAGCCGGGTAAGTGTCACCGAAGCGCGAGTTACTCCGGAGGCGCTGGCGGGGAGAGCCAGCTTCTCGTTGCCGGAAGCGAAACTTACCGGCAGCGCGATGTCGAGAGCCAGGACGGCGCGTCCGCGCTTATCGAGAAGGGCAGCCAGATGGCCGGCGGTACGCGAGTCGTCGGCCGGCACCAGGGACACGAGCTTGCCATCCAGCTTGGCTTCGCGGACCAGCAGGCCGGCCGGGAGGGGTATGCGAACCCATCCGTCTTTCACCACATCGATCGTCAAATTGGCCCGGCCCGAGGCCAACTCGCCATCGATTTTCAAGTTATAGTCGACACGCGTCAGAGTTGCTTCCACAGGCGTGGGAGCCTCCGAATCGCCGGTCACCGGGTAAGCCCGCGCGCGGAGCGTGGCGTATTCAGCTGCGGGAATGACGATCCACCCGGGAGAATGGGTGGAATCCTGCGCGGGCAACGGACTTACTAAGGCCGTGCCGCAGAAAGCGAGCAAACCTAGCCCAAACCTCTTCATAGACTACCCCCACTTGGCGTGTCAGACGCGGTGGCCGGTTACAAACTTCATGTCGGGTAATGCCCGGTGGAGAGTAATCCATTCAAGAATTCTTGGAGGGGCGGAGACTCCGAGCGTCTCGGCCCAATTCCTGGCGTGGCGCGGCCTTCAAGCAGGCCCCACATCTCTGCACACTTTAGCTTGTCCTCGACAAGGACACATCGGCGCTGATTATTATGCACACAAAGCACCGCCAGGGAGTGTTCATGGCCCTGCGGGCCTAAGCGAGCCTGACTCGCCTGGACAAGCTGAAGCTTATCCCACGTGGGGCATGCTTTAGCTTGCCTGCCGGGCGAAAGCCCGGCCAGTCCCTGCGGGTCACCAAAGGCGATGAAGCTCGACCTGCGATGTTTTCTTCAACCGAGCGGTGCTTTATGAGCCTCGAGAGATAATATGCATTCTGCGTGACGCACTACGCTAGAGTCACTCGTAATTCAACGCCGTCATGGGGTCGACGCGAGTGGCGCGGCGGGCCGGATACCAACTGGCGAGCATGGCGATGGCGATCCACGCCAAGCTGGCGGCAGCGAAAGCGATGGGGTCGAATGGACTCAGCCCATACAGAAATCCGCGCAGTAAACGGACCGTGAAGGCGCTGAGGAACAACCCGGCCGTAACCCCGATCGCGGTAATGCGAAGTCCGTGCGCCAATACCATCCATTGCACGTCTAGCGGAACCGCGCCGAGAGCCATGCGGACCCCAATTTCGCGCGTGCGCTGCGCCACCGAGCAGGCCACCACGCCATAAACGCCGATGGCCGCGAGCACGATGGCCAGCAATCCCAGTGCGCCCAGCAGGGACGCCTGCCACTTCACTTCCCAGAGCGAAAGCGCCACCGCATTTTCGAGAGTTCCGTTATCGTAAATGCGCAGATCTCCGCCCCTGCGTTGCACCAGATCGAGCACCGGTTTAGTCCATTGGCGCGGATCGCCCGCGGTGCGGACGATGAGCGAGAAGAAGCCATTGCCACCGGAATCTTGCCGGCGCGAAACGTAATAAAAAGCCTGTGGTTCTTCGCTGAGCGCTCCGTACTTCGCGTCCCGGGCGACGCCGATCACCGTTCCCGCTTTCGGGACGTCGCCATCGCAGCCCTCTAGCCACACGGTTTTGCCGATAACGTCCTCACCCGGCCAAAGTGTTCGCGCCATGGTTTGATTGACGATCACGTCAGGTATACCGCCAGACGATTCCGCGGGCGACAAACCGTGGCCTCTAACGATCGGAATCCCCATCAGGTCAAAATAGTTGGGATCGACAGTGTTGGTCAGCGCTTTTTTCGCCGTTTGCCGCGACGCTCCGGCGCAGGTTACTCCGACCATGGGAAACACCCCCCAGGCGAGCGTCGCGTCCTCCACGCCGGGCAGCTCGCGAGCTTGTTGGACGAGATTGGAAAAGAGCAAGGTGTTGGCTTGCTTGTCGGAACCACGATCGGGCGCCGAGAGGTTTACGTAGAGCCGGTGGTCGATGGCGAAGCCGGGGTCGACGCTTTGCACGTGTTGCAAGGCGCGCACCAGCAGGCCTGTGGTAATCAGAAGCGTGAGCGAGAGCGCCACCTGGACCACCGAATAAATCTCCCGCTGCCGGGAATTCCTAACATCGTGGCCTTTCATCCCGGAATTCAGGTTCTTACGGCTGGAGGCGAAGGCGGGCGGCAGGCTGAAGAGAATGGCGCAGACGATTCCCGCGAGAGCGAGGAACAGCGCCACCCGCCAATCGATTCCGAACCGCAGGCCTTGGTACAAGACAAAGGGAACGCCGGGTAGAGCCCACTCCAGGGCGCGCCCTGTACCGTAACCGAACAAAACTCCCAGCAGCAGACCGCCGGCAGCCAGCACCAGACCCTCCGCCAGAGTCTCGCGAAATAACCGCGGGCGGCTCGCTCCCAACGACTGCCGTATCGCGATCTCACGCCGGCGCACGGCGGCGCGGGAGAGCAGCAGGTTGGCCACGTTGACACAGGCGATCAGCAATACCGCCCCGGCGACCGTGCTCAACAACTTCACAATCGGCATGAAAATCTCGCGGCCACCCTGCCACAAGAAGCCGGAAGCGGGTTGAACTTGGACGGCGCCCTGAAAAAGCGGAACGCCCGGATAGGCCGCACGCACTCGCTCGCCTACCACGCCGAGCTCCGCAGCTGCGTTCATCAGAGTGGCTCCCGGCGCCAGGCGAGCGATCAGGTCTACGTCGTGCGGAGTAGAAGCCGACAGCGGAACCCAGACATCGATCCTCATGGGAGAAGACGATCCCGTGAATTCGCGCGGCGCCACGCCCGCGACACGGAAATAGCTCGTCAGGCGGACGTGCTTCCCGAGAACGCCGGGGTCGCCTCCAAAGCGGGTCTGCCAGAGACGGTAGCTGATGACCGCTTCGGGATCGCCCATGGAGTTTGCGTCTGCCCGAAACCAAGCGCCAATGGTTGTGCCCAGACGGAGCACTTGCGGGTAGTTCGCCGAGACGCGTTCCAAATTGACGAAGAAAGTCGTGTGGTCGACTTCCATGTAGTCACCGGACCGCTCCTTGGCGGCCGCCTGAACGGAGCGCAAACCATCGCGAAATCCGAGGAATCCGCGCCAGTTACAGAAGTCCCCGTATTTGCGGTCGATTTGCACGATCCGGTCGGCCTCGGGCACCGGCAGCCGGCGGAAGTAGAGGCTATCGAGAAAGCTGAAGAGCGTGGTGTGGACGCCGAGCGCGAGCGCCAGGCAGAGCATCGCCGTGAGGGCGTATCCGGGATTGCGGCGAATGCGGCGCACGGCGCGGCTGAAGTCCGTGCCGATGCCGGGGAGCGAGCGGCGATAGAGCGAGAATCGCACCGCCGCACAACTGAGCGCCTGACCCCAATACCAGAGCCGGCCACCCCCGCGCGCTTCGAATGTCTCGCGCAGATCGCCGGCCACAGCGTCGGCATCGCGCCCGCCCACCAAGCGTCGCAACAGCCATTCGGCCAGTTTCGGGGGGTCAGACATTGAGGCCCTCCCACATGCGATCGAATACGGCTCTCGAACTGGAGAGCGCCTCCACGCCAGCCGGCAGGAGTTTGAAATAGCGCTTGGAGCGGCCGCCGCGCTGCGCCGTGGCATCGGCGAACCACGAATGGACCAGCCCCTTGGATTCCAAGCGGTCAAGCGTGGCGTAGAGCGCGCCTACAGTGACTTTTCGTCCCGCGCGGTTCTCGATTTCGGCGCGAATGGGGACGCCGTAGGCCTTCTCGCCCAATCGTAAAACTGCCAGGAGAACAAGCTGTTCGAACTCGCCAAGGTAGATCGCCGACATTTGTTCTATATAGTAGATCAAATGCCGGTGACGGTCAATAGGCGCTGATCGAGCTCCTCGCGGCTGGCGACAAACCACAGGTCGCGGCCACGATTCGCCTCGTACACGAAATCGTGGAATGCTTTGCTGTCGTTCTTGTATTTGGAAATATCGCCGAGGATGGCTAAGCGCACACCGTACGTCACGAATTTCTGCGCGAATTCCCCGGCCACACGCGTACGCAAGACGAAGAAGTCTTCGTCGAGCCGCTCTACGGGAATCGCGATCGTTCCGGCGCCGGCCGACCGGGCATCGCCGATCAGGTCGACGGCATCGCGGTCGGTGCGCAGCTTTTTTCCCTCCGAGGGACAGAGATAGAGCTTCGGGGGCATAATCAATTGTGCCGCTTCGGGCCCTGTTTTTTCTCTGCGTCGCCTGCGCGTGCGGGCAAACTCCCGCACCCACCGGACGACTGGTCGATATTGGCGGCTATCGCGTGCACTTGAATTGCGCTGGCTCGGGCAGCCCCACTGTGACGATCGTAGGCGCAGGATTTTCCTTCGACTGGGCATTGGTGCAGCCCGAGGTCGCCAAGTTCGCTACCGTGTGCACGTACGATGTTTCCGGCGCCGCATGGAGCGATCCCGGTCCGAAGCTCGATTGCCGGGGCCGCGTGCATCAGGTTCGCGAGCTCATGCGAACGGCGCAACTGAAAGCGCCGTACGTGCTGGTGGGGCTGTCGCTTGGCGCGTGCGTGGCGCGTCTGTATGCGGCCGAATACCCGTCGGAAGTGGCCGGCATGATAATCGTCGATCACGCATTCCTGCCCGATTCCGGTCCTGCCAAAGCCACGAGTTTCGCCGGGCTCGATTCGCCGCCGGTATTGATCGAAAAGACACCCCTCGAGGTCACCGTGGAAGACTCGTCGGAGTTCGACAATCTCCCGCGCCGCAGCCAGGAGTTGCACCGCTGGGCTATGTCCCTCCGTCCGAAATTGCCCACCGCCGACGACGCGGAGGATTGCCTCGCTCAACTGAAGGCTGCACGGCCGCTCGGCGATCTTCCGCTGGTGGTGGTCAGCACCGGCAATGAAGCGCCTGGCTACGCCCGCTTGCAGACCCAACTACTCGCGCTATCGCGGCGCAGCTCGCAGATGAAAGCCGAGCGGAGCTTCCATTCGGTGGAGATCGATCAGCCCGAGGTGGCGATCGCGGCTATCCGGAAGGTAGTGCGCCTTACTTCCGTTCGTCCGGCGCCACGGTGATCCATTTCGTTTCCGAACCGGCCGGCACGGTGGCGTATCCGTCCACGGGCGCCAGAGTGAACCAGGTACCAGCCTCGATACCGGGAGTTGCCTGCGCGGCCCTCACTTCGTGCTCCAATCGCGCCGCGAGTGGCGTCACGCTGCCGTCCTGATCGAGCGTGTCGTAGCGGATCGGCATCTTGCGCCGAAGCGGGACCAGCCGTGAACATCGCGAAGATGACGAACCTGCGGATCATGCTCCCCCTCGCCGGGAGCAATTATATACCGCCGGTTTTGTTACCGAGCCGCGCGCGTCAGCAAGTGGTTTTCTACTCTCCGAGTAAGTGCAGCACCACGCTTCGCCGGTGCGATGACGCGCGATGTTCGAAGAGATATACGCCCTGCCACGTCCCCAGCGCCAGACGTCCGCTTTCCACCGGAATGGAAAGCTGCGTCAACGTGAGCGCCGCGCGAATATGAGCCGGCATGTCGTCCGGCCCCTCGCAAGTGTGCCGGTACAAACGATTGTCCTCGGCCACCAGTCGATTGAAGAACTCGTTCAGATCGTGCTGCACGTCGGCGTCGGCGTTCTCCTGAACGGTCAGCGACGCCGAGGTGTGTTGTACGAACACCGTCAGCAGACCGGTATCGATATTGCACTCGCTCAGCCAGCGCGCGATCGGCCGCGTGATCTCGTACAGCCCTTTTCCGTTGGTGTCGACCCGAAGGCGATGCGAAAATTGTTTCAGTTCCGCGCTACTCAACGGTGACGCTCTTGGCCAGGTTGCGCGGCTGATCCACATCGCAACCGCGCCGCACCGCGATATGGTACGCCAGCAGTTGCAGCGGCACGATCTCCAGAATCGGCGAAAGCAGGTCCGACGCCGGCGGAATCTCGATCACGTGATCGCTGAACCGGCGCGCCTGCGTGTCCCCTTGCGTCACCAGCGACACCACAATGCCTTCGCGCGCCTTCACTTCCTGGATGTTCGAGAGGGTCTTCTCGTATATCAAGCGGCTTTCGGGATCGGCGGGATCGTGCGTTGCCAGCACCACCACCGGCAGCTTCTCATCGATCAGCGCGTTGGGTCCGTGCTTCATTTCACCGGCGGGATACCCCTCGGCGTGAATGTAAGAAATCTCCTTGAGCTTGAGCGCGCCCTCCAGCGCCACCGGGAAATGCACCCCGCGGCCCAGGAACAGGAAGTCGGTGGCATGGTAAAGTTCGCGCGCCAACGCTTCGTACACCGCGTCGGCGGAAAGCAGCGTTTCGAGTTTGCCGGGAATGTGCAGCAGATTCTGAACCAGGCACTTTGACGCGCTTTCGTCCAACGACTTGTTCGCCTGGCCAAGGTACATCGCCAGAATGAACAGAGCCGTCAACTGCCCGGTGAACGCTTTCGTGGAGGCCACGCCGATCTCCGGCCCGCAGTGCGTGTAGATGGTGCCCGCTGCTTCGCGCGTGACCATCGACCCCACGGCGTTGCAGATGGCCAGCGTTTTCGAACCCTTATTCTTCGCTTCGCGCTGCGCCGCCAGTGTGTCAGCCGTTTCGCCCGATTGCGAAATCACGATGGTCAGCGTGTTCGGGCTCACGATGGGATCGCGGTAGCGGAATTCGCTGCCATAATCCACTTCCACCGGCAGGCGCGCCAGCTTCTCGATCATGTGCTTGCCCGCCAGGCCGGCGTGCCAGCTGGTGCCGCAGGCGATGATCTTCACCTGCGTAAAGCGCTCAAATTCGGCTGGCCGGATATCCATTTCGTCAAGGAAAACGCGGCCGGTCTCCTGCCCCACGCGGCCCAGCGTGGTATCGCGAACCGAACGCGGCTGCTCGAAGATTTCCTTGAGCATGAAATGCTTGTAGCCGCCTTTTTCCGCGAGAATAGGGTCCCAGAGAATATGCTCGCGCTTGCGATTCACCGGCCGTCCTTCGAAATCGCTGAGGCGCACGCCGCTGGGCGTGAGTACCGCCATGTCGCCATCGGCCAGGAAAATCATGTCCTGCGTGTGGGTAAGGATCGCCGGCACGTCCGACGCCACGAAATACTCATCGTCGCCGGTGCCCACCACCAGCGGCGCCTGATAGCGGGCCGCCACGACCTTCTGCGGATCGGACCGCGCGATCACCGCCAGCGCGAACGACCCTTTTAGTTCGTTCACGGTTTTGCGCACCGCTTCTTCCAGATTGCCGTTGAGGTGGCTCTCCACCAGGTGCGCCACTACTTCCGTATCGGTCTCGGTGGTAAAAGTATGCCCCTCGGCCTGCAGGCGATGCTTCAGGTCGAGATAATTCTCGATGATGCCGTTGTGCACCACCACCACATCGCCGTGGCAATCGCGATGGGGATGGGCGTTCTCCTCGGTCGGGCGGCCATGAGTCGCCCAGCGCGTGTGGCCAATCCCGAAGGAACCGTCCATCGGGCTGAGGCGGATGGCATCTTCCAGATTGCGCAGTTTCCCCTTGGCGCGCCGAATATCTAACTGCTTGTCGTCGCAATAGACTGCGATCCCGGCCGAGTCATAACCGCGATATTCCAGCCGTTTGAGCCCTTCCAGGATGATGGGAACAGCCCGGTGATTCCCCACGTAACCGACAATGCCGCACATGCCATCTATTATGGCTTAGTCGAGTATCTCGACGCGGTACTCCTCGATTACCGGGTTGGCTAGTACTTCATGCGCGATGGTTTCGATTTCCTTTCGCGCCTGCTCCCGCGTGACGCCATCGGCGAGCGAGATATCGAAGCACTTCCCCTGCCGGACGGCGGCAATGGACTGGTACCCCAGCCCGTGCAGCGCCGAGCAGACCGTTTGCCCCTGCGGATCGAGCACCGTCGATTTGAAGGAAACGAATACGCGAGCTTTCATGGGAACTTCGATTATCGCATGGCGACGTGGCGCAGGCTTCAACGTGGTCCGTCGAGCTCTGCCAGGGAAGAGTTGACCGCTGAGTCGCAGAGACGCTGAGAACTACAAAAGGCAAAGTCAAACCCGGAGGGCACAGAGATGGCAGAGGACGCGGAGGCGCAAGGTTGCGGATCGCGCGCTAACTCCGGCGGTAGAGCGCTCTGGAACGCTCAGACCCAAGAGCTTTGCCGCTCCGCGCCCTCTGCCACCTCCGCGCTCTCCGGGTTTGACTTTGATTTTGTTTTCCTCAGCGTCTCGGCGGTGAATATTCTTTTGCGGCTTGCTATTTTGCCCCCTCATTCACCAGACTCTTCAAATAAGCGATCACCGCCATTCGCTCATCCCGATCTACCATCCGAAACGCCATATCCGTACCCGGCGCCATCGCGTCGGGGTCCGTCAACCATCGATCCAGGCTCGCGTCGTCCCACCGTACCGCCTTCTTCTTCAAGGCGTCCGAATATTCGAAATCCACCACGCTCGCGGCCTTCCGGCCGTACACCCCGCGCAGCCTGGGGCCCTCCCTGTTGAGGTCGCGAGCGTGGCAGCCGCTGCATCGCCGCTCGAACAGATCTTTGCCACGCTCCTCGGGAGTGCTCAACGCCAGCAGCACCGTCGCGCCCGCGATCAGCGCCAGCACTGCGCTACTCCAACGTCGCATCCACCACCGCCAGTTCCCCCGGCCGGCCCACATATTCCACTTCGCTGATCCCCAGCACCCCGCGAAGCTTGTCCGCCGGCACCTTCATGGGACCCGCCGACGGCGCACTCCCCGGCGCCGGTTGCGGAAACGCCGTCGACATGGCCGTGTGGAACTTCACGCTGCCCTCCACCTTTTGCATCGTCTGGTGAATGTGCCCATTCAGCACCGTCACCGATCCGAATCGCTTCACGTAACTCAACGCCTGCTCGCTGTCGGCCGTGCCCCAGCCCCAATCCGCATAAATCGTCCACAGCGGAATGTGCGCGAACAAAACCAGCGGTGTGCTACCTGTGTGCCCGCTTAAATCGTCCTTCAGCCACGCCACTTGCTCCGCTCCCAACTTCCCTATTCCCTCCAGCGCCGCCGAATTCACCAGCCCCACAAAGTGCACGCCCTTGTGATCGAAACTGTACCAGCCGGTGCCCTTCGTCCCTTGGCCGAAGCGCGCCAGGTATTCTTTGCCGTCATCGGCCGCATTGTCGTGCTCTCCCGGAACGTAGTGCACCTGCTTCGCCCGTGCGCCTTGCAATAACTGTCCGAGCGTGTCGAATTCCGATGCCTTCGCCGTGTGCGTCAAGTCACCGGTGTGGATCAGGAACTCGGGCGCCTGCGGCAGCGCGTTGATCCGGTCGATCGCCACCTGCAGCGTGGCGTTCACATCGGTGTTCGCCGGCTTGTTAAATCCGATGTGGCTGTCGCTGATCTGTACAAACTGAAATCCTTCGCTGCCATTCGTCTGCCCCAGCAGTTTCGAACTTGGCACGCCGCCCGCAACGGTCCACACCACACCTGTCCCGGCCCACGCCATGCACCGCAGGAATCCACGCCGGTCGACGCCGTCGCCTTTAAGTAAGTCGCTCATATACCCTCCAGCTGTCCTGACTGCGGTGCGCCCCGATTTATTCCCGGGAATAAATTCGCGCCGGCGCAAGTCTTCTGTAACAGTGGCGCAATATGTCACAATGGGCGCGATCTCCCTAGTTCGCGCACCGATGGCCATGGACTCGGCCAGGAAGCTGGCTCTCTTCGAACAATCCGTCATGCCGCACCTCAATGCGGCCTATAACCTCGCGCGCTGGCTCACGCGGTCCGGCCCCGATGCAGAGGACCTCGTCCAGGAGGCCAGCCTGCGGGCCTTTCGAGCGTTCGAAACCTTCCAGGGCGAGGACGCGCGCGCGTGGCTTCTGGCCATCGTACGCAACACCTGTTTCACTTTTCTGAAGAAGCGAGGGGACCGGCCAGCCATCGAATTCGATGAGCAGGCGCACGGCGTAGCGGACGAATCGCCCGACGCCGAATCTGTTCTTCTCAACCAGGCCGCGCTCGGCTCGCTGAATAACTGTCTTGAAGCCCTGCCGCTCGAATATCGCGAAGCCATCGTCCTGCGCGAACTGGAGGAGCTGTCCTATAAAGAGATCTCGGAGATCGCCCGTGTCCCCATCGGAACCGTCATGTCGCGCCTGGCCCGCGCGCGCAAGCGTCTCCAACAATGCCTGGAGGGAGCCTTACGATGAACTGCGAAATCGCCCGCCAAATGACGGAGACCAACGATCCGGCGCTGGCACAGCACCAGCTTTCCTGCCCCTCCTGTATCGTGGGCGCGCACGCACGGTATTACGAAGCGCCTCCCGCGCTCGAGCAGAAGATCCGCGCCAGTCTGTGGCGCGAAGCTGCCCCGGCCGTACCCTGGCGATGGATCGCCATTGCCGCGTCCATTCTGCTCGCCGTCTCCGCCGCCTGGAATCTCACACTGCTCCGCTCCCGCGTGGCGCCCCGGCAACTCCTCGCGGAAACCGTGCTCTCCGCCCATTTGCGATCGCTCAGCGGCACCCACCTGCTCGACGTCCCCTCCACGGACCAGCACACCGTCAAACCCTGGTTCGCCGGCAAGCTCGATTTTTCACCGCCCGTGAAGGAAGTCGACGGATTCCCGCTCCTCGGAGGCCGCATCGAGTACTTCGAAGGACACAGCGCGGCAGCCCTGGTGTACGGACGCCGCGCCCATATCATCAATCTCTTCGTCTGGCCTTCCGCCGCCACGCCCGAATCGTCACAGACGCGCAACGGCTACCAGATGCGAACGTGGTCTGCCAACGGGATGACCTTCTGGGCTGTCTCCGATCTCAACCAGACTGAACTCGCCGACTTCGTCTCGCTCTACCGCCGCAATTAGCGCGCGATCTTCGCGCGGACGCTGAGACCCGAGAACCTTGCGCCTCCGCGGCCTCTGCCACCTCAGCGCTCTCCAATTTTGCCTTTGCCTTTTGTATTTCTCCGCGTCTCTGCGTCTCAGCGGTGAATATTTGCTTTCTTCCCTGCCGCGCTAAGTCTGCGTCGCGGACTTATTCGCCGCCACGCGAGCCACCGCGTTCACCAGCTTGCGATACGGGATGTCCTCGTAGCTTTCGAAACCTAGCCATTCGCCTTCGCGCCAGCTGGAATAATACCAGCGCGCCAGCAGCGCTAAGTACTCCTGCCGCTCGCGAGTGGCCAGCTTGCGCGGCGCCACCGCGGCGAACGTCTCGCGCAGCTTGCGATCGAGCGAGACCGGCGTGCCGTCGTGCACTTCGAAACTGAAACGCTGCGGCTCCTGCCACCACCCTTCGCGCACAAACCACATCTCCACGGCATCGGCGGCTAGCGAGCGCGTGATCGCCACCCCGTTCAGCCGGTCGATATCGCGCGCCAGTTCGTCGGCTTGCTTCAATACATCCTGCACCTTCTCGTACCGCTTGTGCTGGCGCGCCGCGTCTTCGAACAGCATCTCCTCGCTCAAACGATCGCGCGAGTGCGCAATCGCCGCGAGCAGCGATTGCCCGTCGGTCCGCAGGAACTCCACCACACGCGCCACTTCATGGCTGTATTCCGCCGGTCCGACCACCTCCTGGCACGGCCGCAGACACATAGCCATTTCGCCATAGATGCAGCCTGGGTGCTGCGGCGACGGCACAAGGTCTTCCTGGCAGCGCCGCATTTGAAACAGATCGAGGAATTGCCCTTCGAACCGCTCCGCCGACACCCGCGAGCGGAACGGCCCGAAATACAGGCCCGCCGACCGCGTCAGATGAGCGGTGATATGGCTGCGCGCAAATTGGTTCGAGAGCACAATCTTGACGTAGGGCGGCATGCGCAGCTTGATCGAATCGAGATAAGTGCCGGGAAAATGGCGGCGGGCCTGCTCGTACAGCACCAGCGCCGATTCGAAGGCCGACCCCGTGAGGCAATACTCGATGCGCCGCGCGGTATGGCGCAGATTCAGCAGCCGCGACGGCCGTTCGCGCTCCTTCAGCAGGCGCAGCAAGCGCCGGCGCAGCAGATTGGTCTTCGAAAGGTACGGCTCGCCCTCCTTCGGCCAAAGCAAAAACACCGCCGGATTATTGGGCAGCGCTTCTATCGCCGCGTCGAGCTGCGCCAGATCGTCGCCAATTTCGATCGCGTTCATCGCCGGTAGAGTCGTTCGTAAGTCTCGCGGTCCAGGGGTGGGACGGCCGCGACGCCGATATTCTCCAGCACGTGCTCGCGCTGTCCCATGCCCACCAGCGCCACCGAAATCCCGGGTGTCGACCTTGTGAACTGGATCGCCCCCTGCGCATTGGTCGTCAGCCCGGACATTTGCGCCGCCACGCCCTCCGGCATTTCGCGGAGCACGCGCGCCTGCGAAAGCGTGGCGCTCGCCACCACGGCGATCCCGAGGCTCGCCGCCGCCGTAAGGACGTTCTCCGGCCGCGCGGTGTAGGCTTCCACCATCCCCGTATTGAAAGGTAATTGGATGAAGCGGAAGTGGTGCTCGGCGCCGCCTTCCTCCCGCGCGATGGCCGCGAGCCGAGGTAAACTGAGCGCGCCTTTCGTGCGAAATCCGTTCCACGTGGCGGCGCCGTACCAGCGTATTTTGCCGCCCGCCACCAACCGCTCAAGCTCCGCGAACGCGCCGCGAATCGCCGCTTCGAACTCCGCCGGAGTGCGCCCGCCCAGCTGCGTTTCGGGATTGTGAAGATAGAACACGTCGATGGTGTCGACGCCCATGTTGGCGCGGCTGCGTTCGATCTGATCGGCCAGGAAATGAGGCGCCATGGAGTGCATGCCCTGGAAAACATCCTCCTCGCGGAGCGAGGCCGGCATGGCCCCCGGAGTCAGAAACCCAGCCTTCGTGCAGACCACGATTTCGTCGCGCGCCAGTTGCCGAAGTGCCACGCCAATCGCGCGCTCCGACCGTTGATGCCGGTAATTGATGGCGGTATCGAAGAAGTTGATGCCATTCTCAGCGGCAGCCAAGAGGGCATCGGTGTACGCCTGGTCGGCAGCGTCATCGACGGCGCCGAGATAAGTCCCGATGCCCAGGCTGGAGACCCGAAGGCCGCACACCGTTCGGTAGAAGCCCGCGTCGCGGAATGCCGGGTATCGTCCGGCGTAGCGTTCCGTTCCCTCGGCGGTTGCCACCATGCTCTTAAGGCTACACTGAAATGGCAAGCTTATGCCGTCAGCCACTCCCGAGTTCTATTGCCCGAAATGCGAGAAGCCCGTGTCCGACCCGCTGGTCTGCGGCGATTGCACCGCGGTCATCTGCCGCGTCTGCGGCACGCCCCTCGAACGGGTCGACGACCTGGGAATCGGGTGACAGCTCTTACCGAACCGCGACCGCGAGGGAGCGTATCAATAAAGGACATCGGGGTAACAATTCGGTAACATTGGCCTAGTAGCTTAGGCTCATGAACGCCAGAAACATCGCTACCCTCGTTGCAGCCGCCCTGTTAGTCGCGGCCACGGCTGGCGCCCAATCGGGCGCGGACCTTTTGCAAAAAGGCATCTATACCCAGGAAACGCTTGGCGACCTGGACGGCGCCGTCGGAATCTATCGCCAGATAACCGCCTCCACCGCCGCTCCCAAGCAACTCGCCGCCCAGGCGCAATATCAACTCGTCCTCTGCATGCTGCAGAAGGGCGACCGCACCGCGGCGTCCCGCGAGTTCGACCTCCTCACCCGCAACTTCCCCGATCAGCAGGACCTCATCGCCAAGGCGCGCAAGCTGATTCCGGGAGCGTCCACCCTGCTTGCGGCGCCCTGGGCCGAGGGCGAGGCCAGCCAGTTGAACATCAAACGGAATGGCGTGTTCACGGGCGAGTATCTATACTATTCGGCGACCCCGTGGCGGGACACGGTTTACGAGGCCCAGCGAACAAGCTCAGATCCCAGGGTCGTGGCACACGCCAACGATACCTACCTCACTGCCAAACTGTTGACCAGCACTTCGACGCGAACCATCCATGTGTTGGTTGATTGCAATACCCTGCAACGCAAAGAACCGGACAATTTCAGCACGAACGATGTCCTGGGTGACGCTTCCGCCGCTCCGTTCGCCGGGCCGGCGATCGATGTCGAGCCCCTCGTCTTCCGCATGCGGCTGTTGCCGCTGGCGGTGGGGTACAGAACTACTCTCACAACCCTGCCCTTCCTGATAGGCTTCGGAATCGCTAAGCCGGTCGAGCTGGCCGTCGCGGCCGTCGAACCGGTCCAGACCATCGCCGGCAAATTCAACTGCTACAAAATGTCCATCGCTCCACTAGGACAAACGTTCTGGATCGGCGTCGATGGCGCGCGGCCGTTGGTGAAGTTCCAGTCGGGCAACGTGCAAGCTGAGCTGGTAAAGGTATGGGGACCCTCCGTAATTGGCGATTCGCTGGCCTTCCTAGCCAAGTCCGGCTGGGCCGTAACCAATATTCTAACGAGTCCGACCTTCGGGAACGGCGAACCCGAGGCGGCGTCCGCCCAAGCCGCCAGTCCAAAAGAAGGACCCTACGGTTCGGCGTCGGCGAGTGTCTTCATCAAACGGATTTATACACCGCCGGCGGACCTGGAGGCGACCGTGCAAAAGTTCTGCGCCGACGCAAAAGCAATCCCAGCCCAGACTCGCACCGTAGCCGGCCACCCGTCGATAGGATGTCAAAGGGACAGTGGTAATAGCTATTCCATTTGGGTGGGCAGCGACAGCCTCATTCTTCAATTCAGCGGCGCGGGTGTGGACACAGCGATCTTTCGCTGGATGTTCGAGCCCATCCTCGATACCATCCAGCTTCCCAAGGATTGACGTGAAGCTCGCCGCACAATTCGGCAGCGCGAGCCGCGATAGCAGTCGCTGGCTCGTGCTGCTTTGTCTGTTGGTCGGAGTGCTGGCGCCCACCGCCTGCGTCCTTTGGTTTATGAACGACGCGCTCACCAATCAGAAGGAGTTGACCAAACGCCGCGTCGAGCAGGCCTTTCAATCCGATCTCGCCGCCCAGCAGAAGCTCTTCGCCGAGCGTTTCCGCGCCCTGTGGAAGGACCGTGTCGCGGCTCTCGATCGCCAAGCCGCCGACCTTCCGGCGCCGCGCGTCTTCGAGGCCTCCATCAGCAACGGCGACGCCGACTCCGTCATCGTCCTCACGCGCGAAGGCACTCCCGCTTACCCCGCACCCTTGCCCCCGCCCGCGTCGGAGTCTGGCGAACCCCGCGCCGATTGGGCCGACGCCCGCAGATTGGAAGCCAGCCCCGCCACCCTTGAAGAAGCAGTTTCGGCATATGCCCGCATCGCCGCCGCCGAGAGCGATCCCGATTTGGCTGCCCGCGCCGTGCAGTCGCAGGTCCGCTGCCTGATGCGCGCCGGAAAGAACTCCGATGCGCTGCGAATCGTCCAGTCGCAGTTCCGCGACGGCCGCCTCGCCCGCGCAACCGACCCGCAAGGCCGCCTGATCGCCGCCGACGCGGAGCTTCTGGCCTTCCAGTTGGCGCGGAGCGCCTCCAATCCTCTGCCCGCCATGCTGCGCGACTACAGCAACGGCATGCCCTCCGCGCAGCGCCTGTTCCTCATGAACGAACTGCACCAGGCCTTTCCGACAGCCTCCGCGGAAGCCCTGGCAGCCCAGTTCCTCGACCGCGAAAGTGCGACGCACGACGACCCTACCCTTCGCGCCACCGTCGTCCCAAACATCTGGCGCGCCAATGGCGATCGAGTCATCGCGCTCTTCCGCACCCCGACCGTCGTGGCAGCCGCGCGCAACCTCACCGAAGGGTCCTCCTCCGAAGCGACCCTCATCCCTGGCGCCGCGCCCGGGCAGCCGCCCGATTGGCAGGTCGCCGTTCCACGCCCCGACTCGACAGCCGCCGCCCAGACACGCACCTTCCCGTATCTCTGGGTCGGATTCCTCGCCATCGCCGTGGTCGCGGTCTCCTCCCTCATCGCCGGACAGGCGCTTCGACGCCAATGGCAGATCGCCCGTCTGAAAACCGACCTCGTTGCCGCCGTCTCCCACGAGTTGAAGACGCCGATTTCGTCGGTGCGCCTGCTGGTGGATTCCCTGCTCGAAGACAATCGGCCCGACGCCACCAAGACCCGCGAGTACCTGGAACTGATCGCCGGTGAAAACCTGCGCTTGAGCCGCGTCATCGATAATTTCCTCACTTTTTCACGGCTGGAACGAAATCGCCAGAAGTTCGATTTCAGCGTGACACGCCCGGACGCCGTGGTGCGCGATGCGCTCGACGCCGCGCAGGAACGGCTCAACGGCTGCCACCTCGAAGTCAGCATTGCCGACAGCCTGCCGGCGGTCCGCGCCGATGAAGATGCGCTCGTCACCGTCCTGCTGAACCTTCTCGATAACGCCTGGAAGTACACACCCGGCGAGAAGCGCATCGGCGTGCGTGCGTACCGCGAGCGCGGCCGCGTGGTGTTCGCGGTGGAAGACAACGGTATCGGCATCGCGCCTCGCGAGCGCAAGAAAATCTTCCGCCGCTTCTATCAGGTGGACCGCCGTCTGGCGCGCGAGACCGGCGGCGTCGGGCTCGGTCTCAGCATCGTGGAGTTCATTGTTCGCGCCCACGGCGGCTCCATCGATGTGAAGAGCCAGCCCGGCCGCGGCAGCACCTTTTCGGTGGCGATTCCGGAGGCGGTATGAGCACTCGAATCCTGATTGTCGAAGATGAGGCGGCTCTCCTGCGTGGGCTCAAAGATACCTTCGTCTCCAAAGGCCACGAGGTTCTCACCGCGGCGGATGGCGAGACCGGCTTGCATCTCGCGCTCTCCGCCGCGCCCGATTTGATGCTGCTCGACATCATGCTGCCCAAGGTCAACGGCTACGAGATCTGCCGCGCCGTTCGCCAGCACGCGCTGGATTACCCCATCGTCATGTTGACCGCTCGCGGGCAGGAGGAAGACGTGGTGCTTGGGTTGAATTTAGGCGCCGACGACTACGTCACCAAGCCCTTCAAGCTTCGCGAACTGGTGGCGCGCGTCAACGCGTTTCTGCGGCGCCGTCAGGCGGGCCAGGAATCGGTCACGCGCTTCGGCGAGTTTGAACTGGATGTGGCCGCCCACAAGCTCTTCCATGCGGGGCGGGAAGTCGAACTCACCGCCAAGGAATTTCGTTTGCTCGCGCACTTCGCCGCACGCGCCGGACGCGCGCTCGCCCGCAACGACATTCTCGACGCCGTCTGGGGCGATTCGGTCATTGTCACTCCTCGCAGTATCGACCGCTGCGTCACCACTCTCCGCGCCAAGATCGAGCCCGACCCGCGCAATCCTACCTATATTCAGACCATTCGCGATATCGGTTACCGGTTCGAAACGGGAGATGCGTGATATCGTGAAATTGTTTGGTGATGACATGATCCGCACCATCGTAAAGCGCGAAGCCAGAGCCGCTGGTATATCCGTCGCGGAATACGTTCGCCGCGCGATTCGGCAGGTGTTACCCACGCGAACGGACGCGCCCTGGATGCGATATGCCGGATTCGTCGAATCCGGGAACAGCCTGTCGAGCCAGACCATCGACGACATCGTGTACGGCTCAAAGGGCTGAATGCTATGTCGACACTTCCGCGCTAATTGCCTTTTTGGACCGCTCCGGTAGCTATCGCCTCCTCTTCAAGAGGCTCTTTTCCGATCCGCCTCGCCTCGCAACCTCCGCTCTCGTGATCGCCGAGCCCGCTCGCGCCGTGTAATTCCTTAGCTTCATCGGGACACTGGCGGTCCTCGCGATACATCCGTTCGATGCTGATTCTCTAGCCAAATCGGCGAGGCTCGCCAAGCAAGTTCGCGGATCAAAAGCTTACGCTTGCCGAAGCACATGGGCTAGTCGTGATCGCGGAGCGGCGGATTACTTCGTACTGGTCGACAGATCGTCACCTCGGCCTGACCGGAGTTCAACTGGTGGTCTGAAATCGGCGCCGGCAAGCGACTCTTGACATTTTGCCTTACTATGTCATATTTTGATCTAGTATGGCAAAAGTCAAAGAAGAGGCCGTGCAAAGCTTCCTTCCCCTCCCTCTGCCCGGATTTCACATGCTCCTGGCGCTCAGCGAAGGCGAGCGCCACGGGTATGCCCTCAAGCGCGAGATTCTCCGCCGCACCGACGGCAAGCTCAACCTCGCCGCCGGCGCCCTGTATGGCACCATCAGCCGCATGCTCGATCAGGGCCTCATCGAGGAGTCGGAAGAACGGCCCGATCTCCACCTCGACGACGAGCGCCGCCGCTACTATCGCATCACCCCGCTAGGGCGCCGCGTGGCGCAAGCCGAGGCCGTGCGCCTGCAACAGCTCGTGCGTCTGGCGGAAAACAGTCTCGGACTGCCCGAACTGGCCTGAGGAACTATGGCGCGTCTCTATCGCCTGCTGCTGAAACTCTATCCGGCCCGCTTCCGCGAGGAATTTGGAGCGCCGCTCGAACGCCAATTCGCCGACGAATACCGCGACGCGGAAACCGCCGCCGGGCGGGCATGGCTCTGGCTGCGCGCGCTCGCCGACCTGGCCGTCACCGTCCCTGCCGAGCTGCTCCGCGAGATCGGCCAAGACCTGCGCTACGCGGCGCGCGTGTATCGCAAACGGGCGCTCACCCCTGTGCTGGCCCTGAGCGCGTTGGCGCTGGCCATCGGCGCCACTACCGGCATCTTCAGCGTGGTCAATGCCCTGCTGATTCGCTCGCTGCCCTTCCGGCAGCCGGAGCGATTGGTGCAGATACTGAACCCGCCGGTTTCCCCGCTCCAGGGGCGCTCGGAATTCATGCGCTGGCCCGCTTCCGGCGCCTATCTGAGCGATGTCGCGGGGTACTTCCCCACGCAAGTCAACCTCGGTCTGGCGAATCGGGCCGAGCGCGTGGAGATCGCCGAGGTATCGGCGAATTTCTTCGCCTTGTTGGGATGCCAGCCGGCTTTTGGCCGCACCTTCGCGCCCGAGGAGGACTTACCCGGCCACGACAGCGTAGCGGTGATCGGACACGCTTTCTGGCAGCAGTTCTTCGGCGGCGATCCGCGCGTGCTCGGCGCCACCGTTTACCTGAATGGCACGCCCGCTACGGTCATCGGAGTGGCGCCTGCCACGCTGGATTTCCCCGGCAAGACGGCGGTGTGGATCCCGACCTTGTTCGACTATGAGCACCTGCCGAAATCGGGAGTATTCTACGCCCAGACAATTGGGCGTCTGAAGGACGGCTTGGCGGTTGCCCGCGCCAATGCGATGTTTCAGGCCGACGTCCGGCATTCGCCCCCTTTCGGCACGCAACGGCCTGAGTTGGTCCCGTTGCAGGACCGGCTGGCCGGTTCCATCCGCCAAGCGTCTTTCGTGCTGATGGGGCTGGTCGCTTTTGTGCTGCTGATCGCGTGCGCCAACGTGGCGCACCTGCTGCTGGCGCGGGCCGCGGAGCGGCGCTCCGAGCTCATGATCCGCAACGCTTTGGGCGCCAGCCGGGCGCGGCTTGTGCAGCAGTTAATTACCGAGAGTACGCTGCTGACCCTGGTGGCCGCGGGCGCCGGATTGGCGGTGGCGCGGTGGGCGTCGCTTGTCGCGGCAGCGGCCCAGCCGGCTCAATTGGCCTTCCAGGAATACTCGGTTCTGGATTGGCGAGTGGTAGCGTTTGCCGCCGGGCTTGCGGCGCTCACCGGCATCGGCTTCGGAGTGCTGCCGGCCTCGCTGATGGGCCGCACGCAATCGGCGCCCGACGCACTACGCAGCCGGAATACCCAACCGTCAGGCGCCGGCCGCATGCGGGCGGTTCTTCTGGCGATGCAGGGGGCGCTCACGCTGGTGCTGATCGCCGGGGCGTTCACCATGGGCCGCAGTTTCCTCCGGCTTCTCGGCACGGACCTGGGATTTCACAGCGGCGGCGTGGTCACTCTGAACGTCTCCCTGCCCGGAACACGCTGGGATTCCGAAAAGCGAACGGCACAGTACTACGACGAGGCTCTGGCTCGCTTGCGGGCCATCCCCGGCGTGGAATCGGCGGCCGCCGTGGGCTATCTGCCGCTGACGAACTACTACGGGTTTATGGGCGCCACCATCGAGTTGGATGCCAGCCACAAGGTATCCCCCACAATGTTCGACTACGCTACCCCGGACTACTTTCGCACCATGAGGACGCCAATTCTGGACGGCCGCGAATTCAACGCCGGCGACGGGCCGGGTTCCGAACGCGTGGCCATCGTGAACCAGGAATTCGCTGCGAAACTGGGCATTGGGCCTCACTTGGTGGGAAAGAGGGTCAGCATACGATTCGGGCCACAGCGAACGTACACTATTGTCGGCGTTACGCAATCGGCCCTGATTGGCGGGCCCGGCGGAGTACCGAGCGCCCAGCTGTTTCTACCCATACGGCAGTCCACTGCAGACTTCGTAACGTTCGTGGCGCACGTACACGGAACCGCGGCGCCCTATCTCGCGATGTGCCGCGGCGCCGTGCAGCAGGTCGACAGGCAAGTACCGATATACGACGTGAAGACGCTCGACGAGCGCTTGAGCGATATGTTGGCAACGCCGCGTTTTTATACCACGGCAGTGCTCTTCTTCGGCGGCTTCGCGCTCTTATTGGCGGTGGTGGGTATCTTTGGAGCGGCGTCTTACTCCATTGCGCAGCGAACTCATGAGATCGGCGTACGCATCGCGGTGGGAGCAACAACCGGCGGGGTGCGCGGCATGTTGCTGTGGCAGAGTATGCTGCCGATGGGATGCGGAGCGGCGGCGGGAATTGCCGGGGCGGCCGTGCTGGGACGGTATTTGCAGCACCTCATCGCAGGCGCGGAATCGACTGGAGCTTGGACGTGCGCCGCGGCTGCCGCCACTTTGGCTCTGTCGGCGGCGCTGGCTGTCTGGACGGCGACCGGGCGGATCGCGAGGATGGATCCCACCGCGGCTCTCCGGGCCGAATAGTACGATCGTGCCCATGGGCTTCAAAGGAGTGGGATTCCTCTTCGGCCGGATCTCCGTATTTCTGTTGGTGGTCTGTCGGTCTGCCGGCCGTGCATCGCGACGGATCGCGTGCTGGAAGTATTGAGTCTGGCCTGACGCGTCGATGGTCGCGCCGAGACTCCGAAACTCCGGACGTCGTCCCCGCAATTGTGTGCCGGTGAAAAAAAATGACTTGAGGCTGTTTTGTGGTCCGGGACCACTCCCTAACGGTTGTGGCTCGGTATCGCACACTGCGTTTTTCCGAGCCGCGACCGTGAGGAAGCGGTTTGCGGGTTCACGGCGAATTCCACGACATCACGAGTTCGTAGTCTCATCTCGGCGGGACGGGTCGAGAAGCAAGAGTGCCCGCGCCACATCGGCCGTCTAGCTGTCGGTCACCATCCGAGTCATGGTATCGACGACTCCGGAGAGACTGTCCATCTGTCCTAGCATCAAGGCGCCGGCGGCGGCTTCCTCTTCCGCGGTAGCGGCCGCTTTTTCCGTGATCTGGCCCATCGCCAACATGGCCTGCGAAATCTGCTCCATCCCCTTCGCTTGCTGCTGGCAACCGCCGCGAACCGCGTCTACCAGTTGCTTGCCCTCGGCCGCACTGGCCGTTATGGCGCGCACGCTGGATTCCACTTCTCCCAGGGTTTGCTGCGCCGCCGCCGAACTGGCCCCCGCCTGCTCGATCAAAGCGGCTGTGTCCTGCGCGGCTTGCGCGCACCGTTGCGCCAATGTCCGCACCTCATCGGCCACCACGGCAAACCCGGCGCCCGCGGCGCCCGAGCGGGCAGCCTCTACAGCGGCGTTCAAAGCCAGCAAATTCGTCTGGAAAGCGATGCCATCGATGGTCCGGATAATGCCGGAAATCTTGGTCTGCGATTCACCCAAGCCCTGTATGGCCGCCGCCGCCCGATCGATGGCGCGTCCCGCTGCCTCCACATCGTTCATGACGCGGGCCATGCGCTCGGCCGCCTGTTCGGTGCTTTGGTTGATCTGGAGCGTCGTCGCCTGCACCTGCTCCGTCGCCGCCGAGGTTTCTTCGATGGAGGCGGCTTGCCCGGAGGCGCCCGCCGCCAGGGACCGGCTTCTCTCCGCCGCCTGTCCCGCCTCGCCGCGGACCTCCCTGGCAACGTTGGCAACTTCAGCGGTGGAACGCCGCAAGTCCGTGACGATTCGCCAGGAGACTGCGGCCAGCGCAATCACGGTTGCCAGTTGACCGATCAAGCAAAACAATTGGACCAGACTGGCAGTGTGGGCGTGGCGATTCACATCGGCCATGGCAAAACCCACCCATTCCCGTTCCTGGCGCGCAACATCGCCCGACGCGGCTTCCATAGCGGCGCCTAACGGCTTGCCCTTGCCTTTCAAGATCGCGATTCCCTGCGGGACTCGCCCGTCTGAAGCCTCGGCCACCAGCTGATGACTGGTCTCTTCGTATTGGTTTACCACCGATTCAAAATGTTCGAGGGAGTGCCGCGACGCTTCGCTATTGACCAGCGGCCGCAGCTCCGCTACATTGGCATGGATCTCCCGGAACGTGTCGTCCAGGCGCTTTCGTTGCCCCGAGGCTTCCTCGGCGTCTCCCGCCAGCGTGTAAAGCAACACGCCTCTCTGTGCAAACCGCACCAGAGCCATGCGAGTATTCAACGCGCCCACCGAGTCCATGATCTTGCTTGCATTTGTCAATCCATGGCCGGCCAGGTCGCGTACCTGCCCGATGATCCGGCCGGTCAGGTATCCCGACACCGCGCTCACCGCCAGCATGGTTAAGAAACCGCCAATCAGTTTCTTCCCGATCGTCATCCGTCGCAGAGTCACCATTCGCCCTAATGACATATCGGCGAAATGCGTCGGAAGCTTTAAGAATAGTAAGCGATCTCGCGGCGGTCGATCGATCCGGGCGTAAAGTCCGGGTTTTGTTCGCTGCACCCCGACGCCAATCTCTCGATCCAGTTCCCCTGTCCATCGTATTTATAGGTGAAGCGCGTTCGCCAGCGATCGGTCACAACTTCCGCCCGGGTGCCGCGATCGTCATAGCGGTACTGCTCGCGCTCCTCAGACAATCCGAACAGCCGCCGCACCGTGGCAATCCGGCGCCCCAGCTCATCGTAGGTGTACTCGTTCGTCATCCACGCAGCTCCGCCGTCGCGAAGCAATTCGTCCCTCACCACCCTGCCCAACTCGCCGCGCGTGAGCACGAAGCGCCGCACCACCTCGCCTTCCGCGTTCTGCACCCGCACTTCCGAAAGGCGGTCCCCACAGTCATAGACCGTGACCATATCCCGCGCGCCGCGGGCAGAGAAATAATAATCCGCCCCGTCGACCGGGCAGTAAACGTCTGTCACGCCTGCGGGAAGCCGCTGAACACGCACGTGACTTCCGTCCGATGCATAGGTGCACTCCTCCATTACCACCCCGGCGCCAATCATGCCGAAATATACCTGGCGGATCAAGCGGCCACTCTCATCGTATTCGTGGACCTGTCTGCCGGCCAGGGCGCCACCGTTCCAAAACGCAGTCTCGATCAGCCGGCCCGCCTCGTCGTACCGATACGTGGATCGCGATACTTGCCCGTTCCAACGGTGTTCGCTAACGCTGATCTTGCCATCCTCGCGATATTCCTCCAGCGTCACCCGCTGGGGCGCCTGCCACGTCTCCGTCGCCAGATCCCATAACGCCGACTCGGTCCGTACCGATCGCACGCGACCGAGCAGTTCCGATTTCACTGGAGCTCCTTGCGGAAAAACTCCAGGCTCGCAGCCGCATCCGTTTCGAATTTTCCGCGCCCTTCAATCGAAAGCCCGCCGCGAAAGCCAATCTTCCTCACCATGGCGAAAAACGGCCGGTATCCCGGATCTTCCGCCGGATCCTTCGGCCAGACGCGGCCGGCGGGATTGGCGAAATGCAGGTGCACGATGGCATCGCGCGCCTTCTCCAGAATCTGCGGATCTTCGTGCTCCTCGGCCAGGTGGTAATAGTCGATGATCATCTTCACGTTGGCGTCGCCGACCTCGCGCACCAGCCGGAACGCCTCCGCTCCATTATTAATAATGTTGCTCTCCTGCTTGCGCAAAGGCTCGATGGCGAGCACGATGTTGCGCGCGCGCGCCATCGGCCCGGCCATGCGCAGGAACGAGACTATCTGCTCCCATGCGCGCTCGCGGGGAAAGCCCTCCGGCACATTGCGCGACCCTGCGCTGCCCCACACCACAACGGTCGCGCCGAGCGCGCGGCAGCGGTCGAGAGCCATGTTCACGTAAGCCGTAAGCGCATCGCGGTCCACCGACGGGCCGACCACCACCAGCGTGCGAATGAAGCTATTGAGACATTCGCAGCGCAGGCGCGATTTGGCAACGCGCTTCGCGAAATCGGCGAACGCCGAGTCGCTCAGAGCGGCGATAGCGGCGACACCCGGCTCGTAGTAATCGAACCCGAACTGTTCCGCCTTTTCGAAATCGTCGACCGATCCGCAGACCCCGATTTCCACCTGGCCCACTTTGGCCCGCAAGGGCAGGGCCGCTGCGCCCAAGCCGGCAAGCAACGCTCGTCTGGATAGCATCGAATCTATTGTGGCGCAAACCGGAACCGCCGGCGCCAGTGTGTCGCATTCGCGATATTTTAGGCGCAAGAACGATATTGCGACACGGCGGAAATGGCCTCATGATAGCCGCATGTCACAACCTTCCAGACTTGGCAAATACGACGTAGTGGGATTCGTTTCCATCGTGGATGTGGAGCGCGCCAAGCAATTCTATCGCGACACTCTCGGGCTCACGCTGCTCTCCGAGGAGCCTCCCTTCGCCCTGGTGTTCGAGGCCCACGGCATCATGCTCCGCCTCGGGATGGCGAAGGAGCTCCCGCCCGCCCACGGCACGGTGCTGGGGTGGAACGTCCCCGATATCGCGCTGGCCATCGAAGAGCTGGCCGAAGCGGGAGTCCGCTTTGAGCGATTCCCGCCCATGAAGCAGGACGAACTCGGCGTGTGGACCGCGCCCACTGGCGCCAAAGTCGCGTGGTTCAAGGATCCCGATGGCAACATCTTGAGCGTCACGGAACATTCCGAATTGAGGAAGTGATCCGAGCCAGCGGAACAAATTCGCCGCATCCACGTCTTAGCTCTTTATCGCCCTTCTGGGTGTATGGAGCGCTCGATGACGAATCTGCTGCGCGATTTTCGCTTCGCTTTGCGATTGCTTTGGCAAAATAAAAGCTTCACCGCCATTGCCGTCCTGGCGCTGGCACTCGGCGTAGGGCCGAATACCGCTATCTTCAGTGTGATTTATGCCACGTTGTACGCCCCCATGCCCTACCCGAACTCCGACCAGCTGGTGATGGTCTGGTCCAAGATCCAAGGCAACAACCCCATCGCCGCCGGAGATTTCCTCGACTGGCAGAAGCAGAGCACATCCTTTCAAGGTCTGTGGGCGTGGAGCGGATTCGACGCCAACCTGGGAGGAGCCGAAGGCCCCGAGCAGGTGCCCGGCACGCAGTCCACTCCCGGTCAGTTGACCGGCCTGGGCGTACCGCCGGTGATCGGCCGCGATTTCCGCTCTGACGAAGATCAGCCGGGCAGGGACCACGTGGTGGTCTTCTCCAATCGCCTGTGGCAGCGCCGTTTCGGAGGCAAACGCGACATCGTCGGCCAAACTGTTCGCATGAATGGCGAACCGTACACCGTCGTCGGAATCATGCCCCCCGGCCAGATGGACCGCATGCCGAACCAGCTTTGGGTGCCCCTCTCCATCAAGCCCGAGCAGATCAATCACGATTTCCATTGGCTGCTGGCTATGGGCCGTTTGAAGCCGGGCGTCTCCATCGAACAAGCCCAATCCGACATGGACGCCGTCACCAAACACATCGGCGAGGTCTATCCGCAGGACAAAGGATGGGGCGCGAGCGTGGAACCGCTGCGCAACGATTTCCTCTCTCGAGAATCCATCAGGGGCATGTATTTCCTGATGGGCGGAGTCGGCTTCGTGCTGCTCATCGCCTGCGCCAATGTGACTAACCTGCTGCTGGCGCGCGCCACCGCCCGCGAGCGCGAAATCGCCATCCGCGCATCCATCGGCGCCAGCCGTGCGCGCCTGTTCCGCCAGATGATCAGCGAGGGCGTGCTGCTGGCCATGATCGGCGGCGCGGCCGGAGTGGCGCTCGGCTTCGGAATTCTGAAGCTGCTCCTCCGTTACATGCCGCCAAACACCCTGCCGTCTGAGGCGGACGTTAGTCTTAACCTTCCGGTGCTGCTGTTCACCCTGTCCGCCACCCTAATCGCCGGAGTGCTCGCCGGCAGCGCTCCCGCGTTCCAGGCGGCCCGTCTCAACCTCAACGCCGTCCTCAAACAATCGGGCCGCTCCATCGGCTTCGGCAAGCATTTCGTGCGGCGCGCCCTGGTAGTCGGCGAATTCGCCCTGGCGCTCACCTTGCTAGCAGGTGCCGGCCTGGCCATCCACAGCTTCTGGAAAGTCACGCGGCTCGACCTCGGCGTCCGCACCGACCACATCCTCACCTTCTTCCTGCCCGTGCCGCAAGGCCGCCTCACCGACCCCAACAAGATCCGCAACTTTTACCGCGACATCCTCTCCCGCGTGTCCGCCGTACCCGGCATCCGCGACGTCACTGCGACCACCGGAATGCCGCTGCAAGGCACGGGATTCGGTATGCCATTCACCATCGCCGGCAAGCCCGTGGCCGATCCTTCGGCCCGGCCGAATACCGGTTTCCAGATGGTCACCCCGGGGTACTTCCGCACCTTCGGCATCCGCACCGTCCGCGGCCGCGAGATCGACGAACGCGATCTTCCCGGCTCGCCGCGCGTCGCCATGGTCGACGAGACTTTCGTGCGCCGCTATTTCAAAGATGTCGACCCGCTGAAGCAGCGCCTCCTCGTTGAGGACCTTATACCCGGCGTCACGAAACTCGGCCCCGCGGTGGAATGGCAAATCGTCGGCGTCTTCCACACCGTCATCAATGGCGGCCGGCCCAACGATTTCCCCACTATGTATGTGCCCTTCTGGCAGAGTCCCTGGCCGAGCGCCGGCCTGGCCGTGCGCACCGCCGGCGATCCCGGCGCCATGACCAAGAGCCTCGGCGCGGCCATCCGCTCTCTCGATCCCGACCTGCCCATGGCGGGAACCGAAACCATGGACCAGGTAGTGTCGGACACCCACGCCGGCGACCGCTTCTCTACCGTGCTCATCGCCAGCTTCGCCGCCGTGGCGCTGCTTCTGGCGATTCTCGGCATCTACGGCGTCATGGCGTTTCTGGTGGCGCAACGCACCCACGAGATCGGTCTGCGGATCGCGCTCGGCGCCGGGCGCTTCGACGTCCTCCGCATCGTGATCGCCGAGGGCCTGCGATTGGCCGCCATCGGTCTGGTTCTGGGTTTGGGCGGAGCGTACCTGGTGGGACGCGGCATGCAAAGTCTGCTCTACGGTGTGAACGCTCTCGATCTCACCGCCTTCGGCGTAGTAGCGGCGATCCTGACGGCGTCCGCCCTGCTGGCCTGCTGTATTCCGGCTCGCCGCGCGGCGTGGGTCGACCCCGTCATCGCGCTGCGCGAAGACTAAACTCGTGCTTCATTCTCTGGTGGGGGTCGCGGTAGGGACAGCGGTTGCCCGCTGCCCCCGCACGGATCCGTGCTGGCGCTGCGAATGCACACGGTTCTTACCTCGGCTGTTGGGATACTTGGCGTCGAAGCGCACATCGGGATAAGGCTGGAGGATTTGGACTGGCAGAAGTAGCGCGCCTAAGCGCTCGCGAAAGCCGCTCAACGTCAGGCAGCTCCGTTGGCTTCTTCGCCGAAGCGTTTGAAGCCACGCACGCTGCACGTCGTTTCGGAAGGCTTTCATCCGCGCCCAGTTGCCCGGAATACCGTGATACTGGAAATACCCCCGCACCACCTGCTGCAGCCATTCCACCGTCCCTGCTGTCCGCTCGTGCATCCTTATCCGCAGCTCACCTCGTATATCCTTCAGCTTCGCCGCCATTCGTTCCCGATCGTCTTCCGCTGGACCGTGAATTTGCCGGTCTTGTGGTTGGTCCCACATATGTGAGTGAAACCCAGAAAGTTAAAGGTCTCCGGTTTCCCTTCTCCTCGTTTCTTCCGCCGCTCGGCGGCATAGCGCCCAAACTCTATCGGGCGCGTCTTGTCCCGGTGCAATTCTTTAAGTGCGGCGTTACTGCCGCCCTCACATGGCTCGGGGCAGGCCGGCTTGCTATTCCTTCCCTGTACGGCTCTTTCATTCGCTACTCCATGCCGTTTATCCCGGGCGCTTTGCGGACGCCCACGTCCGCTGGCCGACCCCCTCGGCCGGCCTCTTCGGTTCGCAAGCGCTTGAATCGCAAAAAGAGCGGGCGTCCCGCGCGGACCCGGGGGTCCGCCCGGGGGTCCGCCCCATAAGCGCTAACTTAAGATGTTTTGAGCCCCATATGATGGAAAATCGATTTCGACCGCCGCAACCTATTGAGGAGGTCGGCGGCAAAACAGGCCTTATCTTAGCGCTTATGGGGGTCCGCCCCACCTTTCGCGCAAGAAACTCAGGGACATTGG
>Ga0182013_10000598_pt1 | contig 49404 bp, 42 predicted proteins | sample 612S2MmetaG_FD_120487 | JGI IMG/M metagenome (GOLD analysis project Ga0182013, IMG submission 120487) | Permafrost microbial communities from Stordalen Mire, Sweden - 612S2M metaG | ecosystem: Environmental > Terrestrial > Soil > Wetlands > Permafrost | place: Sweden: Stordalen | collected...
ACTGGGTGAACACGCGTGTGAGCTCGGGCCGCTTGTTCGCCTGGGCCAAAAAATCGCCGAGCACGCCCGCGAATTTTTGAATGTCTCCGCCGCTCCGGTCTTCGAGAATGAATTCGAAGCCGCCCGCGGTGCCGATGCCGGGAATGGGCGGGGGATTGAACACGAATACGTTCGCTTCCTTGATGCCGGCACCGAGCCGATTGGCGCGGGCCGTCAGAGCCAGCGCGCCGTGCTTCTCTCCGCCGCGCGCGCCCCAGGGCTTCAGGATGGCGAAGATGGTGGCGGCATAGGGCGAGTTGGTGCCGGTGAGCAGATTCAGTCCGGTGATGGCAAAGGTGTCCTGGACTTCCGGCTGGGCCCGCATCTGCTTGGCGAACCCTTCGGCCACCACTTCGGTGCGCTGCATCGAGGCGCCCAAGGGAAGGGTGACGAGACCGATCAAGTAGCCCTGGTCCTCGTCCGGCATGAAGCCGGTCGGACGGCTGTACACGAGCCACAACGCCGCGGCGCTCAGGACGGCGAACACCGCCATCGACTGCACGCCGCGGTGGATGCGGGTGCGCACCGAATCCGTGTAGCGCTCGGTGAATTTCTTGAATACGCGGTTGAATGCGCCGAAGGCGCGGCCGAGCGGGCCGCCGAAATGCGACTCCGCGGTGGGCTTGAGAAGCAATGCGCACAGGGCCGGCGTCAGCGACAGCGCGACGATCAGGGAGATCGCCACGGAGACCGCCAGGGTGAGCGCGAATTGCCGGTAGAACTGTCCGGTCAGGCCGCCCAGGAAGGAAACCGGCACGAACACCGAGATCAGCACCAAGGCGATCGCGACCACGGGCCCGGCCACTTCCTTCATGGCTTCCTTGGTGGCCTCGCGCGCCGGCAGCTTGCGGCTGTCCATGATTTCAGTGACGGCCTCTACCACGACGATGGCGTCGTCCACGACCAGACCGATGGCAAGCACAAGGGCAAACAGCGTCAGGGTGTTGAGGGAAAAGCCCAGTGCCACGAAGGCACTGAAGGCGCCGATCAGCGATACCGGCACCGCGATCATCGGAATCAGCGTCGCGCGCCAGCTTTCGAGGAAGATGAACACGACCAGAAGCACCAGCAGGCCCGCTCCCACCAGCGTCACCACGACTTCATGCACGGACTCGGAGACGAACAGCGTGGTGTCGAAGGGAATGGAGTAATGAATTCCGGCGGGGAATGTCGGCGCCAGTCCTTCCATCACTGCCCGCACGCCGCGGGCGACGTCGAGCGCGTTGGCATCCGGCAACTGGTAGATGCCGATGATGGCGGTGGGCACGCCGTTGAGCTTGGTCGACCGGGAATAGTCGGTGGCAGCGAGTTCGACGCGCGCGATGTCCTTGATGTGCACGACGGCGCCGTCGGCGCCGGTGCGCACCACCATTTCCGCGTATTCCTGAGGCGTCGTCAGCCGGCCCTTGACCGATGCGACGTATTGCATCTGTTGTCCGGGCGGCGCGGGCTCGGCGCCGATCGTCCCGGCCGGGGCGACCACGTTCTGTTCGTTGATGATGTTGGCGACGTCGTCGGTGGTGACTCCCAGGCGCGCCATTTTCGCCGGGTCCAGCCATATCCGCATGCCGTAGTCGCGCGCGCCGAATACCACGACCTGGCCCACTCCGCGCACCCGCGCCAACGCGTCGTATACGTGAAGGGTGGCGAAATTGGACAGGAACAAATAATCGTAGCGGGGGTTGTCGGAGCCGATCGCCACCGTGAGGAGGATCTGCGGCTGGCGCTTGGACACCGTGATGCCCTGCTGCAGCACCTGGGCCGGCAGTTGGCGCTGGGCGATCGCCACCTGGTTCTGCACGTCGACGGCGGCGATGTCCTGTGCAGTACCGACGTCGAAGGAAACGGTCAGATTGTAGCTGCCGTCGTTCGCGCTTTTCGAATCCATGTAGATCATGTGCGGCACGCCGTTGACCTGCTGCTCGATCGGCGCCGCGATCGACTGCTCGATGGTGCCGGCGTCGGCGCCGGGAAAAGTCGTCGAAACGACGATGGTCGGAGGAGTGATCTGCGGAAAACGGGCGACCGGCAGGCCGGACAAAGATACCGCGCCGGCGATGGTGATGATGATCGCCAGCACCGTGGAGAAAATCGGATGATCGATGAAATAGTCGATCATGCTCCGCTCGGAACCTCCGCCGCGAGCGGTGCCGCTTTGACGGGGCTTCCGGGCTTCAAGTGCTGTACGCCGTCGACGATGACGGTGTCTCCTGCTTTGAGCCCCTGCTGCACCTGCCAATCGGGACCGATGCGCGGGCCCATCCGCACGTCGCGCTGCTGTGCGCTGCCCGCGCCATCGACGATCCAAACGTAGTTCTTGCCCTGCAGATCCTGCACGGCGCGCTGCGGCACGAGAATGGCGCTGGGATCTTGCTGCGCCGCGATTTGCACGCGCGCGAATTGCCCGGCATGCAGCAAATGCTGCGGATTGTCGATTTCCAGCCGCAGCGCGAGAGTGCCGGTGCGCGGATCGACAGCCGGGTCGATGAAATTGAGCCGCGGCGTTTGCAGGTATTCGGAGCCGTCGGACAGGAAAATGCGAAAAGGCGGCGGCGACTTCGAGTTCTGGTTCAGGGCCCAGCCGAGCTGCCGTTGCATGCTGAGCAGGCGCTGCTCGCTGACGCTGAAATTCACATACATGCGGTCGGTCTGGTAGATGGTGGCGAGCAATGTATTGTTTGCGGTCACCATTCCCCCTTGCCGCAATTGGGCGCGCCCCATCACGCCGTCGATCGGACTGTCGATGGTGGTGTAGCCCAGATTCAGCTCCGCCGTCCTGACGGCGGCCTTGGCCGCGTCGATCGACGCCAGATTGGCCTGATTCTTCGCCACCGCGGCGTCCAATTCCTGCTGGCTGACGGCGTCGATTTCAGACAATGACTTGGCGCGGGCCAGGTCGCGCTTCGACTGCAGCGATGCGGCCTCGCTTTGCGCGAGAGACGCCTTCGCCTGCGCCAGCGCTGCGATATAGGGTTCACGGTCGATGACGAACAGCAACTCGCCCGCCTTCACGGGTTCGCCCTCGATCGGTACGCGCTTTTCGAGCATGCCGCCGACGCGCGGCCGGATTTCAACGGCGTTGATGGCTTCGGTCTGCGCTACATAGTCCTCGGGAAAAGTCACCGGGTGGGGCGTGACCACGATCGTCGTCACATCGACGGGGGAGGCCGAAGCGGGCGGATTCTTGGAGCAGGCGCAGCTCAACAGCGCAAACGCCGCGCCGACTGCAACCCGGATGAGGCTGCGGTTCCTGGCCGGACAACGAGGCATGGTTATATCCCTATGAAGTCGATCGACCCCGGGTACTTTATTCGTCTCGACGACCTTATTCGAGCCTAGCATAAGCTATCGTACGCAAAGATGCCGCCGCTCGCCGAGCCCGCGCAGTCACCGGAGAGCCGGCATCGTCCCGTCCCGCCGCGGCGGGCATCGATGCGGCCGCGCCGTCACCGGCGCGGCTTCCACGGCCGATAGGTTCGCGAACAACCGCCGCGTGAGCGCGTTCAAGACGCCGATGTCCGCGGATGAAAAATCCCGCACCGCGCGGCGATAGATTTCGCCGGCCGTGCGCCGCTCGCGTTCGACGCAGCGCCTGCCGAGCGGCGTCAAATGAACTTCGGTCACCCGCGCATCCGCCGGGCGTCTCGACAGCTTGACCAGCTTCTTCTTCTGCAGCCGCTGCACGACGCGCGTCATGGTCGACAGCCGGGTTACCGACCTCTCGGCGATTTCGCTCACGCTGCTCGGGCTCGCCTCGTTGACGATCATCAGGGCGCGCCAACTCGGGAGATCCATCCCGGAGGCGTTCAGAGCGTTCTCCAACTCCTGCGCGTAGCGCCCGGCGGTGCGCACGAGGAGGTAAAGCGGCGAGTCGGCGAGCCTGAAACCGGCAAATTCGGGATCGCCGCGGCGTTTGGCGCCGGCAAGCTCCGAAACGGCTCCGCGATCCGCCCGCGCGCGTTGCGGTAATCCCACTCGCTGTTTCCTTCAGATGGCAATAGTTGCAAAATCACGTAACGGGAATAGTATTGCAGGTCAACCGGGCACACTCAAGGCGTAGTCATGGCAGAACGATCATTCGCGCGGGAAGTTCAATCGCTGCGGCTCGGGGCCGGCGAAGTATTCGAAGGCGAGGCCATCCTCGCCGTGACCAAGGCTCTGTTGCAGGCGGGCGTGTCGTACGTCGGGGGCTATCAAGGCGCGCCGGTCTCGCATTTGATGGATGTTCTCGCCGATGCCGGCGAGATACTCGATGATCTGGGCGTCCATTTCGAGTCGAGCGCTTCCGAGGCCGGGGCGGCGGCCATGCTGGCGGCATCCATCAATTATCCTCTGCGCGGCGCGGTGACCTGGAAGTCCACGGTGGGCACCAATGTCGCGTCCGATGCATTGTCCAATCTGGCGTCCGCCGGCGTGCAGGGCGGCGCGCTGATGATCGTGGGCGAGGACTACGGCGAAGGCGCGAGCATCATGCAGGAGAGGACGCATGCGTTCGCGATGAAATCTCAGATGTGGCTGCTCGACCCGCGTCCGGACACCGCCGCCATCGTCGACATGGTCGAGCGCGGTTTCGAACTGTCGGAGGCGAGCCAGACGCCGGTCATGCTGATGCTGCGCATCCGCGCCTGCCACATGCACGGCTCCTTCGTCGCCAAGGACAATGTCACCCCGAAATTCGGGATTCGCGATGCGCTCGAGAATCCGCAGCGCTCGCCGTCGAAGATCATCCTGCCGCCCGCGACCTACGCTCAGGAGCAGGAAAAGGTGCTCACCCGGTGGCCCGCGGCCGTGCGTTTCATCATCGATAACCATCTCAACGAAATGCAGGAGGGGGATCTCGATGACGTCGGCATCGTCCTGCAGGGCGGCCTCTACAACACCGTGCTGCGCTCCCTGGAGATGATGGGGCTGGCCGATGTCTTCGGCGGCTCGCGGATACCGCTTTACGTGCTGAACGTCACCTACCCGCTGATCCCCGAGGAATTCGTGCGCTTCGCCGCCGGCAAGAAGGCTTTGCTGATCGTCGAGGAGAGCCAGCCGGAATACATCGAGCAAAGCGTCAACCAGTTCCTGCGCAAGGCGGACATTCAGACGCGCGTCGTCGGCAAGGGTCCGCTGCCGATGGCCGGCGAATACACGGGCGCTGCGGTGAGCGCCGGGATCAAGGCATTTCTTTCCCAGTGGGCGCCGCACAGCCTGGCATCGAAAGCCGAGGCAGGTCCGGCGCCTTCGGAGCGGCCGCTTTTGCCGCTGGAGGAGCTGCGGCGCGCGGTACCGCCGCGCCCTCCGGGGCTTTGCACGGGCTGCCCGGAGCGGCCGTTCTTCGCCTCCATGAAAATCGTGGAGAAAGAGCTCGGCCACGTGCACGTCAGCGCCGATATCGGCTGCCACTCCTTCGCCACCCTGGCGCCATTCCACATGGGCGCGAGCATCATGGGTTACGGACTGGGATCGGCGAGCGGTGCGGCCTTGAGCGGCGGCCAAGGCGGCAAGCGCTCGATCTCGCTCATGGGAGACGGCGGCTTCTGGCACAACGGGCTGACCAGCGGCATCGGAAATTCGGTGTTCAACAAGCACGATTCCGTCACCGTCATCGTGGACAACGGCTATTCGGCGGCCACCGGAGGCCAGTACATACCGTCTTCGCGCGCCGACGTGAAGAACCGGAAGAGCAAGAACCCGATCGAAAGGGCGGTGCGCGGCGTGGGCGTCGAATGGGTGCGCACGGTCCGGACGTACAAAATGAAGGAGGGCATCGATGCGCTTCGAGAGGCCCTGACCACGGCATACAAGGGACCGAAGGTCATCATCGCCGAGGGCGAGTGCCAGCTGAATCGAGCCAGGCGTGTAGCGCCGGTGCTCAAACGCATGGCCAAGGAAGGCAAGCGCATCGTCCGCCAGCGTTTCGGCATCGACCCGGACGTCTGCACCGGCGACCACTCTTGCATCCGCCTGTCGGGGTGTCCCTCATTGACGATCAAGGCGAATCCGGATCCCTTGCGCCGCGATCCGATAGCTCACGTGGACAACAGCTGTGTCGGCTGCGGAGTCTGCGGGGAAGTGGCGCACGCGGCGGTGCTGTGCCCTTCCTTCTATCGAGCCGACGTGGTTACCAATCCAGGATCATGGGATCGCATCAAGTTCCGAATCCGGTCCGCGGTGATCGAGTTTCTGCAGCGTCGTTTCGATCGGCGCCTGGCCCGCATCACGGCACAGGCGTCGCGATGAGCGGTCCACGGCCCATAACCCTGACGATTGCCGCGCTGGGCGGACAGGGCGGCGGCGTCGTGGCGGATTGGCTCATCGATACCGCGCGGCGCGGAGGCTACATCGCCCAGGCCACTTCGGTTCCGGGGGTCGCGCAGCGAACCGGGGCCACGATCTATTACCTGGAGTTCTTCCCGCTCTCGGCCCTGCCTCCCGGGCGCAAGCCCATCTTTGCGCTGATGCCGAATCCGGGCGACGTGGATGTGGTGATCGCGTCGGAAATCATGGAAGCCGGCCGCGCCATGCAGCGCGGCCTCGTCACCGAACGCACCACGCTGATCGCATCCTCTCATCGAATCTACGCGATCCAGGAAAAATCGCACATGGGCGACGGGCGCGCCGATGCCGCCGAAGTCAGCGCGCTCGCGCGCCGGCATGCAAAGCGATACATAGAGTTCGACATGCAGGCCATGGCGGAAGCCAACGGCAGCGTCATCAGCGCGGCGATGCTCGGCGCGCTGTGCGGTTCGGCCGCGCTGCCGTTCGCCGCGGAGCATTACGTGCAGGCGATTCAATCGAGCGGCATCGAAGCTGCCTCGAGCACCCGAACCTTCGAGGCCGCGCGGCTTGCAGCCGCCGGCGCGTCTACGGCCGGTGCGGGCAATGCTGCCGTGGGCGCCGGCGCTCGCGGACCCGATGCGCGCGCCGCCTTGCCGCCCCTCATGGAGGAGCGAATCCGATCGCAGATTCCGGCGGCAGCGCAGGATGTTGCGCGTGAAGGTGTGCGGCGGATGATCGACTACCAGGACGGCGCCTATGCGGAACTGTATCTCGGCAGGCTGGGCGCCGTTGCCGCATTGGAGCGCGGCTCCGCGGGCACATCGGCGGGCACTTCGCCGAGCAGCTTCGCGCTGACCGAGAGCGTCGCCCGCGGACTCGCACTGTGGATGTCGTTCGAGGACACCATACGGGTCGCCGACCTCAAGATACGCGCAGCGCGGGCGAAGAGGGTGCTCCAGGAGGTCAAGCCGTCGCCCGGTCAATTGGTCGAAGTCACGGAGTTCATGAAGCCTCGGATCGAAGAGATCTGCGGTACGCTGCCGGCAGGGTTGGGCTCGTGGATTCTTCGATCGAAGGCGCCCAGGCGATGGATGGCCGGCCTCACGGGCGGCCGGCAGATCTCGACATCGCGGATTGGCGGTTTCCTGCAGCTTTACTGGCTTGCCGGCCTGCGATCGTGGCGCCGCAAGACGCTGCGGTATTCCCAGGAACAGGCACGCATCGTCGAGTGGCTCGATTTCATCGCACGCGTCGCACCGCAAAATTACGCGCTGGCGGTCGAGATCGCCGATTGCCAGCAGCTGGTCAAGGGCTATGGCGAGACGCATGAACGGGGCAGTGCCAGTTTCGATGCGATATTGGGCGATGTGCGCGGCCGCGGGACGGGTGAGAATGCGGCCGGCCGTGTTCGTGTGTTGAGAGCCGCCGCGTTGGCCGACGATCAGGGTATCGCCCTTTCCAAGGCGCTCGCGATGCCGGCCTGACGGGCGGCGGCGGAGTCCGGCGCCGGGCACGGCATGCCCCATGCGCCGGCGCCGATTTACTTGACATCTAAAATATCCCCGTCTATTGTTCCGGAGATGAAGCGAGTGGTGCTCATTGGCGGCGGTCCGGCGGGTCTCTACGGCGGGATCCTGCTGCGCAAGGCCCTGCCTCGCGTGAAAGTGGAGATCTACGAGCGCAATAGGCCCGACGACACCTTCGGCTGGGGCGTCGTCTTCTCCGACCAGACCATGTCGGGGTTCCGAGCCGCCGATCCCGAATCGCACGATGCCATCATCCGCGATTTCCACCATTGGGACGCCATCGACGTGCATTTCCGGGGCGAGACGATCACGTCCAACGGCCACGGCTTCTGCGGGATCGGCCGGAAGCGGCTGCTCAATATATTCCAGGAGCGGGCCCGCTCGCTGGGGGTGGAGCAGCACTTTCAGGCCGAAGTGGACGACCTCACGCCCTTCGCCGACGCCGATCTCATCGTGGCGGCCGACGGGGTGAACAGCAAGATCCGCACGCGCGGCGCCGAAGCCTTCCAGCCGGATATCGCCGTCGGCAAGTGCAAGTTCATCTGGCTCGGCACGCACCGGAAATTCTCGGCTTTCACTTTTGCCTTCGAACGGACCGAGCACGGCTGGTTCCAAATCCACGCGTATCAGTTCAGCGAAGAACTCTCGACGGTCATCGTCGAGACGCGCGAGGAGACCTGGCGGGCGCACGGCCTCGACGGCTTCACGGCCGAGCAATCGATCGCCTTCTGCGAATCGCTGTTCGCCGCGTATCTGGGCGGCAACCGCCTGATGAGCAACGCCAACCATCTGCGCGGATCCGCGTGGCTCAACTTCAACCGGGTGCTGTGCGCGAAATGGCATCACGAGAACGTCGTGCTGATCGGCGATGCGGCGCATACGGCGCATTTCGGCATCGGATCCGGCACCAAGCTCGCAATGGAGGATGCCGCGTCGCTGGTGAGCCGCGTCGCGAATGCCGCCGATGTGCAGGCGGGACTGCGGACTTATCAGGCCGAGCGCAGCCTCGAGGCGCTAAAACTCCAGAGCGCCGCGCGCAATCGGATGGAATGGTTCGAAAATGTCGCGCGCTACGCGAATCTCGAGCCGCGTCAGTTCGCCTACGCCTTGTTGACCGGAAGCCAGCGCATCGGGCATGCGAATCTCAAGATGCGCGATCCCGCCTTCGTGCAGGGCTACGAGCGCTGGCTGGCGCAACGCTGCGGCGCCGACGATGCGCCCCGGCCGCCGATGTTCCTGCCCTTGCGCCTGGCGGACATGAGGCTTCCGAACCGCGTCGTGGTATCGCCGATGGCGCAGTACAAGGCGAAGGACGGCCTGCCCGACGACTGGCACTTGATGCACTACGGTGCGCGGGCCGTCGGCGGAGCCGGATTGGTGTACACCGAGATGACCTGCGTGTCCGCGTCGGGGCGCATCACGCCGGGCTGTACCGGCCTGTGGAACGAAGCGCAGCGCGACGCCTGGAGGAGGATCGTCGAATTCGTCCATAGCCAGTCGGCCGCGAAGATCTGCCTGCAGATCGGGCACTCCGGCCGCAAGGGTTCGACGCAGGTGGGCTGGGAACAGATGGACCATCCGCTCCCGGCGGGCAATTGGCCGCTGCTCGCGCCGTCGGCGCTGCCTTATCTGGCCGGCATCAGCCAGACGCCGCGGGCGATGAGCCGCGCGGACATGGATGCGGTGCGGGACGAATTCGTCCGGTCAGCCCGCTTCGCCCTGGAGGCGGACTTCGACATGCTGGAACTTCACTTCGCACACGGCTACCTGCTCGGCAGCTTTCTGTCGCCGCTCACCAATCAGCGTCGGGACGAGTACGGCGGAGACGCCGCGGCGAGGCTGAAATTTCCGCTCGAAGTATTCGCCGCGGTGCGCGCCGTTTGGCCGGCGGAGCGTCCGCTGTCGGCGAGAATATCCGCGAGCGACTGGGCGCCGGGCGGCCTGTCGGACGAGGACCTGCTGACCATTGCGCGCGCGCTCAAGGCGGCTGGTGCGGACGTGCTCGATGTGTCGAGCGGCCAGACCGTGGCGGACCAAAAGCCCCTCTACGGACGCATGTGGCAGACGCCGTTCGCCGATCGGATCCGCAATGAGATCGGAGTCGCGACCATTGCCGTCGGCAATATTTTCGAGGCGGACCACGTCAATTCCATCATCGCCGCCGGCCGGGCGGATCTGTGCGCACTGGCGCGGCCGCATCTGTCGAACCCCGCATGGACCCTGATGGCGGCAGCGGAACAGAAATATCGGGAACAGGTCTGGCCGGATCCTTATCTGTCCGGCAAGTCGCAACTCGAACGCAATATCGAGCGGGCGGCGCAAATTCCCGGGCCGGTCTAGCCTCGCATGTCCGAACAGCTCACAGGTTTGCATGCCCTCATCACCGGGGCCGGCCGCGGAATCGGCTCGGCGATCGCGCGCGCCCTCGCCGGCGCCGGCGCCGATGTCACCCTGCTCGGCCGCTCGCGTGCGGACCTGGAATCGGTTGCGGCGGATTTGAACTCGGTGCGCCGAAGCTGCCAGATCGCCGACGTTTCCGATGCGCAGTCGGTGCGCGCGGCCGTGGCCGCCGCCCGCGATGCGCTGGGTCCGGTCGCGGTGCTGGTGAACAATGCCGGCCAGGCGGCGAGCGCACCGCTCGGCAGCACGACGGATGAACAGTGGCACTCCATGCTGTCGGTGAATTTGACGGGCACCTTCTTGTGCATGCGCGAGTGCCTGCCCGATATGCTGAAGGCGGGATTCGGCCGCATCGTGAACATCGCCAGCACGGCCGGCCTGGTCGGCTATCCCTATGTCGGCGCGTATTGCGCGTCCAAGCATGGAGTGATCGGGCTTACCCGCGCGGCCGCGCTCGAAACCGCGCGCAAGAACGTGACCGTCAATGCCGTGTGTCCGGGCTTCACGGACACGGATATCGTCAGGACGGCCGTGGCGAACATCGCCGCCAAGACCGGGCGCAACGAACAGGAGGCGCTTGCGGAATTGGTTTCCCACAATCCGCAACGCCGTTTGGTGACACCCAAGGAAGTCGCCGACACCGTACTCTGGCTATGCCTGCGCAGCAGCGCGAGCATCACCGGACAGAGCATCGCGGTGGCCGGCGGCGAGGTCATGTAGCATGCCGACAAGCGCAGTTCGCCGCCCGAAAACCCCGGAAACCTCCTCCGACAGCGAGACGCGCGCCAGGGGGGATCATCACGATTCGCTGCGGCTTTGGCTGCGCCTGCTCAGCTGTTCGACGTTGATCGAGAACCACATCCGGCAGAGCCTGCAGCGCGAGTTTGCGACCACGCTGCCTCGATTCGATCTCATGGCGCAGCTGGAGCGCTGCCCGGAAGGCCTCAAGATGGGCGAGTTGTCCAAGCGCCTGATGGTCACGGGCGGCAATGTCACGGGCATCACCGATCTGCTGGAAAAGGAGGGATTGGTGGCGCGTGTCGTCGATCCTCAGGACCGGCGCGCTTTCCGGGTGAAGCTGACCCCGGGCGGGCAGCGATTGTTCAAGAAAATGGCTGCCGAACATGAGCGTTGGGTCATCGATCTATTGGAAGGTCTGCCGGCCAAGGGCAAGCAGCAGCTCGCCGGATTGCTGAACGACCTCAAGGTGCACGTGCGCCGGCAAACCGGCGGCTGAGAGCGGGAGTAGGGCATGAGTCTGGCAAATTACGCACCGCGGAATTTTCTGTGGCGGGTCGAGAGGCGCGTCGGCATCGTCACCTTGAACCGTCCGGAGCGCAAGAATCCACTGACCTTCGAATCCTATGCGGAGCTGCGCGATCTGTTCCGCGATCTTCGCGGGGAAGAGGCGGTCAAAGCCGTGGTGATCGCCGGAGCGGGCGGGAATTTCTGTTCCGGAGGCGACGTCCACGACATCATCGGACCGTTGACGCGCATGGACGCCCAAGGGTTGCTGAATTTCACGAGGCTGACGGGCGACTTGGTGCTGTGCATGCGCGCGTGCCCGCAGCCCATCGTCGCCGCCGTGGAGGGTATCTGCGCCGGAGCCGGGGCCATCCTCGCCATGGCTTCCGATTGCCGCTTTTCGACCGCCGAGTCGCGAACCGCATTCCTGTTCACCCGTGTCGGCCTGGCGGGCTGCGACATGGGAGCCTGCGCGATTTTGCCGCGGATCATAGGCCAGGGCCGCGCGGCTGAACTGCTGTATACCGGCCGCGCCATGACCGCCGATGAAGGGCTGGCCTGGGGATTTTTCAATCGAATCGTCGCGCAGCCCGCGCTCAACGCCGAGGCGGTGGCGTTCGCCGCGGGCTTGGCCGGCGGGCCCACTTTCGCCCATGCCATGACCAAGCGCATGCTGCATCAAGAGTGGAATGTGTCGCTCGAGACGGCGATCGAAGCAGAGGCCCAGGCCCAGGCGCTTTGCATGCAAACGGAAGACTTCAGGCGCGCCTACCACGCTTTTGCGAACAAGACCAAGCCGGTCTTCGAAGGGAACTGAGCCTCGCATGACCACTCCCGCTTTCTTGGATTGGCCGTTCTTCGAGCCGCGGCATCTCGATCTTCATTCGGACGTCGTCGCCTGGTGCAGGCAGAACCTGGGATCGGCGCATGCCGCAACGCGCGACTCGGTCGATGCGGACTGCATCGCCCTGGTCAGAAATCTCGGCGCGGCGGGAATACTGCGCCATTGCGTGCGCGCGGAGCATGGCGGAGCAACGGCCGACTTCGACGTGCGCTCCATCGCGCTCATACGCGAAACGCTGGCAGGCTTCGACGGATTGGCGGATTTTGCGTTTGCGATGCAAGGGCTCGGCAGCGGAGCGATCACGCTGGCGGGTTCCGCCGAGATCAAGAATGCCTATCTGCCGAGAGTCGCCCGCGGCGAAGCGCTGGCGGCATTCGCGCTGTCCGAATCCGAGGCCGGATCCGACGTCGCGGGGATGCAGTGCCGCGCCCGCCGCGACGGCGGGCATTACGTTCTCGACGGGGCGAAGACCTGGATTTCGAACGGAGGCATCGCGGATTTTTATTGCGTTTTCGCGCGCACCCTGACGGCGAACGTGCGTGCCGACGGAACCTCGGAGGCGGGCGGCATCAGCGCATTCGTGGTCGATGCCGGGACTCCGGGATTGTCCATCGGCGCGCGAATCGACATCATCGCGCCGCACCCCATGGGCACTCTGGTTTTCGACGGCTGCCGGATCCCGGCGGCAAACCGCCTCGGCGCCGAAGGCGAGGGATTCAAGATCGCCATGCGCACTTTGGACATCTTCCGCACGTCGGTGGCGGCGGCAGCGCTCGGGTTTGCGCAGCGCGCCCTGGACGAAGCGCTGCTGCAGGCAAAGTCGCGGCGCATGTTCGGCCGGCACCTGGCTGAATTCCAACTGACGCAGGCGGCGCTCGCCGACATGGCGACCGACACGGACGCGGCGCGCCTGCTCACCTACCGGGCCGCGTGGATGCGCGACCGGGGGGAGCGGGTCACCAAGGAGGCGGCAATGGCGAAGATGACGGCGACCGAGACCGCGCAGCGGGTCATCGACCGGGCCGTGCAATTATTCGGCGCCCGCGGCGTCGTCCACGGAGAAATCGTCGAACGGCTGTACCGGGACGTGCGCGCGCTTCGCATCTACGAGGGCGCAACCGAGGTTCAGAAGCTCATCATCGCCCGTGAGTTGTTGGCTTAAACGGAGTCGGCATGATCGAAAGCAAGGGAAATTCGCGCATTCTTCAGCCTCGAGGGTGGCCGCGGCCGAAGGGGTACAGCCATGGCGTGGCGGCGCGCGGTCTGCAGATCTATGTCGCCGGCCAGATCGGCTGGGACACGGAGGGTAAGTTTCCCAGCAGCCGCCTCGCGGACCAGGTTCATCAGGCTCTGCTCAATGTCGTCGCAGTTCTCGCCGACGCCGGCGCCGCGCCGGCGCATGTAGTTCGGTTGACCTGGTATGTGACCAGCCGCGACGACTACTACCAGCAGCTTGCGGAGATCGGCGCCGCCTATCGATCGACCATGGGCAAGCACTATCCGCCGATGTCGGTGGTGCAGGTGGTCGCCCTCATGGAAAAGGATGCGCGCGTCGAGATCGAGGCGACGGCAGTATTGCCGGATCCCGATTGACGATGTGGCGTCCTCCGGAGCGAATCCGACACGACTCGCAGACGGCGCAGTGGCCGAGCGCCGAGCGCGCGGCCGCCTCCCGGCTGTTCTCGCCGATCGCGGTGGGCCCGATGCTCTTGCGCCACCGTACATGGGTGCCTGCCATGGTGCCATGGCGCGCCACGCAGGATGGCTTCGTTTCGCAGGACGTACTCGACTGGTATGAGCGCTTCGCCAAGGGCCGTCCCGCCGCGATCGTGGTCGAGGCGACCGGCATCCGCGATGTGCCGAGCGGTCCGCTGCTGCGGATCGGCGACGATCGATTCCTGCCGGGCCTGAAACGATTGGCCGATGTGGTGCGGCGGGCGAGCGGCGGCGAAACGCGTCTGCTCATCCAGCTGATCGATTTTCTATCCATCCGCCGGCGCCCCGATCCGGCCCGGTACTTTGCCGATTTTCTGAAGGTGACCGAACGGCACCGCGGCGCGTTTGCGCGGGCGGATGCTTTCGCACGAGCGGGCAACTGCGCGGGGAACGAGAACATCCCAGGCTCCATCGCGGCGGGCGGGGGCTTCGCGCCGGGCGATGCCGCCGATGCGGGCGACGTCCAGATACGCGGCTGGCTCGCGGGACTCGAGCGCGGCGAACTGCTCGAGGTGCTCGCCCCCGAGGAGCTGCATGCACTCGATTTCGGCGCGCGCGAGCGGGTCACCGACATGCACCTGCCGCATATTCGAGACTTGCCGTCGCAATTGCCGCCATTGTTCGCAGACGCGGCGCGGCGCGCGCGCGAAGCGGGCTTCGACGGCGTCGAGCTGCATTATGCGCATGCCTATACGATGGCCTCGTTTCTGTCGCCGCTCAACACGCGCGGCGACGGCTACGGCGGCGCAGCCGCCGAGCGGGCGAGGTTGCCGCTCGAGGTCTATCGCTGGGTCCGCGCCGCCGTCGGCGCGGATTTCGCCGTGGGATGCCGGTTTTTGGCCGAGGAATGCATTGCGGGAGGCGGTTCCATCGAGGATGCCGAATACTTCGCATGCGCGTTCGCCGCGGCAGGAATGGACTTCATCTCGCTGTCGCGCGGCGGAAAGTTCGACGACGCACAGCAGCCCAAAGTGGGCGCCGCAGCGTATCCCTACACCGGACGCAGCGGCTACGAATGCATGCCATCCTATTATTCAGACGCGCAAGGGCCGTTCGGCCGCAATCTCAGTGCCGCCGCCCGCATTCATGCGGCCTTGCGTGCCGCGAAACGCGACACGCCGCTGATCGCTTCCGGCGGCATCCATAATTTCGAACAAGCCGAAGCCATGCTGGCTTCGGGCCAGGCGGACATCGTCGGCATCGCCCGCCAGGCGCTGGCGGATCCCGATTGGTTCACCAAGGTCGGCACGGGCCGCGGCGCCGAAGTGCGTCTGTGCATCTATACGAATTATTGCGAGGCGCTCGACCAGCGGCACCGCCAGGTGACCTGCGAGCTTTGGGACCGTGAAGCGCTGGATGAACCGGGCGTGCGCCGCTCCGCCGACGGCAAGCGGCGCCTCAACGCGCCGGGCTGGCCCTCGAGGTTTTGATGAGCACGCTGCAATCGGCAGATAAGTCGATTGCAGCGTGCGCTCAGCAAGTCTGAATTAGAACGAGGCCCGCACCTCCACTCCGATCGTTCGCGGTTGGTTCACTATCAAGCGCGGACGGCCCGGAGTTTCCGCTGCGAGCGAGCGATTGTCACCGAGGTTCGCATCTTCATTTCCCAGATTTTTGCCGACGAAGGCATATTCGACTTTGCCGTGGCTCAGGGCAATCCGTGCATCCACCAATTCATAGGACGGCCTTAGCCGAGTCTCGAATACTCCGCCGACATTGACGAGGTTATTGGCGCTGAAACTGTGGCCGACGTAAGAGTAGTCGATGGAGCTAATCAATTTCCAATCCGGCGACAGCGCGGCGGTCCAGGTTCCGGAAGCATTGCCAGTCCAGTCAGGAACCTCAAAAACCGGGTCGCCCGGTTTTTGCGGAGAAAGTAGACCGGACTGGGTGATTTTAGCATTCTGCGTGCCGACACCCATGGTCAGCTCCAAGGGATCGACCGGCCTTGCGCGCACTTCGATTTCTCCTCCCTTGCTCGTGGCAGCGCCCGCGTTGGCACGGTATTGAAAGCCGCAGCCTAGTAGAATGTTCTGCTGGATATCTTTCCAGTCTATATAAAAAGCAGCGGCGTTGAATGTCAGGCGGTTCTGGAACCATCCTGTCTTCGTGCCCAGTTCGTAGCTCCAGAGCGAATCCGAGTTATAGGCTCGCGTCTGCTCCACCGACACGCCATTCGGCAGCTCACCGGCGCACAACGCAGCCGGGACGGAGGGCACCAAACCTCCGGGCCGGAATCCTTTGGAAGCCGAAACGTAGACCATGTCTTGCGGATTCACCTGATACTCCACCTGCGCCTTGGGCGTTGTGCTGGATTCCTTCGTCGTCGTTTCGGGATCGACGATTCGCCCGGGAGCGCCTGGAGCTTGCGTCACCGTGCCCTCTTCATAGCCGCCCGCAGTCGTCTGCACCTGGCTCCAACGCAGGCCGCCGGTCATCTTGAGCGCATCGGTGACCTGATAAGAGAGTTCACCGAACACGGCCGGTTCCTTGATGTCGGTCTTATATTGCTGGCCGAATATCTCATCCGGATTGTTCGGATTGGGACACAGTCCGACGATGCCACATGTATTGGCGCTCGTTAGCTGCGCTCCGTAACTGGGAGCAAGCGCAGGCGGATAGTCGGCCGCGAACGGCAGCGCTCCATGCAGATCCGAATAAAACACGCCCGCGACAAATTGCAAGGGTCCGGGCAATTGCGAGGCAAAGCGGACTTCCTGAACGAAGCGCTGATAGTTCTTTTCCTCGCTGATGCTGCTCGGGATCGGGCCGGGCAAGTTGGGGACAGCAGGATTGGCGGTGACCGCCGGCAACAAGGCAGACCAGATGAAGTCAGTTTCATCCTCGGTCTCGACCACTTTGCGATCGAAATAAGAGGTCGATGACACCAGTTCTCCGTAGCCGGTGGTCCACTTGAAGCCAATGCTGTACAAATGCCAGGCGTCGTAGCCTCCTTCCGGGATGTTGAAAAAGCGTCCTTGAGTGAAATCGTTGGGTTTCAGCGGCGGCAATTCGTAGGGGCCAGCGGGGTAGGGGTAACCGATCGCGCCGGGCTGGGTCAATACGTCGGACATCAGGAAACCGTTGTAGGTGCTCTTCTGCTGCAGCACGCGCGGTGTCAAGGTCATGTCGTCGGTGAGTTTGATGTTGAGCGCGAGTGCACCGCCGTAGTTGTTTACAGCGCCGACATTGTCCGCGGTCGTGGTCAAAGAAGAATTCATCGTTTGGGGAAAGCAGGTCACGCCGGCACTTGCGGGGTCGGTGCAGTAGCGGCGCTTGAAATAGCCTGCTTCGGAATCCATGAAGCCGGACACGCGCAATGCGACGCGATCCGCAATCAGCGGAATGTTGGCAATGACATCGCCCGTATAGTTGCCGCGATCGGTGTGTGCCGTGTCTGAGGCCCCGGCGTGCACCGTCATGCTGAAGTCGTTGAAATCCGGCGTCTTGGTGATGATTCGCACCGTTCCGCCCATGGAGCGCGCGCCGTACAAGGTACCCTGCGGACCCCGCAGGACTTCGATATGGTCGATGTCGAGAATCCGCGGATCGAGCGAATCAGGAAGCGGCGTCTCGTCGATATAAAATCCGGTGACATTGTCGCCCGATACACCGCGAATCGATATGGTGCGTGCCGTGCCCATGCCGTCCCCCGTGGATGCGAAACCCAAGTTAGGGACCTTGGTGCCGTAGTCAAAGAAATCCACGACGGCTTTTTGCTGCAGCGCCGCCGCGCCGAACGTGGTCATGGAGAGCGGTACCGTTTGTTCACTCTCCGCACGTTTCTGGGCGGTGACCGTAATCGTCTCCAGCTCGGTCGAAGACGCCGCAGTATCGGCAGCGAATACGCGCGATGCTCCGATCAATGCCACAACGACCGTCCAAACCAAACTGTTCTTCGATATCCCCATTGTCTTTATCCCCCGGCATACGTGAAGCTTAAATCCCACACCCGCAGCTAGTTTAGTATCGGACCCGGCTTGTTTCATAGCCAGCAAACCCTTTTCTGGCGCGCACGGGTGTTGCGCCGACACGACATCGTACGGCATTCTCCATAGGGCCACTACGACCACGGCTAGGAGCGACGACATGACGTTACCCAGAGAACCGCGGATTCAACCCGTGCCGATCGCCCAATTGCGGCCGACTCAAATCACGGTCGGCATGCGCGAAGTGAAGGCCAAGCGCAAGAGCTGGCGCGATCATCCGGATCGCAAGAAGCCCGACTTCCTCGGCAAGCACCTGATTCCGGTCATCTGGGGACCCAAGGACGAGTACTACGTGATCGATCATCATCATCTGGCGCTGGCGCTGCATCAGGAGGGCGTCAAGAACATCGCCACCACCGTCCTCGCGGATCTGCGGCGGTTGCCGCGGGAGGCCTTCTGGGTGTTCTTGGACAACCGCGGGTGGCTGCATCCCTTCGATGCGCAGGGCCGGCGGCGCAAGTACGCCGACGTACCGAGGCGCATCGCGGCTCTGGTGGACGATCCGTTCCGCAGCCTGGCCGGCGAGCTGCGCCAGAGCGGCGGCTTTGCGAAGGATACGACGCCGTTCAGCGAGTTCCTGTGGGCCGACTTCCTGCGCCGCCGGATCAAGCGCAAGCTGCTCGACGATGCCTTTCCCGACGCTCTGGTCCGGGCGTTGAAGCTTGCGAAGAGCGCCGAGGCCGACTACCTGCCCGGGTGGTGCGGCCCATCGCCCGATTGAGGACGCTGCGCCCACCGATGAACAAGGCCAATGAACAAGGCCAATGAATCGCGCCTCGCGGACGCTCTGAGCGGCGTGTCGGTCGCCGGGTTGCTGTTGCCCGAAGCGGTCGCCTATTCGGGGCTGGCGAACCTGCCGCCGCAGGCGGGCGTGATCGGCTTGTTCGCCGGACTCGCCTGTTACGCCCTCATTGGCCGCAGCCGGTACGCCATCGTCACCGCCACTTCATCGTCCGCGGCCGTACTCGCGGCCGCGACCCTGGCATTGGGCGCGAATGCAATCACTCAGCGGGTGGCATTTGCCTCGCTGCTGGTGTGCGCGACGGGCATCGCGTTCCTGCTCGCGGGCTGCGCGCGGCTCGGCGCCATGTCGAATCTGATCGCGCGTCCGGTGCTGCGCGGCTTTTCATTCGGGCTCGCCCTGGTGATCGCGGTCAAGCAGTGGCCGCAAATCGCCGGCACGCATGCGCACAGCGCGGGATTCTTCTCTTTGCTGATCGAGATCTTCCGCAACATGGGGACCTCCAACCCGGCGAGCCTCGCGGTCGGCCTGTGCGCGCTCACCGGTTTGTTCGCGCTAGAGCGGATAAGGCGCATTCCCGGAGTGCTGGTGGTGATCGTCGCGGGAATTGCCGCGTCGCCCTGGCTGGCCGCGCGGGGCGTGCTGTTGACCGGGCCCATCCGCCTGGCCCTGGAGATGCCGGCATTCGCGCCGCCCGCCGGCGGCCAGTGGCTGCCGCCGGTGGAATTCGCCTTGGCGCTGATGTTCATTCTATATGCCGAATCCTACAGCTCGATCCGCACCTACGCCCTGAAGCACGATGACACGGTTCAGCCGAACCGCGATCTGCTCGCACTGGGGATTGCCAACCTGGTGTCGGGCGCATTTCACGGGACGCCGGTGGGCGCCGGCTATTCGGGAACCTCGGCGAACGAATCGGCCGGCGCCCAATCGCGGGCCGCGGGACTGTATGCGGCCGCGACCGTCTTGCTGCTGGTGTTGCTGTTCCTGCCGTGGATCGAGCGCATTCCCGATCCCATCCTTGCGGCCATCGTCATCCACGCCGTCAGCAAATCCTTGCGCATCGCGGCTTTCCGCCCCTACTTCCGGTGGCAGCGGGATCGGCTGGTGTCGCTGACCGCGGTGGCCGCGGTCCTGGCGTTCGGCATGCTGGATGGGCTGCTGGCGGCGATTGCGTTCAGCCTCGCCATGCTGCTGCATTCGTTGGCGAGTCCGCGCCTGTCGGTGCTCGGCCGAATGGGTGCGCATGATTTCGTGAGCGTCACGCGCTTTCCGCGAGCCGCATGCACGCCGGAGATTCTGGTGCTGAGGCCCGAGGAGCCGCTGTTCTTTGGGAATGCCGAGCCGCTCATGGCGCTGGCGCAGCAGCGCGTCCTGCAGCAGCCCGACGTACGGCTCGTGGTCCTGAGCCTCGAGGAATCGCCGGATCTCGACGGCACGGCACTCGAGAGCCTGGAAGAGTTCGCCGTCTGGCTCGGCGCACGGCGAATCGGCCTGCGGTTGGCGCGGCTGAAAGAGGCCAGCCGCGACGCGTTGATCCGCGCCGATTTCCCCCCATTGCCGGCAGCGGGTCTCGATTATTCGAGCGTCGATGACGCGGTGAGCGGCTCGGGCCCCGCGAGCGCGGGTGCTATTTCCCCTTGAACTTGGGAGCCTGCTTGAGGCGAAACGCCTGCACGCCTTCGGCGAAATCCTCGGTGTCGCCGAGTTCGGCCTGCGCTTGCGCCTCGACCGCGAGTTGTTCATCCAGAGTGCGCGGCAATTCCACATTGAATATCGCTTTGATGCGCCGGAATGCCTGGGTGGGGCCGGTTGCCAGGCGCCGAGCGAAGGAGTCCGCCTGCGACTGCAGCGCTTCGTCGTCGACGCAAGCCCAGATCAGACCCCAGTTCGCGGCGTCGGCCGCCGTCAATGCGTCGCCGAGCAGGGCGAGTCCCTTCGCGCGCGCGGTGCCCACCAGCCGGGGCAGGTGGAAGGTGCTGCCGAGGTCGGGCATGAGGCCGAGTTTCGGCGCGAACAATTGAAGAAACGAAGCGGAACGGGCCGCCACGACGATGTCGCCGACGAGCGCAAGGCTCACTCCCGCGCCGGCCGCGATTCCGTTGACCGCGACCACGACGGGTACGCGCAATCGATACCAGTCAGTCACCATCGGATTGAAGTGATCCTGGAGACGCGAGCGAATATTTTCTCCGCGGCTGCGCTCTGGATCCGAGATGAAATCATCGCCCATGAGATCCGCGCCCGAACAGAAGGCGCGCCCCGAGCCGGTCAGCACCACCGCGCGAACGGCGGGATCGGCATCGATCGCGGCGGCGGCGTTTCGAAGGTCGGCGATCAACGCCAGATTGAGGGCGTTCAATCGTTCCGGGCGGTTGAGCGCGACGTATGCGATGCCCTCGCTGCGCTCGAATCTCAACGTGTCAAATGGCATGATGATTCCGGTGGTGTTGGAACGGAATGAGACATAATGGCAGAAACCCGTCGATGATCCCCAGCCGCGGAGCAGTGCATGCCCATCCCTGACATTCTACGAGGCCGACTGCGCCTGCCGGTCATCGGTGCGCCCATGTTCATCGTCTCGACGCCGCGTCTCGTCCTGGCGCAATGCAAGGCGGGCATAGTCGGTTCGTTCCCGGCGCTGAACGCGCGGCCTGCGGCGCAACTCGACGACTGGCTGGCGGAGATCAGCACGGAACTCGCGGCTTACCGTCGCGCGAACCCGCAGGCCAAAGTGGCGCCCTTTGCGGTCAATCAAATCGTGCATAGCAGCAACGATCGCTTGGAGCGGGACATGGCGCTGTGCGTGAAGCATCGAGTGCCCATCGTCATCACCAGCCTGCGGCCGCCCGCCGAGGTTGTGGCTGCCGTGCACGGCTACGGTGGCATCGTATTTCACGACGTGATCAATCTACGTCACGCGGAGAAGGCCGCCGCCCAGGGAGTCGACGGCATCATCGCCGTGTGTGCCGGCGCGGGAGGCCATGCCGGCCTGCTGAGCCCGTTTGCCTTGGTCAAACAGATTCGCGGGATTTATGCCGGAACGATCGTACTGGCGGGCGCCATGAGCACCGGCGCCGACGTTCTGGCCGCGCGTGCGCTGGGCGCGGATCTCGCCTATCTCGGCACGCGCTTCATCGCGACGGAGGAGAGCAATGCCAGCGCCGAGTACAAGCAAATGCTGGTGGACAGCCGCGCGGAAGACATCGTCTACACATCGCTGTTCAGCGGGGTGGCCGGGAATTATCTGCGCGGCAGCGTCGCGCGCGCCGGGCTCGACCCGGACAAACTTCCGGAGGCCGACAAGACGAAAATGAATTTCGGCACAGGCGGTACGGCGGAGCTCAAGGCGTGGCGTGATATCTGGAGCGCCGGGCAGAGCGTCAGCGGCATTCACGGCGTCGAGACGGTGGAGGCGCTGGTGAATCGGATGGCGGCCGAGTATGAGGAGGCGCAGGCCAGGGTCGGGGAGGCGCCGGCCGGGACGGGTGAGGCGCCGGCTGAAACTGGGGGGGCGCCGGCTGAAACTGGGGGGGCGCGTAATTGCGTCTAACCGCCGATCAATTGCCCGCCGCCCTGGCTCGAAGCGTGGCGGGATTTTATCTCGTGTCCGGCGACGAACCGCTGCTCGTGGGCGAGGCGGCGGACGCGATCCGCGCCGCGGCGCGGGCTGCCGGCTACGCGGACCGCAAGGTGTTTTTCATCGAACGAGGTTTTTCCTGGGATGAACTGCGCCACGAGAGCCAGTCCTTGTCGCTGTTCGCGGAGCGCCGATTATTCGAACTGCGGATGCCCTCCGGCAAACCCGACAAGGGCGCGCAGCAATTGGCGGACATGGTTGCCCAGCCGCCGCCCGATGTCGTGTGCTTGGTCATCACCGACAAGCTCGACAAGAAAGCGGGCGACGCTGCGTGGGTGCGGGCGGTCGACAAGCTCGGCGTCTGGGTGCAGGTCTGGCCTGTGGCGACGGCGGCCTTGCCCGGCTGGCTGCGCGCGCGCGCCAAGGCGCTCCAAGTCGAGATCGAACCGGCCGCGGCACAGCTCATCGTCGACCGCGTCGAGGGCAATCTTCTTGCCGCGAAGCAGGAGCTCGAGAAGTTGAGCTTGTTGGCCGACGGCGACCCCATCAGCGCCGACCTGGTGCTGCGATCGGTGGGCGACAGCGCCCGCTACGACGTATTCCAGCTGGCCGAAGCGGCCGCCGCCGGCGATGGGCAGCGCGCTCTGCGCGTGCTTTTGGGGCTCAAGAGCGAGGGAGTGGAGCCGACGCTGATCTTGTGGGCGTTGGTGCGGGAACTGCGCGGCCTTTGGCAGGCGCGGGAACGGGATCGGCTGCGCTCGGCGGCTCGCGGCAGCGCATGGAACCTGGCCGCGACGCCATCGGCGCGCGCCCTGACGCGGCTCAAGACTCTGCCCTTGGGATCTCTGCTCATGCAGGCGAGCCGGACGGACCGCATCATCAAGGGCATGGCCGCGGGCGATGCGTGGAGCGCGCTCACGGGACTCACCGGCGCCCTCGCCGGCGCTTTGCAAGCAACCCCGGATTCAGGCAGGGTAGCCGTATGAATCCCATGGGCATTTTCGGCGGAACCTTCGATCCGATTCACTACGCGCACTTGCGGACCGCGTTCGAATTGCAGCAAGCGCTGCGGTTGAAGGAAATCCGCTTTCTCCCCGCCGGCAATCCTCCGCACCGCGATCGACCGTTCGCCGACGCGCAGTTGCGGCTGCAGATGGTGCAGCTCGCGACGGCCGGCCAGGCGGGATTCGTGGTCGACGACCGCGAGGTGCGCAAGGAGGGCCCGTCGTATTCCGTGGAGACCCTGGCCGAGTTGCGGCATGAGTATCCGGACCGAAGCCTTTGCTTGATCGTCGGAATGGACGCCTTTCTGAGCCTGCCGAAATGGCATCAATGGCGCGAACTGCTGCAGTTGGCCCACTTGGTGGTTGCCCACCGCCCGGGCTGGCGTGCGCCTGGAATGGGGCCATTGGGAGAGCTGCTGGTCGACCGCGGCACCGGCCGAATCGGGGATTTGCACGAAACACGTGCAGGCTGCATCTATATCCATGCGGTGACCCAGCTGGAGATCTCCTCCACCGAGGTTCGCCAACTGATCGGAATGGGGCGCGATCCGCGCTTCCTCATGCCGGACGCAGTGCGTAAACTGATCCTGGATACCCATTGTTATTCCAAAACACGGACAACGTAGTGCCAGTCAAACCAAATCCCTCGAACAGCAGAACCAAGGATCGCGCAAAAGCGGCCGTTACTTCCAAAGCCAGCATCACCCCGAATTCGTCCCCTACGTCCAAGAAACCGGCCGCCCTCAAGACGGCAGGCAAGCCCAAACGGGCCTCCAAAACGAAAACATCCGGCAAATCGAGAGCCGGCCACAAGGCCGACGCGGTCCGCGGCAAGCCCTCGCTCACGAGCGTGGTGACCGACGCGCTGGCGGATATGAAGGCGCTCGAGGTCAAGGTTCTGGACGTGCGCGGACTCACCGACGTGGCCGATTTCATGGTCATCGCCAGCGGCACCTCCGACCGGCATGTGCACGCGGTTGCGCAACGCGTGGTCGAAAGGACCAAGCAGGCGGGGTTTCGTCCGCACGGCGTCGAGGGACAAAAGGACAGCGATTGGGTTCTCATCGATCTGACCGATATGATCGTGCACGTGATGTTGCCGAGGGTGCGCGAGTTCTACGGACTCGAGAAATTATGGGACATGACGGTAACGAAGCGCGCCGCGCGCGCGTGAGAATCGCCGCACCGCGCACATGAAATGCCGGCTGATCGCCGCCGGCACCCGCCTGCCCGATTGGGTCAATGGCGGATTTCGCGAATATCAAAAGCGCCTGCGCACCCCCCTCATACTCGAATTGGTGGAGATCCCTGTTGCGGCCCGGCGCGCCGGCGAGAATCCGCAGCGTGCGATCGTGCGGGAAGGCGCCGACATGCTCGCCGAACTCGGCCGGGATGATTATGTCGTGGCTCTCGAGGTGGCGGGCAAGGCCATGACCACCGAACGATTGAGCGAATGGCTGGCCGAGCGCATGAGGGATGGCCGTTCGCTGGCGTTCTTGATCGGCGGTCCCGACGGCCTTTCGACGCAATGCCGCGAGCGCGCCGACCAGAATTGGTCCTTATCGACGCTGACGCTGCCTCACGGGTTGGTCAGGGTGGTGGTCGCCGAGCAGATCTACCGCGCCATGAGTCTGCTCGCTGGGCACCCGTATCACCGAGCTTAACAGGCATAGGTTCGGTATCCTGGGCGGATGTCATCAGACTTCGTCTACCTGGCCTCCGGTTCTCCCCGGCGGCGCGAATTGCTGCAGCAAATCGGCGTTTCGTTCCGGGTCGTGGGAACGGTCGTCGATGAATCGGCGCTGACGGGCGAGGGCGCCCTGAGGTATGTCCTGCGCCTTGCGGCGGCCAAGGCCGACGCCGGCTGGGACAGAAGCCGGGATGCCGCCGAGGTCCCGGTGCTGGCCGCGGACACGGCAGTGGTCCTTGACGGACAGATACTCGGCAAGCCCGCGGATCGAGAGGACGCGGCGCACATGCTGCGGCGGCTGTCGGGCCGCACCCACGAGGTCCTCACCGCGATCGCCGTGCGCGGCGCGGAGGGCCTTCGATCGCGGGTCAGCCGCAGCGAAGTGACCTTTCGCCTCATCGACGACGCCGAGGTCCAAGCGTACTGGGAGACCGGCGAACCTTGCGACAAGGCCGGCGCCTATGCGGTACAGGGCCACGCGGCCGTATTCATCGCCGAGCTGCGCGGCAGCTATTCCGGCGTCATGGGGCTGCCCCTTTTCGAAACCGCCGGGCTCTTGAGCGATGCGGGCGTTAGCCAGTGGTATACGCGCGGCCGAAACCGATGAGCAGGGAGATCCTGGTCAATGCCAGCACCCATGAGGCACGCGCCGCGGTCGTCGAGAACGGCGTGCTGCAGGAGGTCTTTCTCGAGCGCGCCAGCCGCCGCGGGCTGATCAGCAATATCTACAAGGGACGCGTCTCGCGGGTGCTTCCCGGCATGCAGGCGGCGTTCATCGAAATCGGCATGGAGCGCACCGCATTTCTGCATGCCTCGGATATTCTCGATCCGCGCCACGCCGGCACCGGCATCGAGGCGCCGCGCACCGACAATATCCGTTCGCTCGTCGCCGAGGGCAACGAGATCCTAGTGCAGGTGGTCAAGGATCCGCTGGGTACCAAGGGCGCACGCTTGACGACTTACATCACCCTGCCGTCCCGCTATCTGGTTTACATGCCGAAGGGCCACGGCGTCGGGGTTTCGGCGCGGATCGAGGATGAGCGCGAGCGCGAGCGCCTGCGCGCCGCCGTGCAGGCCGGCATCGAGCCCGGGGAAAACGCCGGATTCATCGTACGCACGGCCGCGGAGGACGCCCCGCCGGAATCGCTGCGCGCCGACATGACGTACCTGCGCAAGCTGTGGGAAGTCGTGCGGCAGAAGGGCCTTCGCACCCAGCCCGGCAACCTGGTGCACGCCGATCTGCCGCTGCATCTGCGGATCCTGCGCGATTTGCTGCGGCCGGACGTGGACAAGGTGCTGATCGATCAGCAAAGCGCCCACCGCGAGATGCGCGAGTTCGCCGGCACCTTCATGCCCGACGCGCTGCCCCGCATCGAACTGTACGGCGAGTCGCGCCCGGTGTTCGAGTTGCATCATGTCGAGGAGGAAATCCAGAAAGCCCTGGACCGCAAGGTCTCGCTGAAGTCCGGCGGCTACCTGATCATCGATCAGACCGAGGCGATGACCACCATCGACGTCAATACCGGCGCCTTCGTCGGCCATCGGAATCTGGAGGAGACCATTTTCCGCACCAATCTCGAAGCGGCTGTGACCATCGCGCGGCAACTGCGCCTGCGCAATCTGGGCGGCATCATCATCATCGATTTCATCGACATGGAGGAGCCGGAACACCGCCGGCAGGTCATCCAGGCCCTGGAAAGGGCGCTTGCCGACGACCACGTCAAGACCAATATTTCCTCGGTGTCGCCCTTGGGGCTGGTCGAGATGACGCGCAAGCGCACGCGTGAAAGTTTGGAACATCTGCTGTGCCAGCCCTGTCCTACCTGCGAAGGACGCGGATTCGTCAAAACGGCGGAGACGGTGTGCTACGAGGTGTTTCGTGAGATCGTGCGCCAATCCCGCCAATTCGAGTGCCAGCAGCTGATGGTGCTGGCCCACCAGGACGTGATCGAACGCCTGCTCGACGAGGAATCCTCGGCGCTCGGCGAGTTGGAATTGATCACGGGCAAGCCGATCCGCCTGCAAACCGAAGCGCTGTACAGCGTCGATCAGTACGACGTCGTGCTGATGTAGATGAGTGTGCGCAAGCTTGGAAAAATCCTGCTGTATTCGTTCGCGGGACTGCTGGGACTCATGCTCCTGGCGATGTTGGCCGTCAAGCTCGCGCTCGACCGCGCGCCCGCCTACCAGGCCGAAATCAAGGCCTGGGTGCATGCGCAGACCGGATACCACATCGACTTCGCGCGCGTCTCCCCGTCGCTGCGCTGGTATGGGCCGGAGCTGCATTTCGAACGCCTGGAGCTGCGTTCCAAGGACGGTGCGCGGGTACTGGCACGTGCCGGCGGCGCCCGGGTTGCCGCCGATATCTGGCAGCTGATCAGCAGCGGCAGACTGCTCGCGGGGAGAATCGAGCTCGACTCGCCGAACCTCGCGATCGTGCGTCTCGGCCCGACCAGCTTTGCCCTGGCATCGGAAATCAAATTGGGAGGCGGCGACTCGTCGCTGGAGACGCTTGCCTTGAACGATTTGCCGGCGGGCAAGCTGGCCATCCGGCATGCAACGGTCACCCTGCAAAATTGGAATTCGGCGCTGCCGAAACTCGCGCTGGAGGACGTCAATCTCGACGTGCGGCGCGGCGACGCAACTCTCGCGGCGGCCGCTGCCGCGCGCCTTCCGGCCGCTCTCGGCGGAACGCTGAACATCAGCGCCACGGCACGCGGCCGCGGCGGACTCGACGCGCTGGATTGGAACCTGTTCGTCCGCGCGCGCGAGATTTCCTTCGCGGGCTGGCGGCTGCTGCTGCCGGAATATCTGAGCCGCCTCGACGCGGGCAGCGGCGCGTTCGACCTGGCGGCGCGCGGTACCGGACGAGCGCTCGCGCGCGCGGACATGGACTTCGGCGCGCGCGGCGTGGTCACGCAGCAGAGCGATGGTCCCAGCGCGAAGTTCGACCAGATCACCGGTTCCTTGACCATCGTCCATACGGGCGATCGATGGACCCTGGCGGCAAGGCGGGTGCGTGCGGAGCGCGCGGGCCGCCGCGATCCGGATTCGCAGTTCGACGCCAGCTGGCGCGGCGGCGATGAGGGGCTGCTCGAGCTGCGCGCCAGCGCGAGCTACCTGCGCGCGGACACCCTCCTGCCGCTCGGCGGACTGCTGCCGGAAAAGGACATCCGCGACCGGCTGCGCGAAATCGCGCCGACCGGCGAATGGACCGATACCGCGATCGCGCTCGAGCGCACCTCGGCTTCGGATCCGTGGCGCCTGCGGGTCCGTGCAAAATTTCGCGACGTCGGTTTCGCGCCGGTGGGACGGGCACCGGGCCTGCGCGGACTGACCGGCACCATCGCCGGCAACGATGCCGGCGGCCGGATCAACATCGACAGCCGCACGGCGGTATTCAACTGGCCCGCGCAGTTCCCGCTGCCGGTGCCCCTGGACACGCTGAAGGCGACGCTCTACTGGAAGCGAGCCAACGGCGAATTGCTCGTAGCCACGCCCGATTGGGAGATGAAGAACCGCGACGCCGCCGCCCATGGGCAGCTCGCCTGGCTGCAGCCCGCCGACGGATCGTCGCCGGTGGTGACGCTGGCGGGCAGCATCGAGAACGGCAATGCGGCGAATACGCACAATTACTTTCCGCGTGCATTGATCGCGCCGCCCGCGCTCGCGTGGCTCGATCGAGCCTTCGTCGCGGGCCATTTGTCGCGGGCGGTGGTGGTGCTGCGCGGGCCGATCCGGCATTTTCCGTTTCGCGACGGTTCGGGCCTGTTTCTCGCGCGCTGTACCCTGGATGGCATGACTCTCGATTATGGAGAGGGCTGGCCGCGCGTGGAGAACCTCGCCGCGCAGGCGGATTTTCGCAATGAAGGATTGACGGCGCATTTTCTTTCGGGACGCGTCGGAGACATTCCGGTCGACTCGGCGGAGGCGCGTTTCGCCGATTTCAAAACCGGCGAGCTGGACATTCACATCGCCGCGAGCGGCGACGCCGCGCAAGCCCTGGCTTTTCTGCGCGCGACGCCGCTCGACGCTTCGGCGGACCATGCGTTCTCCTCGGTGGAAGCGAGCGGCCCGATGCAATCGAAGGTCGATCTATTTCTGCCGTTCAAGGATTTCGGGCATCGCCGCATCCTGGTGCATGGACAATTGGACGGAGTGACCCTGAAACGCGCCGGTTCGACCGTGCCGGCGAACGATGTGGCGGGCGACTTCGACATTGATGGTGCGCAGGTCGTTCACGCCGACGTTCATGGCCGGGTGTTGGGCGGTCCATTCCAGATGCAGGCGCGAACTTCGCGCAATCGGCCCTCGACCCGTACGCAACTCGAATTTCGCGGCACGATGAGCGGGGACGTCCTGCGCACGGCCATGTCTCTGCCCCCCGGCATATCCATCGACGGGCAGACCGACTGGCGCGCCACTCTTCGAATGGCGCCCGAACCGAATCGCGAACGCAGCCTGCGCGTGAACACGAGCTTGGTCGGTCTTCAGATGAAGCTGCCGGCTCCCCTCGACAAGCCGGCGGACACGGCGATGCCGTCGTGGCTCGAGATCCAATGGCCGGCGTCGGGCGGTACGGAGGGACGGCTGGCGCTGGGCTCAGTGGTGAGCGGATCCTATGCGCTCGAACCCGATGCCAATGGACTGCGCCTGGCCCACCTGAATTTGAGCTTCGGCGCGGGCGAGTCGAGTTCGAACAGCGCGCAGATTTTCAACGTGGGCGGCTCGGTCGCGCGCCTGGATCTGGCGGGTTGGCTCAAGCTCGGCGGTCCCGACAAGAACACCCGGCCGGTGGCGGATTACCTGCACGCTGCCCGTCTGAACGTGGCTGAGCTCGATTATCTGGGCCTGGCGTTCCGCGACGTCTCGCTGGATCTTGCGGCGAGCGAGGGTTCACTGCACATCGCGGTCGATGGACCGAATGTCGTCGGAACGATCACCTTGCCGAACGGCGCCGATCCGAGCGAGCCGTGGAATTTGCAGTTCGAGCGGTTGCGTTTCGATGTCGCGGGCGACTCGCCCGAACAGGGCGGTGCGCGCGGAGCCGACGCGGGTGCCGGTGGGCCCGACGGGGCCCGTGGGGCCGGTGTTGCCGGGGGCGGCGATCCGCGCAGCATCCCCGCGGTCAACTTTCACGCGGCGCAACTCGATTGGGGCGAACGGCACTTCGGCGATGTGAAGGCGACTTTGATCAAACTGAACGACGGCATCGGCCTCAAGCAGCTCAATATCTCCGGCGCCGATTTCTAAGTAAGCGCCAAGGGCGAGTGGCGCGGCAAGGACTCCGGACAGGGCCGCGTCGAGGGGGTGCTGAGCAGCAGCGACGTGCAGGACACCCTGAAGCAATTGGGGTACGTTCCCGTGATCGAAGCCAAAACCGGACGCATGGATTTCGATCTGACCTGGATGGGCGCGCCCACCGGTGACGCACTCAGCGAGGCGGTGGGCCATGTACAGCTGTCGCTCGACAAGGGGCAGGTGGTCGGCCTCAAACCCGGTGCCGGGAGGGTGCTGGGGCTCACCAGCGTCGCTGCGCTGCGTAGGCGGTTGGCCCTGGATTTCAGCGATCTTACCGACAAAGGCCTGGCGTTCGACACCATTCGCGGCGACTTCGATCTGCGCGGCGGCAATGCCTACACGGACAACATTCTGGTCAAGGGTCCGGCAGCCGAAATCGGACTAATTGGGCGGGTTGGCTTGAAAAACAAGGATTACGACCAAACAGCAGTAGTAACCGGCAGCATCGGTAATTCGCTGCCGCTGGCGGCTTTGGCGGGGGGGCCGGTGGTGGCCGGCGCCGTGCTCCTTTTCACACAAGTGTTCAAACAACCGCTGAAGGGCCTGGCGCGAGGGTATTATCGAATAACCGGCAGTTGGGACAATCCCATCGTCGAACGAATCAAGAGCGCAGACGCGGCCGCCGCGACTGCAGAGGCACCGAAATAAATGGGCAAAGTTGCCGCCATACAGATGACGTCCAGTCACGTCGTCGCCGATAACCTGGCCGCCGCCGGCGGTCTGTTGCGTGAAGCCAAGGATCTGGGAGCCGACATCGCATGCCTGCCGGAGAACTTCTCGTTCATCGGCCTGCGCGATGCCGACAAGCTGCAGGTCGCGGAGCCGGACGGCGAGGGCGCCGTGCAGGGGTTCCTGCGCGATACGGCGCGAAAGCTCAAGTTGTGGATCCTGGCCGGAACCATCGTCATCCGCGGGGACAGCGAGCGGCGCGTCGCCAACGCCTCGCTGTTGATCGATGCCGACGGCAGGCGCGTGGCGCGCTACGACAAGATCCACCTGTTCGATGTGACCATTCCCGGCCGCGAAGAACAGTATCGCGAGTCCACTCATGTCACGCCCGGCCGTGATGTCGTCGTTGCGGACACGCCGGTCGGAAGACTCGGGCTCTCGGTGTGCTACGACATGCGTTTTCCCGAACTGTACCGGGAGCTCGTGTCGCAGGGGGCGGAGTGGCTGGCAATGCCCGCCGCGTTCACCGTACCGACGGGCCGTGCCCATTGGGAAACCCTGCTGCGGGCGCGAGCCATCGAGAACCTTTGCTACGTCGTGGCTCCGGCCCAGGCCGGCACGCATACCAGCGGCCGGGAGACCTATGGCGATTCGCTCATCGTCGATTATTGGGGCCAGGTGTTGGCACGCCTCGCCAAGGGGAGCGGAGTGATCACGGCGGACATCGATCTTGCGAAAGAGGCGGAGACGCGTGCGCGCTTTCCGGCGCTGGATAATCGGCAACTCGGATTGCCGCCCGCGCCCGCGCCCGTGCCCGTGCCCGCAACTGCGGCCGGCGGTGCGACGGCGGCACTGGCATGAACGCGCGCACTGCCGACATGAGTGTTTCCACGTTCGACGTGGCCGAGAAAATGATTTTGGCGCCCTCCGGCCTGGACCAGGGCCGCCTGTCCACGGTGCTCGATGCCGTGATGAGCCGCGGCGTGGATTACGCCGACCTGTACTTTCAGTTGTCGCGCGAGGAGTCCTGGTCGCTCGAGGACGGCATCGTCAAAGACGGGTCGCACAGCATCGAGCAGGGCGTGGGTGTCCGGGCAATCAGCGGCGAGAAGACCGGATTCGCCTACACCGATGAGGTGCTGCTGCCGGCGCTGATGGAGGCGTCAGACGCGGCGCGGGCCATCGCCCGAAGCGGCGGGCGCAATGCGGTGAAGGCCTGGCAACGGCCGCTGACGCATCGGCTGTATCTGCCGGTGGACCCGCTGGATACCATTCGCGACGAGGACAAGGTGGCGTGGTTGATGCGCATCGACGCCGACACGCGCCGCATCGACCCGCGCGTCAAGCAGGTGATGGCCTCCTTGGCAGCGGTGCACGAAGTCATACTCATCGCCACCAGCGACGGCACATTGACGGCGGACGTACGCCCGCTGGTGCGGATCAACGTATCGGTCATCGTCGAGCAGAACGGACGGCGCGAACAGGGTTACAGCGGCGGCGGCGGACGCTTCGGGCTCGACGAACTGCTGCGCGGCGAAGAGGCTTTTGCCCACGGCCGCGAAGCCGTGCGCCAGGCATTGGTGAATCTGGACGCGGTGGCGGCCCCGGCCGGGTCCATGACCGTGGTATTGGGGCCGGGCTGGCCCGGCATTTTGCTGCACGAGGCGATCGGCCACGGCCTGGAAGGCGATTTCAACCGCAAGGGCACTTCCGCGTTCTCGAACCGCATCGGCCAAAAAGTCGCGGCCGACGAAATTACCGTGGTCGATGACGGCACCCTCGATCGCCGCCGCGGATCCTTGAATGTCGATGATGAAGGCACGCCCACTCAATGCACGACCTTGATCGAGAACGGCGTGCTGTGCGGCTATATCCAGGACAAGATCAACGCGCGGTTGATGGGCATGCCGGCGACCGGAAACGGCCGGCGGGAATCCTTCGCCCACATGACTCTGCCGCGCATGACCAATACCTACATGCGGGCGGGCAAACGCGCTCCGGAAGAGATCATCGCGTCGGTGGAGAAGGGCTTGTATGCCGTCAATTTCGGCGGCGGTCAGGTCGACATCACCTCCGGCAAGTTCGTGTTTTCGGCGAGCGAGGCATACCTGATCGAGAACGGCAAGATCGGCGCGGCCGTCAAGGGTGCGACGTTGATCGGCAATGGACCGGACGTGCTGCAGCGGGTCAGCATGGTGGGCAATGACATGAAGCTCGACGGCGGGGTCGGGACGTGCGGGAAGGAAGGCCAATCGGTGCCTGTCGGAGTCGGACAACCCACCCTGCGCATCGATGCGCTTACGGTGGGTGGTACGGGCTGATGCGAGGTTTTTTTAGATAGTCGGGCGCGAGTTCTTTGAACATGTCGGCGCCGCCTCCCCTGGGTTTGTGATCGCACACGGCTGTTTTCAGGCGATTGTCCAGCCGCGTGGGCGGCGGCGGCGGAGCGGGATCGAAATCGAAGTGGCAATTGTCGGTGACATAGTAGCTATTCCGACCGGCCCAGGTGCCTGCGCGGCGAACCGGCAAGGGATCGAAAATGGACTCGCCTTCCTGCTTTTCTGCCGGTGCGGCTCTGTGTTCGAACGCGCGTTGCGCGGCTTTTTTCCGCTCCTTCTCGACGGCGTCTTCGACGACGCTTTGAGCCTGGCCATACCAGTCCGTAATGGCATTGGACTGCATCGAGTCCGGGGCGGGTTGTGCAGGCAGGTTGGCGGGAGGCGGCGCCTGTGGACGAGCGGCTTTGGTTTGGGCTTTTTCCGGCGCGAGGTCGCTCGATGCAGCGGGTTCCATCTTTGGTTTCCTGCTGTCGATGAAAAACACGGCGAGCGGCTCGTACAGGATCTGCGTCGGGGGTCGGTGAGCTGGGATCGACCATCCAATGAGGTAGATCAGAACGCAATGGCCCAAAAGAACCAACAGAAAGACGAACTTTCTTTCGCGCCCTTCGGTCGATCGCGTCATGGTCATTGCGCCGCGGGAGTTTCCACGGGCTTTCCTTAATTTGTTTTGCGCCGGCCAGTAGATCTGAGTGGCCGAAACGGATTTAGTTTCCGAATGGAGGGGCTAACGGCATAGGTAGACTACACAGGCGGCATTTTCGTACAGCGTTTCGCAGCCATATTCGCCCCGACGCGGCAATAATGCATCGATGCTCCGCAAGTTCGTGAGGCACCCGTCAACTTTCTATATGTTTACGCCGGTCTCAAGGATTTCCTGCGCGGCGGCGGGGCTGCAGAATAATCGCGCGGCACTTTCAAGGAGGAAATGATCCCCTCGCGGGGACGCAGGAAGGCAGGCCGCGGCGCGGGCGGGACGCCTATGGTCACGAGCGTCTTGCCCGCGCCTTATTCCTGACCCTCCAATGACACCGTGCCGGCCGCAGCGAGAAGCGGGGACCTCGCATCGAATCAGGCGCATCAGGGGCTGATGTACTATATACGCATGGCGCGGTTGCTCCGCGCCGCCCGATATCTCCATGCCATCGACCCCCAGCAGGAGCGCACCATCGAATCTGTCGATGTCAAAGCCTTGGTGCTCGGCCCGCGGGCACAAGCCCTCGAACCGGTGAACGGTGCGCCGCGATTGAGCCGCGCTACCGCCGCATTGCTGAGCGAAGCGGCGATCGTCGATGAACGCGGCGAGCGGCGCTCGGTCCTGTTGCCGGCGGAACGGCCTCTGCGCGTGGTGCTCGATGATCGGGAGCTCGTCACTCTGATGACTCTCGGCGCCGCCCCCGAGTGGTTGACCGTCGGCTATCTTCGCAATCAACGCGTGATCGAACAGGTGGACAAGCTTGACTCCGTCATCGCCGATTGGGTTTCCGGCACGGTTCGTGTGCAGTCCCATGCCGGCGAGGACTCCCATGGGACCTTGCACAGTCCGTTGGCCCGCAGCGGCTGCGCTCTAGGCACGGCATTCGGGGATCCGATGCGGGCGATCGAAGGGTTGGAATTTCCGCCTGCCCGCGGGGCGTCGATTTCGCGCAGCGTGCTTTTGAGCATCCTCGAGACCATGCGAGAGCACGACGACATCCATCGTGCGGCCGGTTCCGTGCATAGCTGCGCATTGTTCGGTGCGCAGGAGCTCTGGTTGAGCATCGAAGATGTGAGCCGCCACAACGGTGTCGACACGATTACCGGGTGGATGGCGCTGCACGGGGTGCACGGCGGCGACAAGATACTCTTCACCACGGGCCGGCTCACGGGCGAGATGGTGATGAAGGCGGCGTTCAATGGAATCCCGATCTTGATCACGCGAAACGGCGTGACCGACTTGGGCCATAGAATCGCGACGCAATTGCGGATGACGCTCTTCGGCCGCGCTTCGAACCGACGCTACCTGTGCTACTCGGGCCTCGAACGCTTCGATCCCGATGCCTGACTATCGTTCAGCCAGGCGTGAGCCGGGCGCAGGCGCTCCGGGCTCGAGTACACGTTGAAGTGCTTCGGCCTCAGGAAGCCGATCAATGTCAGGTTGGAGGCAAGGGCCAGATTCACCGCAAGGCTCGACGGGGCGCCGATTGCGGCGAGCACCGCGACGCCTGACCGCAAGGCTTTTTGCACCAGTTCGAAGCTCGCCCGCCCGCTCAGTAAAATGATGTGCTCGCGAAAGGGAAGGCGGCCGGCCAACAGATTCTCCCCGACCAGCTTGTCGATGGCGTTGTGGCGTCCCACGTCCTCCGCGATGGTGATGAGGTTCCCGGCGAAGTCGAACAGCGCGGACGCATGTATGCCGCCGGTATCTGCGAATTTGGATTGACCGGCCCGCATCAAGTCCGGCAGGCGCAGCAACAAATCCAAATCGACCGTCTCCGTATCGGCAATGCGCGTGGCCGCCGCGCGCGCAATCGCGGCGTCGAGTCCGGTCGTGCCGCAGACACCGCAGCTCGAACCCGCGGAGAACCGGCGCGTCGCCAATTGCATTTCCATATGCGCGCTTTCGTTCAGGCGCACATTGACGACATTCGGGCGCCGCGTGCTCGATTCGATGGCCTCTATATCGGCTGCGTGGTTGACCAGTCCCTCGCCGTAGAGCAACCCCGCGGCAAGATACTCGTCGTTTCCCGGAGTTCTCATGGTCGTGCCGAACGAAACGGGCTCGATACCCAGTGCCGGGTGATGCAGCATGTATTCGAGAGGGGCCTCGACCGCGACGCGATCCTCCTTCTGAATCTGACGGTCGACGCCCGTTCGCAGGATTCGCACGTTCATCGTGCCGCTGGGCGCGGCCTGGCTGGCTCCCCGGGATGAGACGAACTCTGCGGAACTCATGCTGCCTATGGTAGCGCAAGATGGGGTATTGCGGCGCCCGTCCCGCCCGGGCGCTCGCCGCCGGCCGCGAGATTGAGGTAATGTTCCCCATGAAGTCCCGGTCCACAGCTCGCAGCGCTCGCGTCGATTTTCTCCGCGGACTGTCGATATTCGCGGTCCTGATATTGCATTTCTCGCTTACGTACGACCTCATCGACAGCCCGCTGTCGATGATTCTGCCCGCCCGCGCGGTGCGCGCGGCCATCGTGAACGGCAACTATGGGGTCACCGTCTTTTTCGTCATTTCGGGCTTCCTGATTTCATCGAACAATCTGCGCCGGTACGGGCGGTTGAGTCAGGTCAGCCTGCGGCAATTCTATGCATTTCGCTTTTCGCGGATCGTTCCACCCTTGGTCCTGGCGTTGGTCGTCATTGTGGCACTGGGCCTGCTCGGCGTGCCGTCTTTCGTCAACGAGATCGACGGACACCGCCTGCCGCCGTCGTATTTCGTGATCGCCGTCCTGTCGGTGCTCACTTTTTGGCACAACGCGCTGATGGAAACGGCGGGCTATTTCAATTATTGCCTGAACATCTACTGGTCCTTGTCGGTCGAGGAGGTGTTTTATCTGACGTTCCCGATCGCCTGCGTGATGCTGAAGCGAAACCGCTACATCGTCGGCTTATGCGCCCTGGCCATCGTGGCGGGCCCGGTTTACCGCGGCGCGCACCGGGAGGATGAGCTGTACTTCATGTACGGCTACGCCGCCTGCTTCGATGCGATCGCCTTCGGCTGCCTCGCGGCGCTGCTGTACGAGAAACTCCGCGTGGGCGGCATGGCCAGCCGCCTGATCCGGTATGCGGCGGGCGTGGGCTTGGCTGCGACATATTTTGCCGGGATCGATGGGCACGAGGCGCTCGGGTTCTCGGCAATGGCGCTGTTCGGCGCCGCTTCCCTCATCGATGCGTTCGGCGGACCCGATGAGAAATCGAGAGCCGCACCCATGCGCCTGGTCTGCTGGTTCGGCAGGCACAGCTATGAGCTCTACTTGTTCCACATCATCGTCCTGGCGGGCATGCGGGACCTCGTGCCGAAGGAAACGCTGCATTACGCGTACAAGCTGCCCTACTTTGCGCTGTTCCTGCTGTCATCGGCGCTCGTGGCGGGAGCCGCGGCGCGATTCTTCGCCGAGCCCATCAACGCGGGGTTGCGAAGGCTCTGGGCGAGGAGCGGAAATGGAGCCGCTTAGCGGTCCGGGCCCGAAAAGGCGATCGCCGATGTATTGACCGCGGATCACAAACGGCCCGCCGTTTACGGTAGTCTTTCGCATCCATTCTTTCGGGAGCGAGCGATGCGATCCTTCAGGCCGATGTTCGCGTTGGTATTGGCGATGATTTTGATGGCTGCCGCACGGCCGTATGCTGCGGGCGCGGGCGCGGGCGCGGGCGCGGGCGCGGGCGCGGGCGCGGGCGCGGCGCAGGAGTTGGGAATACCGGCGAATGCGGCCGCCGCGATGCGCGGCATCGACGCGGAGCACATCCGCGCGCATGTGAGCTTCCTGGCGGACGATCTGCTCGAGGGTCGGGGAACGGGCGCGCGCGGCGGCGATATCGCGGCCAAGTACATCGCAACGCAATTCGCGCTGGATGGCTTGAAGCCGGCGGGTGATGACGGCGGCTACTTGCAGAAGGTCGAGTTCACCGGCGTGCAGACCATGCCGGGGACGTCGTTCTCACTGCAGCCCGAGCACGGAAACCCGATCACATTGAAGCTCGGCGATGATTACGTGACCAACAACCAAAGCCAGACGGACACCGTGGATATCGACGCACCCATCGTCTTCGTCGGCTACGGCATCGAGGCGCCCGAATATGGCTGGAACGATTTCAAGGGTGTCGACGTCAAGGGCAAGGTCCTGCTGGTGATCGTCAACGAGCCGCCGTCCAAGGATCCGAAATTCTTCAACGCAGAGACGATGACCTACTACGGGCGCTGGACCTATAAATTCGAGGAGGCTGCGCGCAAGGGAGCGGTCGGCGCTCTCGTCATCCACCGCACCGACCTTGCGAGCTATGGATGGGCCGTCGTGCGCAGCTCCTGGAGCAACGAGCAGGTCTACCTCACTCATGACAAGGACCCGAAACTGAAGAGCGCGTCGTGGATCCAGCTCGACACGGCGCGGAAATTATTCGAGGCGTCGGGCTTGAAAATCGACGACATGATGGCGAGTGCCGGCACGCGCCAGTTCAAGGCGCGCGAATTGCCGGTGCGCTTCAAGGCGCACATCGTCAGCAAGGTGCGCAAATTCGAGTCCTACAATGTACTGGGAATGCTGCCGGGCACGGACGGCGGCCAAGCCACCCAAGCGGTCGTCTATTCCGCGCACTACGATCATCTCGGCATAGACCCAGCGATGAGCGGCGACAATATTTACAACGGCGCCGTCGACAACGGCACCGGGGTGGGTATCTTGCTGGAGCTGGCACATGTCTTCGGCGCCTCGTCGGCGCGGCCGCCGCATCCGGTGCTGTTTGCGTCGGTCACGGCGGAGGAGAAGGGCTTGCTGGGGTCCGATTACATGGGCAAGCATCTGCCGATCCCCGCCGCGCGAATTGCCCTCGACTTGAATTTCGACGCGATACCGCCGATCGGCGAGCCGCAGTCCGTGAGCGTGACCGGTGCGGAGCGCACCTCGTTCTATCCCACGGTGGAGAAGACCGCCAAGGCTTTCGGCTTCGAGATCCAGCCGGACGCCGAACCGGGTGCGGGCCATTACTACCGCTCGGACCACTTCAGCCTCGCGCGCGCCGGGGTGCCGGCATTTTCAATCAACACGGGCGTGAAGTTCGCAGGGCATCCTGCGGAGTGGGGCAAGGCTCAGGCGGAGGAATATACGGCCAAGCATTATCACAACCCCAGCGACGAGTATTCGAAGGCGATGGATTTTTCGACCGACGCGGCCCTGGCGAAATTCGGCTTCGCATTGGGGTGGCAGGCGCTGCAGGCGAAGGGGACCGTCAACTGGCTGCCCGGCGATGAATTCGAGGCGGTGCGGCTGCACGGAGGGAATGCGCCATAGCGTGCGGCGGATCGCATCGTGCGGGCACGGGAGGCGCTACGCTGCGATTGCTGCCCCCCAAGGTTCACCGACGGAGATTCCATGGCCGATGACTCAACAACGGGTACGTTTCAGGTCAGTCTGCCCAAGGACCTGTTGACGGAGGCCCGACGGGCGAGCCAGGCCAAGAAGGAGCCGCTGCACGTCGAAGGGTGGCGAAACTCGTGGCTGTCGCGTATTGGCGAGAAATTGGTCGGAAAAGGCTGAAACAGGCCGGGTACAAGCCCGTCCCCGGGACTTTTCGGCGCATTTCGTCGGATTTTAAGTAAAATCCGCCGATTTCCCGCGCGGTTTACGCATTACCATGGCGCAAGGAGGACAAATCCATGCGCTTGGCTCGCCCTGTTTATGAAAGCCTGCCATATTTTTATATGGCCATCGGCGCTTTGGCATTGTTCTTGATGTATCTCGATCCGGTCGGTGTGCGCGCGATCGTCGCCTTCGCCATCGGATTCGTCTGCGAGACGGCGGCGCTCACGCTGCTGCTACGACGGCAGGATTACCGGGCCTTGAGCCGCGAGTACTCAGGCGAGACCATCGATTTTCCTTCCAGCTTGAACAGCTAATCGCCCGTATCGGCAGCGCTCCTCGAGCGGGGCGCACGTTCATCCATATACATGATTTCGTGCTGACCGACCTGCACCACGTCGCCGTCATTCAGATTGTACCGGCGCACGCGCTTCGACTGCACGTAGATGCCGTTGGTGCTGTTCAGGTCTTCGATCAGGCATGAATCCGTCTGGGTGACGATCTGGCAGTGATGGCGGCTGATGAATTTGCTGTCGATTTGCAGGTCGTTGTCCGGAGTTCGTCCGATCACCAAGCGGCCCGGCTTCAGCTCGCGCTCCAGCACGGTCTTGCCCTCGCTCGCCAGCAGTATCCTTCCGACGGTATGGCCGGTTCCGGCGCCCGCCGCGAAGGGTTGGTCGATATGGGCCAGATGCATGCGATTGGTGCCGCCGGCCGAGAACTCGACCCACTGCAATTCCTGAATCGCGGCATCCAGATCTTCCATTTCGACGATGTCCTTGTCGCGGCCGAAGGCGGCCATCAGGCAGGTGTCGCAAAGGGTGTTGGTGAGACGCGGAACGCCGCCCGTGTACCGGTAGATCTTGTCGTAGGTGTCGTCCGCAAAAATTCGACGCCCCTGGGAGCCCGCGACTTCGAGCCGGTGATCGATATATGCCGCCGTCTCGGCTTTCGAGAGCGCGGTCAGATGAAATCGCAGGCGTACGCGCTGCGCCAGCTGGACCAGCTCGGGGGAATTGAGCTTGTCGTTGAGCTCCGGCTGCCCGGCGAGAATGATGCGAAGCGCCTTTTCCTTGGTGGTCTCGATGCCGGACAGCATCCGGACTTCTTCCAACACGCGGGGACTCAAGTTTTGGGCCTCATCGACGATCAGCAGAACCTTGCGTCCGGCGACGTGCTGATCGACCAGGAACTGATTGAGGGTGGCGAGGACTTCCGGCTTCTTCATGTTGAAGGGCGAGAAGCCGAACTGAACCAGCACGGTCTGCAGAAATGCCGTCGGCGACAGCTGGGTCTGGTTGATTTGGGCCACGATCGCGTCGATTTGCAATTCACGCAAAAAGGTTTCGATGAGGGTGGTCTTGCCGGCGCCGATTTCTCCGGTGATCACGACGAATCCGTCCGTGAACCAGATCGTCGATTCCATGTACGCCTTGGCGCGCGCATGCTGTTTGCTCAAATACAGGAACTGCGGATCCGGGCTCAGCCGGAACGGCAGTTCATGGAGTTTGAAGGCTTCTAAATACATAATTAGGCGAGAGTCTACGGGATTGAACGGCTATCCGGGAAATGACCCCTTCAGGTCCAGTGGATCAATTTTAATGCATCCGCAAGCGCCAAATTGCGCTCGCCTGCGCGGTTTTTGAGGATGGTGCAATGGCCTAATTTGCGGCCGGGACGCGATTCCTTTCCATAATCGTGAAAAGCCAGCCCATCGATGCTCAAAAGCCGGCCGCGATCCGGCATTTTCCCGAGGAAATTGATCATTGCCGTGTGACCCAGCGCCCGCGTGCTGCCCAGGGGCAGGCCGCAGATAGCGCGCAAATGGTTTTCGAATTGACTGGTCACGCAGCCTTCGATGGTCCAATGTCCCGAATTATGGACCCGCGGCGCCATTTCGTTGGCGACCAACCGGCCCCCGACGATGAAGAACTCGATGGTCAGCACACCCACGTAGGCGAGCGCCTTCATCAGCCGCTTCAAATAGATTTGGGCGGTGCGTTCGAGCCGCGAATGGTTATAAGGCGCAATGCTGTAGTGCAGAATGCCGCCGCCGTGAGTATTGGCGGAGAGGGGATAAAACACGATGTCGCCCGCCTCGGAGCGCGCGCCGACGATGGATACCTCGCGCGAAAAGTCTTGAAATTTTTCGTAAATCAATCCGGATCCGCCGATGGCCGCCCATGCCTCTTCGATCTGGTTCGTACCGCGCAGGACAAATTGGCCTTTACCGTCATAGCCGAGGCGGCGGGTCTTCAGTATTCCGGGAATGCCGAGCTTACGGGCGGCGCCGGCCAGATCTTCGAGGCTATCGACCGCGGCATGCGCCGCCACGGGTATCCGCAATTTTCGGAACAGTGCTTTCTCGGCCAACCGGTCTTGCGACACCTCGAGCGCCCTGCGGGGAGGGCGGATGCGGGTGAGTTTTTCGAGCGGCCGGAGCGCCTCCCCCGAAATATTTTCCCAGTCGAAGGTGAGCACGTCGCTGCGCTCGGCCAATGCCCTGAGCTGCACGGCGTCCTCGAGTTCGCCGGTCAAAATCGCGGCGACCTGCGCGCCCGGCGCCGCGGCGCTGCGGTCGAGAAACGTGCAGCGCAACCCCAAGGGATAGCCGGCCAGCGCGAGCATGCGGCCCAATTGCCCGGCACCGACGATGCCAACGCGCGACAAGTTCAAGCGCCGCGGGGATCCGGTTTCGCGAGCACGGCGTCCGTCTGCGCCTTGCGAAAGGCATCCAGGGCGGCGCGTATCCCGGCATTTTCATTGGCGAGAATGGCCGCGGCGAACAGCGCGGCATTTTTCGCCCCTGCGGCGCCGATTGCGAAAGTGGCGACGGGAATACCGCTCGGCATCTGGGCGATGGACAGCAGTGAATCGATGCCGTTCAAGACCTTGGATTGCACGGGCACGCCCAGGACCGGAATGGAGGTTTTCGCAGCCGTCATGCCGGGCAGATGTGCGGCGCCGCCCGCCCCGGCGATAATGGCCTTGAGGCCGCGTCCGCGGGCCGCCGATGCATATTCGAACAGCAGGTCCGGGGTGCGGTGGGCCGATACCACCCGTACCTCATGCGCGATGCCGAGAGAGTCGAGTATGTCGGCGGCGCCCTGCATCGTTTCCCAGTCGGAAGACGATCCCATAATGATTCCGACCAAGGCTGTCATAGACCGCTAGTCTAGCAAAGCCTATCCAAGCAACTGGCGAAGAAACGCAAAAAGTTCCCGCGCGCCGACCGGCGAGCGCTGCTCGACGCGCTCTCTCTCGGCTTTGTCCAGCAGTTTGGCGAGCGAGGCCCGGTCCGCATGGGGGTATTCCTGGAGCAGCTCGTCCAACCCTGAGCCCGGGTCCGACAGCAGGCGATCGCGCCAGCGCTCGATTTGCTGGAAATGGCGAATTTCCAGATCATGACGCTGCTTGCGCTCGGCAAGCTTGGCGAGCACCGGCTCCGGATCGATGTCGCGCATCAGCTTGCCGATATATTGCCGCTGACGGACCTGCGCCCCGTGGGAGGGCAGCCGCCGCAAGTCGCGCAGCGCGATGAACAGATTATCCGGCAGGCCCAGGGCCTTGATTTCCTGGTCCGGAAGAGCCGACAACTTCACGCCCAGTTCCTGCAAGGAAGCGGCCTCGCGCTTGCGGGCGCTCTTGCTTTGGCGCTGCTCCTCGCTCTCGCCTGAAGGCTCGGATTCGTTCTCTATCGTCATATCGCCCATGCTACACCTGCGCCCGGTAGAATCGCCTTTGGATACCTCTAAGAGAGTTTTGGAGATGTTGATGGCTGCGTCTAACAACCCTGTTCGCCTAACTCAAGAAGACCTGCAAACCATCATCGAGCGTGCGCTTGAAGAGGCGCGCGCCCGAGGCGCCTCGCAAGCGGAGGCGGCAGTCAGCCAGGATACGGGTCTTTCGGTCGGCGTGCGACTCGGCGAAGTGGAGACCCTCGAGCATCAGCGGGACCGCAGCATGGGGATCACGGTGTACTTCGGGCAGCGCAAGGGGTCCGCCAGCACGGCGGATTTCTCCCTGGATGCCGTCAGGGCCACCGTGGCCAAGGCCTGCAGCATTGCCCGATTCACGGCCGAGGATGCCGCCTCAGGCCTGGCGGACGCCGCCTTGATGGCGAGGGCGCCCCAAAACCTGGATCTTTCGCACCCTTGGGACATTTCCGCCGACCGCGCCATCGAAATAGCCAAATCCTGCGAGGCTGCGGCCCTTCAGTTCGACGCGCGCATCAATAACTCCGAAGGGGGATCTCTCGCGACGCATCAGGGGCTGCATGTCTACGGCAACACCCATGGGTTCGTGGGCGGATATCCGACCACCGCGCATACCTTGAGCTGCGTGGTGCTTGCCGGGTCAGGGGAGGACATGCAGCGCGATTACTGGTACAGCAGTTCGCGCGACTGGCACGAATTGGAGCAGCCCGAGGCCATCGGCCGCGAAAGCGCGCGCCGCACTCTCGCCCGCCTGGGACCCCGCAAATTGAGCACGCGCCGCGCGCCGGTGGTGTTCGTGCCTGAAATCGCGCGGGGCCTGATCGGCCACTTCACTGCCGCCATCAGCGGCAGCAGCCAGTACCGCCAGTCGTCCTTTCTCCTGAACTCGCTCGGCCGGCAGGTGTTTCCGGCCGGATTCTCGATCGCCGAACGGCCGCACATTCCCAAGGCCATGGGCAGCGCGCCTTTCGACGACGAGGGCGTCGCCACCCGCGACCGGGAATTGATCGCCGATGGCAGTCTCACGGGCTACATTTTGTCCAGCTACTCCGCGCGCAAGCTGGGTATGCAAACCACGGGAAACGCCGGCGGAGCCCACAATCTCCTGGTCGCCCCCAACCTCGCCGGGGGCATGGACGCCGTGCTGGCGCGGCTGGGCACGGGCCTGCTGGTGACCGAGCTCATGGGGCAGGGCGTCAACATGGTGACGGGCGATTATTCGCGCGGTGCGGCCGGGTTCTGGGTCGAGAACGGTTCCATCGAATACCCGGTGGCCGAGATCACCATTGCCGGCAATCTGCGCGACATGTTGAAGGGAATAGCGGCGGTAGGCGACGACATCGACGCGCGCGGCGGTACCCGCGTGGGATCGATCCTGCTCGAGGAAATGACCATCGCCGGCGAGTGATCGCGCGGGCTCACTGTTCCGACGCGATCAAGTCCTTGAGCGTCCGGTCGCTCAACCGCTCGCGTATGGCGGTCTCAACCTCGCTCACCAGCCGGGCTGCGCGTTCCACCGGATGCACCTCGATCGGCAGCCGGCCGGATTGCTGCGTGCGCAGGGCGTCCACGATATCGGAGAGCAGTATGCGGTCGGGGTCGCGGCCGGGGACGAATTGCTCCTTTTCGGTCGCGACGAGCAGCCCTCCGCGCTCGAGCCGCGCCAGAACGGGTGCGAGCGCGATGCCCGGAACGTCGAGTTTGGATGCGAGGCGAACGGCATTCCAATAGCTGCTGCCCGACTCGTAGTCGCGTCCGATCAGGTACATGATCGACAGGCCGGCGCGCTCGCGATCGCCGGAGGATAGCTCGATGTACTCCTGGCCGTGGCGCAGGTATTGCGGAAACTGCAGATAGAACGCGAACTGCGCGCCGACGAGCAGGATGAGCCAGCTCAAGTACACCCAGATCAGAGTGGTCAATACGATGGCGAATCCGGTGTACACCGCCACCATCCGCGACGAGTAGAGAATGAAGGCGGTGAATACCTTGCCGACCAGGGCCCAAAAAATGCCCGCGGTCACCCCTCCTATGAGTGCCGAGCGGAACTGCACCTGGGTATTGGGAATGAACGAATACATGAATGTGAAGACCACGGCCACGATCGCGTACGGCACGACGCGTCCGAAGAACCCCAAGGCCGCCGCGAGCGGCGCGACGGCCTGCAGCCATACCACGAAGGGGCTGTGTTCGGCGGTTCCCAAGAGCCCGATGGCAACCGCGAGCAGGATGGGGCCCAGAATCATGACGCTCAGGTATTCGACGAATCGGCGCGGAAAACTTCGCGGCCGATCGACCCGCCAGACGAAATTGAAGCTCGCTTCCACCTTTTGAATGGTGGCGATCACGGTGTACACCAGAAACGCGAGGCCGATCGAGCCGAGCAGTTCGCCGCGCATGTTGGCCACGAATTGCAGCACGCTTTCGGTCAATTGCGCGGTCGCGCCGCCCATGGGGCGGAAGAATTCATTCAGGATGAATCGAAGATCGCCGCGCGCACCCAGTCCCTTCAATATCGCAAAGCTGAACACCATCAGGGGCACGAGCGACAGGAGAGTCGTATACGCCAGGCTCATCGCACGGATATTGATTTCTCCGTCCAGCCAGTCGCGGATCAGGGCCGCGGGATAACGCAGCCAGCGCAACACGATGCCCCACGGCGGCGCCATGCCGCGCGATTTTTGAAATAATCCGTCTTCCAGGCGTTCCAACCACTGGAGCATTCGCTTCCGCCTTACTTGGCCAAAACCTAAGCCGTCAGCAGCAGCAGCGCCTCGCGATAATTGCCGCTGGTGCGCGCCAGAACATCCGGCGGCAGATGCGGCGCCGGCGGCTTCTTGTTCCAATGCAGCGATTCGAGATAATCGCGCACGAACTGCTTGTCGAAACTCGGCGGGCTCATGCCGGGCTCGTAGGAGTCCATGGGCCAGAAGCGCGAAGAATCCGGCGTCAGCACTTCGTCGATGAGCATGAGGCGCCCGGCGGCATCGACGCCGAATTCGAATTTCGTATCGGCGATGATGATCCGGCGCGAGCGGGCGTGCTCCGCCGCGAAGCGATATACCTCGAGCGAAATGCGGCGGATGCTTTCGGCAAATTCCCGGCCGACCGCGCGCACCATTGCATCGAAATCGATGTTCTCGTCGTGATGCCCCGCGGGCGCTTTCGAAGCCGGAGTGAACACCGGCTCGGGCAACCGGTCGGCCATCCGCAGTCCGCCGGGCAATTCGATGCCGCACACCGAGCCGTGCAGCTTGTAGTCCTTGTATCCGGAACCGATGAGATAGCCGCGCACCACCGCCTCGATGGGAAGCGCCTTGAGTTTCTTCACCACCATGGCCCGGCCGGCGAGCTGCGCGCGTTCCTCAGGATCGGCGACGACGTCCTCCACGGTCAAGCCGGACAGGTGGTTCTCGACGATGTGGCGCGTCTTCGCAAACCAGAACAGGGAAATTTGCGTCAGAACCTCTCCCTTGAAGGGAATGGGGTCCGGCAGCACGACATCGAACGCCGACAGGCGATCGGTCGTGACGATCAGCAGATGCCCGGCATCCACGTCGTAAATGTCACGAACCTTTCCTTGGTGGATCTTCTCGAGGCCGCGCAGATGCGACTCGAAAAGTGGTGCCGAATTCGAAACCTGTTGCATCGTTGCCCGGTCTGGCGAGCTACCATTGAGGAGTAGAAGGCCGGCGATTGTGGCGGGACAGGGTGGATAGGTCAACGAATGAGTTTGAAAGGCGCTTTTTTCGGGTGTGTGATCGGCTTGCTGGCCACGCGCACCCTCCTGGGAGCCTTGCTCGGCGCCCTGATCGGGATCTTGATCGAACAGAGCGGCGCGTTCGGCCTGCCGGGCGGCACGGCGCAATCCACCCGTTCCATTTCCATCGCGGACGAGTTCTTCCGCACCACGTTCGAACTCATGGGTCACGTCGCCAAATCGGACGGCCGGGTGACCGAAGCCGAGATCGACGCCGCCCGGCGGCTGATGCACGAGCTGAAGCTGGGCCCCCGCGAGATCGGCGTGGCGATCGAGTGCTTCCGTTCCGGCAAATCCACCGCCTATGATGCCGAAATGGGGATCGAGCGGCTGCGGGAGGCATGCGGGCAGCGCCACGACCTGCTGCGCGCGTTCATGGAACTGCAGCTGCGGGCGGCGCTCGCCGGCAACGATCTATCGCCGCCGGCCCGGGCCATCCTGACCCGCGTTGCGGAGCGCTCAGGGCTGTCCGGCCTGGAATTCGTCTATATGGAGGCTTCGCTGCGCGCGTGGCAGCGGACGCACCGCGCGTCCGCGGGAGCGCGGCGCGCCGCCGGCGCCGGCTCGCTGACGGAGTGCTATGCCGAACTGGAGGTCGATGCCAACAGCAGCGATCAAGAAGTCACCAAGGCCTATCGACGCCAGATGAGCCGGCATCATCCTGATAAACTGATCGCCAACGGATTGCCGGAGTCCATGGCCGAAATGGCGAAAGAGAAAACTCAGCGCATCCAGGAAGCCTATGAGGCGATCCGCGCGGCGCGCGGCATGCGATGAAGGAGCGGCAATGGCCATGATTATTTCCCCGTCGATCTTGTCCGCGGATTTTGCCCATCTGGGAGACGAAGTGAATGCGGTGCTTGCCGCCGGCGCGGACTGGATCCACTTCGACGTCATGGACAATCACTATGTCCCCAACCTCACCATCGGGCCGTTGGTTTGCGAGGCGCTGCGCAAGTCGGGAATCACCGCGCCGATCGACGTGCATCTGATGGTCTCGCCCGTGGATCAAATCGTGCCGGACTTCGCCAAGGCCGGGGCGACCTATATCAGCTTTCACCCGGAAGCGACCCTGCACGTGGACCGGACGATTCAGCTGATCCGCGATTCGGGCTGCAGGCCCGGCTTGGTGTTCAATCCGGCAACGCCGCTGAATTGGCTCGACTATGTGATCGACAAGATCGATCTCGTCCTGGTGATGTCGGTCAATCCGGGTTTCGGCGGCCAGAAATTCATCCCGGCCGCCTTGCACAAGCTCGCGGAGGCGCGCGCGCGCATCAAGGCGGCGAAGCGCGACATCCGTCTGGAGATCGACGGTGGAGTCAAAGTGGACAATGCCGCCGAGATTGCCCGGGCCGGCGCGGACACCTTCGTCTCCGGTTCGGCCATATTCGGCAGCGCGGATTATGCGGCCACGATCAAGGCGATGCGGGAACAGATGGCCATAGGCGCCAAATCGGCCTGAGGCCTATTCGTCGTCGTCCTCGTCGTCGTCATCATCGTCGTCATCGCGGGTCTCGGTGCGCGTACTCTTCTGCGCACCGGCGCTGCTTCCCGCTCCGGCTTTCACCGGCACGATGAGCGGACGCGTCTTGACCTTGGGACGGGCATTGAAGACGACGATGGTTTTCCCGGTCGCACGCAGCAGGCCTTGTTCCTCGAGGACCTTGAGCACCCGTCCGGCCATCTCGCGCGAGCATCCCACGAGGCGGGACAGTTCCTGCCGGCTCACTTTGATCTGCATGCCTTCCGGATGGGTCATCGCATCCGGTTCGCCGCATAGATCCATGATGGCGTGGGCGACGCGGCCCGTGACATCGACGAAGGCAAGATCCCCCAATTTGCGATTGGTTCGGTCGAGCCGGGTCGCCAGCTGCGTCGCCAGCTCGAAAATCAGCCCCGGGCTTTCCGCCGCGATCTGGCGGAAGCGAGGGTAGGTCATCTCGGCCAATTCGGATTGCTGGCGGGTGCGAACCCAGGCGCTGCGCGTCGGCTGTTCGTAGAACAAGCCCATTTCCCCGAAGAACTGGCCTTTATTGAGGTAAGCCAGCACCATTTCGTTGCCATCTTCGTCTTCGATCATGACCTCGACCGAACCCGAAATGATGTAGTACAAAATGTCCGGTAAATCGCCGGCGTGGATGATCACGGTCTTGGAAGGGACTGTCCGAATCCGGCAGTAGCTCAAGAAACGATTGATCGCTGGGATATCGCTTAAGGCTTTTGCCCCTTCTTCCATGGTCTCTCCCTAGTTCTTGTATGCGGTGAAACGCCTGCGCTGGCGCACGTTTTATTACAT